>Ga0209831_1001091_pt1 | contig 25648 bp, 22 predicted proteins | sample Maine_Asex4_meta_FD_187451 | JGI IMG/M metagenome (GOLD analysis project Ga0209831, IMG submission 187451) | Marine algal microbial communities from Maine, USA - Maine_Asex4_metaG (SPAdes) (version 2) | ecosystem: Host-associated > Algae > Red algae > Unclassified | place: Maine, USA | collected... | reverse complement strand
CTCCAGTTGATCAAGGCGCTAATTTTGTCTCGACAATATTCTGGAAGCACTATTATAATATTGCTAATAAAGCCACTGAAATTATAGTATCAGCAGAAACTATTGAAGACATAGATGAAGATGTAAGAAGTCAAGTTATAGCCGAAGCAAAATTCTTTAGAGCACATGCTTACTTCTATTTGTATAGAATGTTTAATAACATTTTTGTAAACACAGAACCTATTACTGTAGATAATGCATTTGATGTAATTAATGATAAATCTTCAGAAGCAGAAATTTTTGATTTGATCAATAATGATTTAGAATTCGCTATCGATAACTTATCTTGGGATGATACTTTTGGTAGAATAACTAAAGGAACAGCCAAACATGTCAAAGCAAAAGTAGCTATGTGGGAAGAGGACTGGGATGAAGCTAGGACTCAAGCAGTAAGCATTATCGAGGATGGAGAGAGTCCTCACAGTTTAGTAGGGAGTACTCAGGATGTATTTTCAGGTGATCGTAACAATTCTGAGGCTCTATTCGTGATACAGTTTAAGGATGATCTTCTTGGTGGTGGCAGCAATAATATGATGAATGCAAATTATGTGACACAGTACTTTCAGATATCGGGTATCGAATCTAATATTGAGCAAGGTGGAAGAGGTTTCTCCCGTGTATTACCAAATCTTTATATGCAAAGCTTATTGGCAGAAGATCCTGATGATACGCGTGATGATGATACATATTTTAGATTGAAATATTTTTATACTTCTGGAGACCGGATAGGAGAACAGGTTGATGACTATGCTCCTATAACAGATCTAAATAATCCTAGCGATACATATGCTCGTTATTATCAAAGAATGCACCCAAGTTGTATAAAGTTTGCGCAAGAAGATGATAATCCAGATTCCTATTTGAACCGTAGTAATGTAATGGTCTACAGATTAGCAGAAACTTATTTAATAGCTGCTGAGGCGAGTATGAGATCAGGTAATGGCGATGCGTTAGGATATCTTAATGCCATCAGAGAACGAGCAGGTGCAGCTCCTGTTGCAAGTGTAGACGAGCAAACAATTCTTGATGAGAGAGCACGAGAGCTATCTTTTGAAGGTCAGAGATGGTTTACACTTAAGAGAATGGGGCAAGAGGTTATAGACAGACAAATAACAACGTATGCTGGAGATGGAGAATTTTTTCCTGCGAACTTGGGAGAAAAAGATCCTAGAGAGAACTGGAGATCACATTATATTAATTTTCCAATAGCACAAATAGATCTTGACTTACTCGGTTCTGGATATCCTCAGAATGATGGGTATTAATTAGCTGGGAAGTTCATAATAATCATACATAAAAGGGAAAGCTTTACACTGTAAGTCTTTCCCTTTTTTTATCTCACCATTTATCATTGAGTACTACTTCTATGAGTTATTTAAAGAGAATTTTATTCGGTCTATTAATTATTTTATTGCTTACGTCTTGCCGTAACAGTAATAAGGAAAGCATAAAATTTGCAGACAATATAGTCGTAGCACATAGAGGTGCTTGGAAGGCTGACGATTTACCAGCTAACTCAATTGCATCATTAAAGAAAGCTATAGAATTAGGATGCACGGGATCGGAGTTTGATGTACGTATGACTTTCGATGATATACTTATTGTGACTCATGACGCAGATTATCATGATATGCAAATAGAAGAATCAACTTATGAACAGTTATCTAAAGTAAAGTTACCCAATGGAGAAATACTTCCGACACTTAGAGACTTCATCTTAGCAGGTATGGAAAATAATAAGACGACAGGTCTAGTGTGTGAAATCAAACCATCAAAAGATAAAGAGAGGAATCCTATTATCGCCCAAAAAGTAATCGAACTTGTACAAGAACTAAAAGCAGAAAATTATATTCTCAGCTATATCAGCTTTAGTTATAAGGTGCTTAGAACCATAGAAGAAATACAGCCGGCAGCAGTCACACAATACTTAGACGGATCTAAGAATCCTACTAATCTACAAGCAGATGGAATAGACGGTCTCGATTATCATTATAGTAAACTTAAGGCTAAACCTAATTGGATAAGCGAAGCAAAAGAAAAAGGTCTAATTGTCAATACGTGGACCGTAAATAAAGTAGAAGATATGGATTGGGTCATCGCTAATGGTTTTAATTATATTTCTACTGACGAACCATCATTAGCATTTGAAAGAATTGCTGCTAGCCCTACAGCTAACGGATATAATTTAGTGTGGAGTGATGAGTTTAATTATAAGGGAAGGCCTGATAGTACAAAGTGGGCTTTTGAGACAGGCTTAAAGCGAAATAGAGAAAAGCAACTTTATGTTAAAGATCTAAAAAATGTAAGTGTAGAAAAAAGCATACTAAGTCTAAGGGCTTACAAAGAAAAATTGTCTAATCCAGCTTTCGTATCAAAAGATGCTAAAAGTTGGAAAAAGAAGTGTGAGTATGCAGATTATAGTTCAGCAAGTTTGACTACTAAAAACTTAGCGGAGTGGACATATGGCTGGATAGAAATCAGAGCTAAGTTACCCGAAGGAAGAGGACTTTGGCCAGCTTTCTGGATGCTAGGGCAAAATTATGCCGAAGTTAAATGGCCAGAGTGTGGAGAAATTGATATCATGGAACACGTAGGTTTTCAACCAGATTCTATTTTTGGAACAATACATACGAAAGCCTACAATCACATGAAAGGGACACAAAAGGGAAAGAAAGCATATATCGAAATGCCCTATGATTCCTTTCATTTATTTGCCATAGAATGGACGCCTGAAAAGATGGATTTTCTACTTGATAATAAAGTCTATAATCACATAGAAAACGAGCATAAAACAACACATGAATGGCCTTTTGATCAGGACTTCCATTTAAAATTAAATATAGCTGTAGGTGGTATGTTAGGAGGAAGAAAAGGAATAGACGATTCTGCATTTCCTGCAGAGATGTTGATTGATTACGTAAGAGTATTTCAAAAACAAAAGACAGAGTAGACTCCTATAAAAATCTTAAGTAAAACTATTTTATTAGCAGCTCAACATATACAGGTAAATGATCTGAGACATAATTATTATCATTCATTTTATCATCTATATGTCTATAATTAAGGATATCAAATCCCTTAATGAAAACAAAGTCAATTCTTTTTTCTACTATGACATCTTTCACAAAACCTGTAAACGAACCTACAGGTCCATATACTCCGTCCGGTACTAATTCTGACCCTATAGAATATTCTTCTGCAATTGTCTTTATAGGTACCTCATTAGGTTCTGCATTAAAATCTCCCATGATAATGACGGGATAGTTATTCTTATTTATTTCTTTAATCTTATTCAATATGAGTTCTGATGATTTTGCTCTTGCTCTTACTCCGATATGGTCATAGTGAGTATTAAAGACTAAGAACTTTTCATTATCTACTTTGCTTGTAAATAAACCATAAGTACATATTCTCGTGTAAGCAGCATCCCAACTTAAAGAACCTATATCACCTGTCTCAGATAGCCAGAAAGTATCATCACGTTCTAATGTGAGTTTCTCATGATTATAGAAAATAGTGCAGAATTCTCCTTTTTCTTTTCCATCATCTCTCCCAACACCAATGGATGAATAATGGGGTAGATGATCACTTAGATAAGTGAGTTGATGCAGTAATCCCTCTTGAGTACCCAAGATGTCAGGAGCATAATATTTAAGAAGGTCGACCATTTCTGATTTCCTATAATCCCATTTAGTGACTTCATCTTTAGAGTAGTCATTTTTAATATTATAGGTCATTACACTATTAACTTGGCAAAAGCCGAAGTTGCTTACCCCAATAATAAATACTAAGCTTAATAATAGTTTCTGCATTATGATAAATTAGTGATTATGGATAATTTTATTTTTAACTATTAAGTCAGAAAGTTACAGACTTTATTCTTAAACCTACAGCTTCAATAGTTTTACTTAAGAATATATAGTTGTGTCACTAACGGGTGTAAGACATACGCTACTTGTTGTAGGATAGATCTATAATGTTTTGTGGTCTGAGATATCTTGACTGTATATAATACAAATTGTCATAGCTTTGCCTAAACTATAAAAATTCAAAAAAATATATGGACGGAAATAATCGAAATTCAATTGCCATCGGTGATCTCGTAGAAGTCGTAGAAAAACAAAACCAATCTTCAGGCGAATTAACTCAAGGTCTGGTAAAAAGGATATTGACAAAGTCAAAAAATCATCCGCATGGCATAAAGGTGATGCTGGATACTGGCGAAGTTGGAAGAGTGAAAAATATCATTGAAGAATAATTATAGAACTGTACGGTATTCATCCCTTCGCTCGTCGATGCTTGTAGCGTCGATGTCATATGCTCATCCCTAATACTTCCCTTTTGTCAGAATCAGGATTTTCTTAATTAAAGGATTAAGAGGATTTCTTTTGCGGATACTTGGGCCATATGACTCAATCCTGAGAATCGCAAAATCCTGAGAATCCTAATTCAGACAACTTTGTGTCTGTTTACTCATCCTTTTCCCATGTGTTGCTTTATATGTTTCAAGTGCATTGGATCGAAGTCGGGAGACTTCGACCATCAGAATAGTGATCAGAATATTCTCTAAGTATGAAATCGTCGAGGTCTTCTCCTTTGGCGGACAAATCTTGTCCTCGATGCTATACACTCATCCCTATCCACTTACATAATTACATAACCTTCCGATGACCCAATATCCAATAATACCAATTCTAACTGACCCTCACCCCTCTAGCTATCAAATTAATATTTCAAACACGGGACGAACAAGCAAGCCAAAACAAGTTAGGCTCCTTAATCTCCAAGGTCAACTATTAAAAAGCCATAATTGGATAACTTTTGCCAAAGGTGATATTTTTACTTTAACTCCTTCTGGTCTTATATCAGGCACTTACATCATTGAAGTATTAGATGTAAAAAATGAAGTACTATATTCAGAAAAAATTGTTCTGCAAAAATAAAATGTAGTAGGTCGAGGTCTTGATTGTCGCGGTCTTCAGATCGTCGAAGTCTCCCGACTTCGATGCTGTACACTTACCCCTATTTGTATTTCACATATCAACATAACTTCGATACTACACACACATCCCTTTTCACATTCCTAAATATCGACATAACAGATCGTCGAAGTCTCCTGACTTCGATGCCGTATACTCACCCCTATTCGCATTTCACAGATCAATATATCCCTCCGTCGATCCTATATCTAATAATTCCATTTCTATTTGTCCCTCTCCACCAATGTATCTGCCAGCACTACTATATAAATAGTCTGCTGCCTTATCGACAATACCAGCCCTTACAGGATTAAGATGGATATAAGCTAACTTTTGATTTATCCATTTAGGCGAACTTAGTTCTATCGGCCTATTATCTAGTTTCCAGAACTGATATTTTGTATTATTCTTATTGTACTTAGCATAGTACTTGAATAACTTGAGCATCCATTCACTGCGGCTTTCTTCTTTATTCGTTAATACCATATCTATGATACTCGTTGCGGTATATTTTTTAAAATCTCTAACAATATCGGATAATCGATGTCCTTCTTTTGCTGACATTATCACATGCATGTGATTGCTCATAATAACATATGCATGTAGTGATAGTCCTTTATTTTTAATACAATATCTCATAGTTTCTATGAGAATATCTTTATAAGCTTTTCTTGAGAACACATCTATCCAACCTACTACAGTAAAGGTCATGTAGTGCAGAGCATTTTGATTTATAATTTTGTGTCCGTTCATTTAATTTTTTCCTCCGTTTCTTTATGTGTTTCAAGTGCATTGGATCGAAGTCGGGAGACTTCGACCATCAGATACTAGATCGTCGAGGTCTCCCGACCTCGATGCTGTACACTCATCCCTATTGCAATCTACAAATTTAACTAACTACAGGAGAGGTCATATAGTAAGTAGCATTTTGATTTATAATTTTGTGTCCGTTTATTTAAATTTTTTCCTGAGTTTCTTTATATGTTTCAAGTTCATTAGATCGAAGTCGGGAGACTTCGACCATTACGGCACTAATCTGAGTATTCTCTAAGTATTGGATCGTCGAGGTCTCCTGACCTCGATGCTGTACACTCATCCCTATCCGCAATATATAAATTTAACTAACTACAGGAGAGGTCATATGGTGAGTAGTATTTTGATTCATAATTTTGTATCTGTTTATTTTTTAGTCTGTTCCAAGTGCATTGGAGATCTTTTGACATATATACCATACACTCACATAGACCTTAGAGGTCTCCTGGCCTTGATGCAATACGCTCATCCCTATCAGCAATTATTATTATAACTTGTTATGTGCTGATTCTTTTTTTCTCTAATAAATAATTTATAAATGCTGAACAACACACTAACATAAACTTAGCATCTTCGAATTTAACTTCAATATCGTCTGATGTTAGAGCATGTCTAATTCCACCCGCATCGCTTGTCCAGCCATAAAGTGCAGAAAATGCTGATTTCATTGCTCCATGTAATTCTATAGATTTTTCAAGTTTTGCAAGTGTTTTCCCTAATGTTACATTTTCTTCTCCTGATATAAAACAACATGTTGCTTCAACAGCAGAGATTGATTCTTTAATTGAATTCCTATAATCTGGGTTTTCTCTATTTGAAAAATGACTGATTGATGTTTTTAGATGATTGTTTATTTGTTCTAAACTTATAGTTCTTGTAATTGACTCATCTATTTCATCTATTTCTTCCTTTGATGTAATTGGGATGAATTCTCCTTTTGTAAATCGATAACCTGATTGATATTTTTCTAATCGAAAATTTAGATTCGCTACAAATGTATCAGACATTCTATATGAACGAACATAAAACTCTATGAAGTCATAAATTTTATTCCAAGTTGTTTCATAGAACCAACTTCTAATTTCGATTCTAAATTGATCCTTATCTGATTCGGAAAATCTAGTATAATTTTTACTTCTTAATGAATCAGATGGGCGGTTTAAAAAATGTTCCCAGATAGCTTTTGCCATTTTAGAAAACTCTGTTTCACCATAAACAGAAAAGTTATCGCCGTTTGTAGTTTTGAATGTTTTGAAGAAATCATTTAATGTTAGATTCCATAAAGCATTTTTCAACTCATCATCAATCCCGTCAAGTTGTAAATCTAATCTTGGTTTTACAATTCCTTGCCTTTCTGAAAATGATTTCTCTTTCATCGTTTCTTACTTTTTTTACAAACAACACTCCTAAGTTAACATAGGGATTCTATAAGTTAAAATATAGATTCCGTATCTTCCACACAGCTACAAAATCATAACACCCCCCAGCCCCCCAAACTCCCCATACACTAAAAAACACCCCCCACCCCCAGCACCTGACAACTTCATAAAATACTCCCCAGATTCTAACCCCCTCTTCCAGATATCACGAACAGAGTCAGGAATCATATGCTGAAAGAAATTAAATTGAAGTTGACTGATCTGCGCCATGATAGGTTTCAGATCTTGGTCTTGAGAGATGATCGCATTGATGGCTTGTTCGTTGAGGATATTGAGATGGACGATGGCATTGGAGAAGTCGGGATCTTGTAATTGCTTAGAGTAATAAGAAACGAGGGTCTTAGTATTTCTTGTTTGTCCAGAGTCGATGAGGGCAAATTTGTTGTGGAGTTGTAATTCAGGAATGGTTTCTATGCGATCGTCTTCTACGATAAGAGCTTCATTGAGATAGATGGTCAGAGGGTCGAGACCTGAGCTGTTACCATGAAAGAAGTTTTCTGATGTGGCCAAGATGCTTTTGAGCTCGGGTAAGCTGAGGTTTTTATTGGTACAAAATTGATCAAATGCTGCTGCGGTTAGAGCTCCAGAGCTTCCAAGACCATAGCCTAGTGGGATTGTAGATTTGAAAATGAGTCCATTTTGGATGGCATTATCCAATTTTTCTTGACCATAGCCTTCGATAGTTTTCAAATAGGCCAAAAAAGACCCTATCTCCTCATTGGGGGCCGCTTCTTCCCAGTAACCGCTATACGTGTCACAGGGCATAGATAGCGCCATACCACCATTGATGATGGTATACTCTCCAAACAATAGAACTTTAGCGGAATAGGATTTAGACAATTGCACTGATGAACCTTATTTTTTAAAAATCATTAGATAATCGGTAAGATAACTCAGAAGACGTTTAATAATGAATGTTAAAAGTAGTTGTATTTGCTTGATTCTCAAGACGAAGCTCTTTTTGAGTTTCATTTGCTTTAGCTATGGAAGCTTAAAATGCTAAAGAATTGTGGATCAATTGGCTTACCGGCAGGCAGGTGAGATTCAAATACATTAACAATTTGATTTTAAACGACTTCTCTTCACATTATTAATGAGTTTGTTCTAAATTTGCATTTCAATTTTATCAGGCATGAATATCGAAAATACATCTACAAAAACATATTGGTTATACTTTATTGTCTCCATGATTGCTATGATCGCTTTTTTGGTGATATTACCTGAATGGTTTTGGGTGATGCTGCCATTCGTAGGTACATCATTTGTGTACGCTATGGATTGGACATAGATCACGGATACACGACCTATGACATTGAGGCTATGCTCTATTTTGAGATTTGCCTATAACAAAGTTTCGTATTGGATAATCTAAAAGAACTGCTGGATCGCTATGAGCGTTCGGAGCAGTCGCAGGCCATATTAACTGGGCTTGGTTCAGAGAAGCCTTCTCGCATATTATTATCAGGAATGATAGGCGCTCAGGATTGTTTTGTCCTATCCGCAATATTTAACAAATCTTCTCACTCCCATCTCTACATCGCAAGTGACAAAGAAGAGGCGGCATATGTCCAGAATACTTTGGATAATATCGCAGAAACACAACAAGTATTATTCTTTCCAGATTCATTTAAGCGAGCAGGGACTTTCGAGGAGTTAGATAATAACAACGTACTCATAAGGACGGAAGCGATTAATAAGATCGACTCAGAGCTGCACAAGAGAGAAATTGTTATTACTTATCCAGAGGCGCTATTTGAGAAAGTCGTAGACCCTAAGTATCTTAATGAGCAGAAGATCATTATTAAGAAGGACGAGTCCTTAGATGTAGATACGATTATAGAGTTCTTAGTCGAGTACGGATTTGAGAGAACGGACTTCGTATATGAGCCAGGGCAGTTTTCTATCAGGGGAGGTATTGTAGATATTTTTTCTTTTGGCAATGAGTGGCCGTATAGAGTAGAACTTTTTGATGATGAGGTAGAAAGCATACGATTATTTAATCCGACGACACAGCTATCATTGAAGAATATATCAATGGTATCTATCATTCCTAATATCAGTAACAAGTTTACTCAAGAACAAAAGATTTCACTTTTTAAAGTCTTTAAGAATAACACTTGTGTATGGATTAAGGATGTGGAGATGCTCATGGAGAGATTGATGGAATGTGAGACTAAAGCAAAAGCATTTGCTAAGCAAGTCTCTGACGAAGAAGATGCTGTACTTAAGAAGTTGCTTGATGAGAGAGCCTTTATACTTCCGGCGCAGATCATAGAGGAGATGGAGCAATTAGACATATTGCTATTAAAGTCGAGCAATAAGAATGTCAAAGTAGATTCCGAAATTAAATACAGCAGTTCTCCACAACCAAGTTTTAATAAGAACTTTAAGTTATTAATAGAGGACTTAGAATCTAATGACACTGCTAAGATTCAGACTTATATTTTTACTGATAACAATAGACAGATAGAGCGATTCTATAACATCTTCGAAGACCTTAATGCCAAGGTGGATTTTCATCCTATTGTAACATCTATACACGCAGGGTTCATAGATAAAGATCTTAATGCAGCCATCTATACAGACCATCAGATTTTTGATAGATTTCATAGGTATAAATTAAAGAAAGGCTTTACTAAAGATCAAGCTCTGAGTCTCAGGATGCTTAAGGAACTAAAGCCAGGAGACTTTGTCACACACATAGATCACGGTATAGGAAAATATTCAGGATTAGAGAAAATTACTATCGGTGAAAGATCACAAGAATCCATAAGGCTTATCTATCTCAATAACGACATTCTTTATGTAGGTATTAATTCACTACATAAGATATCTAAGTATGCGGGCAAAGACGGGCATGCTCCTAAGCTGAGTAAGATAGGAGGCGATGCATGGAAAAACCTTAAGAATAAGACCAAGAAAAAGATCCGCGATATCGCTAAGGATCTGATTAAACTTTATGCTAAAAGAAAAGCTTCTAAGGGACATGCTTTCCCAGAAGATGGCTACCTCCAGAACGAACTCGAAGCCTCATTTATATATCAAGATACACCAGACCAAGAAGAAACAACAAGAGCCGTCAAGGAAGATATGCAAAAGCCGTATCCTATGGATAGGTTAGTATGTGGTGATGTAGGATTCGGTAAGACAGAGATAGCGGTAAGAGCAACGTTCAAAGCTATCGTAGGAGGTAAGCAAGTGGCGATATTGGTCCCGACGACAATACTTGCATTGCAGCATTACAAAACATTCAAAGATCGCTTAGGGGATTTAGGTGTTGACTTAGATTATGTCAATAGATTTAAGACAGCGAAACAGAAGAAAGAAATATTCCAGAAACTGGAAGACGGTAAGCTTGATCTTGTCATAGGAACCCATGCGATCTTGAACAAGAAAATAAAATTCAAAGACCTCGGATTACTTGTTGTCGATGAAGAGCAAAAATTTGGCGTTGCAGCAAAAGAGAAACTAAGAAATATTAAAGTCAACGTGGATACTCTGACGCTGACAGCGACGCCTATTCCGAGGACATTACAATTCTCATTAATGGGTGCAAGAGACCTATCCATAATCAGAACGGCACCCCCTAATAGACAACCGATACATACGGAGAGGCGAGTGTTCAATATGGAGTTGATTAAAGAGTCTATCTATTACGAATTTACCAGAGGAGGCCAAGTCTTCTTCGTACACAATAGAGTGAAGACATTACCGGAGATGGCTGGTGTGATACAGAAGATGTGTCCAGACCTTGAAGTGGCTATGGCCCATGGGCAGATGGACTCTAAGGTGCTGGAGAAGACCCTTATGGAATTCATAGAGGGCAAGTATGACGTTCTTGTCTGTACTAATATTATCGAAACAGGTCTCGATATTCCCAATGCCAATACGATGATCATTAATAATGCTCATCATTTTGGGATGAGTGATCTGCATCAGTTGAGAGGTAGGGTAGGTCGATCTAATAAGAAAGCATTTTGCTATCTATTCTCACCACCGATATCGACATTGACATCTGATGCTCGTAAGCGTTTGAAGACGCTTGAGGATTTCTCTGACTTAGGAAGTGGATTCCATATTGCGATGCGAGATTTAGATATACGTGGGGCGGGTAACCTTTTGGGTGGAGAGCAGAGTGGATTTATAACTGACATTGGTTACGAGACGTATCAGAAGATATTAGAAGAGACCTTACACGAACTTAAGGAGAACGAATTCAAAGAACTCTTCAAAGATGATAAGGCTAAGAATAAAGATTATGTCTTTGAAGTAGAGATAGATACAGATATAGAGATGCTCATTCCAGATGAGTACATTAATCTGATACAAGAGAGATTAAATATCTACACTGAGATGGGTAATGTCAACAACGAAGAGCAGCTTGATCAGTTGAAGAAGAAGTTGAAAGATAAATTTGGGCCTATGCCGTTTCAAGTTGCGGAATTATTTAACGGGATCAGGCTGAGGTGGATATGTAAGCAGATGGGTATAGAAAGATTATCGCTGAAGGCCAATAAGCTGAGATGCTACTTTGTAAGTAATGCACAGTCAAGTTTTTATGAGACAAAATTATTCAACAATTTCCTACAGTATATTTCTACTCAAGGACCAGGATTAGGTTTGTCTCTCAAGCAATCGAGGAAGAATCTTATTCTTGTAAAAGATAAAGTATATAATCTAAAACAAAGCCGTAAACTACTCGAAAGTATAAGGTCAGAAATAGATAAAGTATGACATTTGAAAATCGACAATTAGATACAAGCCAATTGCCTCAGGTCTCAGAAGTGCTCTTTCATAAGTTAGAGAAAGGATACTTGAGTGTTATGCTATTGCGCTTTTCAATATTTTCATTAGCCATGATTTTTTCATTGGTTGTGTTATACATATTCCAACCTGTTGATGAAGTTCAAGGATTTGTATATGTCGTTTTGCTTGTTTTGGGTTTGATCTATATTGCTTTGAGATATTTTGCCGTAATCAAAGGCTTTGAGAACAAAGCATACGCTCTGCGGCAAAAGGATATCGTATATAAGACGGGTTGGTTGTGGAAGTCTATAACTACGACACCATTTAATAGGGTGCAGCATATCAGTATAGAACAAGGACCTATAGAGAGAAGGTGGAATCTCGCAAGGCTAAAACTTTATACAGCTGGCGGCAATACAAGCGACCTCAGCATCCCTGGCCTTAACCATAGTACGGCAGAAGAACTTAAAGAATTCATCGCTTCTAAAACCAGAATAGGTGACCAAGAGGAAGAATAAACATATCGACCTCCATGCTCCTCAGAGGCAGTCCTATGTTGCCATTCTTATCATTGTATATAAGTTAATACAAGCTACGATACGGCAGTCACTTCCTGCTATTATAGTTATCCTTGTAGGAGGTTCTATGAAGAAGATGGGTGTCATAGCGATATTCATTGTAGTACTCGGAGTTGTGTTAAGTATCTACAGTATCATATCATTCTACAATTACTTTTTCTATATAAAAGAAGATAAGCTTATTGTCCATAAGGGCGTTATTAAAAAGACGTTGCTTGAGATACCGTTCGATAGGATACAGTCTATTAATAATGAGCAGAATCTTATACATAGGATATTCTCTGTTATAAAATTAAATGTTGATACCGCAGGAAGTGCAAAGGAAGAGGTCCAGCTTTATGCTATAAAGGAAGACGTCGCTCAGCACCTAAGAGAATATATTTTAGATAATAGAACTGATGTAGTTATTACTTCTCAAGCAATAACGGAAGGAGAAGGTACGCAGATAAAATCTAATAATAAAGAAGAGATATTTAAACTGAGCTTGCTACAATTATTTAAAGTAGGAATATCTGCTAACCATCTAAAGTCTTTTGGATTAATATTGTTTTTCTTCTTTTCTGTATATGATGACTTAGAGGAAATAGGCTTAGATATTCTTACTAAAGCAGAAGAGTATCTACCCATAGCTCAGGTTATTATGCAGAGTATATTTATGATAATATTTCTCAGCATATTATTCATGGTGGTCTCATTCTTAATCTCAATTGTGACAACGGTGCTCCGATATTTTGGGTTAACGATGTATAGAATAGGGGATGGTTTTATAATAGAATCAGGATTACTTAATAGGAAGCAATATGCAGCTAAGGACAGTAAGATTCAGATTCTTTCTTGGTCGCAGAACTTGCTGCAGAGGATGGCGGGTATTTATACTACGATCATGCAGCAGGCGTCAACGATAAGCGCAGGTAATACTAAAAATGCGACAGCCTCAGGACTTACAAAAGAAGATGTCACCAATGTGAGCAAATATATATTTGAAGAAAAATATGACGATCTGGAAACCATCACATGGAATTCGATTAATAAGTATTACGCTTATAAGTTAGTATTAAGATGGACGTGGGTCTTTATAGCACCGATAATTCTTTTGTCATTTTCCCAAAAATATAATCTCTTACTGCCGGGAATTATTCTATATGGTATTATTATATGGGGCTGTTACCTCAGGTATAAGAAAAAGCAATATGGCATTTCAGAAAATCTTATTGCTATAAGAGGTGGTGCATTCGGGCATCAACTATCGCTGATGGAATTACATAAAGTCCAGAATATTAAAATCACGCAGACGCCATTTCAGAGACGGAGAAAGTTATCGAGTCTTTCAATACATACTGCGTCTGCGACAATGCAGATTCCAGAATTGTATACTGATGAGGCTATGGGTATAAAAGACTACCTATTATATAAAGTGGAGAGCAGCTATAAGCCATGGATGTAGGCATAAAAAAACCCCGCTAAAATAAATTAACGGGGCGATAGAATATTTAAGGGTGTTAAAGTCCTTGCAAACATAAATTTAATTTTATACAAACAATAGCCTAAAGGGCCTTTTCTGACAATTATTTTACACTTTATTGTGTTAAAATTGCACTTATAAATACTAAAATCTTGAAATACCTCTTTATTATCGGCCTTTTATACTTTGCTTATAGAACATTTAGGCCTCAGAACTCGCTGAACACTAAAGTAAAAGATGAAATACAGGAGAGTGATGAAGACGCATATACTGATTATGAAGAGATAGAATAGAATATGAAACCAACTAAGCCAAGTGTAACTATAATTGCTAATGAGAAGGACTATGTCGTTGTAGGGAAACCCTCTGGGATGTTATCACAAACAGATCAGTCTCTGGATGAAAACAACGTACACAGTCTAATGCAAAAGAGGAATAAAAAGAAACTGCATCTTCTAACTAGACTTGACAGGCCAGTCGGTGGGGTTATGATATTATCTAAGAGCAAGGACTTTACAGTATATTACTCGTCGTTACAAGATAAGGGCTTAGTGGCTAAAGAGTATCATGCAATTGTAGAAGGACAATGGCCAGAAGAGTCTACAACACTGGAACACTACTTGTACCATGATCAGAAATATAAAAAGGCCAGAGTATTAGATGAGCCTAATACTGGATACAAAAAGACTTTACTTCACATACAATGTCTTAAGAAATTAGAAAATTATTCTGTACTATCCGTACTCATAGAGAGAGGGCGATTCCATCAGATAAGAGCACAACTAGCTCATGCAGGATTTCCTGTCAAAGGAGACGTCAAGTACGGTGCTAGAAGAGGGAATAAAGATAGAAGCATACATTTGCATGCTTCTAAGATTGACTTCACTAATAAGAAGGGAGAAAAATTAAGCTATGCTATTGGCTTACCGACTAATGATAACTTATGGTCTATAGCATCAGAAAATATAAAACAAGACAATGGATAACTTCAAACCAAAATTCACTGACGTAAATACTTTAGGAGAATTTGGACTCATAGAAAAATTGACTGAGAATACGGTTAAGTATCATACGTCCACAGTCAAAGGGATAGGAGATGATGCAGCAGTTATAAATTATGGTGATGCCTATATGGTTATGTCCACTGACTTATTAATAGAGGGCATTCACTTCGACTTAATGTACTCACCACTAAAGCACTTGGGATACAAGGCAGTGGTTGTTAATCTATCAGACATCTATGCTATGAATGCTGTGCCGACACAGATTACATTCTCCATAGCAATATCGAGTAAGTTTTCTGTAGAGGCTTTAGAAGAACTATATCTTGGGATTAATGAAGCATGTCGTATATACAATGTAGATCTAATAGGTGGAGATACGACCTCTTCTACTAAAGGCTTATCGATAAGTGTAACGGCAATGGGCCAAGTCAAAAAAGAAAAAATCACATATCGGTCTGGAGCAAAAGTCGGAGACATTCTATGTGTGACAGGTGATCTTGGTGCCGCTTATCTCGGCTTACAAATATTAGAAAGAGAGAAGCAACTCTATGTATCAAGTCCTGGTATCAAGCCAGATCTTGAGGACCAAAAATATCTTCTGGAACGACAGCTTAAGCCAGAAGCTAGAAAAGATAGTATTAAGTATTTTGAGAAAGAAGATATCAAACCAACTGCTATGATCGATGTCTCTGACGGATTGGCTTCTGATCTTATGCACATATGCAAAGCGTCAGGTGTCGGCGCCTATGTAGAAGAAGGTAAGATTCCGATAAAGCAAGAAGCCGAACTGATGGCGATCAAGTTTAGATTAGATCCTGCTACAACGGCATTGAATGGCGGAGAAGATTATGAACTCTTATTCACAATAGATGAATCAGACTTAGAAAAAATAAAATATATGCCGGATGTGTATATCATCGGTGAGATTACGGAAAAGAAAGAAGGCCTTAAGTTGCATACGACGGGTGGCAACATACACCCATTAAAAGCACAAGGCTGGAATCATTTTGATGAAGAAACTACTGGACAGAATTAGGGTTGAGATGTCATGATTCATGTGAAGGTAATATGACCACTCTGTGGTCAAAATTATTAACTAAGAGGCTTTTCTAGAATACTATAACCTTTCTGAGGTCAGTAGATAAAGACTATAATCTTGATAACATCTATTTCTTAGCATTATGCTATAGATCAATATCAGATCATATACTATAATCTACAGGCCAAACTCTCCACAACTAAAAGCTTGGTAGCGTTAATTTATTTTATAAATTCAAACAAATACTTGTCTTTGAATTTTATATTATAAGATTTAAGGAATGAGAAATATTCTTCGCGAAAAGTTTTCGTTCTATGATGTTCTTCTTGATTAATAACATAATTGATTATGATATCTTTTTCTCTAAAACCATGTGAAAAAACGCCATATCCTAATTGCCATTCAAAATAATGTTTACAGAGCTTTTCAGTTTTCATAAAAGCGCTGGAAGCTTTTTTAATTTCTCTAACCAGATCCTGAATAAGTTCATTACAATTATAATCGAAGAACAGGTGTGTGTGATCTTCAACACCATTAACAGCTTATGAATAATGTCCTCGTTGGTTATTAATTCCAGCTATGTACTTAAATAATTCTGGCCTTCAAGATTTATCTAATTCTATTTTTTACGGCAAAGACAATTTATAAAGCGACACTTTTACAAGTGTTAGCCATTGATTGAAATTAGTAATCTAAAATACCAAAATAAAGCAAGGGGCAGAGATTACATTAATCGATTCCGTTATCGTATTGATGCACTTTCCAAATACTATAACCCTTCTGAGTATGATTTCTATGCACAGATGTAATACTGTATTGATTTCTTTATAGTAATAGTTTGCGTAGTGAGTTTATAAACTTAAGTAGATGGTTTTATCATACTTAAAGGAGTTTTAGAATTCAAAACAGACCGCAGAGCGGTCTAATAATGTTAGAAATACATTAGTTTATTTTTCGACCACGGAGTGGTCGCAGTATGTTCTTTCTAAGAATTAGGGTTAAATCTTAAGAACTTGATCAATCGACCGATCTTGAGGTGCTTCAATTCATAGTATGTTTTAATATCCAAATCTGGGTGGGGTAAAATCTCTTCCGAATAGATATCAAAGTTATCATCCATTAATGGAATGTTTAGCTCCGAGAGGACTTCCTTAGTATGCTCATAGAATTCTGGCGAGTCAGTTTTGACATGAATAAGACCCTCTGGCTTCAAGATCTTTTTATAATTTTCTATAAATGACGGAGATGTCATACGACGATTAAATTTACTTTCCTTTAAGAATGGATCTGGAAAGGTTATCCATATCTCAGAGACTTCATTCTCATCAAAATATTGTGCTAAGAACTCTATTTTACATCTTAGAAATACGACATTCGATAGTTTTTTTTCTTGAGCAATTGTAGCACCCTTCCATATCCTAGCACCCTTGATGTCTACGCCTATAAAGTTGCGGTCTGGATAGCGTTCTGCGAGTGCTATTGTGTAGTCTCCTTTACCACAAGCCAGTTCCATTGTTATGGGATTCTGGTTCTTAAAGTATTTCTCTTGCCATTGCCCGTTCATGGCCGTTAACTCTCCGTCGTCACCTGCGAGGATGTCACTATTTATTTCTGTACTCTCATAAACATTAGAAAATGTTAATAATTCTGTAAACTTCAGCAGTTTGTTCCTTCTTGTCATCGCTATTTGTCACCTTTAATCTAATAGTATTGATAATTAATCAATCTCTATTCCGTTAAGTTATAATACCAAAGATTAAAAAATTAATTTCGAGTTCATAAATATTGAGACCTTTGAAAAATCTTCTACTCCTTTTACTTATAGCGTTTTCGATACCATTGATGTCACAGCACAAAGTTGGCGTACGTGCAGGCTTAAATTATGGCAAATTCTCTGGTCCACTTGAGGAGGGCGAAGATTATAGCGTATCTAATGGTTTTCACTTTGGTATTAACTATACCTATCTCTTGAATGATATATTAAGCTTCAGAGCAGAGATGCTTTATATACAGAGGGGGACTAAGCAGACATTTGTAGATTCTTCGGGTAACGCTTTTTATATTATAAATGCCATAGATCGTTCTGAGAACATTGTCGCATTTGGTAATGTTGATTATCAACTTGAAGTATCAAATTCATATTTATCCATTCCACTAACAGCACATCTCAGAATAAACAAAAAATTTGAAGCCTATGCAGGAATGTCAGCGGAGTTTTTGATAGGCCCAGGAGCTAGAGGCTTCGTCGACTTTAGTAATGATGAGTTTTTCTTTGGACAATCCTTAGACCATAGCTATGGATCGGATATGGCGGGCTCATTTAATACACGCATACAAGATCGCTTAGCTATTAAAGTTGATGGCGAATCATTGACTATGCCCAAATTCGTAGGTGCATACTATAACCTTACTTCAGAACAAGTTACAGGTCAGAGATTTAACAGAGTAGATGCAAAGTTAATTTTGGGTCTTAACTACTTTATTAATCCAGGGTTCTACGTAGGAGCCAGAGCAGAATATGGCTTAAGGGACATTACTAATGATGGCATGGATTATAGTTTGAGAGAGTTAGATAGAAATAGAAATCTCGTTCTGAGAGATGACACAGACCGTTCATTAAGTTTAAATTTTTCTTTTGGTTTCAGGTTCTAGCAGCTATCCTTTTTACCATCTTATCCGCATGTTGTAATTTGAGATTTCTGCTATACCGACAGTTTTTTTATCAGGCAAATAAAAGCATCGAGATGAGTCACCCCGATGCTTCCTATATCTTCTCTATTATAAGCCTTGGGCTTTATCGACTAATTCTATAAACTCAGATTTGTAACCAAAAGGATCAAAGCCTTTAGATTGTTCTGCCCAGTTTTTTATTTTATTAAAATCAGTAGTTCCCTTGAATTCAGAATCTCTTAATAGGAGTCCATATGATGCTACAGAAGCAGCAAACCGATGATTGTCACTTGATTGATTAAAAGAAATGTCTTTATCAAAAATGTCTAAGTCTAAACCTTGACTTACGTCGGAATCAGGTGCCTTATATCTAAAGTCAATGTTGAACGCAGATACCGATTTGTCTGGACGATCGACAAGTATAAGTTCGTACAGTGCAGTGATAGATTGTCCAGCACCGATCTCTCCTGCATCTTTAGTATCATCTAAGAATTCTTCAGTAGATAACAATCTATTCTCATATCCGATCAGTCGATATTCCTTCACCACTTCTTTATTGAATTCTACTTGAATCTTTACATCTTTGGCAACAGTAAAAAATTTGTTGTATTCATTTATAAAAACTTTATCTAACTGGTCTTCATTATCTAAATATTCAAAGTTGCCATTTCCGTTGTTAGCAATTTGCTCTAGCGTTCCTTCATTTACATTAGATCCGACACCTAGTATAGATAAGAAGACTCCAGACTCCCTTTTTTCTTCTATCAGTTTTACGAGTTCTTCTTGGCTAGATATCCCTACGTTGAAGTTTCCGTCAGATGCGACGATAACTCTATTATTAGCATCTTGGATATAATTTTCTTCGGCGATTTTGTATGCTTCGATAATTCCTCCAGCGCCATTTGTGCTACCGCCAGAACTTAGTTGATCGATGGCATTTTTAATTTTATCTTTTTCATTGCCAGAAGTAGATTCTAAGAGGACGCCTGCACCACCGGCATAAGTTACGATAGCAACCTTGTCTATGCTTCTCATTTGATCAACATATTTTTTAAACCCTGTCTGAAGCAACGGCAACCTGTCATCAGAATTCATACTTCCTGATACGTCTATCAGGAAAACGATGTTAGAGGCTGGGTATTGAGAAGGGGCTAAAGATTTTCCTTTTATACCTATTCTCATCAATCTGTGATCTTCTTTCCATGGACAAGTACTTATTTCTCCACTTAATGAAATTGGTAGATTACCCTCTGGTTCTGGATAATCGTAATTAAAGTAGTTGACGTATTCTTCTGTTCTTATAGAACCAGGAACAGGTAAGACATCGTTTGCCAAAAATCTGCGCATAACAGAATACGAGGCACCATCGGCATCTATGGAGAATGTTGAAATATCTTCATCCGTAACCTTTATGAAAGGGTTCTCTACAATTATATTTGAGCTAGGCTCATTTTCGTTATTACCTCCGTTAGTTTCATTTGAAAATAAAGAGTCTGCAAAACTAGGGTCAGATATTGACCCTATATCTGAATCTTGATGGCATGATATGATTGATATAGAAAGTATAATTAAGAGGAACTTTAGGTATTTCATTTTTGATATTTTTAGTGTATATCATATAAGACGTGATTGATGGTTAATATGTTGGTAGGTATACAAAAATGGTATTAGCTTAGAATATGAATAAGATATAGGTTGATTATGGAAGCTTTAGAAAGATTGATTCTCTTATATCAATGCCTCTCTTTAGTTAAGCAGTTGTTTTAATGTCATCTATAATCGCCTTAGGAGGAGTGCCTTACAGAATAATGCGATTTTTTTATTGATTATCAGTCTTTTATAAACAGTCTTACCTAAAAAAAGACTTCAGAAATCTTGTTTTCCCAATAAAAGAGATATACATTTGCAGCTCCTTAAAAATAAGGGTTGGAGTTATTGTTCAATAGCTTCAAGATTAAATTAAAACTTTAAAGAGTTTATAGTGAATACATTAAGTTATAAAACGAAGTCAGCAAAGAAGTCAGAAGTAGAACGTACTTGGTATGTTGTAGATGCACAGACTGCTGTCGTAGGAAGGTTATGTACTAAGATAGCCATGGTCCTCAGAGGTAAGCATAAGCCAAGTTACACACCACACTGTGATACTGGAGATTATGTTATCGTAATAAATGCTGATAAGGTTAGATTCTCAGGCAATAAAATGGCTAAGAAAGAATACATCAGCTATACGGGATATCCGGGAGGTCAGAGAAGAAGAACAGCTCAAGAGATGTTAGAAAAGAAGCCTATCGATATCATTGAGAAAGCTGTAAGAGGAATGATACCTAAAACTAAATTAGGTAGACAAGTAATTAAAAAATTATATGTGTACACAGGACCAGAGCATCCTCATGCAGCACAACAACCACAAGAACTTAACATAGAAAGATAATATGGAAGTCATTAACACAAGCGGAAGAAGAAAAGCAGCTGTAGCCAGAGTATATATGTCGGCAGGCAGTGGCAATATTTTAATCAATGGCAAAGACTATAAGGAATATTTTCCACAGAAAAATATCCGATATAACCTTGAAGATCCTTTTACTATCGTAGATAGCGCAAAGACCTATGATCTTAAAGTTAATGTCAGTGGTGGTGGATTCAAAGGTCAAGCTGAAGCAATAAGACTGGCGGTATGCAAAGCACTTGTTATCGTGAATGAAGATCACAAAACATTGTTCAAAGAGAAAAAGTACATGACGAGAGACTCAAGAGTAGTCGAGCGTAAGAAGTATGGTAAGCCTAAGGCAAGAAAGAGCTTCCAGTTCTCTAAGAGATAATTTTTTTCATTTTATTTATTACAATCCAACAGAAATCACATGGCAAAGCCAACATATAAAGAGCTATTAGACGCAGGATCACACATGGGACACATGAAGAGAAAGTGGAACCCTAAGATGCTTCCTTACATATTCATGGAGAGAAAAGGTATACACATTATCGATCTCAACAGAACATCAGAATACCTCGACAGAGCAGCTGTAGCAATCAAGCAAGTCGCTAAGTCTGGCCGTAAAGTAATGTTCGTAGCGACTAAGAAGCAAGCTAAAGAACCTGTAGCAGGTCTTGCAAGAGAAGTTAACATGCCTCACGTAACTGAAAGATGGTTAGGGGGAATGATGACTAACTTTTCTACAATCAAGAGATCAGTTAAGAAGATGAATAACATCGATAAAATGTTAGCTGATGACAGCGTTACAAGTATTACTAAGAAAGAAAGACTTACTCTTACGAGAGAAAGAAATAAACTTGAAAAAGTACTTGGTGGAGTTGCTAACTTAAACAGATTACCTGCAGCAATATTTGTTGTAGATACTGTACATGAGCACATTGCAATTAAGGAAGCAAGAAAGTTAGGTATTAAGATCTTTGGTATCGTAGATACTAACTCTGATCCTACATTAATTGATTTTCCTATACCAGCTAATGATGATGCTTCTAAGTCTATCAAGATCATCACATCTTATATTACAGAGGTAATTAAAGAAGGTATGGAAGAGAGAAGAAAAGATAACGAAGCTTCTAAAAAAGAAGCAGTAGCCTAATCAGCTTCATAGAAATTATTAATACAAAAAACACAGAACAATACAAAGATGGCAATTAAAGCAGCAGACGTAAAAAAACTAAGAGACCAGACAGGTGCTGGTATGATGGACTGCAAGAAAGCACTAACAGAAACTGATGGTGATTTCGAAAAAGCAATAGAAGCACTAAGAAAAAAAGGTCAAAAATTATCTGAAAAAAGAGCAGACAGAGAAGCTAATGAGGGTGTTGTTATAGCTAAGACATCTGATAATAAGAACAGCGGTGTTGTTATAAGATTAAGTTGCGAGACTGACTTCGTATCTAAAGGGGACAGTTTTGTAGAATTAGCGACTTCATTTGCTGATATCGCATTAGACAAATTACCTGAGAACTTAGAAGCGCTTCTGGCTCTTGAGTATGAGCCAGGTATGACTATCGCTAAAAAGGTAGAGCAGAGTACAGGCGTTATCGGTGAGAAAATTGATCTTAGCGCATACGAGAAATTAGTTACAGCTGCAGGAGAAGGACAAGTATTGCCTTACATACATATGGGTAACAAGGCAGGTGTCATCGTAGCACTTAACTTAGAAGGACCTCAATATGAAGAGCCAGGAAAGAATGTTGCTATGCAAGTAGCAGCAATGCACCCTATAGCTCTTGACAAAGATGGTATCGACGCTTCTGTTATAGAGAAGGAAATAGAAATAGGTAAAGACATAGCTCGCCAAGAAGGTAAGCCAGAAGAAATGCTTGAAAGAATAGCAACTGGTAAACTAAACAAGTTCTTCAAAGAAAGAACACTGTTAAATCAGATCTATGTTAAAGGCAATAAAGAAACTGTGGCAGATTATCTTAAGACAGCTCACGCTGATCTTACAGTCACTGATTTCAAACACTTGAAATTAGGTTAAGAAATTATTTAAGCGATTCATTTGAATCGCTTTTTTTTTGTTTACTATTATAACATTATTCAATTCGAGAACACAGTATGGCAAGTAAGTACAAGAGAGTATTATTAAAACTAAGTGGAGAATCTCTAATGGGCGAACAGGGTTTTGGTATAGATCCCGAGAAACTGACTCATTATGCTAAGGAGATTAAGAAGCTAGTAGATGCTGATTTTGAGACTGCTATTGTTATTGGAGGTGGTAATATATTTAGAGGTCTACAAGCAGATAAGAGTGGTATAGAAAGAGTCCAAGGAGACTATATGGGTATGATGGCCACTGTTATAAATGGTATGGCACTACAGAGTGCTCTCGAGAACCAAGATGTCTATTCAAGATTAGTATCTGCTATAGAGATGCGAGAAGTAGCGGAACCGTACATAAGAAGAAGAGCCATACGTCACGTAGAGAAAGGCAGGGTAGTAATATTCTGTGCTGGCACGGGCAGTCCATATTTTACTACAGATTCTGCAGCGGCACTACGAGCGAGTGAGATAGGAGCAGATGTTATACTCAAAGGAACAAGAGTAGACGGAATCTATACAGCAGATCCAGAAAAGGACCCAGATGCTACCAAGTATGATACGATCTCATTCAGCGAAGTGATTTCTAAGAATCTCAAGGTTATGGACATGACAGCTTTCACAATGTGTCATGAGAACGACATGCCTATAGTCGTCTTTGATATTAATGTAGAAGGCAACCTATTAAGAGCGGCAAAAGGTGAGAAGATAGGAACGATAGTCAACTGTGATTGCTGATTTACTAAAGAAACATAAATACAAAAGCCCCTTGATCTTTTAGACCAAGGGGCTTTTTTTATTCTTAAAGTGAAACTACTATTCAGCGGCAGATTCTTCTTGCTCTACTTTTTTCACTTCTTCTTCTGGAGCTTCTGTAGGTAGATATGCTTCTGTAATCTTAGCAGCGATCTCTTCCTGCACTTCTGGATTATCAACTAAGAACTGCTTAGCGCCTTCTCTACCTTGAGCAATCTTAGTATCATTATAACTGTACCAAGAACCGCTTTTTCCTACGATGTTTAACTCAACACCATGATCTATAATCTCTCCAGTTCTTGATATTCCTTGTCCAAATATCATGTCGAACATCGCTATTCTAAATGGTGGTGCCAATTTGTTTTTGACGACTTTGACCTTCGTTGGATTGGCGATGATGTTTCCTTCTTTGTCTTTGATAGCAGAACCAGATTTTCTTATATCTAATCTGATAGAAGAATAGAACTTCAATGCATTACCACCAGTAGTTGTCTCAGGATTACCGAACATAACTCCGATCTTCTCTCTCAGCTGATTGATGAATATACAGCAGCAACCAGTACGACCGATAGTACCAGTCAACTTTCTTAATGCCTGTGACATTAATCTCGCTTGTAGTCCCATCTTAGAATCTCCCATCTCACCTTCTATCTCAGCACGTGGAGTTAATGCCGCTACAGAATCTATAACGATGATGTCTATAGCACCGGATCTTATTAAGTGCTCAGCGATCTCAAGACCTTGCTCACCGTTATCAGGTTGTGAGATAAGAAGGTTCTCAGTATCTACACCAAGCGCTTCTGCATAAGTCTTGTCGAATGCATGCTCAGCATCTATAATAGCAGCGATACCACCTTGCTTCTGACATTGTGCAATAGCGTGTATAGCTAATGTCGTCTTACCAGAAGATTCAGGTCCATATATCTCTACGATACGACCTCTCGGGAATCCTCCTATACCTAATGCGATATCTAATCCTAGTGATCCTGTAGGTATTGTATCTACATTGACCATGGGCTTATCACCCAGCATCATAACGGCACCCTTACCATATGTTTTTTCCAGTTTATCTACAGCAAGGTTTAGTGCTTTTAGTTTTGCTTCTTTTTCCTTTTCTTTTTTGTCTTTGCTCATGTTTTGTTTATGTTTCCGTGTCGAATATAGTTATTTAATATTTGTTATCTACCACTCTTTATATAAATGCGTTAATCACTACCTTTATTAGGAACACTGCTTAATATAATAATGTTGTTATGTCTACTTATTCGTCATTAATAAGTGCTAAGCATTCTTCATTTCCTTTAATAGTACAATAATACAACACATCGTGCATCATACTTGCACGATAGTTATAACATCTATTTTTGTGGAACAGATAAGTAAGCTTAGCGTTAATTGATTATAAATATTCAAAAAGTGAATTATTCAAAATTAAAGTACTTGACCATTGCAGTTGTCTTTATAGCTGTCATCTATATGGTTTTCTTTAGGTCTCCGCATTCTAAGAAGGGTAATATGGCACCAGACTTTGAGACGACACTCATTGATGGTAGTACTTTTAAGCTGTCAGACCTAAGAGGCGATTATGT
>Ga0209831_1001088_pt1 | contig 25685 bp, 15 predicted proteins | sample Maine_Asex4_meta_FD_187451 | JGI IMG/M metagenome (GOLD analysis project Ga0209831, IMG submission 187451) | Marine algal microbial communities from Maine, USA - Maine_Asex4_metaG (SPAdes) (version 2) | ecosystem: Host-associated > Algae > Red algae > Unclassified | place: Maine, USA | collected... | reverse complement strand
TGGCGACGTAGAGTCCAAAAAGAATGACGTCGGCCAAGACCAAGATGCTAAAGCTGCTTAAGCGCCAAGTGGAAAACCAGTGGGATAGGTTTCCAAACCAGCGCCGTGAAGGATTTCTCATGATGCAAAAACCCGACTGTTAGCCGTTTTGGCGTTAGCCACGGTTCCCTCCGCCGCAACCGTGGCTAACGCCAAAACGGCTAATTCCGCAACGAAAATCGTTCACGGCGTTGCTTCCAGACTGTCTTTCTTTACCCTGACAAACTGGAAGCGTATTCCACTTTTCATGACTTTCTCAACAGCTACTTTCGCTCGACACCGTAGTCGTCGATTTTACGATAGAGCGTTGCTCGACTGATGCCTAGCAGTTCGGCCGCTTTGGGAACGCTGTTGGTGGTCCGTTTGAGCGCGTCGATGATTAGCTTTCGTTCCCAGTGATCGATTCGTAGCGTCTCGAACTCGCCGTCGGTGGCTTCACGAATGCCGAGATCAGCGGTTTTAATTTCGTCGCCTTCGCACATGACGGTCGCGCTATCGATGACGTTTCTTAGTTGCCGTACATTTCCCGGCCACTGGTAGCCCAATAGTTTCAGATTGGCTTCTTTGGACAACGTCATATTTGTATTGCCAAGCTGATTACGGAAGTGATTCAAGAAGAAGTCGATCAGCATCTGAATGTCAGCTTCTCGATCACGCAGCGGCGGAATCAATAATTCGTACACACTCAAGCGATAGAACAAATCTTCGCGAAATCGTTTCTCAGCGACGAACTCCTTTAGATCACGATTGGTTGCACAAATTACTCGCACATCCACCGTGACTTCTTCGGTACCACCGACGGGCAGAAAGGGATGTCCCTCCAACGTGCGAAGCAGTTTCGCTTGTCCTTCGAGCGTGAGTTCGCCAATCTCATCGAGAAACAAAGTTCCTAGATCGGCTTGTTGAAACCAGCCGATGTGATCGCGATCGGCAGACGTGAAGGCGCCTTTCTTATGTCCAAAGAGCTGGCTTTCCATCAAATCACGTGGCATCGCTGCGCAATTGACGCTCAGCATGGGGCGGTCTTTGCGCGGGCTGTTTCGGTGTAGCGCCCGAGCGACCAGTTCTTTACCGGCACCGCTTTCGCCGCGAATAAGCACACAACCAGAAGCTTTCGCGACTCGTTTTATCTTGGACTTCAGCTCCAACATTTTTTTGCTATCGCCTTTGAGTTCGTCAAAGGTCGCTGATTTTTGAACCAGACGATCTTTTTCCGCAGCCAGTGACGTCAGACGATGGGCGCGGTCAAGCGAGCGAATCATTATATTGGCCATCGCGACGGCCAGTTCGAAGTGACTTTCTGAGAAGGGTTTCTCTTTGCGGTAGAGGTGGATCGCACCTTTAACTTTGCCGTCGGAAATCAGCGGCACACAGATTGAATCGGAGTAGTCGAGTTCAGAATCTTTCTTCTTTTTCGATTTACCACTGCCTTGTTCAATTCGCATCGCTCGTTTTTCCGAAACGACGCGTGCGGTCAGGTCTTTATTCAGCTTCAGGATATCAGATTCAGCTTCGGGGAAAATAACGCGCGGCGACAACACACCATCGTCAGATACCCACATGAAACCGGCGGCCGAAGCCATGGTCCGATCAAAAAGACGCTTCATGCAAATTCGGATGACTTTGTCCGGTTCGTCGACAGCCAGCAATTTCACAGACAGTTGAAAGAGGAAGAAAAAGTCCTGTCCCCAATTGTGTCCTTTGAGAAAATCAAGCGTGTACTGCCCGGTCTCTTGAGGATCCATCGACTCGTCAAGGATGACGGTGACGTCTCTAAACGAACCGTCTTTTTCAGATTTAGATTTCGCCCCAGCTGTCTTGTCGACCGCTGGTGCGCTGATGCTGAAGGTGAAGGAGGAAGCACCTATTCGCAACTGGGTACCTTCGATCAGCCGCGCTTGTTCAATTGTTTGTCCATTAACGTAAGTGCCGTTGCTGGATTTGTTGTCCCGGACCCACCAGCCGTCTTCATCGTGATAGACTTCAGCGTGAACGCGGGAGCATTGAGGGTCGTTAAGGACGACACGGCATTCCCAATCTCGTCCGAGGCGATTTTTTTCGCTTCCGTCGAGTTCAAATCGAGCCCCTGAATTGGCTCCGGCGTTCATTAGTAGGAATGCTTGCACGATGCTTGCGAGAAATGCTCGAAGGAATTTGCCCAGATTAAGTCCTGTTGTAGTGGCGACAACAACGTGTCACACGTCTTTGTCGGACAGGATTTGTCTCTACTATAGGTGACAGTTCGAAACCCGTCGATAAGCTAATGCGGCTGTAGCCTCTGTATGTAAACGGATTGGCCGGTTGCTGGGTGAAAATTTCGGGCTTGCCGCTAGAGCTCCTTGTTTCTAGGATTTTGATACGCTGTTTTGGCCTAATCGGGCTAATCGGGCTAAGATAACACTATTAAATTAAAAAAATCAACGTGCCTTCGGCGCCAAGCGCCGACTATATAACCGTAGAACTGGTACTCAAAAAAACAGGCGAAGGAACCAATATGCTTTCAAGACTCATGTCTGGCCAAGCTCCCCAACGATTATCTATGGCTGGGAAGTCGATGACGGTTGCGTGTTTGATCGCGGTCGTTTGTTTGCCGCAGATGGCGCACGCGGACAATCTTGGGAAACCCACGATTGTCAGTGGGTATGTTGCGCGACTGGTTACGAAGTTGATGCAATCGGATCACCTTTCCAAACACGCCATGGACGATCAGATTTCACAACGCGCTTTTGATCTGTTTGCGAAAAGTTTAGACCCCATGAAGGTCTACTTTATGCAGTCTGATATAGATGAATTTTCTATTAGTCGAACGGACTTGGATGACCAGCTGAAGCGTGGCGAATTTTCAACTGCTTTTGCAATGTACCGCCGGTTCTTAGATCGCATTGATCAACGTACGGCCTTGGCGGTTGAAATGATCGAGCAAGATCATGACTTCACTATAAATGAAGAAATGATCACCGACCCTGACCTCTTAAGTTATGCCAAATCTGAAGAAGACGCTCGGGAGATCTGGCGGAAACGTATTAAATACAGTTTGCTGGTCCTTGAAAATGATGATGACGAAGAAGAAGAGAAGAACGCCAAATCGGATGAGAATTCGACCGGCGGTGAAGATGCGGCAAATGATGACGGAACTGCAGATGATGAGATTACCACTGGCGAAGTAAAACCCTACGAGAAGAAAGACCCTAAAGAACTTCTTCGTAAGCGTTACCAATCGTTCGCCCGACGTATGCATCAGACCAACGCTGAAGAGCTGATCGAGATCTACGTTTCGGCAATCACAAATGCTTACGATCCTCACACTTCTTACATGTCTTCGAAGTCTTACGAGGACTTTAAGATCATGTTGGGGCTGGAGCTCGAAGGCATCGGAGCGACGCTTTCGATTACCGATGACGGATACACAGTGATCAAAAGCATCGTTCCTGGCGGCGCCTGTGATACGCAGGGCGGTATTTTCCCAGAAGATAAAATCGTCGCGGTAGGACAGGGAAATCCTGATGGGACCAAGGTTTCCAGGAAGCTTTACGATAAACACGGCGGCGAAATGATCGACGTTGTGAACTGGAAACTTAGCGACGTTGTGGGGATGATTCGTGGCAAAGCGGGTACCGTCGTTCGGTTGGCAGTGATCTCCGAAGGCAAAGAGGAAATTCATACCGTTTCGATCTCGCGTGAGAAAATTAAGCTCGAAGACAGCGCCGCCAAGGGAGCCGTTTTTGAAGAGGGCACGGGGCCTGACGGTTCCACTAGAAAGATTGGTGTGATAGATCTGCCAAGCTTCTACGCCGACATGAGTGGAAAAATGGGTGGCCGCCGGACGACTGTTGACGTCAAGAGAATTTTGGACGAGTTCACTCAGCAGGGCGTCGATGCAGTTGTCTTAGACTTGCGTCGTAACGGAGGTGGCAGCCTGCGGGAAGCGATTGATCTGACTGGTTTGTTTATTGATCAAGGCACGGTTGTTCAAGTCAAAGACTCTTACGGCCAGGTTACTCAGTACGAAGATGAAATGCCTGGACTGTCTTGGAGCAAGCCAGTTGTTGTTTTGACCAGTAAATTCAGCGCCAGTGCCAGCGAGATTTTGGCCGGAGCGCTACAGGATTACGGGCGCGGCATCATCGTCGGTGACGAACAGACACACGGTAAAGGTACCGTGCAGAGTTTGCTGGATTTGAATCAAGTCGTCGCGCCGATTCGTAATCCGCCGAACACTTATGGAGCGTTAAAAATTACGATGCAGCAGTTCTATCGTCCCAACGGCGACAGTACTCAGAAACGCGGTGTCGAGGCGGATATTGTGTTGCCTTCATTGAGCGCACGGATGGACGTTGGCGAAGTTGATTTGGAATATGCGGTTGAATTTGATCGTATTGGCGAAGCTCCGCACGATATGTTCGCACTGACATCGACTCAGATGAAACAGCAATTGAACGAACAATCTCAACAACGCGTTAATTCGTCGGACGATTTCAGCAAACGGAAGCGCCAGATTCAAAACTACGTTGAGCAAAAAGCTTTGAAGAAGGTGTCGCTCAACGAGGAAGAATTTATGGCACGCCGTGAAGAGCTTTCGGCTGAAAAGGAAGATCGGAAAACGTTTGAAGAACAGGTCAACAAAAAAAATATCGAACGTGATTACTATCTGGATGAAGTCCTGAAAATCACCAGTGACTACATCGAATTGCTGCCTGCAAATAGTTAATTTCGACCGGTGGTTGGCAAACGGAGTATTCACTAACACGTTTTCCACCATTGCCGTTTCGATCGCGACAACAATGGTGCTGATGCCGACGTTACCGCTAAACTCAATTCTTTCCAACGAACCGGACCTTTCAGGTGCCGGTTCGTTTCATTTGGGTCTTAAAAAACCCATTTCGGGTTTCCGCAAATCGTGCCTTCGGTAATCTGTGGGAGGTCGTTGCGAACGCCTTATTGATCCGACGACCGCGACCAATTGGTCGCCGTATACGTAGTGGATTTGCTGAAAGAGCTTCATCTATTACAGCTTTAACCGGCAGTAATGGGATGCTTTTAAGAGTCTCCATTGCGGCGGATTTTCTACGCAAATGAAATGTAAGCTTCAACGAACTTCTACCAAAGGAATGAACTCAATGCCCAACGAAACGAATGCAACAGCGGAGACCGTTAATGAAGACTCCCAAGAGAACCACTTGGTTTCCGAGAAAACTCAAATGCAATCGGAGACGTTCATTGGGCAATGGAATCAGTTAATCAGCACCACCAACTGGGACAAAGGCGTCATCATTTGCCAGTGGCGTGAGTCGCTCGAGGAGCAGGAAGCCTCCGCCGGCGAGTATTCCGATGAAGCCTGGGCGCAGATGGTTGGCGGCGTGTCTTCGCAGCACGTTGGCCGGTTACGTCGGACCAGCGAGCGATTTGGGCATGTGTTCAAGGAGTACGAAGGACTGTACTGGAGCCATTTTTACGCGGCGTTGGATTGGGACGATGCCGAAATGTGGCTCGAAGGTGCCGTGCAGAGCAATTGGTCGATTTCGCAGATGCGGCATCAACGTTGGGAAACAATGGGCAAGGTCGCTGAAGACAAACCCCAGGACAGCGACATCGTGACGCTGGAGATGGCCGAGGAAACACAATCGTTGGCGTTATCGGAAAAGACAGAAGCGACGCGCGGCGACAGCGACTACATCGAAGGCCCTGTACATGAAGGGCCAGATTTTGGTGACGAAGGCGAGCCCAGTGGTAAGTCTTCCGGCAGCAAGAACGACGAAGAATCTGACACAACAGACAAACCCGCCAAACCGCATCAGATCCGGCCGTTTGAATCTTTTAAAGATCTTCCCGAGGATGTGATGGAAGCCGCCAACGAATTCAAAGTCGTCATCATCAAGCACAAACTGGCCGAGTGGGAAGAGATCGATCAGAAGGAGTTGCTTGGGTTGTTGGACGCGCTAAAGCAGTTGGCAACCATTTCTGCTGAGTAGTTTAGTGGCGTGTAAAGCAGATTTTCTTGATCGAAACGGGGCGTCAATAGCTTCTCAACCCACCCTGAAGAACAAAAAGCGTCTTTCGGTGGTGCTGCGAGTCTTTCTGATTTGATATGATGAGGAACTAAATTTCCCTCTCATTTCGCACAATCATGAAGGCCCGGCATGCCCACTAATGAACCACTTAATCGTAAACTCCGCATGGCGCTTGTCGGCGGAGGCCGAGGCTCTTTTATCGGGCGTGTTCATGCAACGGCGGCGGTTTTAGACAATCGTGCTGAATTGGTCGCGGGAGCCCTTTCTTCAGATCCCGTTCGCGCTAAGGAATCCGCAGAGGACTACGCGATCGCGCCCGATCGTGCGTACGGTTGCTATCAAGAGCTGATCGAAAAAGAACTGGCGCTTCCCGAGGATCAGCGCATTGATTTCATCTCAATCGCAACGCCCAACTTCATGCACTTTGAAATCGCCAAGGCTGCTGTCGAGGCGGGGTTCAATGTGATCTGTGACAAGCCACTGACGCTGGACATGCAACAGGCCGAAGAGTTGTTGGAAGCTGTGCAGAAATCAGACGTTGTTTTCGCTGTCACACACAACTACACAGGATACCCATTGGTGCGTCAGGCGCGGCAGATGGTGACTTCCGGTGAATTGGGGGAAGTCATGGCGATCCGCGTTAACTACATTCAGGGCTGGCTGGTTGAAAAGCTGGAAGACTCCGATCAAAAACAAGCGGCCTGGCGAACCGACCCCAAACGCAGCGGCGCGGCGGGTTGCTTTGGTGACATCGCCACCCATGCGTACAATTTAGGGCGTTTCATCACCGGCCAGTTTCCTGAGAAGATCAGTTGCCAATTGAGAACATTCGTCGGCGGACGGAAACTGGATGACTACGGCCATGCAGTAATTACCTACGAAAATGGAGCTTTGGGGACCGTGACGGCGTCGCAAATTACGCATGGTCGCGAAAACGATGTTTCGATCGAGGTCGATGGTACCAAAGGGTCGCTGTCGTGGCGGCAAGAGAATCCAAACGAATTGTGGGTGCGTCAAAATGGCAAAGCCCATCAGTTGTACACGCGTGACCCTAACGCCCCTTATATGAGCGACGTGGCTGCCGCATCGTGCCGTCTGCCTTCAGGGCATCCGGAAGCGTTTTTTGAGGCATTTGCCAACGTCTACCAAGCGGCATACGATGCCATGTGTTTGCGGATTTCTGGCAAGAAATTTGAAACGACTGATACGCTGTATCCGAACATTCACGATGGCGTCGAAGGGATGTACTTCATCCAGCAAAGCGTCGCCAGCAATAATGACAACGGAGCGTGGTTGCCGCTGAAGCACACGACGGCTCGCCGTTAAAAAAAGTTAGTTTAAGAAATACAGACGTTGTTGGCACCATCGGCTCATTAAGCATGGGCAAGGGTGTGAGCCGTTTGTCGCTCATGGATTTCTCACAAGGTATTTCAGATGATTCGATCTTCGATGGTGGCAGTGCTGGTAACTTTGATGTTGTCAGCGATTTCTTTTGGGCAAAGTGGCGAAACCAATCTCACCTGGCAGCTGCCCGTAGGTCGTAAGATCGACGTGGTGATGACGCAAACGATGGAAATGAAGCAAAAGCTTGGCGGGAAAGAGCTCAACGACATGGAGATGGTCTCTACGAACTATATGATTTGGAGGGTAGACAAGGTTGATGAAGCGGGGATCGCGACAATCAATAGCGAGATCGAACGGATGACCATTTCAATGGACGGCCCGACAGGAAATTTTGAAATCGACACTGCTTCCGAGGAGGAGCTTGAGGGTACCGCAGCTCAAATGGCCGAGCAAATAACGCAGTTGGTTGGTAAAAACTTCTCTCAAACAATGAACGCTCAGGGGAAAATTCTCTCCGTAGATATGCCCAAAGAAGTCGGCGCTGGCAATCCAGTGATGACCGAGGAAGCGATTTCTCAACTTATCAAAAACGCTTCACCCGTTTTCCCGGATAAACCCGTGGCCATCGGTGAAACTTGGAAGCAAGCGTCAATCACTGCGATGCCAGGCGGAATGGGTGGTATGAAAATTGACTCGACTTATACCTACAAAGGCACCGAGCAATTGGATGGCAAGTCGCTGGATTTGATTGATATTGGAATGGAAATGCAATTTCAGCCTGAAGAGAATTCGCCGATCAAAATCGAAATCACCAGCCAAGACACCAAAGGCCAGATGCATTTTGATTCCGTCAACGGCCTCACGTACAAGATTGATGTCGATCAAAATATGGTGATGGAGGTAACCGCCGGGCCGCAAATGATCGACCAAGTGATCCATTCTCGCACTGAAGCCACGTTTTCAATAAAAGAGTAACGAGTCGAGCGTGTTCTTGCCGGGGCTCATGAACTGGTCGGCAAGGCGCTTTTTCGCGGGTAAGACGCCGACCGTTAACAGGCTGCGATGCCCGGGCTAGCGCCCAATGGCACTTACTTTACCTCCAATCAGCCGCCACGCGATAGCGTCCGGTTCATTCGCGCTAACGAAAAACCGGGAGCTATCGCTCGGCGGCTGATGAGATTATCAAAATTTTCGTCTAGAGTAAGTGCCATTGGGCTAGCGCCTTGCAGCTTACAATGTGACGTAGTTCATCAGCCCAAGCTAAGAGTCGCCTCCGCCAATGGTGACCAACATGCATATCCTTCGCGAAATCTTCGCGCGGTTTTTTGCAACTTCGGCCTGTCGCATACGCTACAGCGCGTTGGAAATCCGATATGATAGGTGGGTTACAAATTGGATTTTGATCATGCAACCATATTGAATGAGACGATTATGAGATTCGATCCTTTACTTGCTCAAGACATTTCGCCGGGCGCTCTAGTGGGCATCATCATAGCGGGTGTCCTGCTGTTCATTCTGTTTGTGATCGCAATTGTATTCCTTTCCTTTTTTCGATGGTGGATTCAGGCGTTCTTCACTAAGGCGAATGTTTCGTTGGGCGAATTGATCGGAATGTCATTCCGAAAGGTGAAAGCCAGCGTCATTGTGCCCTGCAAAATCATGGCAGTTCAAGCCGGACTCAACGATCCTGAAATGACGACCAAAGCGCTTGAGGCTCATTATCTGGCCGGTGGAAATGTGGAGACAGTTGTCCGCGCACTAATCGCAGCCAATAAAGCCAAAACGATCAAGCTTAGCTACCGCGAAGCCACGGCAATTGATCTCGCCGGTCGAAACGTGCTCGAAGCCGTTCAGACCAGCGTTTATCCGCGCGTGATTGACTGCCCAGAACGAGGGTCGGCTCGCCGGTCTCTGGACGCGGTTGCCAAAGATGGAATTCAGCTGAAAGTTCGGGCCCGTGTGACGGTTCGGTCCAACCTTCAGCAACTGATCGGTGGTGCGACCGAAGAAACCATCATCGCGCGTGTCGGAGAAGGTATCGTTAGTGCGATCGGTTCCGCAGAGAAGCACAACGTTGTGCTTGAGAACCCCGATATGATCTCAAAAGCAGTTTTGGCAAGGCGCTTGGATTCGCAAACAGCGTTCGAAATTGTTTCCATTGACATTGCCGACATCGATGTTGGTGAGAACATTGGCGCAAGATTGAAGGCTGACCAAGCCGAAGCTGACACGCGGGTCGCACGCGCGCGTGCCGAGGGACGTCGCGCCATGGCGGTGGCACAAGAGCAAGAATATCTAGCGACGATCGAAGAAAGCCGCGCTAAATTGGTGCTGGCAGAAGCCGAAGTGCCTGCTGCGATGGCTGACAGTTTCCGCTCGGGGAAGCTTGGCATCCTTGACTATTACAAAATGCGAAACGTCCAAGCGGACACCGACATGCGAAAATCAATTTCTCAAGCTGGCACAGGTAATTAAGCATCATGGCCAGAGATATTGAAGAATTTCTACGTCGCGCTGCCCAACGCCGCAAGCAAAACCAGGGGCAGGCTCCGCCTAAACAGCCGCCCGCACCTGAGCAACCTCCCGCTCCGCCTCAGCGCAGGCAACGACTGGCCGATGAAGCAGATCAGCGGAAGTCACCCGAAGAGTTAGATCCCTATCGCGAGCTCCCTCGTTCTCGAGAAGCGGGCCGACCCAAGGCGACACCGCCGCCAAAGGCACCACCGGTTGCAAAGTCGGCAAAACCTCTGCGAAAAAGACGCGAGACCATTGCCGAACACGTGCGGGATGCGATCGTGGTTAGTGACGTCACCGAGAACGCATCGCATCTTGGTGAGGAAGTCGGATTAGCGGACGAAAAATTAGAAGCACGGTTGGAAAAGTTTGATCATAAGATTGGGGCCTTAGAAGGCATGTCCTCAATTCAGGACGATGGTGTCGAAGTCCAAGGTCGAGACAAATCACATCTGGCCGTGAGTTTATTAGAGTTGTTTAAACAACCTCAAACGATCCGGCAATCTATTCTCATTTCCGAAATTCTCAAACGACCTAACTTTGACGACTGAAGACTGACGCCATGAACAAGAAAGTACCCGATTCTACGCGTGTTGGCTGGATCGGAACGGGAGTAATGGGGAGTGGCATGTGCCAAAACCTGCTCAAGGCCGGTTACTCAGTTGTGCTCACTACGAGAACAAAGTCGAAGGCGCAACGGCTACTGGATCACGGCGCTGCTTGGGCAGATTCTCCAGCAGAGGTCGCCAAGCAGAGCGACGTCATTTTTTCTATCGTGAGCATGCCGGCGGATGTCCGAAGCATCGCACTCGGCGGCCAGGGAGAGGCTGGAGTCATCGAAGCAGCCGCTCCAGGGGCCGTATTTGTCGATATGACGACCAGTGAACCGGGGCTGGCCGTCGAGATTTTTGAAGCAGGCAAGCAAAAGAATATTTCGACCGTTGATGCACCCGTATCGGGAGGAGATGTCGGAGCGCAATCGGGAGCCCTATCGATTATGGTTGGAGGAGATTGTGATGTGGTTGATTCCTTACAGCCGTATTTTGAAGCGATGGGTAAGACGATCGTCTATCAAGGGCCGGCGGGTTCAGGGCAGCACACAAAAATGGTCAACCAGATTTTGGTAGCGGCGGGAATGGTTGGCGTTTGCGAAGCGCTGTTGTACGCGCGGCAGTCTGGTCTGAATATGGAAACGGTATTGAAATCAGTCAGCAGTGGCGCGGCCGGTAGCTGGGCAGTTACCAACATGGCACCACGAATTGTCGCAGGTGATTTCGAGCCCGGTTTCTTTGTGGATCATTTCGTGAAGGATCTGGGCATCGCCATCGATGGGGCACGGGCCATGAATTTGGACCTGCCTGGACTGTCTTTGGCGGCTGATCTTTATCGTCGTGTTCAAGAAAACGGGGATGGGAAATGCGGCACGCAAGCATTGCAGAAAACGTTAGCCGAACTATCGGGGACGTCTTGGACATAAGCTAGTTGCAGTCCTCTGCTGCTAGTGTCCCGAGGACGAAGCTTTGACCGACCTCTCTTGCTGCTTGAGGATTTTGAGCCATTGCCAGAGGAATGCTCGGTGTTAGACTTTTAGCATGAGCAAAAAACTTGATGCGGCGGTGCTGAGGCAGGACTTTCCTATCCTCAACCAGCAAATCCATCGCCAGAAACAACTGGTCTATTTCGACAACGGAGCCTCCACACAGCGCCCCCAAGCGGTCATCGATGCGATGAATGACTGTTATACGCGCACCTACGCCAACGTCCATCGGGGCATTCACTGGCTGTCTGAACAGGCGTCCGATCAATACGAAAACGCTCGTGGAATCGTACAGCGATTGCTCAACGCGCCGCACAATAACGAAGTCATCTTCACCGCCGGCACTACGATGGCGATTAACTTAGTGGCCAACAGTTGGGGGAGATCGAATTTAGGACCTGGCGATGAGATTTTGCTAACGATCTGCGAACACCACTCCAACATCGTACCGTGGCAACAGGTTGCGGCCGCCGTAGGGGCGAAAGTCGTCTTTGCGGACGTTACCGACGATGGGCTGTTGGACCTAGATGATTTCAAAGCGAAGTTGGGGCCTCAGACCAAAATGGTTGCCTTCATGGCGGTGTCCAATGTGCTGGGTACCATTTTCCCCGTCAAAGAAATCATTTCTTTGGCCGCCGCCGTTGGTGCAAAGACGCTTGTCGATGCGGCTCAGCACGTTCCGCACGAACCGACCGATGTGCAGGATTGGAATGCAGACTTTGTGGTTTTCTCAGGGCATAAAATTTTAGGCCCCTCGGGTATCGGAATTCTCTGGGGACGGCAGGAGCTGTTGGAGTCGATGCCGCCATTTTTGGGCGGTGGTAGTATGATCGATCAGGTAACCATCGAAGGCTTTACGCCTGGCGAGCTGCCCGCGAAATTCGAAGCCGGCACGCCGCCGATCGTGGAAGCGATTGGATTAGGGGCGGCGATTGAATACGTAAATAAAGTGTCGCTACCGGCGATCGCAGAGCATGAAAAACTGTTGGCCGGTCGTTTAGTGGAGCGGATGGCTGAGGTGGAAGGTCTGAAGATTCTTGGCCCAAGCCTTGAGCATAGATCGGGCATCGTCAGTTTTGTAGTTAATGGTGTCGCGCCGCAAGATTTGTCAATTTTGTTGGATCAACAAGGTTTTGCGATCCGTGTCGGCCATCACTGTGCGATGCCGCTGCATCAGAAATTGGGTATCAAAGCAAGTTGCCGCGCCAGTTTCTATCTGTACAACACGATTGAAGAAGTTGATACGTTTGTCGACGCATTGGCGGCAGTCGTCAAAAGATTGCGTTAACACTTTAGAAGAACTGTAAAGCTCATTTCAATGGTAGCGTCACGGCGCAAGCTCAATAGCACTTCCTTTCGACGAAACGTGGGACAATCTCATTAGCCGCCACGCGATAGCGTCCGGTCCTAAGCGCGTAGGACCGGACGCTTTTCCGTTGGCGGCTGGTGGGTCGATGCGTTGCATCGTTCTAAAAGCAAGTGCCATTGGGCACAAGCCGTACGGTTTTTCTCGCACCGGGAGACTGTCGCCTCACCGCTAAGAGAAGGCTTCACGTCTTCTTCCCAATAAATTGGTAGTACGGCGTCTTCAATAGAGGAACGTACGGCATACGATTGCGCTGTTCGTCCAAATGCACTTGGTCGAAATGGTGCTTCAAAAACGGAATGTGATCCGGAGAAGGAAACACATTGTCCGTTGCAAACCATGGCTGCCACAACGTTCTCGAAAGCCAGCCCTGTTTCTTCATGTCGTCATGCGGGTATTTCCGGCCTACGTAGAAATCGACAACACCAATATGCCCGCCTGGTTTGAGGATGCGTTTGGCGTTCTCAATCGCTGCAAACCAATCTGGGATCATCGTCAGAGAATAGGAAAAGGTGACAACATCGGCCCATCCCTCGGCCGGTTCAAACTTTGTCGCATCGCCGACGACCGCTTTCGCGTTGTCCCATCCTTTATTCGCGAACCGTTTTGACGCCACGCCCAAAAGGGATTCGGACAGGTCAACGACGTAGACCTTCTTTAGTTTGTCAATGTCAGCGGCGATGTTTTCAATGTTCGATCCTGTACCGCCACCCATATCTACCCACACGCCATTTTCTGGCTTGGGTAGCGTTTGGTACAACGATTCGCGGCCCTTGAGCAAACGCCTGCGAAAGTCGTCGTACGCACCGGCTTGACCTCCGTAAAAGCTCTCCATCCGCTGTGCATGGTTATCGCCGCGCACCGGTTTGATCAGCATATGATACAAGACCTTCATGTCGGCGAAAAAAGCCATAGAAAGTAGTTCCATTGTTTGGGGTGAAAGGGGGGTGTGTCGCCGAATGTTCGACCTGTGGTTCCACACGCAAGCAAACGCAAGAGTGAAAGCTTGCGGTGCGGTAGGTTAATTTTTCAGATCGGCGATGTAGAAACTGCCATAAGTGTGAACGCGATCAACGACATGCAACTCCTCAGCAAGTGGCTTGTTGTAGCTAAGGCGAGGTGCGATCTTTTGTACCTTTCCATCGATAGTGACTTCGACTTCGTCGATAAAATCGGTTCTTAAACCGCCGCTGCGCCAGATCAAACGCGTATTGTCGGCCGCTTTATCAACGATTGCCTGCCACTCCGATTCAAGCAGTGGGAAGAAATGGTCTGACAACCAGTCCATGTGATCCAGCAGAATGAACTTGGAAATTTTGCCGTCGTGTTTTTCCAAGAATCCTTGGACAGAATCTGTGTGGGTTGAAACGTTATCCAATAGCCCGTCTTTTAACTTTTGGATATTGTCGGGCTTGAGATATTCTGGACAGCACTCGGGCGTATACTGCCCTGTCATATAGACACGCCAAAAATAGTTATCCTTCATCGGCAGTTCTGCAAAGACGGTCTCCATACAATCTTGGATGAACTTTACCAAACCGCCGGGATACTGATTCTCAATTTGTCGCCGCTGAGCTTTGGGGACGCCCAACATTGACATCGTGGTGTCACGATTCATCGTGAACTTCATCAGGCCCGTCCAGAATTTCTCGCGCAGCTCCGAGTCGTAAATCTCGCGCTGACGTTCGACCGAATCGGCGTTAAGCAACTTATTCAGCAATGGTTTGACCCGAATGATTCGCTCGTTATAGATCTTCACCATCCGTGCAAACGCTCCGGAGGTTCCGCGGTAGTAGAAAGACTTACGCGGGTTGTCAAACCATTTGATTTTCTTGTCCCAGAATTGCTGCGACCACTCAGGCAGATCGCTTCTCAACGTCGAACGATAAATGTCCTCGGCTTCGGGCAGGCGGCCCTTGCCGAACATATTGAAAATGTCTTCGTACCTGAGATTTCGAATGGACGATATTTTTAGGTCCAGCAGAGCGTTCTGCCGAGGGTTCATGTCGACAGCATTGACGTGATTGGGACCGGCGAGAACGTAATCCAACGCGTTGCAGCCAGCGGATGTGATGACCAATACGTTGTCTTCGGGCGTAAACTCCAGCGCTACGCGATCCAAGCGTGGGTCTTCCCAGCAAGTGTTGTAGACAAGATTATTGCCGTGAACTGATTTGAAAACCTTTTGACTAACCCAGTCGAGAAGCGCCATGATAAAATTTTGGTGGTGATAAACAGTCGGTAAATTTAGCCCGGGATTGTATCACGACGGCTTACTTCGCAGTAGCGGCTTTCTTGGTGCCGACCCGTTTTCCGGCGGCGTCGAGGTGGAGTTTTGCCTTTTTGACGTGACCATCGTCATCAAACTCAAAGACCAGTTTTCCGGCACATTCTTGCATCAAAAACTCAGATTCGGTGACTGGTATAAGTTCCATTTGCGTTTGGTAGAAAGTGCAAAACAATTTGTCGCCAGATTTAGTGACTTTGAAGTCTCCGTAGTCTCCAAGTAATCGTTCCAGATTATCGTCGCTGAGTTTAATATCGGGGCTTGGATAGGGCGGCTGCGGAAGTGCCCGCTGCCCAGAGAGCTCGCGGATCCAGATATTTCGAAAGCAAGTGGGGTTGCCATGATCTTGCAGCGATAGCCGCTGTTTGTCTGGCCCTTTGGTGTAGTCGTTGTGTTTAATCCAATTGGTTGGGCCAAGAAATTCCGTATTGTCTTGGATGAGTACTCCGTTGAGCAATACGGTCGCTCTTGCACGCGACTTCACTGAACCGTTTTTGTTAAAACGAGCACGGTGAAAGATAATGTCGTATGACTGCCACTTGCCAGCCGGTCGGGCCGCGTTAACCAACGGAGGATATTGGCCATAGATCGCGCCAGCCATGCCGTCGGCATACGTTTTATTGGTCAGCGTGTCGAGGATTTGAATCTCAAACAACCCCATGAAATAGACACCGCTGTTTCCGCGGCCTTGACCTTCACGCTTGAGTCCAGCGGGAGTCTTCCACTCAAGATGCAACTGGCAGTCGCCGAACTTGTCTTTGGAGAAGAGATTGCCGGACTTTGGAGCTGCGACCAAGATGCCGTTATCGACCTTCCATTTTGATTTCCCTCCCTGACTGTCAGACCACTGGCTAAGGTCAGATCCGTCAAATAACACCAGCGCGTCGCTTGGCGGTTTAATCGTTAGATCTTCATCGGCGGGCGTTGCGACACTTGGGAGAGGTCTGTTTAAATCATGAGCTTTCCAGCCGGTTTCCAACTGCGCGCAAGCGGAACCCGATTCGATTGAGGCCAATGCAATGCAAGCGATGCCGAAGATTTGTGAGAGGGGGAAACAGCGATTGAACATTGAGAAATTTCCTGATCTGCGTAATTATCACGTGCTCATCAGGATACTCCAATCAGCCCCGTTTTGGACGTAGTGGTAAGCTTTTTTTTGCGGAAACAGCGGACTCTGATAACAGCAAGAAGAATGATATGAGTAAAACCAAAACTGAGATCGGCGCAGCGTTGCGGCAAAGACACGTGGCTGGTCTATTCTCACTGTTTCTTCTGCTTTCGTGTGCATTACAGCAAAAAAAACGCACGGAGATTATCCATGCGTTTTGCTTACTGAACATTCTTAGATTGGTTGGCCCTTGTGTTCTAGGCCGCTTGTAATGTCCCTTTTTGCTTTTTGTTATAGAAGAAACGAGCTTGCCCCTGCCAGTCGTCGCGTTCGATTCGTTCTTTGAACGTCAGCAATCTTGAGAACTCTTCGATCTCGTTCGGTTTCCAGTCCATGATCTGCTTGAAGGTGTAGATGCCAAATTCATTCAGACGCCGTTCCAGGACTGTCGCGACACCTGAAATAAGCTTCAAATCATCTTTGGATTCAGGTGCCTCAGTGAATACAACGCCGCGAGTGGAGTCCATCCGGACGATGCCGCCGTACGCTGGATCGAAATTGGCTTCGTCGCGTTGCTTCATCGCTTGCGAGAATGAGATTACGGCTGCGTTATTGTGGTTGTCAAAGGTGTCTCGTTGAGTGGCGATTTCGTTCAGCATGTCGCTACGCTGCGTTCGAAGTTTCGCGATCGTCGCTTCGCTGTGTTGCAATTGTTCTCGTAAACTGATGACTTCTTGTTCGTGATCTTCTTGTCGGCTGCGAGTGCTCAGATGTTCTGCCAGCATTGTATCCAACCGAGCCTGCAATTCCGCTTGTCGTCGTAGGGTCGCGGCGTGTTCGTCACGCAAACGAGAGAGCTCGTTTGATTCAGCTTGGAGATGTTTGAGAGCGCTGTCTTTCTTCTCCAACGCTTTCTCTAATTCTCGCATACGCCTCGTTGATGTTTCGATAAGTTTCGAATCCGCTTCGTACTGCTGGCTGGTCTTCTCCAAATGCACCATCGAACTTTGCAGCTCGCCAATTTTACCATGGAGTTCTTCCACCTCTAACCGAAGCTCATTGCGTTCGCCCTGTAACAGACCGATCGTTTCGCTATCTTGTTTCAGCTGAGCCTTCATTTGTTCTCGTGCAATCTCCAAGTCGCCATGCAGTTGCTCGCGCTGCGTGTTGAGTTTCACGATCGTTTTGCTATAGTCGCTTGATCGTTCGTCAATCGAAGACGCCAGTTGGCTTAATTGCAACTCTTTTTCCGCCAACTCTTGTTGAACGACGGTAAACGATTGGACCTCGATTTCGCGTTGACGCAGCGTTTCTTGAAGCGATTGCATCTCGCCGACGTGTTTTTGTTTCGTCGTTGCGAATTGAGCGTTGGCTGTGTCTAATTGCTTCTTCAACTCCAAGAGCTCTGTTTCGGCAACCTCGTGCAGCATTTCAAGTTCCGCGTCAAAGTCCTGTTGCTGAGTTTTTATGATTGATTCCTGCTGTTGCCCAAGACTGGCGATCTCGTCCCTAGAAGCCTTCAGTTGATTGCGTAGTTCACCGACCAGCCCTGTTTTCTGAGCGTTTTCTTTTTCAAGTTGATCACGAAGCTCTTTTAAACGAACGTCAAAAGTCGATTCGATCTCGCTACGGACTTTCAATTCGTGCTTTAAGTTCTCCAAAGCATCATCCTGGCACTTTCGCAAACGATGGATTGTTTGTTCCTGATTGTCGATGCGAGCTTGAAGACCCTTGGCAACCGTTTGAGCAGTCGAGTGAGATGTCAACGCTGAGTCTCGTTGTGCGAGAACTTTCTCCAACTGGCCATTGGCATTGCCAAGTGACAGAATCAATGACTCTGATTTCTGTTTGTAGGTTGCCTTTTCGGCAACTTCATCTTGCAGTGTTTCGATTTTGCCTTGAAGACGTGCACACTGGTTTTGAGAGGATGTGAGCGATTCCTTCAGGCTCTCCTTCTCCGATCGTTCGGCAGCGGCTTGACCTTCGGCCTTCTTAAGAAGTTGGTTGCCTTTTGTCTCGGAAGCTGTGGTGCTAGATTTTAGTTCCGCCTCGAGTTCGGCGATGCGTGATTCAGCATGGTGAAGTTTCTTGAGCGTGGCTTCCTTGTCAGACTTTAAGTTTTTGGCTTCCGACTGGTGATGCAGGAACAGAGATTCTGTTTTAGAAAACTTCTTTTGCCAGTCACCTTCAACGTCGGTCAGCTTTGTCAACTGTGATTGCGCGTTGGCGTGCAGTGAGTCTTCGAGCTTAAGCGATTTTTCCTTGAAAGACTGGAGCTCAGCCGTCAGTGCATCGCAGCGCTGCGCACGTTCGTTGAATTTGCCTTCGAGTTCGACTCGTTCACGGTCGGCCTGTTCGCGGCTGGAGGACCAGTCGTCGCACAATTTTTGTAACACGTTCAATTGACCGCGCTGGCGGCTGAAACGATCGTCGAGCGTACTATAAGAAGTTTGCGCTGTGCTAAGCGTTTTCTTTAGCTGTTCGTTTTGGCGTAGCATTTCGTCACGAAACGCATCGTCTTGTAAGCTTTCGTTGTTCCACAGGAAATAACCAATCGCCATTCCTGAAAATACGAGTACAAAAGCGGTAAGATACGGTATGAACATGACTACTCCGTTGCCATTATTCGATTAATTTGAGGCCGGTTCCATCCTTGGAAGTGGCCAGAATTGCGAAATGTTTACTTGCGTCGAATGCAAGCAGATCGCTCAACCGCGCTCGGCAGAGCGCAACTGTGTCAATGTCATCGGCCCGTTACGAGCTGCGTCTTTAGAAAAAGCTGCGCAATCGGATAAGTTTGACACTTGATGTTTAGCCGTCGAGTATTCGAGGGCTGAGCTCTGATAGCAATGTTTGATGGCGTTTGGAGACGCCCGTTGTTCAGCTTTCCCCGCCGCCTAAATCGCTCCTAACAGAACTGCTATCATGAACATTATCCTTTTTAAAAAACATGAGGTCGATGCACCGTTTCGACGAGATGACCCCCGAGTGATTCATATCTTGAACGTGCTCCGCCGAGAGGTTGGCGATGCGACGGATGTTGGTCTCGTTGACGGACCGCGTGGCAAAGCAGTTCTGAAGCGCCTAAACGAAAATGAAGTTGTTTTTGAATTCACCTGGGGCGCGGAACCACCGCCTTTGTTACCCATTGATTTGATCGTTGGTTTGTCTCGGCCTCAGACCAGCCGGAAGGTATTGCAGGAAACGACCAGTCTTGGCGTGCGCAGTATTCATTTTACCAAAACGGATCGTGCCGAGCCGTCTTATACTTCCTCGAAATTGTGGACGACCCAAGAGTGGCAACGGTTGGTTCGTTTGGGAGTTGAACAAGCGTTTTCGACGCGTTTTCCGATTGTTAAATTCGGAAACAGCTTAAGCGACTGTGTCGAAGCAACGAACTCAGCGGCATGTAAAATTTGCCTAGACAACTACGAAGCGACAACTAGTTTGTGGGAATCATCACGCGAAAGCCAGTCCGCTGTTCTCGCAATTGGATCAGAGCGCGGTTGGACTCAAGCCGAACGGATGTTGTTTCGTCAAACCGGATTTACATTGGCCCATCTGGGCGAACGCCCACTTCGCACCGAAACTGCGGCAATCGCTTCGATCAGCATTGTCAGCGCTCAGATGCGCGTTTCAAAGTCGTATTTCACTCCTTGAAATTACGCGGTACAAAATGAAATTTCACGGAGAGGCTGTGAATTTATTCAACCGTCAACAGAAAAGCGTCCGGTCTTACGCGCTTGGAACCGGACGCTATCGCGTGGCGGCTGATAGATTCTGCGAATCTTCGCTATAGATTAACAGCCTCGGAGTGAAATACGACTTTGCTGCGCCGCATCACTCATGCTTGTCGGTTGTAGCAGCGGCAACCGGAGTTTGCTGTTGCGCCAGATACTCAACCAAGTCGCGCAGTTCCGGCATCGTCAGTTCTTTTTGCAGATCGATTGGCATTCCTGACTTACCGGCTTTCATGCCTTCGATCGCTTCTTTTTCGATTCGAGTCACGTTTCCGTCTGTGTCCATCAGGCCGATTTCTTTCTTGTTGTCCTCTTTTATAACGCCGGTGTACATTAGGCCTTCATCGGTCATGACGACCACCTGAGCGTGACCGGCAGCGATTTGCTTACTCGGTTCTACAATCGCTTCCAGAATGTATCGGCGATCTTTGAGTTTGCCGATGCCCGAAAGGTTGGGGCCAACTTTGCCACCGTCGGCACCGATTCGATGGCAACGCACACATGAGACCTCTGTCTTTTCGTAGAACACTTTTTTACCTGCATCGCCGTTGCCGCCGTGCAACGTGTCGGCAAAACTGTCGGTCGGAGTTCCTTTGACGGTTAATTTCTTACGGTGTTGTTCCAGATGACTGTTCAATGACTGGCTTGCGCGTTTTTCTGCCGCCATCACCGCATCCAGATGCAAGGAAGGCGCTAATTTGTCATTTACTAGATCACTCAACACCGTTTCCAACAGGCTACTAGAAGGATCATCTTGCAACCTGCCCAGCGTTGCCAACGCCATCTGTTTTTCAGCCAGCACATCACCAGCTAAGGCAACGTCGTCAGAATTTTCCAACGACTTCTTCAATAATTCCAAACCGGCTGCCGGGTCCGTTTTCACAATCAGCTCCGCTGCAACGCCAGCCAACTTGCGTGGCAGGTCCGCATATTGATCCTTCAACGATACAAGTACGTCGCCCAATCCAGGATCTTTGATCTGCGCCAGCGCACGTAAAGCTGCGGTGCGCGTGGATTGCTGGGCTTCTTTATTCGCCGCAATTGTTTTTAAGGCTCCGCCGATCTGCCTGAGCTCAAGATTCGAAGCTGCTGCGATGGCGGCATCGGTCAGATCGGTGGGGCCAATGACCAATTTAGAAAACACGCTCGTCATGGCCGCTTGGGCGTCAGCCAGACTACGGGCTTCAACGGCAATCGGTCGCCATGCACCCAAAACATAGTCGCGATGGGATGGCGTCATCCAATCGCCCAGTAAATTGACCGCTTCAACCCTTCGCAGGATGTCTCGAGAGTCGTCGGCCGCAAACTTTGCTAAATTCATCGCCGCGTTGGAACTGCCGGCGTGATTGTTAGCGCTAATAATACGACGCACCAATGCATCGACATTTGAGTCCGAGCTTTGAAAACCTTCGGCCGACAATACGGCCAGTGAATTCATCTGACCGGCAATCGGAAGGTCGTGAATTGCTCGGGCGGATTCCAATACGATTTGGGAATCGGCATCAGCCAGCATCGCCGCAACCAAACCTCCAAGTTTTTTCAATTGGTTCTGAGAGTCACCGTTTTCGCAAACGTGAATCAATTCTTGATACCGACTTCGCAAAGCAATGACCGTAGCCAATCGGACGGCACTATTTTCGTGAGATGTCAGTTTCTCAATCTCAGAGGTGTCGCTTTGCTTGAGTGCCGAAGCGATTGCCATGATACCGCCGTGGCGGATGATGGGGTCAGCATTATTATTCTCAATGAGCATCGCTAAAACGCCGTCTAAGGTACTGCCAGCGCCAATTTGCGCCAGCGCTTCAGCCGCGTAGTAGCGGACGCGCAGGCTTGGGTCGCGAAGTAATTTTGCCAAACCTGTCGTAACAGAGGCCTTCATTTCGCCTGCAATAAGTGCCGCTTGCGCACGGATCTCAGCTTGTTCGTCACCGAGTAGTTGATTCAACGTCTGCGTCAGCTTTGAGGTAATATCGTTTTTGCCCGCATTACGATTTAGGCGAACCATCTGCCCCAATCCCCAAATGCCATGGATCCTGGCCAGTTCGTTTTCGGAGGAGGTTGCGAGTTTAACCAGTGACGTCTGATCCTTGCGATGCACCAGTTCGAATTGAGCTTCCTGGCGGACGCGCTGATCTTTGTGACCGGCCAACTGTATCAGCTGTTCGGTTGACTTGTTGGCGAGTCCTTCTTTCAGCAGCGCCTGAACTTCTTTTACGATTTTTGATTTGATCTCATTCTCATCGTAGAAGCAGTAAACACGGCCACGGTCTTCACCGACCCAACCGCTGACCCAGTCGGAGAGATACAGCTTGCCATCGGGAGCAAAATCAATGTCAGTCGGCAAAACGCCCCAGATAGGTTGCTCTTGATCGACAACTTTGAAGAAGGCTCCGTCTGCTTGGGTGCGGAACGAGCGGATCCCGCTGTTGGTGGGTCCGCCGCGGAAATCACACAAGAAGAACCGCTCGTTGAAATCCTCTGAAAAACCGGTGCCCGGATAAAACTCCAAACCGGACGGGCCGTCGCTGAGGTTTTCGACCGGCGGTACGATATAGGCGGGGGTGTCTGCGTTTCTGGTGTGCCAGATCTTTTCGCGATTGAACGGTCCACGGTCACCTAGATACTGGTAGTAGAATCTCCAACCCGTATCGCTGCCGCGCAGAAGGTAAACCCAACGCGCCATATCGCCACTGTCCGAATTGTTATCGCCGGTGAAGAGATTGCCGTAATTGTCAAAAGCAAGTTCCTGAGGATTTCGCAAACCGTAGGCGAAGACTTCGAGATTGCTGCCATCAAGTTCACAGCGGAACACAGATCCTGAATCTGTGTTGGCCAAATTTTGATCGCGTAAGTAATGTCCACGATCGCCGATGCTGAAATACAGTCGACCATCAGGGCCGACAATCAAACCGTGCATGTCGTGACCACGAAACGCAAAATGGACGCCGTAGCCAGAATGTAAATTCGTACGAACGTCAGCCACGCCATCGTTGTCGGTATCTTTGAGTTTTACCAGATCGGGGATGCAAGTGAAAAAGACATCTCCGTGATGAGACAAAACCCCGGCGCCCGTTCCACTGGCGATGGTGTTAAAATGGTTGGCAAAAACTTTGGACGTGTCGGCTTTCCCGTCGCCATCAGTGTCAGTCAAGATGCGAATGCGGTCGTCGAATTTTGTGTACGTTTGGTTTGCGTCGGGATGATGTTCGAGAATATAGGCGACGCGGTCTTCTACCGTTTGCGCCGCTAGATCGTCATCCAACCAATAGTTGTGGGCGCGATTATCTTCAACGCCGCTGTCTTGGCGAAATGTTTCGCAGGCCAGCAATTGACCCTGGTTGTTCACATGAAAGGCAACAATATTTGCGACGTCAGGTTCGGCTGCCCACAGATCGCACTTCAATCCATCAAACTTGAAAGTTGAAATCGCATTCTGCCCATCTTCGTTGGCCGCAGCGACCGAGGGCTCCTGTGGTTGGGGTGTTGCGATCTCAACCGGACTGGTTTGGCTATCGGCGTTGGTTGCCTCGGTAGTGGTTACAGCCGGTTCCGCTGCAAACGCAGAAGTTTTTTTTAATGAGCCGGTCAACGCTAGAGAGCCAACGGTCAACAGGAGAATCATTGAAGAAATGTGTTTCGAAGAGCGTGGCGCCGATTGGCAACCATAGCAACGTAAATCAAGAGACCACACGTTTGAAGTTCCGTTCTGATAAAGGTTTGGACAGCATTGTCCGGCGAAAAGTTAAGTATTCTTTCAACCAGTTTTATAGTCGACTCGGTCGCAGATTCGCCGCGAAGAGCTTGGAATTATATAGTATGCCATTTTATTAGTTTGAGAACCTAAATCGAGTTCAATTTGCGATCCCCGACCTTTGACAACGGCTTAATGGTGTCTTAACCTGCCTCACGTTGCCTACAAACTCCTGGTTCTTTGCCTGAGGGCGTTATTTGGCGAGCATTTGCGGTGGATTTTCCCCGGCGACGGTCGGCGAAGGCGGTCAACGGTTGCCAGCGTGTCAGGCTAACGCACCCGAAATGGTCTTCCCTCAAACTTCAAAATAACTATCATTTTCCCTTCCACAGCATGGTAATCTGCCCTAATTAGCATCTGGCGTAACGTCGTGACACAGGGCATTCGCGTAAGCCTCTTGGAAATTAGGCTCTCTCATAATGAGGCCGCCGTTCGTGTTGATCGGCGACCTTGGCAAAAATAACCTTCTTAAGACAGATCGTACAAATCGTATTTGTCGGCGGTGTAATTGATGAATTTAAAAAACGTACGCAACATTGGTATCTCGGCTCATATTGACTCAGGCAAAACGACCTTGAGCGAGCGTATCCTTTACTACACAGGTCGCATCCATAAAATTGAAGATGTGCGTGGCGGCGGTGACGGTGCGACCATGGATCACATGGAGCTTGAGAAGGAACGTGGTATCACGATCACCAGTGCGGCCACGACCGTTCAGTGGCACGATCATACGATCAACCTGATCGATACCCCCGGCCACGTTGACTTCACCGTTGAAGTCGAACGTTCGCTACGTGTTTTGGACGGAGCCGTTTTGGTTCTCTGTGCCGTCGGTGGTGTGCAAGCTCAATCGCTGACCGTTGATCGTCAGATGAAACGATATAAAGTTCCTCGTCTTGCGTTCATCAACAAAATGGATCGTACAGGTGCGGATCCCGAAGACGTTGTGCAGCAAATGCGTGACAAGCTGGGCGCCGAAGCGGTGATGGTGCAGATCGGCATCGGTGCTGGCGAAACTTTCGAAGGCGTTGTTGACCTTGTCAAAATGAAAGCCTACTACAACGATGGGGCCAAAGGCGAAACCGTCCGCGTTGAAGACATTCCTGCAGAACTGGCCGATAAAGCTGCTACAATGCGACAGGAAATGCTCGAAGCAATTTCCATGTTCAGCGACGAAATGATGGAACTGCTGCTCAGCGAAGAAGAGGTTCCTGAAAAACTGATCGACGCGACAATTCTTAAAGGCGTCCAAGGGCTTTCGTTCACACCCGTCTACATGGGCACAGCGTTCAAAAATGTTGCCGTTCAACCTTTGTTGGATGCGATTGTGAAATTCCTACCCTCACCGCTGGATCGTTCGATCAGCGCCAAGAACTGGGAGGACGCAGACGTTGAGTATCCGCTTGAGCCGACTCCAGATAAGCCGTTTGTCGGCATGGCGTTCAAGATTGTCGAAGATCCCTTCGGCCAGTTGACCTTCATGCGGATGTATCAGGGCACGATCAAAAAAGGCGAATCGTACTTCAACCAACGTACCGGTCGTAAAGAGCGTTTCAGCCGCATCGTGCGGATGCACTCCAATAAACGCGAAGAAATCGACGAAGCTTACGCCGGAGACATTGTTGCCGTGATGGGCATCGACTGTGCCTCGGGCGAAACATACGCTCAGGAACCAAAAATGTGCTCGCTGGAGAACATGTTTATTCCTGAAGCGGTTATTAAGGTCGCCGTTAATCCAACCGAACGTACCAACACCGAAAAACTGAGCAAGGCTTTGCTTCGTTTCCGCAAAGAAGATCCAACCTTCCGTGTTGAAACGGATGACGAAACTGGCGAAACGCTAATCTCGGGCATGGGCGAACTTCACCTTGAGGTTTACGCCGAACGTATTCGACGTGAGTACGGTATCGACCTCGAAGTCGGTGCGCCTCGAGTCAGCTATCGCGAACAGCCAACCGTTGAGGCAGCATTTGATTACAAGCACAAGAAGC
>Ga0209831_1001087_pt1 | contig 25686 bp, 24 predicted proteins | sample Maine_Asex4_meta_FD_187451 | JGI IMG/M metagenome (GOLD analysis project Ga0209831, IMG submission 187451) | Marine algal microbial communities from Maine, USA - Maine_Asex4_metaG (SPAdes) (version 2) | ecosystem: Host-associated > Algae > Red algae > Unclassified | place: Maine, USA | collected... | reverse complement strand
TGACTCAGCAAACTCAGTAGTCGATTATAAAGGGGGGTAGATTTTGGCATGGAATTTAAGCTTAAAACTATTCATTTTCAGCTTCCCATGAATGCTCTACCTTTTCTTACTTTCTACCGAATTTCAATACTTTCAGGTACTTGTGTCAGGCAATCAGCCCGAACAGTTTTATGGCGATTATTCATATAATTGCGATCTCTACGGATTGGGAATAGTTCTATACGAACTGGTAGTTGGAGAAAGACCGTTTTTGGGAATGCCCAAAGACTTATTGGCAGCACATCTCAGTCGACCAGTTATCATTCCCCAAGATATTCCTCTTGTTTTACGCTTGGCGATCGTCAAAGCATTACGCAAATTTCCCCAATACCGCTTTCAAACCGCAGCAGAAATGCGAGAAGCACTTGAGTTAGTGCTGGAAATCGTCGAGTCTGACAATGAACCTCTGACTCCGATACAGGTTAAAGCTAACTTTCCAACAGTTGTTGCCGATGCCCAGTTAGATCTTGAAGAGCGAGTTCTTCATTTAGCAATCTCTTCAGAGTGGGTTTACCTCGGCACTAGTCACGATTTGCTTGTCCAACGTTATGAGAATGCCAGTTTAGCAGGTGAAATTTTAGAGTCGAAGCAAACAACCTTGGACGAACCGATCCGCAATTTACAGCTCAATTCTGGTTGTCTGGTTGCTACTACTTCTTCTTTGTATTATCAATCTGACCTTACAGACATCTACGCAAATTTTTTACCCATCGCTACTTTTACCACCGAGAAGCTAATTACCACCGTCGATCCTCAAGGAACGTGGCTGGCAATTTCTTATCTACCTCAGAAAACAACCGAGGCAAAGTTCAAAATCTATCGATTGCCCAAAGGAAAGCTAAAGCGATCGCCAGTCGCTATTTCGGTTTACGACCATCTCATTGCCCTGGATTCTCGTCGTGCCATAGGTTTGTCTGCAGGTAAGGCAAAAAATACCAAATTTCATCTTTTCGATCGACGGGGGAACTGGCTAGCGAACTTTACCGTTCGAGTTCAATTTGGCACAGTAATTTATAATCCCTTGTTTAGCGATCGCCTATTGGCAACAGAGATAGATAATCCTAACGTGGTTGTTCTGATTAGATTGAAAAAATTTAATCTGAAACGAATTGAATTAGAAATTATGCCAACTCTGATTGAAACCTGTCCCGTTGGCTATCTTTTGAGCGATCGCCAGGGAAAAATGATTGTTTTGAATCACGATGGGGAATGTCAGAGCCGATTTCAGATATCGCTAGCGACCGAATTTGAAGTGACGGCGATCGCAGTTTCTTCCTCAAGACTGCTTGTCGCTTCTGCCTCGTCAACTGAATCTCAGCTACAGGCATTTTTTTGGTCAGCAGTCGTTTCAAACGATTAATTGCTAGTACTATTTTGCTCTAGTAGCAAATAGCAAGGTTATATATATATAGTCAACAGTTGTCTCAACCGACTAACTATTGGCAACTTTACTTAGTTATCATCTAATTTGCCATGTTTTTAGCAGAGTGTCGGACAATGTCTTAAAAAGCTATTTGTTGCCCCACATGAACGGCTAACAAAAGTAAAGCGCCATAGCTTAAGCAGTCTAACTTTCTAGAGTCTGACTTCAATTCTGTATAGGTAAAAGCAAAGAAAACTATGATATTAAAGGCAAACAAGCCGACTGCATAAACCCAGTAAGTATTCAGACTGTAGAAGTCAATATTATCTTGCTGGGTCATTAACAACCCGTGTATCAATCCCAAACAGACCGTACCAAGTAACCCATAACGACTAGTTTGCAAGATTGCTCTTCTAGATTCTTTAATTTTTAAGAGCTTAATTAAGCTAGGAAGGATAGCGATCGCAAAAGTAAATAAGGAGAAAGCGCCAAAGAAGTTGGCTATAAAATTAATATTAATCATGATATTATCTCTTTTTTGCTTGGCTATATAACTTGAATTTATATAGCCTTTTATTTATTTATTTATAGTTAAAGAAACAAGCTTGAATGTTAGCTTTAGGCATAGCTTTTGACCAAATACTGTCGAAAATCGGCAGCGAACTTGGAGTCGATACACAAAAAGAAGAGTGCATAAAGTATGGAGGCAGTAATCAAGGCAGCAATATATTTCATGTTGGTTTTTCTGCAAAATCAGTTATGTGACTATGAATCTATTTTTGAATACGACAGTCGCAACTGAAATATGCAGATAGCGCGTAATGAAATACGGTGAAGTTTAGATTAATACATTTACAGCATTAACATGGCTATCTATCTGTTTTTCTAAAGATTTAAATCTCTATCTATTTTGATAGCTTATGCTCTTAACAAGATTTTCTACTAATAAGCAAATTGAATTCAACTGCTAAAGTTTTCAATAAAATTTTATAAGATACTTACCCCTAGAGCATCTTTAGATTTTATTTGGAATCATATAAATAAGCATTAGTTGCAATAGGTTGGCAAATTTAAAGCTGAAAAAGTAAAAGTCAAACACTATTCTTAAATACCTTAAAAACAATCGCTACCGATCGATACAGCTATTTTCCATAAAAACCATTTGGACAATAGAAACCAAGGTAGTTAAGTTCACAACCACCTCCTGCCAACATGCGGATAACTGCTTATGTCTGATAGCTACTACTTAGCGATAGCTAGCAGCTTCAATTTTTTTCTGAAGACCTTTGGGTAAGTTACTAAAAAAGTTATATCCTGTATTCTTTTCTACTCGATCTACAGAAACAATATACTCTTGCCAGTCTGTATTGCGAATCGCTTCGGAGTTGGGCATCCAAACGGCTATTGTTCGGGTATTCTGAGCCGTCGCCTCTTCTCCTGGATTATCTAAGATCAAGATGACTTTCCAGGTAAACTTCGGCACGACTACCTGACTGTCAGCAATCTTTTTAGCGATACCGTCGCTTCCTGCTACCACAAAAAGCTCTTTACCCCGATAAGCTAGCTCTCGACTATATTCTTCCAATTCTCGCCATACTTCGCGATTATTGCTAGGTGATTGAGGAATAATATTGGTCATAAAAAAGGTACTCTCGTTGTCTATTCGACTACGAGTGCGATCGCCACTAGGGACTAAATGACCGCGATCGAAACCACTACCACGGTAATCACTGGGTCGAACAGCATAACAGTCTGTTGGCAACTCAGGATTGGGTCTAAAATTGTCCGAACGTTCCGTACGACCGAGCCAACTGCGATCGAGCTGCCAGCTCACCCAGTTGGGAATACCAGCTTTACAGCTATAGGAAAGAGCATATTCTGGCTTGACAATTAAATAGTTATTTTGACTACCGTTAGCATTGCTAGGATTGCCGTATTTTAGATGGACACTCTGTGTGACCGTCGAGGTGCAGCCTGCCAGCAACAAGACTAAAATTACGGCTGTAAAAGAACATACATTTGAAATGATTAATTTGAATTTCACAGCCGTTACATAGAATTTGTGCGTTGACTAGATTACAAAAATGTATCCCATCTCATTTAATTTTTGCACAACTATGTCTGGGTCGATCGAGGAATTATCGATGCCAAAATGTAATCCACCTTTAAAATTTATAGCGATCGCCAGAGTCAAACCAGAGCTATCGATAAATTGAGTTCTAGCCCGCAAATTACTTATCTTCTCTTCGTCAGAAAGAGTATCTTCCTGTTCTGGGGTCAATACTCGCAAATATACGTGCGCCATTGTATTTATCTGAATCATTCAGCGCTGCCAGACCGAAATGTTCAAATTGGCAACGCCTACTATTATTTATCCTGCTTTACTCTACTCCTTCAATTGGTGCAAAACCCTGTCTCTGAATATTCTCTGTTACGACTCGCGGATCTAAAAACTGTAAGAGATAGTCGGGTCCTCCCGCTTTGGAACCCACCCCCGAAAGCTTGAAGCCACCAAAGGGTTGTCGGGCAACGATCGCTCCAGTAATATTACGATTGATATAGAGATTACCCACTTCAAACTCTCGTGCTGCGCGATCGATATGTTGGGGAGTACGGGAATATAAACCGCCAGTTAAGGCATAATCTGTGCCGTTTGCCATTTCCAGCGCTTCGTCGAAGTTCTTTGCCTTCATAACAGCTAATACGGGACCGAAGATTTCTTCTTGAGCGAGCGTCCCATCGCTGGCAACTCCGCTAAAGATCGTCGGTGGAATATAGAAACCACCTTCAGGAGCAGACATTTCTAAAGCTAGTTCGCTTTCCTGCTTGCCCTTGGCAATATATTCCAAAATGCGATCGCGCGCTGGGGCATCAATTACAGAAGCCATCTGCACATTAGGATCGTCTGCTGCGCCAACGTTGAGGGACTTGGTTGCTTCTACCAGTCTAGCCAAGAAAGTATCGTGGACGGGGGCAGATACTATTACTCGCGAACATGCCGAACATTTTTGACCGCTATAGCCGAATGCCGATTGGACGACTCCCGCTACCGCCTGGTCTAGATCGGCACTTTCATCAACGATGATGGCGTTTTTGCCACCCATCTCTGCAATCACGCGCTTGAGATGTTTTTGCCCTGGCTTGAGTTTGGCAGCTTCGGCGTAGATTTTACAGCCGACTTCTCTCGAACCAGTAAAGGCAATTACGTGGGTGTCTTTATGTTCGACTAGATATGTACCTACTTCCGAACCCTTACCAGGAACATATTGAAATACCCCCTTGGGAATACCCGCCTCGACTAATATTTCTGTCAGCTTGGCTGCAATTACCGAAGAAGTGGCAGCAGGTTTCAAGAGAGTACAGTTACCCGTAACCAAAGCAGCAACGGTCATGCCAGTAGCGATCGCAAATGGAAAGTTCCAGGGTGAAATAACGACGGCAATTCCTTTTGGCTGATAGAAGTAGCGATTATTTTCCCCTGCAATATCGTAGTTTTGACCCGACTCCAAACGCTCCATCTCTGCCGCATAGAAGCGACAAAAATCGATCGCTTCGGATACCTCTCCATCGGCTTGAGGAATAATTTTACCGACTTCCAAACAAATCCAGGCGTTCAACTCGTGTCGGCGCTGCTCCATTAGATCGGCAGCTTTACGGAGTATATTTGCTCTAGTGCTACCATCAGTTTTTTTCCAAGATTGAAATGCAGCTTTGGCAGCCTCCATTGCCTGTTCTGCCTGGGCGACAGAGATTTGCCCAACCTTGCCGACGAGTTCGCTCGATCTGGCAGGATTAACCGAATCGAGATAGTTGTCTGCCTCTACATATTCACCGTTAATTAAAGGCTGATAGGTTTTGCCTAATTCTTGTTTTACTAGCGCTAATGCCTGTTCGGCTTTAATTCTCTTGGCGGTGTCGGCATAGTCGGTGTCTGGGGCGTAAGCAAACGAGGTTTCCGTCGAATCCAGATGTTCCTCTTCTATATCTTCAACTTTAGGAGGCGCAATCAGTTCGGCGATCGGCTTTTCCTCGTCATTTTGGCGAACAAAGGAGCTATTTGCCGTATTCTCCAACAGGCGACGGATCAAATATGCCATGCCTGGGAGTAAATTACCGTAGGGAGAATAAACCCGTACTCGATGACCACGCTTAACTAGAGCCTGTGCTAACTTATCCCCCATGCCGTATAGCACCTGCATTTCAAAGCGACGGGCGGGAATTTCCAAAGTTTCGGCGATCGCACAAGCCAAAGCCTGAGAACGGACATTATGGCTGCCAATAGCTGCATAGACGTATTCGTGATTTTCTAGCAGCAGTCGAGTCATCCGCTCGTAGTTTAGATCCGTTGCTTCTTTCTGGTTATAAACGGGCTGTGACCAATGGTTTTGCAGCGATTTAATCGTTTCTTGATCCCAATATGCGCCCTTGACTAGCCTGACTGTTAGCGGATTACCTCTTTCTTTTGCCCAAGCAATAACACCTTCTAAATCTTTGTAAGAATCTCTCAAATAAGCCTGAAGCGTAATACCCAAATTAGTTCGACTACGAAACTCCTCTTCCATCAATAGCTCTTTAAGAATCTGAAGCGTCAAATCCTTATAACGATACTGTTCCATATCAAAATGAATCGCTGCACCGAGTTCGTCAGCCTTGCGTAATAAAACTCTCAGGCGATCGCAAACTTTCTCTTTACTACCCACGGGATTGAGCGGATCGAACTGGGAATAAAACGCCGTTAGCTTGACCGATACCTGCACCTGGGGAAGTTCTTCACCATCAGCCAGATCTATACCCTCTTGCCGTTTCCAGGTTTTTGCCTTAGCTGTAAGCTGCTCGATCAAATCGAGATAGCGCTGAAGATATTCTTCTGCCTCTGTTTCAGTAATTACCGCTTCGCCAAGCAGATCGATTGTATAGGTCATTCCCGACTTGCGGAGGCGATCGATTGTTTTAATTACCTCGCTAATGTTTTCTCCCGCAATATATTTATAAGCCAGGGTTTCCACTGCTTTAGTAATCGTGGCTGCTGCGGTTTGGGCTGGTAAAGAATCTGGATCGCTAAAGTTAATCATGCCTTTGAGCGCGCTGGGCAACTCTACCGCTTCGGCACTCAGATACTGCTGGAAGTGATTGGCAATTTCAGCTTTACTTTGAAGGGCAGGAATCGCGTCAATAAAGCGGAACATCTGGACTCTTAACCCAGGGTTTGCCATCGTCCACTGCAAAACCTTATCGTCCCACCGCATTTGATCCCGCATCCGATTGAAGATATTGTTTTTGGCTCTGGTACTTTTAATCAAGTCTTCGGCGATAGACTGAGTTTTAGATTCGTAACGACGATCCATTTCGATCCGATCCGCTTGGGCTACCACGAGATAATTACTCCTAAAGTTGAGGTGGAAAAGAATAAATTGAATATTTATTATATTTTGGCATCTGCGATCGCCATGAAAAACAGAGAAACTGCCGATAAACCCAGCAGATCGCTCCGTAGAACTCAGCTTACTAAAAGTTTAGTAATCTTTTCAGCTAGGTCGGTCAAATATCAGGATATGATCGCATAAGGCTCAAATTCATTAGCTTATATCTTTCCTCAGATAGATTCATATTTCTTAAAAGCTAGTTTGGCAAATTGAATTTACCTGACGCAGTTACCCTTATCAGGACTATCTCTGTCATGACCCTAATCGGCACAGAAACCATCGAGCAAAAGGCAAATCGGCTCTTGGAAGAGTCCGTTATCTACTACAATCAACAACCCGTAGGAGCTGTCGCCGCCATGGACTCAGAGCGGGAAGCTTTAAACTACGATCAGTGTTTTATTCGTGACTTTATTCCTGCTGCCCTGGTCTTTCTAATCCAGGGTAAAACAGATATAGTCAACAATTTCTTGCTAAAAACGGTGGTGCTGCAAAAACAGAGGCGGAGAGTTGACTGTTATCAAGCTCCTACTGGTTTGATGCCTGCTAGCTTCAAGGTAGAGTCTCCTAAAGACGCTGAGCAGTATCTTCATGCAGATTTTGGCGACAAGGCAATTGGACGAGTTACTCCCATTGACTCCTGCTTGTGGTGGATAATTTTGCTGCGGGCTTATGTTAAAGCAACAGGAGATCGCAATTTAGCAGAGAGTGACAGTTTTCAAGAGGCATTGAGCTTTATTTTGGAGATCTGCCTGGGTCCTCAGTTTGAGATGACACCGACACTTCTCGTCCCTGACGGTGCCTGTATGATCGATCGCCCGATGGGCTTGAGCGGACATCCCCTAGAAATCCAATCGCTGTTTTACTTCGCGCTACGAGCAGCCCGTGAAATGCTGGTACGTGACAGCGAGGGAGAACCCCTAGTCGATAAAATAAATAATCGTCTGGGTAGCTTAATTTTTCATCTCCGCAGCTACTACTGGCTCGATCTAAAAAAGCTAAATGAAATCCATCGCTATCAGTCCGAACAGTTTGGCGAATCAGTAGTCAATAAATTTAATATCTATCCCGAATCGATTCCCTCCTGGCTGACGGAGTGGATGCCCGATACGGGAGGCTATTTGGCGGGCAATTTAGGACCAGGCAAAATGGACTTTCGCTTTTTTTCTCTCGGTAATTTAGCAGCAATTATGGGATCTCTAACAACCAAGCAGCAGTCTCAAGATATTTTGACCCTAATCGAGCATCGCTGGTCTGATTTAGTTAGTCAGATGCCGATGAAGCTCTGTTATCCTGCGATCGATGGACTTAGCTGGAGAATTATTACGGGTTGCGATCCCAAGAATACTCCCTGGTCCTATCATAACGGCGGTAGCTGGCCCGTACTGCTTTGGATGATGATGGCAGCCTGTCAAAAAATGGGAAGGCTGGACTTAGCAGATCGGGCGATGGAGATCGCTGAACTGCGATTAATGCAGGATGATTGGCCTGAATATTACGACGGTAAGAATGGCCGTTTGATCGGCAAATCCTCCCGTAAATTTCAAACCTGGACAATCGCTGGCTGGTTGCTAGCCAAGCTACTGCGAGAAAATCCTCACTGTCTGGAGTTTATTTCTTTTAATGAAGATACGGAAGCGATCGCCTGTAGCATCTGAAGCTAGTTCTAATTTACTACTGAAATAGATTATTTCCTATTACCAGAAATAGCTATCATTAATTAAGATCGAAAAACTATATTTCTATGATTGCTTGAAAAATTAGCGATCGCTCTTTAGTAGGTCATTAATAGCCATATTTCTAATTAGATCTAATCAGATTAGCTTAGGCGATCGAGCATAAATCAACTTTTTGTCTGTTTGACAGGCTGTAGAATTTGTAAAAAAATCTTGCAGCAGCAAATTAAATTGTTACAGAGGTTTTTTTTGTCCTAAACTGGAATGGATATGAAATATACCTAAACTAAATTTTATTTGGGTTTTCCCCTATATAAATTGGTGCTTATCGTCCGAACTCTATTAAATAATATTTGGTCGTAACCGCAACTGCGGGTCTATTCATTAAATTGTTGTGGCGTAATTTCTGTAATTACAGTGAATTAGGCTGTCACAGATTACCTTTGTCTTTACCCCTAAATTGGGATTTAGAGATGTTACCTGTTGGAGACATACGCAGGGGCAATTCCTTTGTCCAAAAGGATATCGCTCCTCATCTGCTATGACTTCTGGACAACTTTTATCAATTAAATATATTTAAGCCCTTATAGGAAAAAATTATATGGAGTCTCATAATAAATACGTAAGAGATCGTCTATCGATCTTTGTCGATGGCAACAACATGTTCTATGCTCAACAAAAAAATGGCTGGTTTTTTGACCCCAGGCGAGTATTAGAATATTTCACCAAAGATCCTACCGTGGTCATGATTAATGCCTTTTGGTATACGGGACTAAAAGACGCTCAGGATCAAAGAGGTTTTCGCGACGCTCTAATCAGCTTGGGCTATACCGTCAGGACTAAGATACTCAAAGAGTATTATGATGACGCTTCTGGTCGCTATTCCCAGAAAGCTAACCTAGATATTGAAATTGTCGTGGACATGTTCAACACCGTAGAACAATACGATCGCGTCATTTTATTTAGTGGTGATGGTGACTTTGAACGGGCGATCGAACTATTGCGCTCGAAAAATACTCACATCACGGTAGTCTCCACTGAAGGCATGATTGCTAGAGAGCTACGTAACGCGACAGATCGCTATATCGATCTCAATGACGTGCGTAGCTACATCGAAAAAAGCGATTTTTGAGCTGATTGACTGGGCAATGTCGGCAATGTCGGCTTAGCCAAGCTGCTTCTGGAAAACGACTACAAAGCTCGTATAGCTTTGGAAAATTAATGAGGAGTGTCATTACGATACTTTTGTTTAAAAGTTTCTAGCTGTTCCTCAGAAAATGCACAGACAATTTCCATATATTTATGATGCAGCAAATTCTGTTCCATTGCCTTATAGCGTCCCTTAGTCGTATGGAGGTCGATATATGATTGACGGTGAAATACGTATGCCAGAGGAAACATGCCCACAATAAAATCAATAAAGTCAGGTAGGCAAATTCTCTGCTGAACGTTTAGCGTCCATGAATTAAACTCCATTTGGACTATCGGACGATACTTGCTGATGATTTTTTCCGCACCTTTTAGCACGCGCAGCTCATAGCCTTCGACATCTATCTTCATAAAATCAAGGCGATCTAAAGCAATTTCAGGAAACAGATTGTCGAGACGTTTTACCTGAATCACGGCGCTCGGTCGATCGTCGCGACTAGTTCGATCCAGAATAAACGCCATGCTGCGATTTTCATCCAAAAAATACATTTCTACTTCTCCGTCTTCGTCTCCCAGTGCAAACGGCAAAGCCCTAATATTATTCTTGGTCGATCGGGTAATATTTTTTTCCAGCAGCTCAAAGGTTCGCGGTAGGGGTTCAAAAGCTACAACCTGCTGTCCTAAATCGCCAAAAAGTAGGGAAGTACAGCCGATATTCGCACCCACGTCAAGAATTTGAAAATCGGGACGAATCAAGGTCGAAAACATGCGCGTCATCGGGATCTCAAATCCATCCCGCCTTAGGAGCGACTTGAGCAATTTCTTTGTCTGGTGCTTAATGTCGTTACGGGATTGGGTAAGATACAAATCATCAGTTGCGATCGCATATCGACGCTCTCCAATTCGCAATTTTACGATCTTCTCTTTGCTCTGCATCTCCAACTCCAATAGGATTTTGTCATCGAATTCTATCGTTTAAATTAGCGATCGGTCATCCTGAGATACCCAAATATAGCGATCTGGCTAAAAGCTATAGCAGTTTACCAAATCAAAATGATAGATAACCAATATCTATACGTATCTGTTTAAAGATATAGATTATAATTCTTAAGTAATATTGCTCAATCGGCATATTTTATAGATAAATAGTTTTACGGATCGCTAACCAGCAGCCGAAGACCGATCGCAATAAAGATCGTTACCTCGATCGCAATTTAATCTCAGCAACGCTCTGAAAGTTTGGACTATGGACAATTCACAAGACCGCATCATTATTTTCGACACTACCTTGAGAGATGGAGAACAGTCTCCTGGCGCAACCCTAAATGTTGAAGAGAAGCTGGAAATTGCTCATTCTCTGTCCAGACTGGGAGTAGACATAATTGAGGCGGGATTTGCCTTTGCTAGTCCAGGAGATTTTGAGGCGGTGCAGAAAATTGCCCAGCAGGTAGGTACGGAGAATGGCCCCGTAATTTGTAGTTTAGCCAGGGCAATTAAAGCGGATATCAAGGCTGCTGCGGAAGCGCTACAGCCTGCTGTAAAAGGAAGAATTCATACTTTTATCTCGACTTCTGATATTCATTTAGAGTATCAGCTCAAAAAATCTCGTGCCGAAGTGCTAGATATTGCTCAAGAAATGGTTGCCTACGCCAAAACCTTTATGGATGACGTAGAGTTTTCGCCCATGGATGCTGTCCGTAGCGACCCAGAATATCTCTATCAGGTATTAGAAGCGACGATCGCAGCGGGAGCAACTACGGTTAATATTCCCGATACCGTCGGCTATACGACCCCGACTGAATTTGGCGCCTTGATTAAAGGCATCTGTGAAAACGTTCCGAATATAGATCGGGCGGTTGTTTCCGTTCACGGTCATAATGACCTCGGTCTAGCCGTAGCCAACTTCCTCGAAGCGGTCAAAAACGGCGCTAGACAGCTCGAATGTACTATTAACGGTATTGGCGAACGAGCGGGGAATGCTGCCCTAGAAGAGTTGGTCATGGCTCTGCATGTGCGTCGTCAGTACTTTAATCCCTTCCTAGGTAGACCCGCAGAATCGACCGAACCGCTGACTAAAATCGATACCCAACAAATTTATAAAACCTCGCGCTTGGTTTCTAACCGTACGGGAGTCATGGTTCAACCAAATAAAGCGATTGTCGGCGCTAATGCTTTTGCCCATGAATCGGGAATTCACCAGGATGGAGTCTTAAAGAACAGGCTGACTTATGAAATTATGGACGCTCAATCCATCGGCTTGACGGATAACCAGCAGATTGTTTTGGGTAAACACTCTGGGCGCAACGCCTTCCGCACTCGCTTGGGTGAGTTGGGCTTTGAACTTTCCGAAACAGATCTAAACAAAGCGTTTATTCGCTTCAAGGAAGTTGCCGACAAGAAAAAAGAAATCAGCGACTGGGACATTGAGGCAATCGTTAGCGATGAAATTAGACAGCCACCCGAACTCTTCCGCCTCGAACTAGTCCAAATCTCCTGTGGCGATCGCGCTCGTCCAACGGCAACAGTAACTATTCGCACTCCAGATGGCGAGGAATTAACCGATGCAGCCATTGGCACGGGACCAGTTGATGCGATCTATAAGGCGATTAATCGGGTCACAGATATCCCCAACGAGCTAATTGAATTTTCGGTACAGTCAGTCACCGCAGGTATTGACGCGATCGGCGAAGTTACAATTCGTATCCGCAATCAAGATCGGGTCTATTCTGGTCGTGCTGCCAATACAGACATTATCGTCGCATCTGCCAGGGCTTATTTAAAGGCGTTAAACCGTCTTTATGCCTCCCTACAGGAGTCAGAAAAAGTAGCCTCCCAAGTAGCTATTTGATCGAGCTACTTGTCTCAGGCTAAAACAAGACGATCGCCAGCTAACTGAGAAAACTGATCCATTTGAATATCGATCTTCATCATTATGGGGATCGATTCTATTTTGGCAGTAAGAGGTTTTATAAGATTGGATTCTCTTAAGATGGAATAGGATCGAGAATAACTAGAACAACCAAAACAACCGCTGGAATTCCATGAAACTTTCTCAGATTAGGTCGTTTGTCGCTGTGGCTAGGTGCGGTAGGTTTAGTCAGGCAGCAGTTGAACTGGATTTGACTCAGCCTACCGTCAGTCATGCGATCGCCACCTTGGAGGCAGATCTGGGGGTACAGCTACTCTTTCGCGGCAAAAAAGGGGTAAATCTTACTCCCGCAGGGGAAAGTGTTTTGGTCCACTGCGATCGGGTCTTAAGTTCGATTGAAGATATTAAACACGAAGCCAACCGTTGTAAAAGCCTGGGTGGAGGAAAGGTTAGAATATCAGCTTTTCGCGGTGCAGCAGCCCAGTTATTACCAAAAATTAGAGCTGAGTTTCAGACTAAATATCCTCAGATTGAAGTAAAAATTGTTGAAGAGAAAGATTGTCCTCAAGTCGAGCAAATGGTTTATGAAGGCAAAGCCGATGTTGGTATTACAATTGAGCCGACTTCCAAAGATTTGATGACGATCGAAGTGCTACGAGATAATTATATCGTCCTGCTTCCTCCTAATCTCAAGCTAGTTTCAGAGCTAGGGTCTGACTGCATTACCTGGACGCAGCTGCTTGCCCTGCCAATCATTTCCTATCCCGATCGCAATAGCTGTTTTAAGCAGATCGAATCCTATTTTGCTAGCGCAGGACATAGCTTTAAACCTGCAGAACAGGTTAGAGAAAGCGATACAATCGTTAATCTCGTGGCTACAGGATCGGGAGCAGCAATTTTACCTCAGCTATCGGTATTTCATATTCCCGATGGTGTAACAATGCGCCAATTACCTAAGCCACTCCAGCGTCTAGTGGTGGCAGCTACCCCTAAAGATACCGATCTTTCCCACGCAGTTTGGGCTTTTACCGATTTTCTGCAGCAGCTAGATCTATCGGCAATCGGCGATCGCTAACCAGCAATTAGTACCATTACTAGGCAATCAAATGCTTTTCTACTAATTTATCTACCTGCTTTGGTTTGACCTTTTTGTAAAGAGCTTTATCGGGCATCATCATCAAGGCTGGAGCTTTTTTACACTGCTTCAAACAGCCTGTTTTCTTGATAGGAATTTCCTCTGTTAGACCCAAATCTTGTAGCTTGCTTTCTATCTCAGCACAAACTTTATTGCCGCCTTTTTTCCAACAGTTAGACTTTTGACAAATTAATACCTTGGCTTTGGATTTAACTTTATTCTCAAAGACAGGTAGTAACGAAACGGTCTTAGTTTTGACTGCTACGGGAACATCTAATTCTTCGGCAGGAATTACCATTACCGTCTGCGCTTTGTGCTTGGTTTTATCCTTCTTAGCATTATGTTTTGCTCGACCCTCTACCTGTAGCTGACAACCAATCGACAAATTACCAATTTTTTCTCTTAGCTGTTTGGGAATTTTAATCCAATATTTATCTGAGTCTGTTTCTAGCTTGATGTATTTGAGCTTTTTCTTTTGGTAAGAAACTTTACTCAGCGTGCCATTGAAATTGAAGGGAGCAACTATATTGCTATTTTTTGCCATTATGATTCTAAAAATTTTGCCTATTGTGACTATCGCACCCCAAATTCCAGCAACCATCCAGCCAGTCGACTAGCTGCTCTCGCTTGATGTCCGATTGCCTGACAACACTCCAAACCTGGATCGAAGTCATGGGACTATTCAAGTTTACCAGTAGAGGCTCGTTGGTAGAACACTGGCAATCAATTCCCAGAGATTTTAAGCGCCGATAAACTTCCCAACGACGAGCCCATTTCACCTCTATTTCTCGCTCAAACGGTCGATTTGTTGGGAGATTATATTTTGGAGATTTTTCTGAATCGCGATCGCTCATTTTCAACCTCTAGATAAGTTAGATAGATATTTGACAGCTTGCTTATTGATTTAAATTATCAATAGTTGGACTCGATAAAAATTATAGACGTTAATTGATAATAAATCTCAATAAACTTTCAGGGTTGGCGATCGCTTGACTAGACGAAGGTAATTCTATTTATTTTTTGCTGTCCTGCTACCAAATACAGCACTTTTGGCTCGAACTAAATTGGGCCAGTATTGACCAATGACTTTTTTGAGGGGAGAAGCTGTTTGGGGAATCCACAGGGTACTGCGTTGCTTTTGCGGATTGGGATCGATATTGTAGGCATAGGTGGCAATGGAACGTCTAAAGCGCCCTGGGGGAAAAGAAATTGGATCGTAACCATGAAGAGTGTAATCTCTGGTGAACATAATCACACAGCGATTAAAGAGAGGCTCGATCTCAGTGTGGTCACCAGTTTTAGTGTGTTTTAGCTTTAGCTGCCCACCATATTCAGACTGCCAACCTGGATTGAGATAGAGGAGAATATTAAGGTTGCGAAACCAATTTTGGTGTAGAGGATGGTAATTGAAATCAACGTGCATATCTAAAAAGCTGCCTTCCCCTCCCTGATGAATGCCGCCACCATGAAATTCTGGATCGACAAACACCTCTTGCTGAGTAATATGGCGAACAATCTTTTGAAAGCGATCGCTCATTAAGTCCTGATAGATCTCATTGCACTCTGAAGACACGGCTTTAAAATTTGCTTTTTCATACTTATTTTTGGCAAAAATATAGTCTCTACTTTTGTTGAGATTATCTGTCCCAGGAGCGGGAAAAGTAGCTAATATTTCGTGCAGCTTTTGCTCGTCAGCAAAGTTGTCAATAACCACAAAAGAGAATGGATTTGCTGTTTGAAAATCCTGCTTTAGTTCTTCTAGTTTGGTTTCTATAGTTGCAAAATTAATCATAATTAAATTATTCAATAATAGTCATCAATACATTTACAAACCAATCGCCGTACTTTTAATTTTTAGCTTTTTCCTAACTAGGATAATATTGCTGAAATTCATGACTAATAAGCTAATCGACGTGGCGATTGCAGCCCCTTCAACACCCCAGCGAGAGATAAACAAATAGTTTAAGCAGGTATTTAAGACAGCACTGCCTCCTCCCGTAATGGCGGTATATTTTTCATGCCCTGTCATGTTTAGTAATAATCCTCCTAGTCCCGTTACAGTAAATAGAAGTTGACCCAAACAAAGAATAATTAAAGCAGTTTGTCCTGCGGCAAATTCTGCCCCAAATAGATTTAAATACCAAGAGCTGATGCCAATTAAAATAGTAGTAATCGATAAAGTTGGTAATAAAGCAAATCTAGCAGTTTTAACTACTATCGTCTCTAGCTGCTGTAGTTTTCCTTCGGCATATAGACTGGCAATTTTTGGGGCTAAGGCGCTGCTAATTGCCATCAGAACAAAATTAATCAACTGTGCGCCTCGATTAACGGGAACATATACTCCCGCATCGGCAAGACTTTGCAAACTTCCTAGCATCAAAACATCGACTCTGGCATTAATAATATAAATACCTTCGATCAACATAAAGGGTAAGGCACTACTCAACCACTTTTGACTGCGATGTTGAGGGGCAATCAAAGATACTGGAGTTGGTAAAAATTTATTTAACAGTTTTATACTGACAAGCGAGGTTACTGCGGTAACTATGGTGTAGATGCCTACGCACCAAGGTGCAGATAGGAAATGCCGTGAAAGGGCAAAAGCAAAGAGAATAGTGACCAAGATCGCCACGGGTGCAATTAGCATTTCGGGAACTAGTCCTAAAGTTACCCGTCCCAATCCCCGCATCGCTCCCCGTCTGAGGTTTCTTAAGGCAGCAAACGGTAGAGCAGCCATTGCCATACCAAATGCTGTAAATAGAGGCAAGTCTGCCGTCATTCCCGTAGCAAAAGCGATCGCCATAGCCACAAAAGCGATCGTCAAAGAGACCCCTAAAGAGACAAAATTCGACCACCGCAACAGACCCCGTAATAGTCCCCAGGACAAATTACTTTTATATACGGCAACTTCTCGAACTAGCAAATTATCTAAACCGACGGTCGCAAACACGCCTAAAAGGTAAGACCAAGAAACAGTGTAGGTATAGATCCCAAACTCCGTCACGCCTAAAAAACGAGCCAGGATCAAGCTAGTTATAAAGGTGCATCCCATGTAGATGGCTCGCAGACCAAAACTGCTAACTATCTGCTGAAATAGACTATTTTTCAAACTACCGATTGTTTTGCCCATCGTCATGAATTAAACAGCAGAAGATAAGGTTTGTTCGGCAATTACGGGATTAAAGCCAAATTTTTGGCGATCGAACCAGAGCAGACCCAGACCCGTGGTGACGAGAAAAGAGCCAGCCAATCCCCCCATAAATACCGAGCTAGGATTGGGATTAGACGGTTTTTCTGGCAGATTGGGTTGAGTAATTAGCTGCAGCGGTGGATAGATCGAATAGATATTTTCTTGACCCAAATCCAATTTGGCGAGAGTAGCAGCAAATACTGTTTCAGCCACCTGTAAATCTCGCTTGAGACTGTCCACCTTAAACTGTTCCTGAGACATATTGCGTAAACGAATCTCAAGAGTATCTATTTGGCTTGATAGCTCTTGATTTTGAGCTTTAAAGCGCTGCCATTCTGCCTGACTGTTGAGTAAATCCTGCTGTAAGCCTTCTCTAGCCAGGACGTTTTGCGGATCGAGGTTTAGAGAGTCAATGCCGATCAAATTAGCGATGCTCACCGAGCGACCTAAAACTTTACTAGCTCTGTTGCTCATTGCCTTACCCAAACTGTTTAGTTCGGTCTTTTTGTTTCTAACAATAGGATGGCTAGAGGTAAAGCGATCTGATAGGTCGGTCAAAGAACTTTGAGCTTGAGCGTAGCGAGTCCGATATTCCTGATAAACCGAGTCACCAGCAAGTTTATAGGCATCTCCTGTATTAACAGCAGCTAAATTGTTAATGTCTTTACTCAACTGACTGTAGCGCTTACCCAAACCTTCTTGTTGGGCGGTTGATTCTGCCTTTTGTCGCCGTAGATTTTCAATATTATCGGTCAGATTTTTTATTTGTTCGTCGGTACTAATACCCGATTCCGCCCGATATTGAGAAAGTTTTGATTGAGCTGCCAGCAATTTCTCTTTAGCTTCGGCTAAGGTAACTTGAGTTTCTCCTTCCTGCCGTGCTAATTCAGTTTTACGCAACTCCTCGATTTGCCGAGTCATAGTCTGGTAAAATCCTCGAGCCTTTGCCCTCGCTTCTTCAGGACTACTGCCTTCGATCTCAAAGGCAATAATGCCGTTGGCTTCGTCTACATCAATTTGGGGTGGCTGATATTCTTCGACGGTCAGATTAGCTAATTTAGCAGCTTCGGCTAGCAGATCGGGACTAGTGGCAACATACACATAGTCATTGCGCGGATCTTGACCCGTAGGTGGAGTCCAACCTCCCGCAGCAGGAGTTGCTTTCCCGCCGTCGGGTAAGACAACCTCTACACCCGAATCGATCTCTAGAATTTTGACTCCCCACTGACTCGTGTAGGTAGGAGGAGTCAGCTTTAAATAGGCGAAGGCTGAAAGCCAAACTAATCCGTTTAACAAGATTCCCGTAGTCAGCAAGCGACTAAAGTTAGGCTTCTTTTCTGTCTTAATATTTGGATAGAGAGGAGTTGCTGCTTTAGCCAATAAATCTTTTTCTGGGCGAAAGTAGCTAATCGCGCTATTGGCTGCTGGCTTTGGCGCGATCGTAGATGCGCCAGGTACGGCTAACTGACCCGACTGGCACAGTTTTTTAACTATGGAGATTAGCTGCTGGGGAGGAGTAGATTTGGGAAGATATGCTCCTGCGCCAACTCGAACAGCCTGCTGTCCATACTCTTCGGTATAGTTACCCGTAAGAATGACCACCTTAATTTCTGGATAGAGAGCCGTAATTGTGCTGGTCATTTCCAAGCCTGAGATACCGCCAGGCATTTCCACATCCATAAAGACAAGATCGGGTTCAAAAATCTTAATCTTCTCTAGGGCATCAATACTATCTTCGGCAGTGCCAACTATCTGACAATCTAGTTCACTAGCAAAGTAGCCGATTAATTGTTCTCTAATAAACTTTTGGTCGTCTACTATTAGGATCTCAATCATGGGATTTAATTCTTGAAGAGGGGCAGTAAGGCTGATATAAACAGTGATGGGCTATTATTGTTTTGCTTTAAGAGGTGCTGGTACGGGATGAGGATCGACAGCAAGCAAGTCGATCGCTGGAGACGGTGACTGATTTAAACAGGAATTGAAAAGCTGTTCGTAATCGATCAAATCGCGATCGCCAGAAAAAGCTGTATAATACCGCTCTGAACTAGCCTGGCTCATTACCTTAAGTGCTTCAGCATCATCTAAAATGCGATCGAACTGTGCTTCGCAGTGAGACTCATCGTCAAAGTAAAGTGAATCTGCCCCTGCAACCCAAGTGTTAAAGTGATTACCGTGAGCTAAAACTGGTGTGCCTGCTGCTAGAGCTTCTACCAAAGAGGGATTTGTGCCGCCAACGGTATGCCCATGAACGTAAAGTCGGGCGTAGTAGCGTAAAGCATGGACTATATCCTGGTCGTATACGCCACCGATGAATTCCACTTCATCGCTAGCTGCTGCCATTACCTTTGCATGATATTCGTTTGCCTCTGGTTTATAACGACCCAAAACTACTAGCTTGCAGTTTCTTTGACGACGAGAAAAAGCTCGGACAATCTCTAAAATTGAATTTTCGGGTTCTGGTCGAGCGATGACCATAGCATATTCATTAGCTTGAAGGTTATATTGCTTCAGGAGAGTAATATCTGTAGTTTCAACCGCTTCTGTACCGTAGGGAATAGTCGCAATTTTGTCTGGTTTTACTCCACCTTTAATAAAGTGTTGAGCAATTTGAGGATGATCGGCAATTAGGCAATCGCTAAACCAAACTCCGCATCTTTCATTGATAAAGAGCCAGGCTTTTTGAATACCGTTCCACTTTTCACGCCACCATTCCATACCATCCATATTGGTAAGAACCATGCGACCCTTGAGACGATAAAGCAAAGAAAAAATTGCAGTGTTATAGCCCAAAACTAAAACTATTCCTTCTTCTTTTAAAGCGTGAACTGTTGATTTATAATCAAAAATTATCGACCATAAAGCGCCATTGTTAGGAGTAGGAATATGAACTAAGTTTATTCCTTTCCAAGTTTTAGGAGTTAGCCCGTTTCCAGAATCTTGACAGTAAACCGTAATCTCCCAGCCGCGGTTTACTAAATATAAAGCTAATCTTTGAGCGAAGGTTTCAAATCCGCCGTGATTACCAGGGATGCCTCTAGTTCCTAAAATTAATAGCTTGCGTTTCATATTTATATTTATATGTTTATCGACCGATATTTTCACTCGATCGAGTAGTTTTAATTACTTGGTTCAGCAACTATTTAATGCTATGCAATATTATTTGGAACAGCAAGATTGTATTTCTTTTCGCTAAAGATCTTCACCGAAACTACAAAGAAATAAAATTAGCAAAAGAATATATTTAAAATATTTAATTTAAATCAGTTACACTGCTTAGACTGCTGCTGCATTTTTTGTTTTATCTTTAGAGGGACTTCGAACGAAGTCTGACTATAAAGCCTTTGGAACTCTCGCTTGAAATGCTTAGCCACTGTCATATCATTAATAACTATCACTACCTCATCGTTGATCTGATTAGCAGCCTGTGACCAATTTTGTGACCCTGAAACTAAGATTTTATTATCTATAACTGTAAACTTATGATGAAGTTTATCCCCTGAGTTTAATTGCGTAGTGCCAACTGTATCGAGAGGATTTATCCAAGGATTATTGTTTGCCTCAGTTCGGCAGTTAAAATACAAAGATAGACCTAGCATGTCCAAAACTTCGCTGTAATAACGATAGGCAAAGCTAGTATCAAACACGCCTCGAACAGCGACCCCCAGCTGAGATTTTATTTGCAAAACGTCGGCTAATTCCTGCTCGCTAAATACAAACAAGGCTAAATCTATCGATTTTGTTGCTGATTGAACTGTCTGAGCAATCAAACCGTTAGTAGTCGAACTCCAGAACTGCTTTTGAGAAGTAGGAGCAAATTGAATAGTGAGAGAAGTATCATTCCAGCTAACTGTTTCTGGCGATCGCCAAGGTTTAGCCAGACCAAATTTACTCTCAATTCCCCGTTCGGCATCACCCCACATATAATCAAACTCCTGACGAAACAAATTGGCAACTCGATCGTTATCAATCCGTAAAAGATGATTGACATTACCTTTTGAAGCGAGGTTATTCATGTCTCCCAATAGACCACTTAAAGTAAAGTTAGCCGACCCAGTAATCACAGTCTGGCGATCGACTACGATAAATTTATGATGCATTAAACCACTGCCCTTTGAGCCGTCGGCACTGTCGTCAATAATCTCAATCCCTGCCCGTTTGAGAATGTTTATTGCATCCCTTCGATCTATCTCGGTGGCGTTCAATTGACCATTGCGATCGATGTCTACCAGTTGTAAAAACTGTTCGTATTTTTGGCGATCGCGCCTAGGCAAATTTTCAACTTCTACCAAACTTAATTCAGCTAAAGAACGACTGTAGTTATTATCGAGAATTACCCTTACCTTGACTCCCGACTGATGTTTTTTGGCTAAAGCTTGGGCAATACGAGGTAAATTCAACTCCTGAACCGCAAGGTCGATAGTCGACTTTGCCGTGGCAATCTCTTCAATAATCACCGCTTCTAAATTATCTCCTGAATGTTCGCTCTGACGATAAGGATCTATATAGGTTGAGGTTTCAGTTTCTCGATGATTAAAGTAAGCCTGAATAAACTTATTTTGAGGGATATTATCTACCGAAGCAGCATTTTGAGTGCAACTCGCAAGCAATAAACAGTAACAAAATATTCCGAATAATTGATACATAAATTTTGCAACGATAAGCTTAAACTCAACTGCTCCAGCATAAGAGAGTTGGCTTAGAACAACTAGTCTCTCAGACTAAAAAATCAACTCGATTACTTCTGACATCAAGCTTGTATGGGTGATAAGATACCTGAAGTCTAAAACTAAAGCTTAGTTCTCGTTTGCTTGAAAATTTCTTGAGAGTCAAACAGAATCAAAATATATAACTTATGGCGAAACTAAATATTATTCACCGCAGCTCCTACTATTTATTATTTCTGTTCCTATTGATTGGTTTACCTGCAGAACTAAAGGCACAAGAGCAAGTAGACTCTTCTGAAACGGTTGAAACAACTGAAGAAGATGCATCCAGCGATGGCGATGCCTCAGCTCAATCAGTCAGCATTCTCAGTATTGAAGGTGGGAAAAAGCTGATGGAGGAAGCAGACGCAGCTATCGAAGCTCAGGAATACGACCTAGCAGCAGAAAAATTACAGAATGCCCGCCAAGTTTACAATCAACTTTCTAACTTTTACCTACAGCTATTCAACAGTTTTACAGCCTTAGATAATAACGCTGCTGAAGCTCACCGCAAAAAAGCCTTAGATACGAGTTTAGAGAGGGATAACGCTACTTATCAGTTAGCATTAGTCCACCGCGCTCAAAATAAATCCGAACTTGCTGTCCCACTACTAATTCAAATTATTACCTCTCAAAGTCCTGGATTTGGACTAGGAAAAAAAGCCTACGAACAGCTTCTAGAAATTGGTTTTGTAGATACCCCTTATACTCCTCCCAAACCAGGAGAAGTTAAGTCTCCCCCAGCTCCGGCACCAGCAAACGAGCCTCCTGCAGAAGGTCAGCCAGAAGGTCAAGTTCCCCCACCCACAATTCCCCCCGCTGTACCCAATCCTGAATAAGCTAAATTTATAAGTCATTAGAAGTTAGGTCTTTTTGCTTAGAATAAATGTAAAATAGTTAATCTAGTTATTCGAGTTATTCTTAGCAAGAATCATAATTTTATTTTCCTTCACCCCATCAAATCATCTACCTAATTATGATTAGTCCAGAACAAGTTCAAACTATGATTCAAGAACGGTTAGCCAATGCCGAGGTGAAAGTTGTTGGCGATGGACAGCATTTTGAAGCCGTCATTGTTTCTCCAGACTTCGCAGGCAAAACCAGAGTCAAACAGCATCAGCTAGTCTATGGAGCTTTACAGTCAGAGTTGGCATCAGAAACTATCCACGCTCTATCACTCAAAACATATACTCCCGAAGCCTGGCAGGCGCTAGGTCAAACTGTTTAGCCAAAAGGTTAAAAGGTTTAATAATTAGCCAGACTGCAGTTTAGTAAAATCAAAATTGTTCCCGATCGATTTCTTGGGATTTCGATTAGCCCAATCAATTAGAAAATAAATACTTAAAGCTTATGACACCCGAAGTAAAAGCAAGAATAGAAAAGTTAGTCACCGAAAACAAGATTGTAGTCTTCATGAAAGGATCGAAGCTCATGCCTCAGTGTGGCTTTTCTAATAACGTGGTACAAATTCTCAACACTCTTGGTGTTCCTTATGAAACAGTTGATATCTTAGCGGATCAAGAAATTCGCCAAGGAATTAAGGAACTCTCTAACTGGCCCACAATCCCCCAGATTTATCTGAATGGCGAGTTTGTCGGTGGCTCCGATATTGCGATCGAGCTATATCAAAGTGGAGAGCTGCAGCAAATGGTAGAAGTTGCTCTTGCATCTTGAGTTCTACCAGCGCTTCTAACTATATTTCTGCTTGAACCTATTTGGTAAGACGACTAGCATTTTGGTCGTCTTTTTTAATCTGCCTGTATTTTTAGCCTGGGTACTCAATAATAATCAGGATCGACTTCCATTTGGGTTTGGGGAGCAGCCAATTCAAAGTTAGAGGGGTCGCGTAAAAAATTGAGAGCCTGTTCCTCTAAACGATGAATTAAATATTGTTCGACAAAGTTGCTATTACGCAAACAGGCAATGTATCCATCTAAATACAGCCTGATTTCTTCATAGCTATATCGTTTGCGCCATAGTTCGACCATGCCGTCAGTAATTTTTTGATAGTGTCTAATTATCTGTGGATCTTGCAGAATCATAAATATAATTGGGTCATTCTACCTGGGTAGTAACCGAAATCGAACTGTTGTTAAGTTTTCTATATCTTTTCATTTTACCGCGTAGAGTTTTAATCATCATAGTTTTTTACTAAATTAGTCGCTAATCCTCGAACAAAACGGCGAAAATATTGTCTGGAAATCGAGATCGTCATGAATGCAATACAAAGTACTTTTGTTTTCAGAAGTAAAACAACTGAGGTTGCATCACCGTAACCTTCGCTACAAAACATTCTTAAAGCCTCTGTTAGCCTTATCTTTAATAAGAATTTTTCCAAGCTTAGATGAGGCAAAAGTGGTTTCAGCTCATATTTCGATCGTTGAAAGTAATCCTCACTTGCGCTCGCTTTTAGGTTGGCATCTGCAGCAGGCAGGTTATGTAGTTAGTCAATCTGCTAGCCTGCAACAGGGTCAAGATGCATTCTATCGGCATCAGCCAACCTTAGTAATTATCGACTCCGATTTACCCGATGGAGACGGTTTGGAGCTATCTAACTGGCTCTATCAACAGCAAAACTCTTCGATTCTTTTACTCTCCGCAAAAAATAGCGAACAGGATATTGTTAGAGGTCTGAAAACTGGCGCAGATGACTATCTAACCAAACCCTTTGGAATGCAGGAGTTCTTGGCAAGAGTTGAAGCTTTAATGCGCCGCCAGCGTTCTGGCAAGACAGTGCCGTTGTCGATGCAGTGCAAAGATCTAAAAATTGATTTGGCTCAACGAAGAGTAGAGCTAAAAGGCAGCTTTATTGAATTGACTCCCCAGGAATTTAGTCTGCTCTATGTTCTCGCTCAAGCAGCAGGAAATCCCCTCAGTCGCTCGGAGTTATTGCAGCGAGCCTGGCCCGAAGCAATTGATAATCCGCGCACGGTTGACACTCATGTTTTATCTCTGCGAAAAAAAATTGAGGCTAATCCTCGTCAGCCTAATATCATTCAAACAGTACGTAACGTCGGCTATTGTTTTAATCCAGAGTTAGTTGAAGCTGAAACTGAATCTCCTGCTCCTGCCCCTACCGAGCTACCTTTGAATAGCCAGGCTAATCTCAGCCATTTTTCTAGACGTATTTAAGCATGATAAATGCCAGTATTTAAAGCCATTCTTCGGCATCTTCTAGCTGTAGTTGGCAAATGCGATCGCTAACTTGTCGCCAGCTAGACTGTTCTGCCACCATATCTTTTAGCAGCATTGCTCGTTCGAGGAATAAAAGTCGATCGCAAAAATTCTGGATTAATTCAAGCTGATGATTGACGATCATAATCGTGAGGTTCTGCTCTTGATTGAGCTGCTTTAATACTCTTAGCAAATGATTGGCAAGACCCTCATCTAAAGCTGAAGTTGGTTCATCTAATAAGAGAATTTGAGGCTGCATAATTAAGGCTCGGGCGATCGCTACTAGCTGCCTTTGACCTAAAGATAGCTGGAGTTCGGTTTTTGGCAACCACTCCCCAGGAATACGCAGCAGCTCGCTCCAGGTATCAACTTGAGTCTGAATCTCAGACGACGACTTCTGCTGTAATTTTAGAGGATAGCTGAGAGCTTCCGAGACTGTCATACCAAGTAGCTTTGGTTCTTGAGGTGCTAAAACCAATCGGCGACGCAGTTCGACAGCAGAATAAAGGTCAAATGCTCTCGATTCTAGGGAGATCGATCCCTGACTGGGAGAAACTAAGCCGTTGAGTAGTCGCAGCAAAGAAGTTTTTCCCGAACCCGATGCCCCCACCACGCCGATAATTTCCCCAGGTCGAACGGAAAAGGAAATATCTTGCAGTAGATAACCCGTACCCAAAGATGATTGCAGACTAACTCGTTCTAAATCTAATAACGGTGAGGAATAGCGATGCGGAGGGTTCTCTATATAATTCACTGTATCCTTTGAGATCTTTGATAGCTTAGTGACTGGATTAAACAAGGATAGGCATAATATTCCCCAGCATAGTATAGAACTTAACTGATGTTACGCAAAAGCTATTATACGAGAATGGATATCAAGCTTTTGGAATTATACAGTGACTATATCATCAGCTCGTTTGGGCAGATAACAGCAACGGGATTATCAAGAGCATTAGAAGGGAGGG
>Ga0209831_1001084_pt1 | contig 25762 bp, 20 predicted proteins | sample Maine_Asex4_meta_FD_187451 | JGI IMG/M metagenome (GOLD analysis project Ga0209831, IMG submission 187451) | Marine algal microbial communities from Maine, USA - Maine_Asex4_metaG (SPAdes) (version 2) | ecosystem: Host-associated > Algae > Red algae > Unclassified | place: Maine, USA | collected... | reverse complement strand
GAGCCCGAGGCGGAGCGGTTCACTCCCCCGGCCACGCCGGCCACCGATGCGCCCGACGAGATCACGATCAGCGGCACCTACTACCCCAAGGCGGTCTACAACGCCGCGGACTTCTCGTCCAGCCTGCTGATGCGCGTCTCGCCGGGTACCCGATTGCGCGTGGCCGGCGTCGAAGGGCCGTGGTTCGCAGTCGAGACCGAGGACGGGACGGGCTACGTGCACGATCGCGATATCCAGTGATGCCCGCCCGCCACGGTGCAACGCTTTCGATCGTGCTGCTCGCCACGGCCGCCGGCTGCGCCACGACCGATCCGCTCGGTCCGCTCGAACCGGCCGCCGTCGAACCGGCCGCCGTGGAGCCGAGCGCGCTGAGCTACACCGTCGAGCCGGGCGACGCGCTCGTCGCGATCGCCGCGCGCTTCACCGGCAACGCCGCCCGGTGGCGGGAGATCGCCGCCCACAACGGCATCGAGAACCCGCAACGGCTCGAGATCGGTCGGCGCATCGAGATTCCGGCAGCCTTGCTGACGGCTGCGCAGGGCGGGGCCGCCGTCGCGGGCCGTGCTTCCGCCCCGGTTACCGGTTCCGACGCGGGCGCATCGCTGCCGGATCGCGACGAATCGGTGGTGCTCTCGCGCGTCGATGCCAACCGGCGCTTCGATCTCGATCCGCTGCAGTCACCGCAGGGCGTCGGCTCCCGACGGCGGGTGCGGGTGATCGGTACCTACTACCCCGTCGCGCTGTACACCGAACCGCGCAACGGTGCACCGCTGGCGCGGCGTGTCGGCCCGGGCACGCTGTTCACCCTCGAGCGACAGCTCGACGGGTGGTGGCAGCTCGATACCGATACCGGCACCGTCTGGCTGCGACGTTCCGACGGCGAGCTGGTGTCCGATCGCGACGCATCGCCACCGCCGACCCCGGACGATTGAGCGCATGGGCTCGCTGATCCTGCTCCGCCATGCGAAGTCGAGCTGGGCGGACGGTGCGACCGGCGATCACGAACGCCCGTTGAACGCACGCGGCCAGCGCGACGCGGGGGCGGTCGCGGCGGCGCTGCTGACGCGCGAGCGGGCGACGCACGTGCTGTGCAGCACCGCGATCCGCACCCGGCAGACCCTGCAGCACCTGGTGCGCGCCGGTGCCGTGGACGAGGCCTGCGCACGGTTCGAGGCCGAGCTGTACCTGGCATCGGCCAAGCGCATCGAACGCTCGATCGACGCCGCCGCGGACGCCGGTGCCCACCTGCTGGTGATCGGTCACAATCCGGGTATCGAGGAGCTGGCCAGCCGGCTCGCCGGGCACCGGCTGGTCATGAAGACCTCGTCGCTGTGCCGCTTCGATCGCGACGCCACCGCCACCGCGTGGCGGCTGGTCGAACAGCTCGTGCCCCGCGGCTGAGCGTTCCCGGGGATCGAGCTCGAGGATCAGGCCTGGGGGTCGATCTTCTCCAGCCTGACCGATGGCGCGTCACCGCGGCGGTACCAGGGCGGCTGCGCGGTCATCGCCCGCAGTGCCGCGTCGCGGTCAGCCTCGCTGGCGTACCAGCGCACGCCCTGCCAGGCATCGCCCAGCAGGTGCGGGGCCGCCATCGGATCGTCCTTGGGGAGGTGCACCGATATGCCCCAACGGGGCGCGGGTGTCGACATGATGTTCCTGGCAGGCTGCTGGACCGGATCGGCCCGTGTATCGTAACCGCGTGTCCTCGCCGTGGTGCACACGGCGGGCCGCACCGCGGTCCATGACCCGACCGCAACGCTTGACGCACCTTGCTGGCCGACTACCCTTCGTTCGCGCGTCCGGGCACCTCCCGATGCGTTCCCACCCCGTTTCCCGTCCGCTCCGGCGGGCTCCTCATCAACGCCCAACCGAGTCTGTCACCCCCATGCGCATGGACTTCTTCAGCGATCTGGTCGAGAAGCAGGTCCCCTCCTCGAAGGTCGACATCACCGGTGACGGCAGCAAGTTCGAGGCGCGCGTGATCAGCGGAAGTTTCGACGGGCTGTCCACGATCAAGCGGCACAAGCTGGTCTACGCAGCGCTCGACGAGCACATCAAGTCCGGTGCGATCCACGCGCTGTCGATCAAGGCCTACACCCCCGACGAATGGGCGAACGCGGCCGGGAGCTGAGCGTTCGTCGCGCCATCCGTTCCACACCCTGCCCGGTGGTCCGCCACACGATGTTCGAGAAGGCCTGCCACACGGTCCGCCGGATGGCCTGAATCTCGCTTCCACCCGCTTCATGGAACACGAAGGGATCATGGACGCGCAGCCGGGCCGGCGCGGGCGGGACGGCGCGCGGACCGGCGAGGTCGGCGACATCGCCACCCTGCCGGCGTCGCGCACGCAGACGTCGCCGCACTGGCTCGAAGGGCTGGCCGAAGCGGTGCGAAGGACCTACGGCGGAGCGGCGGCGGCACCGCGGACCGCCCTGTCCTGCGATGTGGAGGAGCGCGCTCGCACGCTGTACCTGCCGGCCGAGATGCGCACCCTGCAGCCGCATGCGCTGCGCTGGCTGGAAGGCTTTGCCGGGCGCAGCGGTTTCCGGGTGGCGGTCGGCCAGCGGCACGACCGCGTCGACCCGCTCGCCGGGCGGCGCGGCGGCGACGAGCCGCTGATCGCCCGCGGCATCGCCGGGCTGATGCACCAGACCGGCCTGCCCGGCCCGCTCGCCCGACTGTCCCTGCCGCACCGGTTGCTCGCCGACAGCCCGCTGATCGATCTGCCCGCGCTGATCGCGATGGGTGCCCACGCGCTGCCCGATGCCAAGCAGGTCGTGCTGCTGCCGAACGCCCCGCTGCAGGAGGTGCTGTGCGACGACACCCGCCCCGTCCGCGGGTTCGCCTGCCGGCTGGAGACCCGCACCGGCCCGACGCTGCTGTCGCACTTCGACGGCCCGTCGCTGCGCTGCATCGGCTACTCGGCCGGGCGACAGTACGTCGTGCACGTGCTGCTGGCCGGCGGCACGCTGGGTGCCCCGGTGCTGTGGACCCGTCCGGAGACGCTGGCGCGCACCGAACCGCGGTTCCGGCTGTTCCGCGGACGGTGCCCGGAGCACGACGTCGGACTGATCTACACGACGCTGTACTACGACATGCTGCACCACCGCCCGCTGCCGTGGTGGATCGGTGCGGAACAGCTCACCGGGACGCAGCCGACGCTGGCCCGGGCCGGCTGAGCGCCGGCCGGGCGCCGATCAGGCGCTGTTCGCAGGAGAACGGCATGCCGTCAGACGGTACGTCCGCCGTCCACCTCGAGAATGACGCCGGCATTGCGGTCGCTCCCATCACCGGGCCGTGCCCGGAAGGCGTCGCTTGCCGGGTGTCGGCACGGACACGCTTCTGCGTGCCCGCAGGGCAGGCAGACCGATCAGTCACCGGTCGGGTCGGTTCAACGAAAAGTTCTGGCCTATGATCGACCGTCGATCGGGGCAGGAGCGAACAGCGGATGAGCGAGACGGCAAGCGTACTGCTGGGCAAGGGGGACGAGCACGTCCGGCTGCTCGCCCGCTACGCCAACCGGCACGGGCTGATCGCCGGCGCCACCGGTACCGGCAAGACCGTCACCCTGCAGGTGCTGGCCGAAGGCCTGTCGCGGCTGGGCGTGCCGTGCTTCGTGGCCGACGTGAAGGGCGATCTGTCCGGCATCTCGCAGGCAGGCGCCCCGCACCCGAAGATCGACGAGCGCCTGGACGCCATCGGCATCCCGGACTACGCGCCCTCCGCCAACCCGACCGTGTTCTGGGATCTGGCGGGCACGCGCGGCCACCCGATCCGCGCCACCGTCACCGACATGGGCCCGTCGCTGCTGTCCCGCCTGCTCGATCTGAACGAGACCCAGGAAGGCATCCTGGCCATCGCGTTCCGGTTCGCGGACGACGAGGGCATGCTGATGCTCGACCTGAAGGACCTGACCGCCACCCTCGGCTTCCTGGTCGACAACAGGAAGGAGATATCGGCCACCTACGGCCGCGTCACCAGCGCAAGCGTGGGCGCCATCCAGCGCCGCCTGCTGGTGCTCGAGGACGAGGGCGCAGACGCCTTCTTCGGCGAACCCGAGCTGGAGCTGCGCGACCTGATGCGCACCACCTACGACGGGCGCGGCTTCGTCAACGTGCTCGATGCCCGCGACCTCATGACCCGCCCGCGCCTGTACGCCACCTTCCTGCTGTGGCTGCTGTCCGAGCTGTTCGAGGAACTGCCCGAGGTCGGTGACCAGGACCTGCCGAGGTTCGTGTTCTTCTTCGACGAGGCGCACCTGCTGTTCGACGATGCCCCCAAGGCGTTGATCGGCACCATCGAGACGGTGGTCAAGCTGATCCGCTCCAAGGGCGTGGGCGTGTACTTCATCAGCCAGAACCCGCTGGACATTCCGGACGCGGTGCTCGGCCAGCTCGGCAACCGCGTGCAGCACGCGCTACGCGCGTTCACGCCGCGCGATCAGAAGGCGGTGCGGGTCGCGGCGCAGACGATGCGCGCCAACCCGGACCTGGACACCGAGCAGGTCATCATGGAACTGGGCACCGGCGAGGCGCTGGTCTCGGTGCTGACCGCCGACGGCACGCCGAGCATCGTGCAACGCACGTTGATCGCGCCACCGCGCTCGCGCATCGGGCCGGCCAGCGACGAGGAACGCGCACGCACGCTGCAGCAGAGTCCGGTGGCCGGCGACTACGACGAGGCCATCGATCGGGAGTCCGCCTACGAGATGCTGGCGGCCCGGGTGGAGAAACAGGCCGAGCAGGCCGAGTGGCAGACGCAGATGGAGGATGCCGAGAAGCTGCGCGTCAAGGCGCAGAAGGAGGCCGCCCGTGCCGCCCGACCGCGCGGGCGCGCCCGGCAGAGCATTGCCGAGGCGGCTGCCAAGACCTTCGTGCGCTCGATCAGCAGCAGGCTGGCCACCCGCGTGGTCCGCGGCCTGCTGGGCGGGGTGCTGCGCCGCTGAGGCACGCCACGGGCGCGGCAGCTCGGTTACTCTGCCCCGCCCGCTTCGAGGCACTGAGCCCATGAGCCTGCTCCGGCTCACCGACCTGTCCATCGCCTTCGGCGCCAAGCCGCTGCTGGTGAACGCCGACCTGTCCATCGAGCGCGGCGAGCGCGTCGCCCTGGTGGGCCGCAACGGCGAGGGCAAGTCCACGCTGCTCAAACTCGTCGACGGCACGCTGCAGCCGGATTCGGGCGAGATCGTGCGCGCCGCCGACCTGCGCATCTCGTCATTGCCCCAGGCGGTGCCACCGGGGCTGGGCGGGGATGTCTACTCGGTGGTCGCCTCGGGGCTGGACGAGATCGGGCAGCTGCTGGCCGACTACCACCAGGCCACCGCCGACCTGGTGGCCGGCAAGGATGTCGCCAACCGCATGTCGCGCCTGCAGGATCGCATCGATGCGGTCGACGGCTGGTCGCTGGCCAGTGCGGTGGAGCAGACCCTGACCCGGCTGAACCTGGATCCGGAGACCGAGGTGGCACCGCTGTCCGGCGGCATGAAGCGGCGCGTGCTGCTGGCCCGCGCGATGGTTGCCAAGCCCGACATCCTGCTGCTGGACGAGCCGACCAACCACCTGGACATCGGTGCGGTGGCGGATCTCGAGGAGACGGTCAGGAACCTGCCGTGCGCGGTGTTGTTCGTCACCCACGACCGGACCTTCCTCGATCGCATCGCCACGCGCATCGTGGAGATCGATCGCGGCCAGCTGTCCGACTGGCCGGGCAACTTCGCCCGCTACCGCGAGCTGAAGGCCGAGGCGCTGGCCTCCGAGGCCACCTCGTTCGCCGAGTTCGACAAGACGCTGGCCAAGGAGGAGGTGTGGATCCGCCAGGGCATCAAGGCACGCCGCACCCGCAACGAGGGCCGGGTGCGCGCGCTGGAATCGCTGCGCGAGCAGCGTCGTGCCCGTCGGGACGTGATCGGCACCGCCACGCTGACCGCCAACGCGGCGGAGAAATCCGGCAAGCGGGTGCTGGAGTCCGACGGGCTGTCGTTCGCCGCCGACGGGCGGACCATCGTCGCGCCGATCGACCTGACCCTGCTGCGAGGCGACCGGCTCGGCCTGATCGGTCCGAACGGCTGCGGCAAGTCGACCCTGGTCAAGCTGCTGCTAGGCGAGCTGGAACCCACCGCGGGCTCGGTGCACCACGGCACCAGGCTGCAGATCGCCTACCTCGACCAGCACCGCGACATCCTGGACAGGAGCAAGAGCGCCGCCGACAACGTCTCCGACGGCCGCGACACGGTGACCATCGGCGGCGCCGAGCGGCACATCATGAGCTACCTGCAGGACTTCCTGTTCGAGCCGGCGCGTGCGCGCGCACCGATCACCGCCCTGTCCGGCGGCGAGTTGGGCCGGCTCACGCTGGCGCGCCTGTTCGCGAAACCCTCCAACGTGCTGGTGCTCGACGAGCCGAGCAACGATCTGGACGTGGAGACGCTGGAGCTGCTCGAGCACATGCTGGTCGAGTACCCCGGCACCGTGCTGCTGATCAGCCACGACCGGGCACTGCTGGAGAACTCGGTCACGCGCAGCCTGGTGTACCAGCGGGCCGGGCGGTTCGTCGAGGTGGCCGGCGGCTGGGAGGACTTCGAGCGCGAGCGGAAGCAATCGAACCGGTTCGTCGACCCGTTCGCCGAATCGTCCGGCACGACCCCGTCCCCGGTGGCGACGGCGGACCCGGTCGCGAGCGCCACCGTTGCGAAACCGCAGCCGGCAGCCGCCGCCAAGCCCACTGCCAGGCCCGCTGCCAGGATGAGCTACAAGCTGACCCGCGAGCTGGAGCAGCTGCCCGACGAGATCGGTGCGCGCGAGGCCGAGATCGCGCAGCTCAACGAAGCGATGGCCGCACCGGGGTTCTTCGACGACAAGGCCCGCTCGCAGAAGACGGTGGACCGATTGGCGGCCGTGCAGCGCGACCTGGACGCCTCGTACGCGCGCTGGACCGAGCTGGAGGAGATGGCGGGTTCCTGACATCCGGCCATGTCGCCTGATCGATCCGGTGGTGCCTTGCCATTTCCGGCACGAATCGACCGCGGCCGCGGGTCCGGCGATCGCGCCGGGCTAGACCGACCCGGCAACGCTGCCGGGCAGGACACGCTTCTCGAGGAATACCCGATCGAAGCCGTGCTCGGTGCGCCGATCGGTCTCGGCGTAACCGAGCCTTGCGTACAGCGACAGGTTCTCGTGCATCAGTGCGTTGGTGTACAGCGTCACCCGGTCCAGTCCCAGCCAACGTGCCTCGTTCTCCACCGAGCTGATCAGCGTGCGCCCCAGACCGGCACCCGCCCGCTCGGGGAAGACGGCGACGTTCTCCAGGTGCAGTTCCGTGGCGCCTCGCTCGATGATGACGTAGCCCGCAAGCTGCCCGTCACGCTCGATCACCCGCACGCGTTCCTGCGCGACCGCTGCGGCGAAATCGGTGCGCATCGGCGCCGGCTCGCGACCGAGGCGCGCTACGTAGCCGATGTAGGCGGCGCGGGCGCAGCGTTCGAGCATCGGTACATCCGTCACGTTCGCCAGTCGCGGGCGTGGGCGTGAGCGGGTACGCGTGTCGTTCGACGGGATCGCGGGCGGACCGCTCGACACCGATGGACCACCATCGACGTCGAAGCGCACCCAATCCGCGTACGGCGCGCGGTCCACGGTAGCCAGTCGGGAAGCCAGATTCCCCTCGTGCAGTTCGAGACGGTGCCCGTCCGGGTCGAGGAAGTAGAACGACTCCCCGGCACTGGTGTTGCGTTTCCAGCAGCGCGCACCGGCCGCCTCGAGCCGCTCGACGCTCGCTTCGAAGGTGCCGGGCATCACGCTGAACGCCACGTGGGTATAGTCTCGCGCCGGCATGGCTCGATCGAGCGATAGGCACAGCCACAGGTTCCCGGCACTCAGGTAGGCACCCGTTCGCCAGCGGGCTTCGGCGCGGCAGCCGAGCAGCTCGACGTAGAAGTCGAACGAGCGATCCAGATCGCTGACCGCGAGGGTGAGGTGGTTGAGGCCGGTGATCATGATCTATCGGCATCTATCGGCATCTATCGGCATCCTGGCCTGTCTCCGACAGTCGATGGTCACGGGGAGGCCGAGGCATTGCCCGTGTTGCTGGACCGTCTGTCGCACTGGTTGACGCCGGATCTCTACACCCCCCTGTCCAGACCACCGATCCGAGTGGCACGGGATCGCTTCCTGAGACGGCCGGATCAGTTCGAATGCTACTCGAGGATGGCGGCGGACAAGGCTACACCGAGCGGTGCGATACTGGTGCTTCTGGATGCGGACGACGATTGTCCCGTCACCCTGGCGGCCGATCTGTCGACTCGGGTGTCGACAGTGGTACTGCCTGGGGCGAAGCTACAGCAAAGTGCTGGATCAGCCAGGCCTTACCGCTCGAATGGACCTGAAAGCGGCACGCGCCCGGAGCCGCTCGTTCAGGAAGTTGTGCGAAGAATGGTCCGCACGACTTGTTTGAGCGAACCGACGTGGCCGGCATTCCGCCGCTCTGTGGACCAGCCGGTGCTCGCCTCAGAAATGGTACCGATAGCTCACCCCCAGCCGCGTCGTGCGCTGACGCTGCTCGGCCGCGTCCGAACCGATACCCGACCCTTCCCCGTGACCGAGTGCCACGCCCAGCTCGTCGTTGCCGATCACGCGCACCCCGGCCCCGGCGTCCAGCTGCACACCGATCTCGTTCTCGGGCCACACCTGGCCCACGCTGCCCGCCAGGTACCAGCGCGGCGAGGCGATGTCGGGAAAATCGCTGTCCGTGCCACCGCGAGACACGCTTGCATTGAGTGTCAGCGCGGTCCGTCGCTCCGGCAGCACGCCGTCCAGCGATGACCCTGCCGAGAGCATGAACGCCTCCGGCAGGCGCTCGGCCCGGTCGTGGCGGCGGTGTTCGCCTGCCACGCTCGCGCTCCACGCCAGCGAGCCCGCCGTATCGCGCACACCGACTTCGGCACGCCCGGCCACCCCTCGCGCCAGCCGGTCATCACCATCGCGTGCGGACAGCTCGCTCGTCTCGATCTCGAACCGGGTGAACAGGAGCGTGTCGAGCGAACTGTCCAGGGTGGCGGCGAACCGGTCGCGCTGTCCGGCCAGGCGCAGTTCGGCCGATTCGTCGGCAGGCTCCCGCCAGCCCAGCGACACACCGAACGCGTGCCGCGCGTTCCGGCTCCGCAGCGTCGCGTCGGCCTGTCCGTAGACCCGCTCGTCCGTCTCGCCGGACACCCTGCCGACGCTCAGCGCGATGTCCGAACGCGCATCGCGCCGGAACAGTCCGAGCAGCAGGTTGGTGCGCTCGTCGCCGTCATCCAGCTGGAAGGTGTCGGAGTCGAACCGGCTGCGGGTCACGTCCAGCGCGATGCCGAGTCCGGCCACACCGGGGGCGTGGCGCAGCGAGATACCGCTCCGCGCGATCGACAGCGCACCGAGGCGGTCCAGGCCGTAGCCTGCGCTGACATGACTCGGGCGCAGGCGTCTCAGGTCCACGTACTGTGCCTGCGCGATGGCCAGATCTTCCGGGGTGGAGGGTGCGTCCAGCGTGCGCAGCGCCAGCGCGAACGCATCGGCATCCCGCCCGGTACGGCGCAGGGCCAGCATGCGCGCCCCGTCGGACAGGCCGGTGCCGGAGGCCAGCATGGCCTCGATCGCATCGCGATCGTCACCGTGCAGCGCCAGCGCCATGTCCTGCCACGGTGGCGTGGCCAGCCGCTCGTCGTGGCGGCGCGCCATGATCAGGCGGGCATGCTCGTGGCGTTCGGTGGACATCAGCCAGGCGATGGCCATGTCCTCGCGCCAGATGCGCCCGGCATCCCCGGCGTCCAGGTCGGTGGACAGCATCAACCGCATCCACGCCTCGTTGTCGTCGGCCCGACCGTGACGCGCCAGCACCCGGCCGTACTGGCGCAGCAGCGTCTCCTCGTGACCGGCCACCCCGTCCACCAGCCGGGTGCGCAGCTCGCCGACCGCGAACGCTCGCACCCGCCGGGCACCGTCGACCTGCCCGGCCCGCTCCAGCGCATCCGCCCAGCCGAGCACCAGCCCATAGTCCGAACCCACGCTCTGCAGCGCACGCTCGAACCACGGCAGGCTGGCCGCGGCATCCCCGACCTCGAGCGTTCCCACCGCGATGGCGGGCCACAGTACCGGCAGGTGCCCGATCAGCGGCACGCGTTCCTCCAGCAACCGGCGCAACCCGGCCGTGTCGCCCGCACCGATCGTCAACCACAGCAGCCCACCGTTGGCGTCCATGTTCAGCGGTGCGTGTTCCAGGGCCCGCAGGTAGGCCTTGCGCGCCGCGTCCATGTCGCCACGCGCCGATGCCGCGCCGGCGCGCAGGGTCCAGTAGCCGGGCGTGGCCACCAGCGTCGCGTCGTCGGCGGCCACCGCCAGCCAGCGATCCGCCGAGGCGATATCGCCGGTCTCGAGCGCCAGCCCGGAGGCGATCATCACGAACTCGCCGTCACCGGTGCCCTGCCACAGCTGCTCCGCGACGCGCATCGCTTCCTGCACCCGACCTTCGTCCTCCAGCGCATCGATGGTACGTCGCGCCTGCCGCAGGCGATCCTGCTCGTCCTCGATGCCTGCGAGCAACGGGGCGGCCGTTTCGCTCACTGCCGGGTTCCGATACTGCCAGCCGATCTCGGCGAGCAGGCGAGCCTGGTGGTCGGTGGCGGGACCGGCGAACGACAGGCCGATCGGATCGGTGGCCAGATCCGCCGCCGCGTCGCGCTGCCCGAGCTGCCAGTGCAGCTCGATCCGCGCCAGCGTCTCCTCGCCGTCGCGGCCGATACGCAACGCCACCTCTTCCCAGGCCTTCAGGGCATCGGCGAGGTGCAGGTGATGGGTGTGCAGGCGCGCAAGGGTTCGCCAGCGCCAGCCGGTCTCGCCGTGCAACCGCATGATCTCCCGCAATGCATCGGCTGCCAGATCGGGGCGCCCGTCGAGCTCGTACTGATGCACCAGCCGCGTCACCGTCGGCTGGTCCGGCGAGCGGCGCCGGACCAGCTCGTGCAGCGCGGCGGCCGACACCGCCGGGCGGCGTAACGACTCGGCCAGCCGGGCCACCTGGGCGTAGGCATCCGTTCCGCCCCCGTGCTCGGCAAGCCAGCGCTGCTGTTCCAGTGCGGTCTCGGGCGCGCCGGTCCACTCGGCCAGCTGCGCCAGGCGGCGCCGTTGCGCCGCATCGTCCGGCGCGTCCGCCAGCGCCCGCTCCGCCCAGCGCCGGGCCAGGCCCGGATTGCCGGCGGCGATCGCCAGTTCGATCTGACGCTCCCGCACCTCCGGCGCATCGTCCCGCCCGTCCAGGTAGGCGGTGTTCCACTGCAGCGCCTGCGCAACGGCGCCGATCGAGCTCGCCAGCCGCACCGCCTCGTCCAGCAGGCCGGCATCGTCCGGCGTCGCCTCGACGCGCGCCGCGATGCTGCGCAGCGCGGCCGCCTCGTCGCCGGCCGCCAGCAGCAATCGCTCGATCTCGCCGCGCCAGTGCGGCACGCGCTCCTCGCTCGCCGTGGCCGTGTCGAGCAACCGGTCCAGCCAGGCCGCAGCCCTGGCCGGCTGCCCGGCGGCTTCCGCCCAGCGCGCCGCCAGCGGCAGCCAGGTAGTCGCCTCTTCCGGCTCGTGTTCGGCCAGACGCGCGTAGGCCCGCGCGGCCAGGCCCGGCATCTCGCCGGCCAGCAGCACGGCGGCCAGCGCCTGCAGGTCGGCGGTGCTCGCCCGCGACGAGCGCAGCAGCGTCTCGCCGAGCGCGCGCCGTGACGGGTCCGCGCCGGACAGCGCCAACCGTTCCAGTTGCAGCCGGAAGCGGACCGACGGCGTCACCGCGATCCGTTCGGCCTCCTGCAGGCACCCGATCGCCTGCGCACGCTGGCCACGCGCCCCCAGGGTGCGGCCGCACCGACCGAGCCAGTGGGCGGCGCGATCCGGCTCGATGGCGGCCAGGGCCCGGTGCAGCCGCTCGATCGCGACATCGTCGCCCAGTGCGACGGCGAGCGGCACCGCCCGTTCGAGCAGGGGGGTGTGACGGGCGGTGAGGCTCGTGTCCAGCAGCCCGTGCAGCTGGGCGCGCAACAGCACGTCGGTGCGTTCGCGCACCGCAGGTGTCGAGCCTTGCGCCTGCGCTCGGCGCCAGTCGCCGACCGCCAGGGCGAAGGCGATGCGGCGCTGCGCCAGCGGATCGCGCACCAGCGACGGAAAGTCGTCCAGCAGCGCGCGCGCCTCGTGCGCACGACCGTCACCGGCCAGCCCCAGCAACGCCTGCACCGCCTCGCTCTCCTCCAGTCCGGACGAAGCGGCCCGGGCGCGCAGGTAGGCAAGCGTCAGGGCATCGGGCGCAGCGCCCACGCTGTCCTCACCCGCCGCAGCGCCGGTTCCGGCAGGCAGCGAGAAGGCGTCACGTGACGGGCCGAACAGCACGAACGCCGCGGCGAAGGCGGCACCGACGACCCCCAGCCCCAGTGGCGTGACGAGTCGCTCGCGGCGCGGTTCACTCGAGCCCATCGCGTCGCTCCGTCGTCACCACGCCTGCGGCACCGTCGAGCGCGAGCAGCACCTCGGTGTCGGGACGGACCGTCAGGTACACCCCGTCGTGCAGACGACGAACGGCGCTCAGCCCCTCGCTGCGTCGCTCGTCGGGACCGTCCCCTTCGCCCACCAGCCTCAACGATCCCAGGGCGCCGAGCCCGCTGGGCCGGAAGCGCCCGTCCAGGGTGCGTGCCATGCCGGCCGTCCTGAAGACGTTCACGCGCGAGGTGTAGTCGCTCACCGTGACCGGGTGCATGTCCTGCGCCGTACTCCACGCGTACACCTCCTCGAGCGAGCGCACCGCCGCCGCCTTGGTACCGGCGTAGAAGTGGTAGTAGATGTTGATCGGCTTCAGGCGGCGCGGACGCTCCGTCAGTTCGAGCGTCTCGATCACGCGCCGGAACCCGTCGAACGGGCCCTGCCAGCTGTTCGTGTAGACGTTCTCGTTCATGATCGGTGCGTAGACCTGCACCCGCTCGCCCACGGTGCGCGCCATCGGCGTGACCTTGTGGAGCACCGGGTAGGCATGGGTGATGGTGGTGAGCCCGCCGTTCATGTTGGCAAGCCCGGCCCGCTCGGCCGCTGCCAGCGCGTCCTCGCCGGGCAACGCGTCCCCGCTCCACAGCATCACCCGCGTGCGCTTGCCCGGCGGGGCGAGCAGCGCGTCTATGAAGGCGGCCGAGCCGGCCACCTCGCGCTCTGCCGAGTAGCGGTAGTCGCCGACCGGCAGGTTGGCGGTGCCCGAGGTCGGCGCATCGCGCACCGGACCCCACAGGAAGGGGTGGCTGAAGGTGTGCGAGGCGATCTCCACCTCGGGGCGCGCGAACAGCTCGCGCGCCACGCTCACCATGCGCGCGCGCCGATCGGCGACGGCGGACAGGCGGGTCAGCTCGGCCTCCACCACCGACACCGTGTGGGGCAACGGCCAGCGGTCCAGGATCCGATCGCGGATCACCTCGGCACCGAGTCGGCGTCCGGGCAGCTCGCTCCAGGACGGCAGGGCATCGCCGTCGATGTGCGCCATCCACAGCCGGGCTCCGCCCTCGCTGGTCACATCGGGCATCGGAGCACGCTGCAGATCGAGCGATCGGCTCAGGAACGCGAACGGATCGAGGCGCCAGCGCACCGTATCGTCCAGATCGACCTCGATCACCGCCGGCGTGATCGCCACTCCGCCCCAGTCGCCGGTGACCACCGGATCGGCGGTACGACCGGACGCATCCTCCAGCGACAGGTGCACCCGGTTGGCGGCCGAGACGCTGCGCGGCTGCAGGCCCAGCGGCTCGAAACGCGTCGGCATCGCCTGCTCGAAGCCGAGCAGATCGTCCTGGTGGCGCACGCGCGTGCGCCCGGCGGCCAGCGTCGTGATGCCCTGCAGTCCGGTCAGTGCGGCCAGCGGCGAACCGGCCTCCACGATGTGCGTGCCGAACAGCGCGATGCGCACGCCGTCCCGCACCTGAAGCGCGAGCCAGGCCTGCAGTTCTCCATCGGTTTGCGGCTCGCGGGCCCAGTAGGCAATGCCGGCGTAGCGGCCACCGAGCGAGGCGGGCGGCAGGCCGCGCGTCGCCAGATCGTGATAGACCGGCACGTAGCCGAGATACTCCAGCGGTGTTGCCAGCAGCCGGTGCACCTCGGCACTCTCCTGCGCCCCGTTGACGCGGCTGTCGTAGGGCAGCAGCACCTCGCGCGGCAGCACGTCCAGCGCCCCCACGCCGACGTGATCCAGCGCCGGCGTCGCCACCCAGGGCACGAACCCGTGCGCCGCTATCCGGGAGGCGACCGCCCGGGCCCGCTCGCGCTCGGCCGGCGGCACGTAGTCGATGGCGATGATGTCGAGCGCGTACCGGTCGCGAGCGCGCTCGAGCTGGCCCAGCAACCACGCACGATCGTTCGCTGCGACCGGGCCGTAGCGCTGCGCGACATTGTCCCAGCTCGCGTACAGCGACTCCGCCGCCAGCGCCTCCAGGTGCTCACCCACCGCATCGAGCACCTCGAACCCGCGGTTGGCGATCAGCCGGATGTCCGGATGGCGCTGCACGATACGCTCGATCAGTGCCGCAAGACCCGCTGCCTGCGTCGCGCGTGCCACCGGGGTGCGTGCGTGCAGCGAGAAGCTGTCCATGGTGTCCAGGAACAGGCCGTCGTAGCCATCCGCCATCAGCGCATCGACACGGTCCACCACGTGGTCGGCCCAGCCCGGATGCCGCAGGTCCATCACGCAGCTGTCCCAGGCCTCGTTGCGCCCGAGCACCCAGTCATCCTCCACGGAGGCGCCCCAGGCGCGTGCCGGGCCGACCTCGCCGATGCTCAGGTAGGCGAACAGCGCGGCACCGTCACGCGCCACGGCGCGCCGTTCGGCCGCATCCGTGTTGTCCGGCTCCAGCACCACCCGGTCGAACTGGGCGAGCAGGGCGACCGGCAGGGCGTCGGCGTAGAAGAGTGCCGTGCTGCGTCCGCGCAGCGCGTCCACCGTGGCGGCATCGACCGGTACGGTCGCGGGCAAGGAGCGAACGGCAAGCATGACACCGTCCGCCGAAGCGCCCGAGGCGCGCAGTTCGTCGACGGCGACCGCGACCGGCGCGGTTGCCGTGTTCGTGGCGTCGCGGACGGCGCCCGTGGCACGCAGCGGCGCGAGCAGCTCGTCGAGCACCGCGGTGGCCAGCGCGGTCATGCCATCTCGCGCACCGCCCCGCCGCACCGCCGAGCGCTGCAACAGCCGCTCGCCGCTGTCCCGATCGATCAGCGTGACGTCCAGCGCGATGGTGCCGCGCGCGCCCGGGCGACGGGGCGGCTCCCAGCGGCGTACCGTGCCGCTCAGCTCGTAGCGTGCATCGGCGCTCCGTGGCCGTGCAGCCGCCCGTGTCCGCGACCCGACCCGCGACCCGTCACCAGCGTGCGGCGAGAGCCCGCGCGCGCGCAACGCGCTGTCGAGCAGCACGTCCACCTGACGGGCCGGGCGCTCGTCCACCGCCTCGCTGGCGAACGGCTGCACGCTCCACGCGGCACCCCGCTCGACCGGCACGGTCGCCCTGTCGCCGATCGATGCGCAACCGATCGGCAGGCACAGCCACAGCAGGAACAGCCAGGCCGGACGCACGGCGCGCCGTCGCACGATCGTGCCGGTGCGCTCGATCATGTCAGGAATTCACCGTCTGCGGGACACGCATGAACGTGCGGAACTCGATGTTCTCCAGCTCGCGCTTCAACAGCACGACGCCGACGAAGGCGCTCAGCACCATCGACAGCCCGAACCCGTAGCCATACCACTGCGGGCCGAGCCACAGCGTGGCGATGCTGAACACGGCGTTGCTGAGGAACAGGGTCGCGGTCAGCTTCAGCGCATCGAGCAGCTTGTCCAGGTAGAACAGCACGTTGAGCATCGCCAGCATCAGCACCTGGGCGGCCACACCGACCAGGTCGACGTAATACAGGTGCACGTAGGCGCTGGACAGTCCCAGCCAGCCGACGATCAACGGACCGGCCAGGTACAGCAGCAACACGGTCACGCCCTGCATGCGCACGATCTGGTAGAGCCCCTCACGCACCGCGATGACCATGGCGTCCCCCAGCCGTTCGATCTCGGCCAGCCCGGCGTTGCCGCGCACCGCACTGAAGAAGCCTTCGTAGGCCTCGGCGAAGTCGGTCTCGATGCGCAGCAGGAACACCGCCATGCCCGGGATGATGCTCAGGTAGGCCAGGAAGATCGGCAGGTCGTAGATCAGCGAGCTGCGCAAGGGCCCGATTACGGCCTCGGAGGTGGACGGGGCGATCCAGAAGATCACCTTGTCGACCCAGATGCCGGCGTTGTAGAGCAGGCCCACCGCGATCAGGGAGGGAAAGATGTTGCGCCGACGCATGAAATCGAACCGCACCTGCCCGCTGACCGGGTAGTCGGGCACGACCACCGCGATCATCAGGAACAGCAGCACGGCGTGACCGAGCGCGAAGCCTGCGAGCAGACCGGGCAGACCCCAGGGCATCAGCAGGATGCACAGCAGCAGCGTGCTGGCGTAGCCTGCGGCGAACGCGTACAGGATCAGCGAGAAGCGCTTCAGGCCGGCCACGAAGATCACCACGATCCAGATGTCGCACAGCAGCACCAGGTTGGCCACCATCATCGTCTCGTAGGCGAACGGCTGATCGAACAGCGTCAGCGCGAGGGCTGCGCCCAGTACCAGGGCCGCACCGCCGACCAGCGACAGCGCGCCGAACAGGTTGGCGTTGATCAGCTCGTCGCGCCCTTCGTACAGCCGGTCGGCGACGAAGCGGGTGAACACCAGCTGCAACAGGCCGGTGAGCACCAGGGACGCCCCCATCAGCCAGGTCACCGAGGTGGTGAACTGGCGCACCGCCACCGGACCGCTCTGCTGCGAGAGCGCGACCAGACCGATCAGCATGACCCCCAGGATCGACAGCACCCAGGGACCGGCGCTGATCAGGCCGGCGAAGCCGTACGCCTTGAACGTGCCGCTGAAGGAATCCTCGTTCAGGTACTTGCGCAGTTCGAACCCGATGCCGGCCATGTCAGCTCGCCTTCCTGCACGGGGCGTCGCTGGCGTGCCCTTGCGCCGCACCCGCCATCACGAAGGATCCGAGGTCGATGGCATCGCGGTACACCGTGTCGTAGCGCGCCAGCATGTCGCGCTCGTCGTAGCGGCTCTCGACCCGCCGGATGCCCGCGTCGCGCGCCTTGTGCCAGGCTTGCGTATCGCTCAGCAGCGCGATGGCGGCCTCGGCGAACCGGTCGGGGCTGGCGATCGGTACCACCGCGCCGGCGCAGCCGAGTGCCCGGTCGGCCTCGCCCGCTCCGTCTATCAGCTCGCGGCAGCTGCCCACATCGGTCACCAGGGCCGGCACGCCGGCGGCGAACCCTTCGAGCACGGTCAGCGGCTGGCCTTCGGACACCGAGCTGAGCACGTTCAGACCGACCTCGGGGAAGATCTCCTCGGGCTTGCCGAAACCGAGAAAGCGCACGCAGTCCTGCAGCCCGAAGCTTGCCACCAGACGCTGGCAGGCTTCGGTGTAGGGCGGATCCTCGTCCTGCGGACCGAGCAGCCAGCCCTCGGCGTCCGGCAGGCGGGCGCGCACGATGCGCATGGCGCGGATGAAGGTCTTGATGTCCTTGATCGGCACCACCCGCCCGACCAGCAGCAGGATCGGCGGCGGAGCCGCCTCCACCGGGCGGCGCACGGCCGCGAACCGTGCCACGTCCACCCCGTTCGGGATGATCTCCAGTTTTCCGGGCGGAGCACCGTCGGCCAGTTGCCGGCGCCGGTTGCCCTCGTACAGCGTGAAGACGCGATCGGCGGAGGCGTAGGAGAGTCTGCCCAGCGAGTGGAAGAAGCGGATCCACAGTTCGCGCAGGTAGCCCATGCCGTCGTCGAGCCCGGCACGGAACGGGTCCACCTGCTCGGGTATCCAGTTCACCTGCGCCAGATCCAGCTCGCGCTCCTTGGTGTAGATGCCGTGCTCGGAGATCAGGTACGGCACACCGGTGCGCTGGCTGACCATCGCGCCCAGCCAGCCGGCATAGCCGGTGGACACGGCGTGGTACACGCGGGCGGGCGGTGCGTTCGCCGCGATCCGCCCGAGCAGGAACAGCGGCTCGTGCATGCTGCGCACCGACCAGAAGTAGTGATTGAAGTCCAGCCCCGGCGGAGCATCGGCATACCGCTCCCGGATGCTCTGCCAGGCCAGCGGGTGGGTCTGCAGATCGTGTGCGCACAGGGCCTGCTCGCCACCGGACAGCGCGGTGAGATCGGCGGCGAGTTCACCGGGCAGATGCAGCGGCCCCTCGCGCAGGGCATCGTGCCGGGCGGCGCTGCGCGCGAACCGCTCGTGCGACTCGCGATCCCGGGTATGACCAACGCCACGACCACCGCCGCGACCACCGCCGCGAGGCGACACGTTCCTCGCAGGGCCGGGCTCGTCATCGGCCGCCCCCCCGAGCAGGTGGTGCACCTCGATGTGCAGCACGTTGGCAGGAATCGGATAGCGGGGCGCCTCGTGCTCGCCGGCGCGTGCACCGAGAAAGATCACCGAGAAGCTCACGTGCGGCAGGCGATCGATCAGCTGGGCGACCCAGCTGGACACCCCGCCGCGCACGTACGGCCAGGTGCCCTCGAGCACCAGGCAGACATCGGCGGTGGCACCGGGTGCGTACGGCAGTCCGTCCATCGCACTCATCGCCACTGCTCCGCGACCTGACGCAACGGCGGGTAGGCCTTGAACGCGTCATCGATGCTGGCGAGCAGCCGTTGCACGGCGACGAAGTCGCGGGCGAGGAACGCGGCCTCCGCCCGGTACGGCAAGGTCGTGCTGGCCGGCATGCCGAGCGTCTGGGCACGTGCGAACGCCGCCTCGGCCCGAACCGGATCACCCTGGCGCAACGCGATGCGGCCGAAGGTGAAGTGCGCGTTGCGGCTGTCCGGCCAGGCGACGATGGCGGCCAGTGCCGCCTCGCCGGCCTGTTCCAGCAGCTGGGCACGCGCCACCGGTTCGCTCTGCTCCAGCGTCAGCAGCTCCCAGTAGTTGCTCGCCACCTGCAGCCAGGTGTCGGCGCGTTCGTGTCCGGTGCGCAGCACGGCCTGCGCGCTCAACCGGTCGATCTCGTCGTTGAGCGAGGAGCTCTTGCGGTCCAGCGTCTGGTAGGCGGTCAGGCGGATACGCTCGTCGGCATGCCCCACACCGGCGCGCAGCGCGCCGATCGACAGGGTGGCAGGCATCCTTGCCGCCGCCAGGACCTTCCTGAACAGGCCCTGCACGTCGCCCGGGAACGCCAGCTGTTCGGCCAGGCCGCGACCGTCGACGACACGGCCCGCACGCTTGCCGGGCGTGGTGAACGGCAGGGCAGGATTGTCCGTGAACCGCCAGTAGTCCTGGCCGTGGTCGCGCCGCACCGCGGCGCGCACACCGAACGTGAGCGCCAGGCTGGTTCCGAGCGCACCCGCCAGCGGCATCGCCAGGTTCAGGCAGGCGCACAGCAGGAACCAGCGCCTGCGTGCCGTGGCGTCGCTGCCGGGCAGGGTCGCGCACGACACCGCGGCAAGAGAGCCCGAGACCAGGGCGTGTGCGACGCACCACGCCACGATGCGATCCTCGATGCCCGGTGCGAGCAGCGCCATGAACAGCCACGCCTCGGCCGCCACGCCGAACACCACGACGAACGCCCTGACGAACGCCATGACGATCGGCGCCAGCGGGCGCAGCCTCATCCGTGCGACCTCAGGCGACATGGTCAAGTCCCCCCTCGTGCAGCGTGCCGTCGGCATCGCCGTCATCACCGTCGATGAAGGCCAGGGCGCGTCGGCGATCGTGGTCGGCGCCCAGCGTCAGGCAACGTGCGCTCTCCAGCAACTCGCGCAGCTCCACGCCGAACTCGCCGACGATGCCCGCCGAGACCCGGTCCAGCCACGCGTTGGCGCCCGCACGGCCCACCAGCGGCAGCAGCACCGCGATCGAGCACCCGTCCGGGTCGGAGGCGGCGACCGGCAGGCGCCAGCTGCAATCCAGACGGCGCAGGTCCTCGCCCAGCCGCTCGGCGATGCGCTCGCGCAACGGGTGCGACCCCAGACGCAGCGACAGCAGCATCGCCTCCACGCGGTGCGACTTCACGAACCGGAGTGCCGTGTCGAGCTCGGCCAGGAAGTGCTCCGCCGGCCCCTGGTCCAGCGACCCGGCGTGGGCGATGCGATCGCCGATGTAGCTTGCCAGCAGCGCCAGCGTGTCCAGGTTCTGCTGCTGGAAGGCCATGAAGTGCATGTCGCGGATCGCCAGTACCGCGTGCAGCCGCTCGCGCGAGTCCACGATCGGTACCACGGCGAGAAGCCCTGCCTCGTGCAGGTTCTCCGCGCGCGCATCCAGCTTCACGCTCACCAGTCGCTTCTCGCCGATCGCCAGGCGCAGCAGGGGATCGAACCGCGGCAGCCCGTTCATGCCGCCGAGCACCGCGAGCGGTGCCTCGTCGATCACCGTGGCATTCTTCATGGTGTGCAATGCCGCGACCTGCACCGAGCAGAACTGCGCGAACACCGCCATCAGTTCCTCGCCCGCCTCGCGCGACGCATCTCGCGTCGCCAGGGCGGGGCGCAGGCGTTGCAACGCGCAGCGCAGGCTCAGGCGCTGCCCGGCCATGGACTGTTCGAGCTGGCCGTGCGACAGGTTCAGCACGTGGTAGTCGTTGCTGAACTCCTTGAGCCGGTGGCGCAGGTAGCCGTTCTCGGCTTCGGCCTGCAGCGCGCGGCGGCGCCAGCCGCTGGCGGCATCGCCCACCAGCGTGGCCAGCACCAGCGTGCCGATCGCCAGCGTGGCCACGCCCGGACCGCCGATCACCGCCAGCGCGGCGGCGGCGAGCAGCGCGCAGGCCGCCCCCTGCGCCACGCCGTAGCGTGCCGCCAGCACCACCGGTCCGAGGGCCGCCCAGGAGAATCCGCTGACCAGCCCCCCCGCGCCCTCGCCGGTCAGCACCTGCACCAGCACCGGCATGACGGTGGCGAACGCGACGATCTCGGCCAGGCGCACCGGACCGGGCCAACGGGCGCGCAGCCGCTGCAGCCCTTGTCGCAGGACGCGCCCGCCCTCGGCCGGCATCACCGTGCCCGCTCGAGCTCGATGTCGAGTTCGGACAGCAGCGTGGCGACGACCCGCTCGCCGGTGGACGACAGGCTGGCGCGTCCCCAGCCGGTGCGCGAGGCGGTGGCCTGCCACAGGACCTGCCCGGAGTCCAGATCCTCCAGGCGCAGGCTCAGCCCGACCACCGCTTCGCGATCCGGTGCCGCCTTGTAGTGCCACTCGTGCACGCTGCCGGCCAGCGCGTAGCGCAGGCCGCGGGCGCGGGCACTCGCCCTGGCCGCCTCGCCGCCATCCGGGTCGGCCAGCAGGGCGGCCAGCGTGGGCCGCGCCTCGTCGTCGAGCCGTACCAGCGGTGCGACGCCACGGCGCCGCAGGCGGGTCTCGATCAATGCGGCCGCCTGCTGCCCCGCCAACGGTGTGGCGGACAGGTTCTGCAGAGCGAGCAGCGCCCAGCCGGCCCGGCCGTCCGCCTCGATCGGTGCTGACGCATGCCGGTTGCCGGACAGGCCGCACCCGCCCAGCGTGCAGAGGCAGAGCACCAGCAAGGCTCGGCGGATCCGGACGGTCGGACGGTTGTTCATGCGCGCGGTTCCGTGACGACGAACGGGCTCGGGGGCCCGGATGGTCTACGGATCGGTAGCGGCGGGCTCCGGGGCTTCTTCAGCCGAAGAGGATCGCGGTGCGGATCGGTGAGGCGAGCGTATCGACGTCAGTCGAGCAGCAGCGACCGGCCGCTCATGCCCGGCGGTTGCGGCAGGCCCATCAGCTGCAGCAGCGTCGGGGCGATCGAGGGCAGCGCGTGCCCGGTGCCGAGCGTGTGCGGGCGCACGTCGTGCACCGCGCAGGCCACCGGGAACACCGTGTGCTGCGTGTGCGGCGCACCGGTCACCGGGTCCAGCAGCATGTCCGCGTTGCCGTGATCGGCGCACAGCACGATCGCGTAGCCGTTGGCGATCGCCGCATCCCACAGCTCGCCCACCATCGCGTCCACGGTCTGCACCGCACGGATGACCGCCTCGCGCACCCCGGTGTGGCCGACCATGTCGCCGTTGGCGAGGTTCACCACCACCAGCGCGAAGTCGTCCTCGCGCAATGCCTGCAGCACGCCGTCGGTGATCGCCCGCGCGCTCATCTCCGGGGCCAGGTCGTAGGTCGCCACCTTGGGGGAGTCGACCAGCAACCGCTCCTCGCCCGCCAGCGGCTCGTCCAGCCCGCCGTTGAAGAAGAAGGTGACGTGCGGGTACTTCTCGGTCTCCGCCGAGCGCAGCTGGCGCAGGCCCGCCTCGCTGACCACCTGGCCGAGCGTGGCCTCCGGGGCGTCGCGCTCGAACGCGAAGGCGAACGTGTAGTCGCTGCGGTAGCGCGTCATCGTGGTCAGCGCCACGCGCGGTGCATCGCCGCGCTCGAAGCCTGCGAACACCGGGTCGGCCAGCGCCTCGGAGAGTTCGCGCGGCCGGTCGTTCCTGAAGTTGAAGAAGATCGCCGCATCGTCCTGTCGCACCGGAACGTGCCCGTCGAGCACGGTGGGTGCGATGAACTCGTCGCTCTCCCCCTCTGCCCGGGCCAGCTCGATCGCCGTTCGTGCATCCGCCGCCCGACGACCCTCGCCGAGCACCATCGCCCGCCAGGCCCGTTCCACCCGGTCCCAGCGTCGATCGCGATCGAGCGCGAAGTAGCGCCCGGACACCGAGCCGATGGTGCCGCCGGCAGCCATCAGGGCGGCCTCCACGTCCGGCAGGTACTGCGCGGCGATCTCCGGTGCGGTGTCGCGCCCGTCGCAGACCATGTGCAGCTGCGGGTGCGCACCGTGGCGCCGCGCCAGCTCGATGCAGGCGATCAGGTGATCGATGTGCGAGTGCACGCCGCCGTCCGAGACCAGCCCGATCAGGTGCAGGGGGCGCGCAGCGGCGGCGGCCGCCGATGCCGCCGCCGCCAGCGCCGCGTTGTCGAAGAAGCTGCCGTCCTCGATGGCGTCACCGATCTTGACCAGGTCCTGCTTGAGCACCCGCCCGGCACCGAGCGTCAGGTGCCCCACCTCGGAGTTGCCCATCTGCCCGTCCGGCAGACCCACCGCCCGCCCGGACGCCTCGATCACGCAGGTGGGCGTGGAGGCGTAGATGCGGTCCAGGTTGGGGGTGTCGGCCAGCGCCACCGCGTTGTCCAGCCGCGAGGGGTTGTGGCCGATGCCGTCCATGATGATCAGCAGGGCCTTGCCCGCCGTCGGCGCAGCATCGGACGGTGACGCGGTGCTCACGGCCCTTCGGTGCCGGGATCGTCCGGTGCGTCGGTCATGGAGTTCGAATACCCGCCGGGCGGTCGCGCCCTGGTGCGATCGGCGGTGGCGTCGCGCGGTGCGGCGGCGGTCGGCGTCTGGGCGACATCGTCCTCCTCACCGTCCAGCCGCTTCTCGCGTGCGATGCCGGCGTCGCGGATGCGGTCCGAGTACAGCGTGGCGGCCACGATGCCGACCTCGTAGAGCAGCCACATCGGCACCGCCAGCAAGGTCTGGCTGATGATGTCGGGCGGGGTCAGGAACATGCCGATGATGAAGGCGGCGACGAACACGTACGGGCGGATCTTTCTCAGCTGCTCGGGGGTGGTGATGCCGACCGCCACCACCAGCACCGTGGCCACCGGCACCTCGAAGGCGATGCCGAACGCGAAGAACAGCGTGATCACGAAATCCAGGTAGCGGCTGATGTCGGTGCTGACCTCGACCCCCTCCGGGGCGACGCTGGTGAAGAAGCCGAACACCAGCGGGAACACCACGAAGTAGGCGAACGCCACGCCCAGGTAGAACAGCAGCGTGCTGGAGACCAGCATCGGGTACACCAGCCGCTTCTCGTGCATGTACAGCCCCGGTGCGACGAACGCCCACACCTGGTACAGGATCCACGGGATGGCCAGGAACACGCACAGCATCAGCGTGAGCTTGAACGGGATGAAGAACGGCGCCGCCACGTCGATGGCGATCATGCTGCTGTTGGGCAGGTGCACCATCAGGGGGGCTGCCAGCAGGGTGTAGATGTCGTCGGCGAACCAGAACAGGCACAGGAACAGGATGCCGACCGCCAGCACCGCCTTGAGCAGCCGGTCGCGCAGCTCGACCAGGTGCGACATGAAGCCCTGCTCCTCCTCCACCGAGGCGTCGGACGAGCTCTTCACGAGCGTGGCTCCTGCTCACCTTCGATGGCCGACCCGGGGGGCGATGCGAGCGCTGGTGCGGGCGCTGGTGCAGGTGTGCCCGCGGACGTCGGTGCGGGCGCCTGCGCGGCCGGTTCGGCACCGTCCGGCGTCTTGTCCAGCGTCGTGACCGGGGTCAAGGTGGATGCCGTGTCGGGGGCGATCACCGGCGCCGCGACCGGGGTCATGTCCGGTTTCGCACCGACGCTGCTCTCGCCCTCGGCCGCCTTCTCCAGCCCCGCCAGCGCCTTGCCGGTATCCGCCCGCATCTCGCGCACCCCGCTGCTGACCTGCCGGCGGGTGGTGTCGACCGCCTTCCTCAGCTCGTCGATCTGCTCCTTCTGGTCACCGATGAGCTGCTTGAGCTCGCCGGTCTCCAGTTCCCGCCGGATGTCGCTCTTCACACCGGTGACGAAGCGCTGCAGCTTGCCCACGTAGCGGCCGACGTTGCGGGCAACGTCGGGCAGGCGCTCGGGCCCGATGACCACCAGGGCCACCACGCCGATCAGCATGATCTCGGTGAAACCGACGTCGAACACGGCAGCTCAGTCAGCAGGCGGTCGGGAACGGGATGCCGTCAAGCGGCGTTCTGGTCGTCGGTCTTGCGCACGACGGTGCTGTCGGCGGGCCTGGGCTGGTCGGCCTCGAGCCGGGACGGATCGGTCTCCACGACCGTCTTGTCGTCATCGTCGGTCTTCACCGCGTCCTTGAACCCCTTGACGGCACCGCCCAGATCGCCGCCCAGGTTCTTCAGGCGCTTGGCGCCGAAGATCAGCACGACGATGACGAGCACGATCAGCAACTGCGGGACACTGGGCATCATGAGTCGATCACTCCTGTCGGTTCGTTGGGTTCGGTTCGCGAGGCTTTCTCCACCAGACCGGAGAGTCCTTCGCGCCGCGCAAGTTCCCCGAGTATGTCAGCCGCGCCCAGCCCCTTGTGGCTCATCAGCACCAACATGTGAAACCAGACGTCCGCCGCCTCCTTGACCAGATGGTCCGGATCCCCCGACTTGGACGCCAGCAGGAACTCGGTCGCCTCCTCGCCCACCTTCTTCAGGATGTGATCCTCGCCACGCGCGTGCAGGCTCGCCACGTAGGAGGAGCCGGCATCGGCATCGCGGCGTGCGGCGAGCGTGGCGTCCAGACCGGACAGGGTCCGGCCCAGGTCTTCGGCGGTGAACGCGGCAACGGGCGCAACGGCGGGAACGGCGGAGTCGGACGGCATGGGAGGAGCGGCAGGGCTCGTGCGGCGAACGGGAGCGACCAGTATACGCAGCGCCGCCGGGGGGTTCGGAGCGGGTGGGCGGCGGGGCGTATCCACCGTACCGGTGGCTCACGATCCCGGCAGCCCACCGGCCTCCCGCATGAGATGCGGCAGCGGGCACGCCTCCACCCCGTCCCGCAGGCGGAACGTCTCGCTGCCCGAGTGCACGACGAAGCGTCGGGTCGATGCGATGTCGTCGCACGCGCTGAAGAACCCGCGGGTGAGCGTCGGCGCGCTGGCAC
>Ga0209831_1001083_pt1 | contig 25775 bp, 21 predicted proteins | sample Maine_Asex4_meta_FD_187451 | JGI IMG/M metagenome (GOLD analysis project Ga0209831, IMG submission 187451) | Marine algal microbial communities from Maine, USA - Maine_Asex4_metaG (SPAdes) (version 2) | ecosystem: Host-associated > Algae > Red algae > Unclassified | place: Maine, USA | collected... | reverse complement strand
CGATTGTCAGATCGGGCAGGGTTGGTGAAAAACTCATTATGCTACGGCATAAATCGCATTTCACCGCCTCGATTAGAACCAAATTAACCGACCCAAACCTTTATAACTTATTTTTTAAACGATCCATAGTTAAAAGAACATTCCCCCATATTTCAACAAATTCCTTAACTTTACGAACCAGTTTCCTTTCTAAATCGTTATACAAATGGAAACGCAATCGTATGAAAATACCAGAATTAAATAAAGATGAGCTATTTAAAAAACTCCAGCGCTACGCGAGAGAGCTGGGGGTTCGCGCGGTCTATTCTACGTTGCTGCTTTATTATACGTATCAGGAAAAGGATACACCTGGCTGGGCGCGGAAGATTGTCCTGGGCGCTATCGCTTACTTGATCAATCCCTTTGATGCTATTCCGGACCTCTCTCCGATTGTCGGTTATACGGATGATATTGGAATTTTAGGGTTTGCGTTGGTGACGATTTCGGGTTACATCAATATGGAGGTAAAAATAAATGCGCGGAAGAAAGCGAAAGAATGGTTTAAGGAGATAGACCTGGATTTGTTGAAGTCGATTGAGGATCGGATGAGTTAAGGACGCTTCCTTCCGTAAAAAAACTGCCTATGGCGCTACTTTCCAAGATTTTCCATCAACTAATTTTCTGGTTAAAAGTATCCCGTCCGGGGCTTTGGTTTGCGACCATCTGGTTATATCTTTTACCGACCAGTCAAATGACGGATATCTGGTTGTCTACTCCTTTTTGGATAGGCTTCTTTTTTGTTTGTTTTCCTTTAAATTTTCTCGTGTACGGATGGAATGATATAGTCGATCGGGAGATTGATTTAGTTAATCCACGAAAGGATAGTTTTTTGTTTGGTGCCCGTGGAACGGAGTCTCAACTCAATAAATTAAAATGGGTGATTGCCAGTGTTCATCTAATCTGTTTACCCATTTTGTTATTTTACACCAACTGGAAAATGCTCCTTCTCTTTTTCGGAATCATCCTCATCAACGGATTATATAATTTACCTAAAAATGGATTGCGTAGCCGGCCACCGTTGGAGCTCTTGTGTCAGGTAGGTTATTTGCTCGTTGCTCCTTTCAGTATTTTGATTAATGATCTTTCTGCACTTCCGTGGATCACTTATTTTTATCTATTACTTTTTGCCTGGCAATCTCATCTGATTGGTGAAGTCATGGACATCGTTCCAGACCGGGCTTCAGGTCGGAAAACTACCGCTACGGTCATCGGTATCATCAAAACAAAATGGCTGATCATCGGAATTGTCGTACTTGAAGTTAGTCTGTTATTTTTTATTTTTAAAGATTTTGTCTTTGGTGGAATGCTGGCGATAGGATTAATTTGGCTACTTTTGGATTTGATATTTATTTACAAAAATAAACGCTACACACTATTCCAGATGAAGCTATTTGGTATTCTATCGAACCTGGTGGCCGTTGCGAGCATGGCGTATGTTTGGTGGTCGGGCTGTTTGCTTGTTTAATTAATAATCCGCATATCTACTAATCAAAAAATCCACTAATCCAAATGTCCTACTGCGATTTATCCAATGATCTCCCCGCCTCCCACGTCCACCGGATTTACCACGATACCGAATACGGATTTCCAATCATTTCTGATGATGAATTATTTGGACGATTAATTTTGGAAATTAATCAAGCCGGATTATCCTGGCTAACCATCTTAAATAAAAAAGAAAATTTCCGAAAGGCTTATAAAAATTTCTCGATCAAAAAAGTCGCTCGATTTACCGAAAGAGATCGGGAACGGTTACTAAACGATGCGGGAATTATCCGTAATCGACTAAAAATAAATGCCGCCATTCACAATGCACAGCAGATTTTAGAACTCCAAAAATCGCATGGTTCTTTTTCAAACTGGCTGGACGCACACCATCCCCTCGATCGAGCCGCGTGGGTGAAAGTATTTAAACAAAACTTTAAATTCACCGGAGGAGAAATTACCAATGAATTCTTAATGAGCTCCGGATACCTGCCCGGTGCCCACGACAAAGATTGCCCCATCCATATAAAAATCCTAAAGGCAAAACCCCGTTGGCTGAAAAAATAAGATCAGACACCAGCTAAGTTTGACTTTAGTCAAAAACTTTGCTGTTGGCTCCCCTAAAACGGAAAGAGATTAGCTGTTTTATTACCGTACTTCCTCTTTTTACATCACTCTGCATTAATAAAATGGCCATTATACACAGCATAACTTAAATATTGATTATTTTTGACAACGATCCACTAATCACTAATCCAAAATGCCCGACAACTCCCTCAGCCTCAATAAATTTATCAGCAATACCGGACGATGTTCTCGTCGCGAAGCGGACAAGTTGATCAAAGAAGGACGAGTGACCCTTAACGGAAAAGTAGCAGTCCTGGGCAATCGGGTGAACGCGGGCGACAGCGTACTCATTGACAATAAGTCACTTCAGGCCAAACCCCGGACATTATATATTGCGTTCAATAAACCAGTCGGAATTGTCTGCACTACCGACGAGCGGGAGAAGAAAAGTATTACCCGATTTATCAATCATCCAGAACGATTATTTCCCATCGGACGACTGGACAAGCCTTCGCAGGGATTGATATTTTTGACCAATGATGGAGACATTGTTAACAAGATTCTAAGAGCTGGAAACAACCACGAAAAAGAATACCAGGTAACGGTCGATCAGTTGATTACCGAACAGTTTATTCAGAAAATGGAAAGCGGTGTCCCAATCCTGGATACGGTAACGCAACCTTGTCAGGTAACCCAGACATCGGAAAACACTTTTAAAATAATTTTGACACAAGGTCTTAATCGGCAAATCCGGCGAATGTGCGAACACCTGGGGTACAACGTTACACGCCTCAAACGAACGCGGATCATGCATGTAAAACTAAGTAAAATACCACCCGGAAAATGGCGGGAATTAACAGCTCGGGAAATAAAAACTTTACGCCATCTGATCGGTGATTCGTCCAAAACGGAAGAGGCTTCCGCTATTCCTGAACAAAAGAAAAAAGAAAAAAAGCCGTCACAAAAAAGAGTAACGCCACAGAAAAAAGTAGTTCCACAAAAAAATACAATGCCACAGATAGAGAAAGAAGATCCAGCAGATTTTTTCGAAGGAAAAAAACCTAAGTGGATGGTCAAAAAAGAACGCAATAAAAAAAGACACTGGCGGCCCGGTCAGTAGAGAAAGGGAGTGTTTTTTTAACAGTTTTTAAGCAATGTTATAAATTTTTAATGTTTTTAATTTTGATCCAAGTCATTTATTTTGTCAACATTCCTAAGGATCAATAAAATCAAAACGTTTAATGCTCCTCTTCTTAAAAAAACAATATGAAAAGTAGTTTTGATAAACATCACACCAACGAAGTAATTGCGCGCATCCACCAACTTACACCGACAACCACGCCACACTGGGGTAAAATGAACGTCGCTCAAATGTTGGCGCACCTCAATGTCGCCTACGACATGGCGTATACAGATGCGTATCCGCAACCTAATTTTTTAGTACGCTGGCTCCTCACTCGCTTTGTAAAACCTGCGGTCGTAGGACCAAAACCTTATCCTAAAAACGGTCGTACCGCCCCCGCTTTTCTCGTCGATGCTGATCAGGATTTTGAAAATGAAAAGAAAAAATTGATCAACTATATTGAACAGACTCAGTCGCTGGGCGCAAATCATTTTGAACAAAAAGAATCCAACTCTTTTGGTAAGTTAACCGCCGAAGAGTGGAGCGTGCTTTTTTCAAAACATCTCGATCATCATCTTACGCAGTTTGGTGTTTAGGTTTTAAGTAGGTATTTAAATAACTTTATCACAGAAGGCTGTATAACAAGTATTATACAGCCTTCCTAATCAAAGCATACTACTGTTTCATGTACTTCACTGGCGAATTCGTATTATAAAAAACAAAAGACCAGATGTCTGCCTGTTCGTCAATAATTTTAGAAGTTGGTTTTCCGGCACCATGTCCGGCGTTGGTTTCAATGCGAATCAAAACCGGATTTTCGCCCTCGTGAACTTCCTGCAACCTAGCGGCGAATTTAAACGAATGAGCAGGTACCACCCGATCATCATGATCTGCCGTAGTAATCATCGTAGCCGGATATTTCGTTCCTTCTTTCAGGTTGTGCAGCGGAGAATACGACCGTAGATTTTTGAAGTCTTCTGGATTATCGCTACTACCATATTCTGGAATCCAGCCTTTGCCCACCGTAAATTTATGAAATCGCAACATATCCATCACGCCCACCGCAGGCAAAGCTACCGCAAATAAATCCGGTCGTTGGGTCATCGCTGCTCCGACCAATAATCCACCATTTGACCCACCCGCAATGGCCAGCTTTTCTTTACTCGTATAATTATTGCCAATCAAATACGCTCCCGCAGCAATAAAATCATCAAATACATTTTGCTTGTTTTGCAACATTCCACCCTTGTGCCATTCTTCCCCGTATTCTCCACCTCCCCGCAAATTGGGCATCGCGAAAACGCCACCATTTTCTAATAATAAAATTCTGGAAGTACTGAAAGAGGGAGTAAGACTTACGTTAAATCCACCGTACGCGTACAGATACGTAGGCGCCGTTCCATCGAGCTTTAAGTCCTTGGCGTGAACAATAAACATCGGAACTTTAGTACCATCTTTACTGGTATAAAAAATTTGTTTCTCGATATAATCTTCTGGATTAAATTTTAATTCCGTTTTGTAAAATTCTTCCGATGTACCATTCTTAATATCATAGCGAAAGATGGTACCTGGATAAATAAAGGAAGTAAATGTATAAAATAAAACAGGATCTCCTTCTTTTCCTCCAAAGCCATAAGCAGACCCCAGTCCCGGTAATTCGATTTCCTTTTTATTGGTTCCATCGTAATCGTATTGATAAATTCGAGTAGTCGCATCTTGCAAATAACTGGCGAATAATTTTCCACCACCCGTAGAAACGCCCTGCAATAAATTGTCCGTTTCCGGAATTATTTCCTTCCAGTTTTCCGGAGCAGGATTTTTAATATCTATCTCAATCATACGATATTTAGGCGCTCCAATATCCGTTTGCACCAGCATTTTATCGCCCATGCTATGTATCACCGAACTTTTATTTTTATAGTCATCAAAAAGAGTAACAAACTTACTGTTTTTTTGATCAAGATCTTTGTAGTATACAGCGTATCCATCCGTTCCCGGCGCAGCGTATAAAATCAAAAATCGTTCATCTTCCGTCACTCCGCTGTAATGGTACATGTTGGGGTTTTTAGGATCTTCGTAAATCAATTGATCCTTGGACTGGTCGTCTCCCAGCTTGTGAAAATAAACACTGTGGTTGCGATTGTCTCCCGAAAATTCTGCTCCTTCCGTTGGTGCCGGATAACGATTATAAAAGAAACCGTCTCCTTTCCAGCTGGCACCGGAAAATTTCACCCACTCCAGTTCGTCGGACAGTTGTTTTTTGGTGGCAACTTCCATCACGTAAAATTTCTGCCAGTCCGATCCGGCATCCTGCCGGGAATAAGCAACGTATTTATAATCATTGGAAAAACCTACTAAACTGATGGCAGTCGTTCCTTCTTCGGAAAAAGAATTGGGGTCAATAAAAACTTCCGGTTCTCCGTCCAATCCTTTTTGAAAATAGATAACCGATTGATTTTGTAATCCATCATTTTTATAGAAAAAATAATACTCACCGGCTTTGAAAGGAGAGGATAGTTTTGGGTAGTTAAATAATTCCTCGTACCGTTCCCGCAGCTTTTCGCGAAACGGAATTTGAGCAAGATATCCCTGAGTGACTTTATTTTGTTCGCCTACCCAGGCTTTTGTGTCCTCGGCGTTGTCGTCTTCCAGCCAGCGATATTCGTCCTTTATTTCAGTACCGTGATAAGTATCTACTTGATCCGTTTTTTTGGTGTTGGGGTAATCCACAGGTATAGTTGCATTTTTGGTGGCGGTATCCATTTCCGGAGTCGCACATTGAGAGAAAATTAAAATAAAGCAAAAGTAATAAAAGAGATTTTTCATGGTAACAAGGTTGGTTAAATAAAGTGAGCCATAATGCGAAGTAATTTTTTTTCTAATAAATTGAAAAACGCAAACATAGCGAGCTATGGTGCGTATTTTCAAGGAAATTAGAAGGCAAAAGGAAGAGTAGAATAGCTCAACTTATTTTTAATTTTTCATAACTACTCCTCCGGAATATCATACACCTTTTCATTCGATGTTTTCTCAACCCCCATTTCCTCTAGCTGATCCATCATATCCATTGACTGATCCCAGAAATCTGCAATGATCGGTTTTAATCTAACAAATACCGCTTGTGCCTGTCCCGGAAATTCTTTTACATAAACATAAGTGATAGAGTCGCGTTTGGTTTTATCGTCAATCATATGAGATTGCTCGCCAAACCACAGTAAGAAACTATAGAGCAGAATCATGACAAATGCGGTGAGTAGGCCACCCAGGATTTGATTAATAATATTAATATTGGCAGATTGCAGAATGCTTTCGAGTCCTTTGGCAAACATTCTAATCATAATCATCACAATAGCAAAAGACAACAGAAAACCTACCGCAAACATCAATGGCGTATCCTGTCCCGTACTTTGTTTAAGAAAAGTCGTCATCGGTCCAGCAAACTTAAAGCCTGCCATCAGTCCAAAAACCAGGGACAAAACGGACAAAACCGTTTTGATGATCCCCCGGGAAAATCCGATATAGAAACCAATCAGGACCATGATCCCGAACATAATATCAATTGCCATAGTATTTGTTTTTTGTCCCAACAGGAATAAAAATATCCAATGGAGTCTTACCAAAGATAATCTATTCCTATCAATAATTTAAACAAACTGAAGGCCATTTGAGTTCGCTGGTCCTAGGATCGTTTAAAAAATAAGTTATAAAGGTTTGGGTCGGTTAATTTGGTTATAATCGAGGCGGTGAAATGCGATTTATGCCGTAGCATAATGAGGAATTTTTTAACGCAGGGCAGGCTAAAAAGAACAAGATCCATATTATGGATTATTTAGTGCTTGGGGCACTAGTGCTTCCGGAACTAAATTGCTGGGTATATTGATCAACGTAGGAACAAGGCATTGCCTTGTTCCTACGTTGATCTGTTAACTTAACCTTCGGCAGTCTTTTTTGAGTTTTTCAAATACTTTAGAGTGCGATACCTGTGCGTTGGGAGGGCCGATTAACTAATCACTAATCAACTGTTCTTAATGTCTAGGAAAAATTAACAATTTGAAATACATACTAATTTAGTACCCGAACCACTAGTGCCTTCGGCACTAAATTTCTATGTATAAAGATTAAGGGTGCTTGATAGATCTGGTGGGGTGTTTATTTCATGGTGTTTAATAAAGTAATTTAAAATTTATAAATAGATATACTATTTGTAAGTAATTGTTAATCAGTTTATTGGTTAATCAGTAGTCGGTCAAATATTGGTAATCCTGATGTAAGAGCGCAACCAAGATGGTTACGTTCGCATTGCGTACTATGTGACTGATCCACCGATTAACTAATCAACAACTTAGTGCCGAACCACTAGTGCCCCAACCATTAAACAAAGTTAAATGAACACTCCCTTTTCGGGCGCTTATCCTTGCAAATATTTCCCAAAAAAGCCCATCATTATCCGGTAAACCTCAAATTTATTTTCTTCATTATGAAAGCCATGGCCTTCGTTGTATTTCACCATATAAGGCACCTCAATTCCGTTCGCCCGTAATGATCGAACGATCTGATCCGCTTCGTCAATATTGACCCGGGGATCGTTGGCACCCTGAATAACAAACAATGGCGTCTTAATTTTATCGGCGTGCAAAGCGGGGGAATAAGCTTCCATCATTTCCCGATCTTTTTCTGGATCACCGACCATGGCGTACATCATTTCGAGATACGGTTTCCAGTAAGGTGGAATAGTTTGCAAAAACGTTAATAAGTTGGAAACGCCCACGTAGTCTACCGCGCAACAATAGAGGTCCGGCGTGTAAGTGACACCGGCCAGCGTAGCGTAACCACCATAACTTCCACCGTAAATAGCGACCCGTTTGGGGTCCGCAATACCCTCTTTAATTAACCAGTTGACACCATCCGTAATATCATTTTGCATAGTCTGTCCCCATTGCTTAAAAGAGGCTTCCCAGAATTTACGACCGTAGCCAGTACTGCCTCTGAAATTGATTTGTAACACCGCGTAGCCACGACTGGCCATCAACTGAATTTCTGGATTGAATCCCCAATTGTCTCGATGCCACGGACCACCGTGTGGATTGACGATTACCGGAATATTTTTCGCGTTCACATGTGAAGGGAGTGTAAGATAACCATGAATTTTTAAATTATCTCGGGAGGTGAAAACGATGGGTTGTACGCTGGCCATATCTGCCTCGTCAATCCATGGACTCACCTCAGAAATAATTTCTAAAACATCTGTGTTTTTATCGTAAAAATAATAAGTACCCAACGAGCGATCACTAACGGTACGGACAATATATTTATCTTCTTTCCGGTTTTTGCTGACCAGATAAACCTCGTAATTTCCCAGTTCTTTTTCTAAACGTTCCTGTAACTTCGCCCGTTCTCCATCCAGAAAGTGGTAGTGAAATTTGTCTGTAGTATAAGTTACATGAGTAAGCACTTTCCTCTTTCGAGAATAAGAAAGTCCGGAAACATCCACAGACGCGTGACTGAAAACAGGAGCACCTACTTCTTCTCCAGTCTCCAGATTGAAACGAATAATGACTGATTTATCCCGATTTAAATTAGAACTAACAAAAACAATATTCGGATCGGAAAAATCAAAAAATAATGGAGAGATGCTTTCTCTGAAGTCAGTCTTGATAACTTCCCGAAAAGGCTGATCTTCGCTGGCCCGATACATCAAAACGGTGTTGGTTCCATCTACTACTTTACTGGCTAGACGGAGTTTGCCCTGATGGTCCGTCATCCACTGATCGAGTGGTTCCAACGGATTACTATTTTCTGCTAGCTGAATTAGTTTTCCGGAATTAATATTCAAACGATAAGGTTCAAAAAGCTGTGGATTGTTTTTATTCAAACCAATAATAACCGCGTCTTTGTCATCTTTCAGATCATCAATAATCTGAATACGAATCTGATCAAAAGGTGTAAGGTCCCTGGCATTTTGACCGTCTTTATCTACCGCTAGTAGCTTAAAGTTTTCGTCTCCTCCACTATCCTTGATAAACAACAAGCGTTGGTCATTAGCCCACATATATCCGCTGATGTCGCGTTCTGATTCGTGGGTTATTTGCAAGGGAGAAGCATCACCTTTCAGTGCCTGGATAAAAATGTTTTTTCTACCATTAACTGGTCCGAGATAGGCATAGTGCGTTCCGTCGGGAGAAAGCTGGTAAGCCGTTTTTTCGGGCGTTCGAAAAAAGTCTTCTACCTCGTATTTTACGTCTGTTTGGTCGTATTTGGTCCATTTTTCTAGGTTGGCTGAAGTAGAAGGAAGGGTAGTATCACCTGGTAAGGAGGTAGTTTTGGTATTATTCATCAATATTTAATTATTTATTAATATGGCAGCGTTTTTGTACGTATCATTAGTGGTAAAGCCTTTTAGGAATGGCGATTAAATAAATGCAGATTCATATCAGCCATAGTTCTGAATCTATTAAGTCGTTGTTTCCAAGGTCGATAATGTTAAATTAAACTCAAAATAAGATTTTCGTATGTCATTAAAGAGATTTTACCCGTTTAATTTTGTATATTGTTCTTTTGATCTCGGTTTTTAAACCGATTCTTTATAAAAGCCACAATATTCTTCTAAAGAAACCAGATAATAGATCCATATTCCTTCTATATTTGTCAAAAATGAAAACGGTAGAAACGCCCTTAATTGGGCATTGTTTTATTTTGCTTAATTACTATTTACATGAAAGCATTTATAATAACCCTAATTGCCTGTTTAAGTTTTACCGTCGGTAATACGCAACGTTTGCCTAAAGTTTTTTTACTCGGAGAACACGAAAAAGGATTCGATGATCTGACGAAAAAACACAGTGATATGTTGTTGACCGTCTGCGACGACGATATGACGGAGGCTTTTACTAAATGGCAGGATATGCTCCTTAGTATGGAAGCACACGCCCAGGAAATGAGCTATGATCTCAAAGGAAGCAAAATGTGGTTTAATATTTTTTGGTCTCCTGAAGGTCGTATTGATCACATTGCCTATTACCTGAAGCCCAATTCCAGAAATATGGATCAGGATAGATTAAAACTGTTTTTAATCAGTTTTATGAATCAATATAATTTACCTATTTCTTATAATAAAAACTTTTCTCACTACGGTAGCGCTTCTTTTCCAATGGCAACTCCCCGCTCTGGTACGGCTACAAAAAAAAAGCAAGCAACGACGACACTAGCCAGAGAAAATAAAGGAACAACCGGCAACGATGAGAAGTAAGTTATTGCCAATAATTAACACGATGATCTTGTGTTAATTCAAAAATAGTCAGCATCTTTGATATTCAAGATGCTGACTATTTTTTTGTTTTTTAATTACGAAATTTTATGAATCTGCGTTACTGCCGTGTTTTTATTTTTTGCGCTATTCTATATTTATTCAATGCTTGTAGCAGTTCTGAAAAAATAGAATTACCCTGGGTAAAAATAGAGATTCCCACAAATGACCGACTCGAAAGTGTTCATTTCCTAAATGACAGCGTAGGACATTTGGTTGGGGGGATTGCCTATCAACGAGGCATTCATTTGGCTACTTTCGATGGTGGTCAAAATTGGACATCAGCTTCATTCTCTAACACGGCCTATGATGTTAATCCACTCAATAGTGGAGAGGTGGTGCTGGCTGGATTTTCAGGATTGCAACGAAAAGTAAACCGGGAAGAGGATTGGTTTACCAATGGATTTCCTACGATTAATTTTAGCTTGCCTCCTTTTAACGCACTTTCTACGAGTCCCGATGGCCAATTTTTGACCGGTGGAGGAATTGCGTTTAAGGACGGGTTTATTATTCGATTGGACCCCGATTTTTTACTGTTAACTCTGGACAGTTTTCCCGCAGAAATTAGTGATATCACTTATCTTGATCAAACCCGGGCGGTCGCTGTTGGCTACGGTATCGTCCTGCATTCTACAGATGCTGGTTCTTCCTGGACAAGGCTACCGATTTACAATGACTTTTTTAAATCTGTACATTTTCCTACTAAAGAGATTGGATATATGGTAGGCTTTTCGGGTTCCATCCTCAAGTCTGAAGACGGTGGTTTATCCTGGTTGACCCAAAGAGATGGCAATCGGCTGACCATATCTGATGAGCCTTTTCGATCCGTTTTTTTTGTGGATGAATCACAAGGATTTATCGTGGGCGATGGTGGACTTTTCTGGACAACTACCGACGGTGGAGCCAACTGGCAAAAAATTACCAATCTTCCCAACATTAATTTTTACGATATTTTTATTCAAAACGAAAAAATCTATATCGTCGGAGATCAGGGTACATTTATTCGATTGGATAATCCCTGAGGTTTAGTGTTCCATTACCAAACCACTACGCGCTTCACCACCCTCATTTCTTCATTTTCTACCACGACCTGATAAGTTCCTTTCGGCAAATCAGGGCGGCTAATTTCTTCGGCAAGATGCCCGGTAGAAAAATCAACTTTTACAGTGTGGAGCAATTGTCCAGGCAAATCATATACTTTCAAATAAGTGGATTCTACACTCGGGGTCGCCGTTAGCAATACCGTAAATTTTCCATTATTTGGATTGGGAAAAACTTCCCAACGATCAACATCCTCGGTTGTGAAAATACCCGTAGTCAGATTATCCAACGTATAGGTTAGGGTATCTGAACCACAGTTGTTTGTTGAAATAAGGGAAATTTCGTAGATACCCGCACTCTCGTAAGTATGCGTAGGACCTTCTTCTGTACTGCTATTTCCATCTCCAAACAACCAAAGATAACTATCTGCATTTATAGAGTTATTAAATAGAAAAATAGTCAACTCCGAATCTCCTACTGTATAAAGCGCCTGCGGTGGTGCGTCCGTTACTTCAATAAAGTTTGCTTTAAAATCGGTGCGATCTCCAACATCTGTAGAAGCAATCAGTTTGACAAAATAGCTTCCTGTGTTTTCAAATACCACGACCGGATTTTGTTCGGCAGAGTTACTTGGTGTTCCTCCCTGGAATTGCCACCACCAACCAGTAGTATTTTCGGAGCTTTCATCCATAAATTGAACCGTAAGCGGGCCACAACCGGTTAGAATGTCCGCCGAAAAATCTGGATAAGGCAATACATTATCCGGATTAATGATAATGGTCTGAACAATCGTATCTGAGCCACAACCGTTCTTTGCAATCAGGATGATATCATAAAAGCCATCAATATTATAATCGTTGGTTGGGTATTTTAAGGTACTGGTATTTCCGTCTCCCAAATCCCAAAAATAACTAGTAGCCGCATCTGCTTCGTTGACAAAACTGACAATCTCTCCATTGATTTCACTTGAGAAATTAGCAGTTGGCAAAACCGCACTGACTTGTACATAATCATTTTTGGTCAACACACTGGTACCACTATCATTTGCTGCGATCAACGTAACGGGATATTCACCGGCTTGATTATAAACAATGACAGGGTTTTGTTCGGTAGAAGTGGCAGGTTCACCACCAGGAAAACTCCAGTTCCATGTAGTGGTATTGGTAGTGGATTTATCCAGAAAGTTGATGGTCATTGGTACGCAACCTTCAGTTTGTATAATTGAAAAATCTGTTGTTGGCGGAATCGGAACCCGGTTGTTTTTATCTGTAAAAAAAATCGGACGACCATCAAGTGGGATGTCCATACCGCTCACCATTTCTACCACTTGAGTCGTAGAAAAATCCCAGCTTCTTTTTTCTAATAATGAAATATTAAAATTATTGGGAAAACTAAAACTACCTTCGGCAAACTCGGAATTATCCAGGGTAGTTTCTGCCCAAAGCACATACGTATAATCTCCATTTTTATCTAAAAATGCGGCACCCCTAATTCCGTCGGGCAGGTTTAGTGCCGTTTCTCTAACTGGATCGTAAGTAGAACCATAGAGCAAATCCGAAACTGTTTTGTAAGCGTGCGCTTGCTGGTTTTTAATTTGCTCATAAGGCAAAACCCCAAAAAGCCGTTGGAACAATCCCATTAGTTGAAATTCAGAAACCGCGTCATCCAGAAAATGAGATTCCGACATATCGTAAATATGCATCGCTTCGATCTCGTTTTTTTCGCAGGAAATATAGGCTTTCAGTAAGTAGTTAATCTGTAGTTCATCCGATCCGAAGTATTCTCCAAATGGTTTTCGCGGTACCGCGATTTCAGTAATGATCCATTTTTTCTTTGGATAAATAACGTCATCGTAACCGTAGCTGGCGAGCACCTCCTGATACAAACCTTTTGTACGGGCAATCCCGTCAGCCGCCCTGTCGGTATGTCTTTGGTAAACAAAACTTTGTGTGGCCTCGTCCCATTCCCGGACACTCCCGTCAAAATGCGGATAGGCATGAATCGTCACCACATCAAAATAAGCACCACCACCGAGCGGGTATGCTGCCGTTGGACTTCCATCTACTGGATTGTCCGTATTTCTTAAAATAACATCCATAAAACTCGGATATCCTACACTGGCCAGTGTAATATGCGCTTCCGGTTGAATCGTTTTGATAACTTCATAACAAATTCTTAATGTTCGAATATAGTGAAAAACGGGTGCTCGTAATTTATAGTCACAAGGATCGGGATTATTGTCCCACCAACTGCCTTCCTGATCCGGCCCAAGAAAACCCGTCAAGAAAGTATAGTCGAATCCTGGTTCATTCCAGACTTCCCAAAATTTAATATTATCACCATAAAGATGGACCATCCGCCAGAGGTAAAGCGCAAGATGATTGTCGTCATTGACGGGTGTTCCATTTTCTCCATTGTCCCAGATGGGCGTGTACATATTGGAGAACATTTCTGACCGATGCTCCGGACAATAGTGCGTCGTGTCACGGTGTTCATCAGAAGGGAAACCAATAATCATGGTATTGTCCTTTAGTTTTAATTTTTTATAATGCGCAAAAGCATCCACTCGAATATCGTAGCCCCATTCTTCTAGAAAATGTTCTGGTAATAATGGACGAATGGTTTTTACACCGACGCCTTCTTGACCTACTTCTGGATTTCCGGCAGAGATGTCAGCTAACTCGGTATCCTTCCACGGAGGAAAATAACCGAGATTGGTACCGGGTAGAAAATCAGTTTTGGCGGAAGGAATTGCATCGTTGGCGGTGGTTGTTGGAATATTTAATTGATCGTATAAAACAATGACATCGGTATGCGTGAGGCTTCGGCAATCGTTGATGACCGTTAGACGGATCATATAGGTTCCAGGCTCATCGTATGTATGAACTGGATTTTCCAGGGTACTGGAGTTGCCATCGCCAAAATCCCAGATAAAGAAATTCCCGTCCGTACTTTGATTATCAAATGTAACAGTTTGATTGCTTAATTGAAAATTAAACTCGGCCACTGGAGCCGGGCTTACAACCGTAACGGTAAAGCTGCTGGTATCCGTTTCTTGCGCATTGATTGCGATCAGACTAATGGGGTAGTCGCCTGGTAATTCGAACGTAACGGACGGTTCAAATTCCGTAGAAGTGGCTGGTTGTCCACCCGGAAATAACCACTGATAACTGGTAGCGTTTTCGGAGTCGTTGGCAAGATCAGTTGTCAGGGGTGCACAACCACTGGTATTTACAATCCCAAATTGAGCGACAGGAGCCTGTGCAGTTAAAATACTGGAAAAGAAACTCAGAAGAATAGTGGTGAATAATATCCTTTGTGTTGCAATGACCATGTTTGCTATTTTTTGAAGCGCAGGTTAATAAAATATCAAAATAATCCATTTTAAGAATGTACAAATTTTTCTAATCATTTGAACATGCTACTTCTAAATATCTGATTTGATACTTAAGAGTCTGTAATTTAATGACTGTTTTTGGAGTAGGAAAAAAGGGGTAGGAAAGTGGATAACATTTTAATAAAGAAAAAAACGAGCCAATCTTTAAATTCCAAAGGGTGGCTCGTTTCACGGGTAATTTTTCACTATGTATTCTGTGTCTCTTGATAAACCTGATATTCTTTTGCTAGTGCATAACCTGCTTACTGACAAAATCGATCGTAAGCCATTGCTAAATTCTGTGCGATTGCTTCGGCAGGACTTCCTTCAATGTGGTGACGCTCAATAAAATGAACCAGTTGGCCATCTTTAAAAAGTGCGATAGAAGGAGAAGAAGGAGGGTAAGGGAGGAGATATTCCCGCGCACGTTCGGTTGCTTCGCGATCTACGCCAGCAAAAACGGTAACCGCTTTGTCGGGCTTGTTGGTATGTTGTAATGACATTTTTGCACCGGGTCTGGCCATGCCTGCTGCACATCCGCAAACGGAGTTGACAACGAGTACCATTGTTCCTTTTTGACCATCTAGCGCCTGATCAACAGCTGCTGCTGTCGTTAGTCCTTCAAATCCGAAATCAGTTAAATCTTTGCTCATTGGAGCTACTAACTCTGGTGGATACATATTTTTTATTTTAAACGATTAAATTAAATTGATTAAGAATGACACTTGTGTCGTGTAATTCTGACTACAAATTTACCTATAATTGGCGATTCATCTTAGATAGACGCTTACATTAATAACAGCTTGAGAAACGAAAGGGTTTTTAAACGATGATTATTTTGCATATCATTTTATTAAAACAATAGAGATTCTAAAGGATTTTCTATCCAAATTATCAGATATCAGACAATTCGTATTCAAATAAATTAATAAAGGGTAAAATATTTCTATCTTTCATTTCTTTCAATAAAATAAAATCCATCATGCGTTATCTTCTCTTTTTAGGTTTACTCACCGGAGTAATACTAGGCTCTTGCACCAAGGATAAAATACCCGTCATTGATTCGATGGTCGAACCGATCTGTGATCCTGAAATCAATTATGATAATACGATGGCGGCTATCATCAATAACAGCTGCGCTATTTCGGGTTGTCATGTTTCTGGGGGTAATGCGCCGGGTGTTTATACTTCTTATCAGGGTATATTGGGCAATCTGGACAATGGTCAAGTGGAAGATGAAGTAGTAGTTCGACGGAATATGCCCTTTCTCCCCGGTGTATTGACCGACGAAGAAATAGAATTATTCAAATGTTGGCTCGAAGCCGGTCACCCCGAAAATTAAAAATCTATGCGTTTATTTTTTAGTTATTTTTTTATGTTGATGTTTTCTTTTTTGTATAGTCAGGAAAAATCTGATATAGAATATCGAACCTTTAAGGATACCAGAGTGATTAGTACGCAATCGGTTGAAACATTGCCTGCTGGTAAAATGGATTTTCGGATCAGTCATCGCTTTGGTGATCTCGCCGGGAGTAATGGTGGTTGGGAAACTTTTTATGGATTAGAAAATGCCACAGATATTTTGATCGGTGTAGATTACGGTGTTACAGATCGTTTAACTATAGGGTTAAATCGCTCTAAAGGGTCTGGCCCATTACGACGATTGGTCAATGGTACTTTAAAATATAAATTAATTGGTCAGGGCATTAAAGGCGGTTCTCCACTCACGCTAACTTTACTCGGTGGTGCTTCTATTTCTACCACTAAAAAAATAAATGATCCGGAATTACTAAGCAGCTTTCCAAAAACAGCGCATCGGATGATTTATAATGTGCAGGTGTTATTTGCCCGTAAGTTTTCGGAGCGGTTTTCTTTGCAGATTTCTCCGGGTTATGTATACCGAAATTACGTTGCTCAAAATGATGAAAATGGGTTGTTCAATCTGGGACTGGCAGCACGGTTACAACTGACCAAAGTCTTCGGATTGATCATGGATACAACAGTGCCGTTTTCAGATTTGCGAACCTCGGAAAACGGTTATTATTTACCACTGGGTTTTGGTTTGGAAATAGATACTGGTGGCCACGTTTTTCAAATTAATCTGACAAATACCACTGGTCTGGCACCCACGGATTATATTCCCAATACCCGATCCAGCTGGGCTGACGGGGAGTTTCGTTTGGGTTTTACCATTTCACGTTTATTTAATCTTTAGTATGAAAAAATTTATTCCCTTCCTGCTATTTTTGGGAACGATTATCTGTTGCCTGGCGATGACGGAGCGCAGAGTAGCGGCGGTTAACGGAGATACGCCCGTCTGGGAAGTACTGCGCGAATTGGGCGAACCATCTCCAAATCACATTATAACGACCCTACCCGAAAAGGCCAGTACAGAAATAGGTCGTAAAATCGTTCACTTCGGATCGGCAAAATCAGTAAAAAAGCAGAGTGCACACTTTGTTTGTACTTCTTGTCATAATACGGAGAAAGAATTTGGAGATTTGAGCGATACTGATCCACAAAAGCGACTCGAATATGCGGCGGAAAATGAGCTACCTTTTTTACCTGCTTCACCGCTTTACGGAGTGGTAAATCGCAGTAGTTTTTACAATGGGGATTACGAAAAAAAATACGGTGATTTGGTGATTCCTGCCCGGAATGATTTGCGGGCAGCGATCCAGCTTTGTGCGGTAGAATGTTCACAGGGGCGAGCGCTAAAAAATTGGGAACTGGAATCCGTACTCTCTTATTTATGGACATTGGAATTGAAGATGGGAGATCTAAAAATTCCCGCAGCGGAGTATAAAAAATACACTACCCAAAAAGAGGATGCAGCTGATCTGATTTCAGAAATTAAGTCTTATTATCATATCGACTCTCCTGCACATTTTGTCGCACCACCCGAAGATCGCAAAGCAGGTTACGGCCTGAAGGGAGATGCGGCAAATGGAGAAAATATTTATAAACTAAGTTGTTTGCATTGTCACGAAGACCAACGGTACTCTTTCTTTGATTTGAATGATGGAAAGCTAAGTAGAAAACTTTTAGGTAAACATTTTCCACGATATTCTTATTATTCTGCCTATCAGGTAATCCGATATGGAGCGCCCTCGCACCCTGGAAAAAGTGCCTATATGCCGCAGTTTACGAGTGAAAAAATGAGTGATCAACAGGTGGAGGATTTGCGAGCTTACCTGACAAAAAAATAACAGAAAGAAGTAGCTACTTCTCTCTGTTATTTTTTCTTTCGCTCATACTGCGCTGCTGCGGTAGCGCTGTATGGCGCGTCCATACGTCCACGTCCTCTACGCCGCGCGTAACTTATTCAACTTTGATTTACCGAGTTTTTCTTCTGCGTAACTACCCGTTACCTCAAAATGCTTTAACTCTGACTGGGATGGCAATTCAAACATCGCATCTGTCATAATGGCCTCGCAAATAGATCGCAGACCACGCGCACCCAACTTGTATTCCAATGCTTTCCCCGCTACGAAATCAATCGCAGAATCAGAAAAAGTAAGTTTGATTCCTTCCAGTTCAAATAATTTTTGATACTGACGGAGTAAGGAGTTTTTAGGTTCCGTCAAAATTCTAGCCAGAGCTGGCTTATCGAGCGGCTCCAGATAAGTAAGCACCGGTAGACGTCCGATCAATTCGGGAATCAAACCGTAAGCCTTTAAATCCTGGTGACTGATATATTGCAGGAGGTGTTCCCGGTCAATTTTTTCTTCCGTAGAATTATTAAAACCAATCACCTGCGTATTTACCCGTTTGGCGATATTTTTTTCAATACCATCAAAAGCACCACCACAGATAAACAGAATATTTTCTGTGTTGATCTTTACCATCTTTTGTTCAGGATGCTTACGTCCACCTTGTGGTGGTACGTTAACTTCCGTTCCTTCCAGCATCTTAAGCATGGCCTGCTGTACACCTTCGCCGGAAACATCCCGGGTGATGGAAGGGTTGTCCATCTTACGCGCGATCTTGTCAATTTCATCAATATAAACAATACCTTTCTGTGCTGCCTCTACATCGTAGTCACAAACCTGCAACAAGCGGCTCAAAATACTTTCTACATCTTCTCCTACATATCCTGCTTCCGTAAAAACGGTTGCATCTACTACGGCGAAAGGAACATTTAAGAAACGGGCCACGGTTTTAGCGAGGAGTGTCTTTCCAGTTCCGGTACGACCGACAAAGAGAATATTGGATTTTTCGATTTCGACATCATCCGTTCGGGTCTGTCGCAATCTTTTGTAATGATTATAAACGGCAACACAAAGATATTTTTTAGCTTCATCCTGACCAATAACGTATTCATCCAAATGGCCTTTCAATTCCATGGGAGTAATCGTATCGGGAATAGAAAAATCAGTTTTGGGCTTTTCTTCTTTTTTACCAGAATAAAGTTCTTCCTGAATAATTTCGTCCGCTTGTTCTACACAAACTTCACAGATGTGACCATCGATCCCTGCAATCAAAATCAGGGCTTCGGCTTTATCTCTGCCACAAAAAGAACATCGATAATTATTCTTACTTCTTCGCATCACTAATTGGTTTAGGTAAACTTATTGTAGATTAAACGGCCGTTAGCATAAATTGTTAAGGAATGAGGTATAAATAAATTGGTTTTCTTGGTTTAGGGATGTTGATAAAGTAAATTAAGACACTATACTTCATCTTTGTCCATCACTCTTCCCCGCCTGACTGACCGTCAGGTCGGGCAGGGTTGCTAAAATGGTTATTATGCGGTGTGTAACCCCGCCTGACTGACGTCAGTCGGGCAGGGCTCATTTCAGCGCCTTGATTGATGAAAAAATATTTCGCCTTTTATCTCAATCTATTTAATACCTCATTCCTAAGCTAAAAGCATTGTATTATTTTTTTAATAAAAAAAGCCGTTTTGGGAATCAATAGTTTGCAAAAATAGTCAAACTACCTGGTTTCCCAAAACGACATTTGTCTTAAGTAAAGAAAATTATGCGAATTTATGCAGGTTTTTCCTCTTTACGTGGATTATTACGATCCAGTACTTCGTCAATCAACCCGTAAGCTTTCGCTTCTGCTGCAGTTTTCCAGTTATCACGGTCACTATCTGCGGAGATAGTATCGTAATCCTGTCCCGTATGGTGTGCCAGGATATCATACAATTGCTTTTGCAGATCTTTGATTAATCGGTAACTAATTTCCATTTCGGTTACCTGTCCCTGCATGCCACCCATTGGCTGGTGAATCATCACGCGGCTATGATACAGACAAGTACGCTTACCTTTGGTTCCGGCAGCCAATAATACCGCTCCCATAGAAGCAGCGAGTCCAGTACAAATCGTTCCTACGTCTGGAGAAACATACTGCATGGTATCGTAAATACCCAAACCAGCAATCACCGAACCACCGGGGCTGTTGATAAACATCTGGATATCTCGCTTGGGGTCAGTAGATTCGAGGAAAAGTAATTGTGCCTGAATAACGTTGGCTACATAATCATTTACGGGAACGCCCATAAAAATAATTCGATCCATCATTAAACGGGAGAATACATCCATTCCTACCACATTCATCTGACGTTCCTCGATCACCTGAGGAGTAAATGCGTGAATGTTAGGAGCAGACGTTTTCATGTACTTTTCCAAATGCATGCTACTCATGTTTAAATGCTTGGTAGCGTATTTTTTAAATTCATCTTGGTGAAACATTGATCAGTTTTTTTAGTGTTTAAACAAATGTGCGAATTGAGGATAATCTTCAATTCGCACCATCATTCCTAATACAATTTAAACCCCGATAGGGTTCATTTGATTATTATTCATTTTCTGCAGCTACATCCACTGTTTCTTCTACTTCCGCTTCCTCAATATCAGGATTCGCGTCCGGTCCGGCCATTAGATTTTCCACCTCTCTTACTTTTTCCTGCAGTTCTTCGGCAGTCACTGACTTTGTGTTCAACGTGATTTGTTCCTTAATTGATTCAAAAACACGCTCGGAAATTAATTCTTCATAAATTTGATTTACCTGCTCCTTATCTTCCATCAGTCGATTAGCCGTATTGAGGATAATTAATTCGTCTCCATATCCACCAAAATAACCTCGAACTCTATCTTTAAACGCTTCTAAAAGCATTTCGTCGGTTACCTCAATTTCGAATTTTTTCTGAACTTCTCCTTTGATCAGCGACCAACGCAAGTTGTCTTTTACTTTATCAAATTCTTTATCCAGACTTTCATCGGTTACATCCGCATTATTCGATTTTATCAATCTGCGTAAAAAGGCATCCGGTAAATCTATTTTATTTTGCTCAATCAGCTTTTTCTGCACTTCTCTAAATAACAAACCGTTGGTTTGTGATTCGTACTGCTTACCCATTTGTTTGGCAATAAACGTTTTCGCTTCTTCTTCAGATTTGATTTTTCCTTCTCCAAAAACTTTATCAAAAAATTCCTGGTTCATTTCTGCTTCCTGCTGGCGGGAGATATCGGCGATTACTCCTTCAAACATTCTACCTATTTCCGGATTGTCGTCATTTTCCTGAATCTCTAATAAATATTTATTTACAAATTCTTCATCTTTGTTTGCCTCAAGGTCATAAATATCAAAACGAACTTTGTCGCCCTTCTTTTTACCCATAAAATCATCGCGGTATTTATCCGTGATGTCATCGACCATTACATTAAAAGTACAAGCCCAACCATCTTTTTTTAGTTTATCACCATCCAGTTCTTCTGCATTGATGGCAATAATATCTTTATGCTGGATAGTATCATCTTCGCCTACACTAGCAGACTCACCCGCCCGCTTGCGCAAATCAGTAATCGTTTCGTTGATAATATCATCCGAGACTTTTACTTCCATAAAATCATACTTCGCTTTCTTGTCCAATCCTTTCATTGAAATTTCTGGCGCCATTCCGATATCGAAAGAAAATACATAATCCTTCTTTTCAGAAATATTAAACGCTAATTCTTCCTGATTCTTAGATGATAAAGGCTGACCGATGACATTGCGTTTTTCCTCAGACAAATATTTGTTCAATTTATCCTGAAGAATCTCATTGATGATCTCAACAAGAATCGCTTTTCCGTGCATCTTCCGGATAAAGTTAAGTGGAGTCTTTCCTTTACGAAAACCTTTCAATTGCGCATTTTTACGGTACTTCTGCAGTTCTTTATCTACCTTTGGTAGATAATCATCTGGAGAAATCGTAACCGTAATAGTTGCGTTTAAATTGTCATGATCGGTTTTGACAACTTGAGCCATAGTTTGTTTTTTTGAATTTTAAATAACTAAGATAAGCTGTTTAAAAAATATAAAGTGAAAGAACCTGGAGGTTGATTTTGACCCTGATCTTTTTTAAACAGCTTTTGGAACACTGGTAAGTGTTGGGAAAAATAAAAAAAGATGGAGCATCTAAATCGACAACTCCATCTTGCTTATTTACTTTGTGTGCGGGTGGAGGGACTCGAACCCCCACGCCGTGAAGCACCAGAACCTAAATCTGGCATGTCTACCAATTTCATCACACCCGCTTGGTATTATCTAAATGACTAATGGATGGCCTTTAATCACTTTTGATCTTTTCTTTTGTATAAAGAATAACGCAAAAATACGAATTACGTTCATCATTTGATCCAAAAGCGACGCAAAGATAACGCTTTTTCTCTTATTTTAAATCCTCTTTTTGACTTTTTCTATTGTAAATAGTATTTTCATGGATAATTATGCAAGAAGTACGCACATATCCGGATCACGAACAGCGTGAAATTGAAGAAGCTTACCAGCTTTTACTTAACTCTATCAAAGTGGAAATTGACGACTCTGATCGTGAAAACATCCATAGGGCCTACGAGCTGGCAGTCAAGGCGCACATTGAACAGCGTCGAAAATCGGGAGAACCATATATTCTTCATCCAATTGAGGTAGCGAGAATTTGTGCTTCCGAGATTGGTTTAGGACCTACGGCCATCATCAGTGCCTTACTGCATGATGTGGTAGAAGACACGGATGTGACCCAAGCGGAAATTAATTCCAAATTTGGTGAAAAGATTGGAGTTATCGTCAATGGTTTGACGAAGCTGGATGGTCTGTACAACGTTCCCAGTCCACAGGCGGAGAATTTTAAGAAAGTGATCAAGACATTACTAGTGGACATTCGGGTTGTTCTGATCAAGATGGCAGATCGGCTGCATAATATGCGGACGTTGGGATCCATGCCGCAGCATAAACAACTAAAAATAGCGGCAGAAACCAGTTTTATTTATGCACCGCTGGCACATCGACTTGGACTATATAATATAAAAACAGAATTTCAGGATCTGTGTATGAAAGTGACGGACGCGGATATGTACGAAGAAATATCCCAAAAGCTGGAAGATTCTGAGAAAAACCGGAATGAATATATTAAACAATTTATCCGTCCGTTGCGGAAGAGTCTGGACAGCATGGGTATTGATTACCGGGTTTTGGGGCGGCCAAAATCTATCTATTCTATTTATAATAAGATAAAAACGAAAAAAGTACCTTTCGAAGAAATTTATGACCTTTTTGCGGTACGGGTCATTGTATCCGTTTTGCCCAAGCTGGAAAAACAGGTTTGTTGGCAGGTTTATTCTATGGTGACGGATTTTTATAAACCGATTCCCGAAAGACTAAAAGATTGGGTGACCACACCAAAAGCCAATGGATACGAATCGCTGCACACGACGGTCGTGGGACCACAAGGTCAGTTTGTAGAAGTACAAATTCGGACAGAACGGATGGATGAAATTGCAGAACGTGGATTTGCTGCTCACTGGAAATATAAAGGTGTTACTTCCCAAAAAGAAAATGTTTACGAACAATGGCTGGATACCATTCGTGAAACGCTGGAAAGTCAGGATGGTGATGCGATTGAGTTTGTTAATGATTTTAAAACTTCTTTGTACAACGAAGAAGTATATGTCTATACGCCAAAAGGAGATTTGATTATTTTACCTAAAGGTGCAACGGCGCTGGACTTTGCTTTTAGTATTCACTCCGATGTCGGATATCACGCTAGCGCGATTAAGGTAAATAATAAATTGGTGCCGATGGGGTACGAATTGCAAAATGGTGATCAAATCTGGATTACTACTTCTAAAAACCAAAAGCCTAACAAGAGTTGGTTAAAGATGACCGTGACCGGTAAGGCGCGTGGTAAAATCAGGGCAGCCTTGCGGGAAGAGCGAAAAGAACAAGGGGAATTTGGGAAAGAAGCGTTGGGCCGAAAATTAAAAAATAGTAAAATTGATTTTGAAGAGGGGACCGATACCTTGGTCAATCATTTAAAGTATAAAAATCGACTCGACTTCTATTATGATATTTCAATGGACAATATCAATCTGGCTTCTATCTTTAAGGATTTTAAAGTGGAAGGAGGAAAATTGGTTTTGATTGAGGAGGAAACACCAAAAACCAAAGTGGAGGAAGGAGCAGTACCGCTCAAGCGTAAACGGGCAGAAACTAATTTTAAGCCTCGCTTGATGATCAATGGCGAAGAAGGTGACAGTTATGATTATACACTGGCTACTTGTTGTAATCCGTTGCAAGGAGATCGGGTTTTTGCCTACGTGACGGCTGCTTCTGGTATGAAAATACACCGGACTAATTGTCCCAATGCTACCCATTTGATGGCAAACTACGGCTACCGGATTATGAAAGCAGAATGGATTATGATGGCCAATTCTTCTTTTGTTGCTGATTTGATTATTACAGGGATTGACAGTGGACCGGGTGTCATTGAAAAGATGTCGCACACTATTTCCTCCCGTATGGGCTTGAATATCCGGTCTTTTCATATCGATGGGGATGAAGGATTTTATGAGGCACGGATTGGTTTATTGGTACAAAATAAAGATCAGCTGGTTTTAGCAATCAGAGATTTACAGAACCTTGAGGGGATATCTTCTGTTGTGAGGGTAGAAGAATGATGAATATTTAATGCCCAATACTGAATGTTGATTTTTGGGCTCTCCGTTAGAATAGCAGTTGTTGTTAATTTTGAAGGTCTGTTTATAGATTAGACTTGTTACCCTTTAACAAATTGGCTCTATAAATAGCCTTTTGTCCTTATATTTCGTCTATTTTTCGCCCCATAGCTAGGCTATGAGGCTCAAAATGAGACTCATCTAAGAACAAAATCCTTATTTCTAGATCTTAATTCTTAAAGGGTAACAAGTCTATTAAATAATTTATTATTGATCGGTTAGTTTTTTTAAATGTCAATTGGTCGGTTATTCCTTTTTTCGCGTATAACGTATACACGCTAGAAGAGGGTCAATAGCCAAGCCAATAGCTAATAGCCAGTAAAATGCAAGAAGCAAAAAAGTCTATGATTGAGGAAGTGAAAAATATTTTTTCGGGTCATCTGGAAAAAAATGGACTGCGTAAAACGCCGGAACGATACGCGATTCTGGAAGAAATCTACCGTCGTAGCGATCACTTTGATGCGGAAGCATTATATATTCATATGAAAACCCAAAACTATCGGGTTAGCCGGGCTACTGTTTATAATACCCTCGAATTGTTGGTAACGTGTGATTTGGTGAAGAAACATCAGTTTGGCAAAAATCTCGCTCAATACGAAAAATCCTACGGTTATAAACAACACGATCACCTGATCTGTGTGGATTGTGGAAAAGTACTGGAATTTTGTGATCCTCGTGTCCAGCAAATAAAAACGATGATGGGGGAATTACTGGAATTTAAAGTGACCCACCATTCTTTGAACCTTTATGGTAATTGTGAAAAGGGGAGTTGTCCGGATCGGAAGGAAGAGGGGTGATCTTGCATTTTTGTTGTCGTTATAGAATTTCTCTTTAATTTAT
>Ga0209831_1001082_pt1 | contig 25792 bp, 16 predicted proteins | sample Maine_Asex4_meta_FD_187451 | JGI IMG/M metagenome (GOLD analysis project Ga0209831, IMG submission 187451) | Marine algal microbial communities from Maine, USA - Maine_Asex4_metaG (SPAdes) (version 2) | ecosystem: Host-associated > Algae > Red algae > Unclassified | place: Maine, USA | collected... | reverse complement strand
TTTTGTTCTTCATGTTCCTTCGTTAAAAAGCCTCGCCGAACCTATGGGTTCGCCTACGTTTTTTGCCTTGATCCATTTTGAACAATTCTAAATCCTTTTCCGTCATCTAAAAATAGAAATGGTATAAGACAGAAAAAAGTGTCACAAGATTGAAACTTATTTGTATGATTAGTTGTAATTTATGTAGGATAAAGCAATAGTCTTTTTTTTGCTTATTGTCAAGTCCTTGTTCTGAGTATAATCTCGACACAAAAAATTTCTTCGTAATGCGACAGTTAAAAATAACTAATAAGATCACATCTAGGGAAAGCTTAGCGTTGGATAAATATCTTAATGATATCTCCAAGATAACTTTGCTGCGTCCAGAGGAGGAGGCTGATCTAGCAAGAAGAATAAGAGACGGAGATGAAGATGCACTAGAACGCATGACGGAGGCAAATCTTAGGTTTGTGGTATCTGTTGCAAAGCAGTACCAGAATCAGGGATTATCTCTGAGTGATCTGATCAATGAAGGGAATGTAGGTCTCATGAAAGCCGCTAAGCGTTTTGACGAAACAAAGGGGTTTAAGTTTATATCCTATGCCGTATGGTGGATCAGACAATCTATCCTACAAGCTATAGTAGAATATTCTCGTATGGTTAGACTTCCGCTCAATAAAGTTAGTTCATATAATAAGATCAACGAGGCATTTGTATCTTTCGTACAAAAGTTCGAAAGAGAGCCGTCTCACGAGGAGTTATCAGATCTACTCGATATAAAAGTTTCTGAGATCACTAATATGCTATCAGGTGGAGGCAGGCATCTATCTATGGATGCGCCGGTAGGTGGAACGGAGGGGGAGAGTACTATGCTGGATCTATTCAATCTAGAGGATCAGGAAAGCCCAGATCTGAAACTTATGGATCAGTCTCTAAAAGATGAGGTTAAGAGTGGATTATCCCGTCTTTCTCCCAGAGAAGTAGAGGTACTTTCTTCATATTATGGTCTAAATAGTCACAAATCGCTGACCCTAGAAGAAATAGGTGAACTGTATGGGCTGACAAGAGAGAGAGTGCGTCAGATCAAGGAGCGTGCAATAAGAAGACTTAGGAAATCTGTAAATAGTAATGCGCTCAAGTCTTATCTAGGTAAATAATCGTAATCATTAGTCATCACAAGTAGTAAGTATAGGAGCGTATGTTGAGGTTTTTAATATTTGGGATCGTTGCGTTTGCGGGATTTTCCTTTATCATATCACAGGTTGTAGGATTCAGAATGGCAGTCAATAGAGTGTCTCGTAGAGTGAGGAAAGATTTTGACCTACTAAGAGAAGAGCTTAAGAATTATAATGCAGAATTGGTCCCTCTAGATAGGGCAGAAATAGAACTGTTCGCTCTGATGATAGAAAACCAAGTGTCTAAAAGCCTAATCAGTAAGATAACAAAGGGCCATTTTTCCTCTATATATAGCGAGCCATTGATCTCTTTTGTACATAAGGATTATCCGAGCACGAGTGAGGAGCTTATCATTGTAAACACCACAGAACAAGAATATCTTTATTATGTCAATCCTCAAGGAACGACTATTTTGATAGATGACAGGGAGTATGCTATGGTGGACAATTCTGGTGTATTGAGAACGATTTCTGACAAAAGAGAGTTAGGAAGGATAGAAGTATCAGGAAGAAGTATGGAAGATGTATATGTCAATGGTACTAAAGTTGCACGATTAGCAGACCCATCGTCTGCCGAATTGGTAAACATTAGAGCCTTTGACTTACTGAAAACCTATGAAGATAAAGATGAGAAAGCTATGCTAGCCTTATCATTTTTGTATCTGGTACAAAAAACAGTTGATTAATTCCCATCATAAGATAATCGGTAGATCGTATTTTTTCTGCTATCATACATATTATCTATAATTTACGTACACATATAATTTACATTATGAAACAATTATTTTTATTAATGCTATGTTCAGTTATGTCCTTAGGGATGATAAATGGACAAGCTGCTATAGATGGTAAAGTAATGGATAAGGAGATGGATGATGCGATAGATCAGCTCACTGATTTATTAAAGGATCTTTCTTTTGACAGTTTCTTCGATCAGGAAATAACATCTAAGTTCGAGGAAATTAAGCCTAAGGATAAAGATATGAAGGAGGCTAAAGATATGATGATAGAGGGGCTGGGTTTAATAAAATCTTTTGATTTTTCAGTCTTAGAGGACGTATTTAGGGAGGTAGAGAAAAGTATGGATAAGATAGAATTTAAGGATAATTCTAGAGATCCTTCTAGTTTTACTGAAGGAAAAAAGAAAAAGCCTGCCAAAAAGATATAGAAATAATATATATTTAAGCCTGAGTATCAAGAAAGTTAAATATTTAGCATCAGTTAGTATTATGAATGTATTCGATAAGGCAAGGATTATAATTTATAGATTTCACGAAAAAGGCTTAGAAGTCATGCTTGTAAATCCGGAGTTAGATGCTGATCCAAAAGTATGGAAACTACCAGCTGGAACAACAAGGGAAAGACTGATGTCAAACCATGAATCTATGATAGTATTAGATCCTGTACATGGTGCGAACGGTGAGTCGATACAGACCTTTGCTATAGAGGCGGACTGGCAAGAAGTTCCTTCTGTCAGAGGTATCATAAAGCACGATGTAAAAAGAGTAAAATCTAAAATTAAGGAGGTATTACCAGGCGTAGAGAAGGGTACTTATTTTGCTGTAAAAGAGGCATTCAAGAAAGTATTGCCAGATGAGTACAATGCGCTCAAGGAACTGAAGGATATTCTGCTAGATAGAAATCTGGTAACTAATATCTGATATTAATACAATAGATATAAAAAATAACAAGTCTTTCTGATATTTTCAGGAAGGCTTTTTTTAATTTTACAATTATGGCAGGACTTAAAGAAACAAATTTCCAGCTGCATCCAGAGCAGGAGTTTTATAAAGGTAAGGTAAGAGATGTATATTACCTGGGAGAGAAAATCATTGTAGTAGCTACGGATAGGATATCTGCTTTTGATCATATACTGCCTAAGCCCATTCCGTACAAGGGACAAATGCTAAATGAGATAGCTACGCACTTTCTAGAAGCGAGTAAAGATATAGTTCCTAATTGGCTAGAAGCCACACCAGACCCTAATGTATCTGTGGGTAAGCGAGCTGAACCTATCATGATAGAGATGGTTGTGAGAGGTTATCTAGCAGGTCATTCATGGAGAGAGTACAATGCAGGTAAGCGGGTATTGTGCGGAGTCGTATTACCCGAGGGGATGAAAGAGGCAGACAAGTTTCCCACACCAATTATAACACCAGCGACGAAGGCAGAAGAAGGACATGATGAGGATATATCCGCGCAAGAAATTCTGTCTAAGGGTATTGTAAAAGCGGAGGTATGGGATACTTTGTGTCGATATAGTTTTGATCTGTTCGAGCTAGGCACGAAGATGGCGGCGGAGCGCGGACTCATACTGGTAGATACGAAGTATGAGTTTGGTATCGTAGATGGAAAAATCATATTGATCGATGAGATCCATACACCTGATAGTAGTCGGTACTACATTAATGAAGGCTATGAACATCGTCAAGTGTTGGGAGAAAAGCAGAAGCAACTATCTAAGGAGTTTGTCAGAGAATGGCTCATGGAAAATGGATTCCAGGGACTGGAAGGTCAGATCATGCCCGTTATGCCTGATACATTTGTCACTGAGGTCACAGACCGTTATATGAATCTGTATACTCTTTTATTAGGTAAAGAATTTGAGAAAGCAGAAAGTGAAGATATAGAAGGTCGGATTCTGGAGAATTTAAAAGGCTATTTAGAAATAGGGAGCTGAAGATGAAATAAATCGTAAAGATGCTTATTAATAAAAGACAGCTTTATATTCTACTTTCGTAGCTGTTGACAAAACAGGTATGGCACGCTGTAAATTTGTATCATGAGTAAAAGTTCAAGTGTAAGAAATATGATTAAGAAAACATCAGCTTTTAGATTCCTTCTATTTAACTCAACTATCCTAATGATCACCCTCTCCTTCACACCAAATAATAATCCTACAACCATGACAAAAAACGTATTCGGTAACCCTATAGCCTCTTGCTGCACCGACCCTATGACTGGATTCTACAGAGACGGAAAATGCGTAACGGGTCCTGAGGATCACGGCACCCATATCGTCTGCGCACAGATGACAGAAGAATTTCTAGTTTATACTAAGCGTAAAGGAAATGATCTCAGTACACCCTTACCTGCATATAACTTCCCTGGACTGAAAGCTGGAGACTGCTGGTGTCTTTGCATATCTAGATGGTTACAGGCTGTTGAAGCAGGGGTTGCACCTCCGATCAACCTGAATGCTACGCATGAGAAGGCATTGGAATATGCTACGATAGAGTTATTGGAGTTGTATAGTTTGGAGCGGAGTAATTAGGAGATTCATATTATATCTTGTAGAGATATTTCTTTTACGGAAGGATACACGACAGATGAGGAAATTCAATGGTCTCAAAAAGAGATTCGAATCCTAGCTCTTCTAGAGCGAAAAATTTGATTTCTATATTTGAAGAAAGAAGATGTGTTATACCAATTCTAGTTTAGAATGACGGTAATTATTTATTTTGTTCTTCATGTTCCTTCGTTAAAAAGCCTCGCCGAACCTATGGGTTCGCCTACGTTTTTTGCCTTGATCCATTTTGAACAATTCTAAATCCTTTTCCGTCATCTAAAAATAGAAATGGTATTAGAGGCAAGGAATCAGGACCTTAAGTAGTTTTTGATAGGTTCATTATGACCCGTATAATGTAGGGAATCTACTCCTCCCACATCCCCTTATCCAATCCTGGAATAACCTTCAATGCATTCTTATAATATAATTTTTCGAGAATGTGATCTGGCAGATCCAGCCCATACATTCTCCAGAAAGCATGGTATCTTTTGTAATAAGGAAAATGCTCATCAGCAGTCTCTAATACTCTAAAATAAGTTGGATATTCATCAGGTTTGTAGGAATCCTTTCCAAATAGCACGCGATCTTGATATTTTTCGAAAAACCAATTCGCCATTCTAGGTTGTCTGCCTAGCTCTGCTATAACTGCACCGATCTCTACGTACATATTAGGTAGCTCATCTAGTAAGGTCCCTAGTTTAGCAAGATCATTTGGGAACCATCCCATGTGCGCATTAATGAAGGTTGTGTTAGGATGTTTTCTGAAAACATCATGCTGCTCGCCGATAATTGTCTCCCAAGAAGCTGGATTATCTTTATCTCTTTTTCTTCCAGGCCTTAGTTTTAGTTCTAACCATCGTTCATTAAGGCTATCATGTGGGGACCAGAAAGATTTAGGGTCTGCGGAATGTATAAGTACAGGGATTCCTAATACACCGCATTTTTCCCAGACGGCATCTATACGCGGATCATTTATTTTGACACGAGTCCCTAAACTATCCGTGTTCGTCATGCCCTGGCTTTTGTAGATCTTGAGCCCTCGAGCGCCATTGGCAACATCATATTCTATTTGTTTTACGGTCTCTTCTGTCCAGTCAGGTTCTAGGATGGATTTTATATTGATATTTGTAAATACAACTAGTCTATCCTCATAGCCATGATCCTTTATATTGTCTGTAATGTCTTTTAGCGCTCGTCCACCACGTCCACTGAGATTGACACATACCTGCATGTTAAGCTCGTCCATTTCTTTTATGAGACCATGTAGATCCATATCTGCCATTCTCCAGTGATGGCTATGTACATCTACAAAAGGAAATTTTGCGTGTTCGACCATGTTTTCAGGAACCACTAGGGTGGAGGGCGGATCATAAGATTCAAAGTCTATCTGAATGTCCAATGGTCCTGTTCTTTGACCGCTAAGAATTGTGCTAACTGAAATTAGGAGCATAGAGATAAGAATTTTCATAATTTTCATTTGTTTGATAAAGCTATAACAAGCTCTAATTAATTAGTCCAAAATGGGATTAATCCTTCTGAAATTACCAGAAAATGTTCTTAGTTGAGCCTCATAATGGACGGGAATAATACAGCTTTTATTTTGACATATAAATCTAATCACTTAAAACGGCTATTTATATAATAAAAACTGATGCTAATGCTAATAATCAAAATAATTGATAATTTGTAGATAAGCAACTAAAAAGTTGAGGTAACTAATTTTTACGGACATTTCTACTGATTTATCTCCATCTTAATAAATATTATTTCTTTATATTGTGCAACTAAGTTTAATTACAAATGCTCTCCTAAACAGACGGCCACCATTCTCGAATTAAAATACAAGCTTTTTATTGTGAATTTTATTCACTATTCACTAACTGTTAGTCCATTTCTTAAGTGCAAGAAATAACTAAGGGAAATAAACTTATACGATGAGGAGATTAATACCCTTTCTTTTTTCATTCCTATTTATCATTGCTAATAGCTATAGCCAAGATGATGGATGCAATGGTGCCGCCGCTGCTATGGTTGATGGTACCATATTGAATGGTGAAGATAACACTGCTGCTACTCCTGATAATGACTATTCTTTAGAGCCTGGAGGATGTGATGCCATAGATTACGAAAATTCCTTGTGGTACTCATTTGTAGCGACTTCTAGTTATGTAGAAATAACGCTAACGCCTAATGGAGCTATTCCTATTACAGATCCTGTACTTACATTAGTAAATGGGTGTACGGTTGGAACAGTTTTCTTTAATCCTAATTGTGACATAGATGCAGCAGATATATCTACTCAGACGATAGAAACTTGTAATCTGAACATTACAGAAACGTATTTTTTTATGGTCAGTTCTTCTACTGCTAATGCAGGGATGTACGATCTAGAACTGAATATGACAGGTAACGGTGTCGCAAATGATCTTTGTGGCAATTCAGCTACTTCGGGTACGGTATCTTGTACAAACCCAGTTTCTGAAACAGTAAATGAGCCTAATGCTTGCACTGATCCTGAAGCTACCTGTGTTTCTGCTACAGCAGCAGGCGTATGGTACGACTTTACGGTAGACGCGTCAGTTTCTTTTATGTCTGTCACAGGAAATGATTTTGAATTATTCGAAGGTTCTAATTGTACGAGTCTTACTTCCTTAGGATGTAATAATGTAGCTAACTTTGTCCCAGATCCGAGTACAAGCTATTTTGTTCTTGTTTTAGATGGAGGAGATTATACTGCAGAATCTGATTTCGCTGAGCAGACTATGTCGGGGGATAATTGTAATCAAGCTATGGTTATAGGTTCTGGAACCACTAGTGGATTTACTTTTTGTCAATCAGCTGATCACAATCTATGTGGAGGGAATCCTGCAGATACAGATGCTCAAACTATATGGTATAGTTATACTACGGTAGGAAATGCATCGTTAGATATCAGCGTCGCTAGCGCACCTACAAATCCGATTTCTGATCTTAGTCTAGTAGTTTTTGAGGATTGTACGGGAACCGTATATGATGACGGAGATGCTGATCCTGCAGATACACAAGATTGTGGTGCTACGCTAGGATCGATTCATGAATTATCCTGTGTTCCTCAGAATACAACTATACTTATAGCAGTAGGTTCGTCATCAGTAGGGGAAGGAGAATTTGAAATAACAATTACAGAAAATCCTATTACAATTCCATCAAATGAAGACTGTAGTAATGCAGATACTTCAATTCCAATAGGAGGAGGAACAGCACAAGGTACAACGACCTGCGCCTCTCCTAGCACAAATCCATACTGTTCTAATAGTGGAGACCATGTTGTGTACTATGAGTATACCGTAAGTTCTACAAGTTTTACAAATGTAAGTATTTCTTTTGCCTCTATTACGGGAACTGGAGCTACAAACTTAGCTGCTCAGGTATGGGATGATTGTAGTGAGATCACGACTGATGTAGATATGTATGTCAGTTCTGCTAATCCTGTTTGTGATGTTCTTACGGATCCTATCTTGATGGAGTGTGTACCACCGAATACAAGCTTTACGATTACGGTAGGCAGTGAAAGTGGCGCTACTGGAGATTTTGAAATTACCGTAACGGAAGATAACGTAGGAGTACCTGCAAATGATATATGTTCTGGAGCAGAGCAGATAGTAATTGTTGCTGATTGCGAGTCCCAGAACGTTATGGAATCTAGTGTTGGCGCCTGTCCAGAATATATGCAAACAGGAACTTCATGTGACCTCAGTGAAGATGCTGTAGTCTGGTTTCAGGTAGATATTCCTGCAGGTGGAGTGGGTTTAGGTTTTGAAAATTTGTCTGCAAATGTACAACTTGTGCTATATGACGATTGTCCAAATGATGGTGGTAATTTTGTCAATCCACCCAACTGTTTTAATACAGATACTGAGATATTAGGCTTAAATGAAAACACGACTTATTACATCGCAGCTAGTTTAGACAATGCTGTCGAAGGAAATATAATATTTGACATAAAAACGATCGTACCTCCTGCTAACGATGAATGTGATGATGTAGTAGTAATAACAGCAGGTGGACCGATACTAGGAACCAATGTGTGTGCTACCGCAGATGAAGAACCTACGTGTACACCTGGTACGGATCAAGGCATGATAAACACCGTATGGTATGAGTATACAGTACCCACTGGTATGGATGTAAAACAAGTAACCATATCTGTAGCTCCAGCAGTCGCTGATCCTATCATGGGAGATATTTATATAGCCGCTTATGAATCAGGATGTGGAAACACGAATCCATACCAAGCGGATCCAATAAGTGAAACATGCGTAGGAGATGATATAATCTTAAGTTGTCCTACGGAAGGTGATGTTATACAGATATTAGTAGGATCGACTTCGGCAAATGAAGGAGTTTTCGATATTACAATAACAGAAGCAATGCCTATGTGTCCTTACACCAATGATGAATGTGCAGATGCGGTGGTATTTAACTCCTCTAATCCTATAGTAACTAATGATCCCGCAATATGTGAGACAGCTTGTAGTGAATTAGCATGCCCAGATCCAGAAATGGATGCAGCCTGTGGAGGAGTAGTAGGCAACGTCGTTTGGTTTTCTATACAAACTGATAATTTTGATGATGCTGTTGAGACTTTTATCACAGCTAGTATAGAAGCTGGGAGTTACGATCCGACAGAACTAGATCCAGTAATACAAGTATTTAGTGGAGCATGTGGAGCTTTAAACCCTATAGGTCCCTGTGCCAATGCAGAGACTACAGGGCCTATATCTAATGTTGATTTCATGTCAATCGATCCACTATCTACTTATTTCATTGCTGTAGGAAATGCAGATCCCACCTTGACTGGAGGTAATTTTACCCTATGTGTGGATGTTACACAGGGATGTGTAAATGACTTATGCGATGACGCTATAATTTTGATAAATGAAGTCTTAGGAAATGGTGGAACAAGTACAGTAAATTGTAATCCTGATGAGATGACGTGTCCTGATGCAGAATCTACCGTATGGTTTTCTTACACGCTACCTGTAAGTATGGATTTCACAGCATTCGAAATTGAGATAAATCAAACAACAGCGACGGGCTGTATGACTATCCAAGCGGGTACTATGGTTGATTGTATGGCACCGGTATTTGAGGCGCAAGAATGTTGTGCAAATAATTTAGTGGTGCACTGTGCTCAGCCTGGAGAAGAGTATTTAATTCAGGTAGGAACAACAATGGCAGGAGTAGGAGATTTTGAGATTACAGTTACAGGACTTACACCTCCTGATCCCGATAATCCGTCACCAGATAATGATGTATGTAGCGGAGCTATTGTACTGACGCCTATACCAGATTGCGAATTGACTCCTTACAGTGGTGACAATACAGATGCCTGTCCAGAAGAGTTTGCAGGACTTCCTTGTAACATGGATACAGATAATGTAATATGGTTTGAATACACCTTGCCAGCAGATGGAGTGGGAATAGAATTTGACGATCTAGGTGCAGGTGTTCAGCTAACTTTGTGGAATGGATGTCCTTCTATGGCAGGTATGTTCTTTAATATGCCAACAGATTGTATAATAGATAATCAGATTTTTCTTGGGTTGACAGGTGGAGATACTTATTTTATATCTGCTAGTCTAACTGGGGGAACAGAGGGTACAGTAGATTTTTCTGTCAATGCTATAGTGCCGCCAGAAAATGATGCTGTATGCGATGCGATTACTGTTGTTTCTGAATGTGGAACAACAGCTTGTGCTACGCCTGAAATCACTGGAGTAAACTGTCCAGATAATATCAATGAATCTACAGTATGGTATTCTTTTGTAGCAGGTCCAGATCAGGGATATATTATAAGTCTGACAGATTGGGTTTCTGATACACCTGCTTCATATGGCTTTGAGATATTTAGTTCTATGGGAGGTTGTGATTTATCAGACCTGTTTTTTGAGGATTTGAACGATTGTGGATCGGCACCAGAAAAAGAACTTATTCTTACTTGTCCGGTGGAAGGAGATACCTACTTTATAGTGATAGGTTCAGCCGCTGATAATCCAGGTACCTTCTGTCTAGAAGTGACTCCTGATAATTGTGACCCCTTACCAGATGTTTGTACGGATGCAGGTATGGTTGCGGGTTCTGATATAATGATGCCAATAACAGGGTCTGGTCCAGCTTGTTCAACAGTTTGTAGTACATATGCGTGTTCAGAAGCGGCGGATGCATGTGGCGCTTCAAATTCTGTATGGTTTCTTGTACAGACAGATGGGCAAGCGACATCAGCGGTTTGGACTATCGGAGCTGATTACCCTACAGCGACAACGATTTATTCAGGAACAGATTGTACGAATATAGCCGCTATTCCATCGGTTGCTCCTTGTAACACATCGACACTCTTTAGTTCAGGTGTTGGTGTCAACTCATCTTATTGGGTACAAGTCGAATCTATTAATGGAATGGGAGGTATGGTTGATCTTTGTGTTACCACGCAATTTAATGCTTTTGATTGTTATACATCAACTGCGGAACCGATAAGAGATAATCCAAATGTACCTCAAGAAGGTCCTTATTGTCAGGGTGAAAAAATAATGTTTTGTTACGAAGTAGATTTTATTGTAGCAGCAGGTCCACCTCCGATGGGTAATAATACGCAGTGGATACAAGGTATTGTTCCTGTTGTAGGAAATGGATGGGATATAGCTGCATGTCCGCTTAATATCCAAGGTCCTCCAGGTCCTTGGAGTTGGTTTAATGAGGGCGATGTAGATTATAATTTCGATAATCCTAATTATTCTACATTTACTTTACCAAATGGAAAACTAGGTATTTCTTACGAAAATGGTACTGGAAACATGATGGCAGGAGATCTTCTTCCTGCTGGATGGTATGCCACTTCTAATGGTGGGGCAGGATGTGCTAATGATGGAGACGTTGATAATATGTGGGGTTTAAACCCTAATGGGGCGAATCCACAAATGATTAATTTTTGTTTTGAACTTCAAGTTAAAACTTTTGATGATCCTGTTGAATGTGCAGATGACGAAGGTCTTGCAGATCTTAGTATAGCCATATTTGTTTTTGCAGATGGTGAGACAGGTTGTTGGATGGATATATCATGTGCCCTTTCAGTGCCTTGGACTTTTGATCCTCAAATAGATTGTAATGGATCATCTTCACCTATGTTGGTTGCGGATTCACCTATATGTTCTGAACAGGCTGGTTTTAGCGATGGTAATCCATTTATTATTGCTGATTCACCATCAGGACAAACAGGGTATTTTAGTTGGACTGTAGATGATGATATTACCCAAGTAATTGGGTATGAGGAGGATTTTATTCAAGGACCTACAAGTCAGATTGTAATACCTAATCAAGAATTAGTAAATTGTGAAACCACGCCTCAAGACATAACTTATTTTGTTTCCTTCCAAGAAACTCCAGAATCATGTCCTGGTCCTCCGCAAGAAATTATAATTACGGTTCTACCTAAATTAATGATAGAGCCACCAGAAATAACGGAGTGTCTACCTTTTGAATTGACTCTAAATGCTGATGATTTCGTTACAGGTGGCATGATGCCTTATACCACTATTAGTTGGTTATGGAATGGATCAGATCTTATAACTACAGGGAACATTCTTTCTAATTATAATCTTACAGAGAGTGGATTCATATTAGTTCAGGTAACTGATGCAAATGGATGTATGTTCGAAGAACAAATAGAAATCGGGGTATTCGCAGAATTGAATCCGATCTTAAACATTGATTCGCCTGATGCTTGTCCAGGTGATCCTGCTTCTGTTTTTGTAGACATACAATTGACACAAGGAGGACCTGGGGTTTCTTGGGACTGGACAGTGTTAGATTCAGATGGATTACCATTTAACCTAGGAAGTAGTAATGGCGATACGTATCAGATAAACACTTTTGGTAATACACCCGGAGTATATTCTATTACCGTAAACGTAGAGAACGCAACAGGATGTAGCGGAGAGTCCGAACCTATACTCTTTACCCTATACCAAGAACCGGGAGGCGTAATTGTACCGCAGACCTCTGGAGGATGTGACAATTTTGTAGAGCTATGTATAGAGTTCTATGCGCCAGATGGTTCAGATATATACAATAATGGTCCAGATGCAAATGGTGATGGTATCCCTGATTTATTTGACACAGACATGAATGGGGAACCAACATTTTTAGATATCGTATGGGAGACACCTAATGGAAATATAAGTACAAACGAATTATGTTTTGATGCATTTGTAGAAGGGATTTATTCAGCCTTTATTATAACAGATAAAAATTGCCTAGGAAATATAGAAGGTGCTCAAGTAACTTTACCCACACCAGATCCTCCAGCATTTGTATCGAACGGTCCGATATGTGAAGGAGAAACCTTCGAATTAGAAATCACACCTCAGACTTATGCGAATTATTTATGGACGGATGCTGCGGGTAATCCGATAGGAGGAAATTCAGCATCTATAAGTATAATGCCCACGGTTACTACAACCTATAGCGTTCAAGTAGAGGATGGTGACGGCTGTATGTCTACCATCTCAACAACTGTAAATGTAAATCCTTTACCCGTAATTTCCTTCTCCGGTTCTACGGCTATTTGTCCAATGCAAGAGACTGTAATAGACGCAGGAGGAGATCCGCTGACTTGGACTTATGTCTGGACAGATTCAGGGAGTAATGTAATTATGGGTGACAGCTCTTCAGTAGAATTAAATACTGCAGGAATATATACCGTTGTGGTAACAAATGAGTTCGGATGTATGGCGACAGGTATGATAACGATAGAAGTGTCTAATCAGCTAAGTCCTTCCATTTCTGGAGAGGATATTTGTGATAATGGTATGGCAATACTAGATGGTGGGTCAGGGTTTGATACCTACCAATGGATAGATATAGACGGTATCACAGAGATAGGAACTATGCAAACCGTTTCGGTTAGTACTCCTGGAGTATATACCTTAAACGTTGATCAGGCTGGTTGTGAAGGAAGTGAAACCCATGAGGTTAATCTGGTTAGTTCACCAGTTATAGATATACCAGATCAAGTGAATGTTTGTAACGTAAACTCAGGTAGTGGAGCTACTGCGGTGGATCTAGTTACCTTAGCAAGTGGAAGTGCAATGGGTAATTGGAGTTCATTAGATGGAATAGATATATCTGATCTAAGTAATGTAAGCTTCTTAGGGGCAGCTGTAGATTGTTACAGATTTGTCTACGAAACAAATACAGCGATAGTACCTTGTTCAAACCCGACAGATACCTTAACGATATGTGTAACAGATTGTCAATGTCCTAATCCTACGGTTGTGGATCAGACCATATGTAATACGATATTAGAAATTAACCTGAATAATCAAATAACTGCAACGACTGATTCAGGAGCTTGGAATTTTAATGCAGGTCCGGAGATGTTGATGATAACCATGGACTCTATCGTAACGACTGACGGGATTTTATCAGGCGTATATGAATTTGTTTATGTTCTCGATCCAGTACCTGCAGAACCGTGTGAAGCTACAGATACTTTCTTCTTGACAGTTGTATCACCTCCTGTACCAGAATTTGCAGCGGACCCTTCTGTATGTAGTGCGCCTAATGCTAATGGCACGACCACACTAGATTTGTCTACTATCCTTATGTCAGGGAGTGGCACATGGATAGATCCTTTGATAGGAGGTCTAGATTTTAGTAATCCTAATAGTTTAGACTTTGATGAAGTAGCGGAAGGATCTTATACGATAGATTTTGAAACAAACGATGCGATGATGCCATGTGCTAACCAGACGTTTAGTATTACGGTAAATGTAATCAACTGTGATTGTCCGATATTAACCTTGCAAGATGGTATAGACTTATGTAATGACAGTGGAATATTTGATTTGACAAGTTTAGAAGGAGGCTCAGATGCAGGAACATGGGAGGCAGCAACATCTAATCCTGGAACTGCAATACTAGCTGGGACAATGATAGACCTCATGGATCAACCAGCTGGATTATATTTATTTACTTATACGCTAGATAATATTTTACCTAATTGTCCAGAACAAGATAATGTGATAATCTCTTTAATTGCTGCACCTCAAGCTGAAGTTATGAATACAACAGCCTGTAATACAGCAACAGGAAATGGATCGACAATAGTAGATTTGACAAGTTTAGTGACTGGAGATGCAGGTGTATGGACAGATAGCAATGGAGTACCAGTTCCAGATCCCACAATGGTAGATTTTGATGAAGAGATGGTGGGGGCAACCTTCGATTTCATATTTACAACAACGACTGCAGAAACGCCTACTTGTACTAATATAAGTCGTGAACTGACTGTAACCGTAACGGATTGTAATTGTTCAGACCCAGAATTTGCAAGTCCACCGACGCTTTGTAATGTAGCTGGTGAGAATGTAGACTTGCAGGACTTATTGGTCTCTGGACCTAATGGACAATGGTCGCTAATAGATCAGCCAGCTGGTGGAACGGCATCCTTAACGGGAACAACTTTAGATGCTATGAATATTTTAGCAGGAGCATACACTGTACAATATACTTTAGATACTGATCCAGGTGCAGGATGTCAAGTTGATTTTCCACTTATCATAATGGTGACAAATCAGTTGACAGCAGAGCTAATGCAAAATTCAACAGTTTGTACAACGGATCAAAACGGAGAAAATACAAGTTTTGACCTGAGTAGTGTTATTACATCAGGTGAGACAAATGGTGTATGGAGAGATGATGCAGGAAACGTAATCACTAATACACTTCTAGAATTTCTAGATGAGACTCCTGGTACATTTAATTATACTTATACGGTAGAAAATACAGCTCCTTGCCAGGATGTAGTGCTATCCTTTGGATTAGTTGCGGAAGATTGTACTTGTCCATCTGTGGCAACTGCTAGCCCAGGGACTTACTGTAATAGTGGCGGTATATTAGAGTTGTTAGTAGACTTTACAATAACTTCAGAGCCGGGACAATGGTACTTAGAGGATGGTACAATCATAAACAATAATATTTTAGATTATACCGGTCTGTTGCCAGGTATATATGGTATTTATTTCCAACTTGACAATCCGATTACGGATTGTCCTGATACGACTCAGCAAAATTTTACGATCGTAGCGCCAGCTGATTTAGGTCAGGCACTAGAAGTAAGGGTATGTGGAAACGAAGCAGATGTCATTGATCTGATTAGTCTATTGCCAGATGCCAACTGTGCCTCTGGATTCTGGGAAGAAGTTTCTCTAGATGGATCTACAGGTGGAGCTTTTGATGCAGCTAATGGAACCTTCGATACGGATGATCAGCTAGCGGCTGAGTATAGATTCCAGTATAATTGTGAAGCAACTGCTCCATGTTCTGAAGTATCAGAAGTGGTTTCTGTCATCATAGAAGGAATACCTCTAGTAGATGCAGGACAGAATCAGATGCTTACCTGCCTTGATAATATTGTGGAGATAGGAAATACTGCGGGTACCTCTTTAGGTAGTAATTTTAGCTACATGTGGACGGAGGCTTCTGGAAATACCATCACGGATCCTACCACACCAACGATAGAGGTTACAGAGCAAGGGGTGTATACCTTAGTAGTCATAGACAATAATACAATGTGTCAAGTGGCAGATATTGTAGAAGTTAGTGTGGATTCAGATCTTCCTATATTAGAAACAGAAAGTCAGAACATAGATTGTTTTGGTGCAAATAATGGTGCCTTGACGGTCATTGCGTCTGGAGGTATAGGAAATATTGCTATATCTATAGATGGAGGACAGACCTTCGGAATAGAAACGGTATATACGAACTTAGATGCTGGAACGTATCAGGTTGTTATTAGAGATGATAACGGATGTGAAAAAGAAGTTACCGTTATACTAACCGAACCACCAGCATTAGCAGTAAATCTAGGTCCTGATCTAGGAATTACTACTGATGATACACAATTACTGACATTCTCTACAACACCAGAAAATGCAGACCTCATGAATATTGAATGGTCCATACAGGGAGGAGAGGTGCTATGTTCTGGATCTTTTATAGATTGTTCTACTATAGAAGTAGCTCCTGATACGTCAACTACCTATTGTATCGTCATTACTGATCAAAATGGTTGTGTAGCAGAGGATTGCCTCCAACTCAGAGCGACAGTAGTAAGAGACGTTTACATAGCAAATACCTTCAGTCCTAACGGCGATGGACAAAATGATATATTCTTTGTTCAGTCTGATAAATTTATTGTCGGTGTACCTGTATTTAGAATATTTGACCGATGGGGGGAACTCATTTTTACTGGAAAAACAGAAGCGGTTCCTAATAATCCTGATTTTGGATGGGATGGACTATTTAATGGCAATACGGTTGTACCTGGTGTATATGTTTATCATGTACAAGTAGTCTTTGAAAATGGAGAGACCAGAAATTTTAGTGGAGATATCACCCTTATAAGATAAAACAATAAAAAGGGGTTCAGTTACTGAGCCCTTTTATTTCTAGGATGACAATTTTAATAAATATTACCGAATAGCGCATATAGATAGCACGGCAAAAAAAACTAGGAGATTCGATTTTTAGTTTTATACATTTTAGGAGAAACAAGCAGGAAATGGCGTTAAAACAATGGCTTGTTTGAGGAGAGACGTAGGAACGACGAGTTAGCGCTTGTTTAGCCATTTACAATTGGATATCCGTTAAGAAATGAATAATACCATTTCTATTTTTAGATGACGGAAAAGGATTTAGAATTGTTCAAAATGGATCAAGGCAAAAAACGTAGGCGAACCCATAGGTTCGGCGAGGCTTTTTAACGAAGGAACATGAAGAACAAAATAAATAATTACCGTCATTCTAAACTAGAATTGGTATTATTTCTTTTTTCTCTCTTTATTGAAAAATTGTTTGTTGGACTGCCGAGGGTGACTGCGTCGATCTCGGTTCACTCCCAAGGTCAAAATACTTTGTGCCTTCACTCACGTTCAGAAATAAATACTACAAAAAAAGAAATCAAGCGGGGCTTGTTTCCTTTTTCTCCGTATTTATTTTGTTGCACAAAGGTATTCTCTAGTGGAGCTGCCGAGAGTCGAACTCGGGTCCAGATAAAGCTCTAACAAGCTTTCTACATGCTTATCTGTAAATTGAGTTTTCGACATCAGGCAGGTTTTACAGCGACCAGCCATCAGCTTAGTTTCTTAAATTTTGGATTAGAGCCGAAACACTCTCTTTTCCTATCCTAAGGGTTTGTTGATGAGCAGTCACACTGTGTATTAGGAGTCAAGCGTGAGGCTCAAAAGCTTATCTAATTCTAAATTAGGCAGCTAAGGCGAATCTTTGATTGCCAATTAAATGTTTGATTATCATTTGTTAAGGGAGTGCATAATCACTGCTCCCGCATGCTTACGTATCAGAAATCTTTCCTGTCGATACCATGTCAGCCCCATATTTCAAAAGTTCTACATATCGATCTTATATCGATGTGAATTATAGTAACGAAGAAAGGATAAGAATTGTTCCTTATGTAGGTTATAGATTTTATTAAATATGATATTCTGAATTACTTTATGTTCTGGAACTACATATATAGTAAAAGATGGAACTTCACAAAAAACAAAATAGAGAAGTTGTTACAACTTCTCTATTGGCTAGGGTTGGAAGGTCTCCCACCCTGACACAAAAGTAATTCTTATTACTCGGAATGTCAATTAAAATTACAAATTCAGCGAAATATAAAGTTACTTATCTACTATATAGTAGTGGGTCAATGTGAGTAATCCGAACTGTAATGAGCAAAAATATAACCTTGCTATCATCTTGTGAATTGTATATAAGATATGTGAAGATGTGTGCTGTCCTCAGATAGTCTTCCCAATGAGCTGTGGTAAGACTTGCTGCCTTTAGTCTCCCATGCAGATACTAGGCAGATCGTACAAGATTAGTTAAAGAGTAGAGTTAATTAAGTTAGTTGAATTTTTCTTGTATAAGTGTCTTGAAACGAATTAAACCAATGTTTATTTTACAAATAGGTGTAATAGTAAGAGTAAGTCTATGAATATTTACTCAAAATTTAGATTTTATTTCGCTATTTAATTATTTTTTAATATATTATAGTACAATTTAAAACCAAAATCACAGACAGTATGATGAATGAACAAGTTCGCAAGATTATGACTACTAATCCTAAGGTAGCTAGTCCAGAGCAAAAAATCGATGACATCGTCCAATATATGGAGCAAAACCAAATCAATCAAATGCCTGTTGTCGATGCGGGCAAATTAGTCGGTATGATTACTACGCATGATCTTTGGAAAAATAGCCGATCAGGTAAGGATTGCAAAAATATTAGTGAAATTATGAGCACGAATCCTATTCGCCTAACGCCATTAGATAAGGTAGGTACTGCTGCCGAGCTGTTTATGGACAAAAGATTCAAAACATTACCCGTAGTTAATCTAAGGAATGAACTAAAAGGTGTTGTAACCTCTTTCGATGTATTGAAGCAAGTACTTAAGGAAGAATATCCAACTCCCATACTTTATTCTGATGTCATTAATGCTTAAGTTAATTATGGATGCGCAGAAACCCATGTTTCTCCGTCCTCAAAGATTTCTTTTTTCCAGATAGGTACAGTTGTTTTAAGCGTATCTATACAAAACCTGCATGCCTCAAATGCATCTGACCGATGTTGAGAAGATACTGAGATTAATACAGCTATATCACCGATCGGTACAGATCCAGTCCTATGGTGAATAGCTAGTTTTTTGATTGGCCACTTGGTCGTAGCACTTAGTGCAATTTTGCGCATTTCTTTGAGCGCCATGCTTTCATATGCCTCGAACTCTAGTCTAAGGACTTTTTTTCCTTTGGTTATATTTCTTACCGTGCCCACAAAGCTTACGATACCTCCGCAAGTATCGTCATAGACGCTATCTTCCACAGAGGTGGCATCTATTGATTGCTTATATATTTGTATGTCTATCATTATAATCTTATTGATGACTAGCCTCCAGATACAGGAGGAATAATAACTATTTTTTCTCCAGCAGATAGAGTATAATCATCCTCTTGATAATCTTCATTGACAGCAAAGCTCAGGCTTACTACTTTATGGAAAGCTGGATATTGCTCTAGTAAGAGTGCTTTTAATTCCGCGATGGAAATACCTTTTTTAACTTCTATATTTAGCGACCTGTGATTGATGATATCTTTAGCAATACCGAAAGCAATGATTTCTATTTGCATATTATATTTTTACATTTTTTACATTTCCCTTTTATGGATAGGTCCTTTGCGATATCTTAGTTTTTTTCCATTTCTATTCCTCATTACAGATAGGATTTCGCTAATGATAGATACAGCAATTTCCTCTGGACTCTCCGCACCTATATCTAATCCCACAGGAGCGTGCAAATTTTCTGCATTATACAGATCTATATCGATATCTACAGCATTCAATTCTTTTTGCATTTTCTCCATACGTTTCTTAGGTCCTAATAATCCTATGTAAGGAACATCTGTATGGATATAATGTTGGAGTAGATCTAGGTCTGTCTTGTAATCATGAGACATAAGAATGACAGCAGTGTAAGAATCTATAGGGATATCTACCGCCGCTTCATAGCTAGAAATACTCGCTGCGTGATCAAAGATATATTTATTCATCTTTCTCTTTTTCCCAGCAACATGGATCTCCCATCCTAGTGGATGTGCTACTTCTATAAATGCATTGACATCATAATTATCACCTATACAGATGACCCTCGTTTTAGGCATTAGGCATTCATACAAGATTGTATAGGTTTCTCCCAGACTGTTTGTAAAAGAACAAACTTTTGATTTTTGCTGATCTAAAATATCCTCTTTTTCTATTGCTAGGGTAGCCGGATTTATGTGGGTATCTCTAGCTAAGTCATTTATTGCTTCATATACTTTACCTAGATTCATCTCGTTACTGACTGGAGCAGCAATAATCTGATACACAAGATTTAGCCTCCTACTGGAGACCTTGTGACGTATCATTTCTATAGGATTCTGAGCGTCTCTAGGATCTATCGGTGTAAACATAACCTCTATTTTTCCATTGCATCCTAGGCCGACACCGATCTGATGTGCATCATCCTCCATCGTATCGTATACAACTACTGAGCTTTTATTTTTAGAGATGGCAATAAGAGCTCTTTTCAGCGCATCGCCCTCTAGGCAACCTCCACTTATTCCCCCTTCCCAGTTCCCGTTGCTAGACACATACATTCGCGCACCTATCCTGCGGTAAGCTGAAGCCTCTACACGCACTACCGTTCCCAGAGCCGTTTTTTCTTGCGACCAATCTATCTGATCGTGGCGTCTTATAATCTTTTCTATCTCCTTCATCTACGCTGTCTTATTCAGCATGTAAAATAAGGTATTTTAAGTTTTGCAGGTACGGAATAGTGGGGTAAATAAAATAAGAGATCATTTTTTTGTTCTTTTATCAGGAGTTATCTCTTTTTGGATTATCTTCCACCCTATGTTATACGATAAGCACGGTAGAGTTATCAATTATATGCGCCTAGCAGTTACAGACAGATGTAACCTTAGGTGTTTCTATTGTATGCCAGAAGCAGGTATTAACTATGTAGACAAGTCAGAGCTGATGACTTATGAGGAGATGCTCAGGATTACTAGAGTGTTTGTAAAGCAGGGGATAAGCAAGGTGAGAATAACAGGAGGTGAGCCTTTTATACGGAAAGATATGATGGCTTTTTTAGAGGCCATCAGTGAGATTCCTGGCTTGGACAAGATACGACTAACAACTAATGGAACGCTGATATCACATCATCTTCCTAAATTACTTGCACTGGGTATTACTGAGATTAATCTTAGTCTTGACAGTTTAGATCGCCAGCGTTTTTTTGACATTACAAGAAGAGATGATTTTCCTAAGGTCATGAGTTGCCTAGAACAGATGATGGATCTGGGTATTCATGTCAAAATCAATATGGTTGTTATGAAGGGGAGAAATGACGAGGATATATTGCCGATGGTGGAACTAACAAAAAATAAGAAAATAACAGTTAGATTTATAGAAGAAATGCCATTTAACGGAACGGATGGACAAAGTAATGAAGGTTTTCTTTCTCATGTCAAAATAATGCAGATAATAAGAGAGAAGTACGCTTCTATATCGAAACTTAAAGATCCATTATATTCCACATCCCAAAATTATAAGGTGGAGGGATACCTAGGAGATTTCGGCGTTATTGCCGCATATAGTAGAACGTTCTGCGGTTCTTGCAACAGAATAAGACTAACACCCCAGGGTAAGATTAAGACTTGCCTATATGATAATGGTGTTTTTAATGTCAAAAATATGCTGAGAGCAGGCGCATCAGATACTCAAATAACTGAGGCCTTGCAATCAGCTCTGGCTAACAAACCCAAGGACGGATTCGAAGCAGAAAATAATAGGAAATTACAAGCGCCTGTTTCTGAATCTATGGCAACCATAGGAGGATAAAAGTATAATATGATAACAGTAGAAGAAGCGAAAACAATTATCCTGCAAGATTGTAAACCTTTCGGCGTAGAGCAGATATCCCTTGAGAATAGTATAACTAGAATTTTAAAAGAGGACTGGCTTAGTGATCGACCCCTACCTCCTTATGATAGGATAACTATGGACGGTATAGCTATAAGTTTTGATCCCTCTGATCCAGCAAAGAAATCATTTTTTATAAAGGGCGTTGCAGCAGCGGGGTCGCCTCAGATGAAAATTAGTGACAATAATAACTGCCTAGAAGTTATGACTGGAGCAGTCTTGCCATTAGGAACAGATACCGTGATCAGGTATGAAGAAGTAGGAATAGAAAATGAGATCGCTACAGTAAGCGCAAGCTATAGGAAAGGTCAGAATATCCATACACTAGGACAGGATAGAAAGGCAGGAGAGCTACTGGTAGCGTCGGGACAAAAAATTTCTCCGGCTGAAATAGGGGTGGGAGCTTCCATCGGTAAGAAAGATATTCTTGTAGCGACATTACCTAAGGTCATGGTCATCTCTACCGGTGATGAGTTGGTAGAAATAGACCAACAACCAGAAGCTTATCAGATAAGAAAAAGTAATGTTTATAGAATAGCGTCTACACTCAGATCGTATGGCATAAGTTATAGGCTAGAGCATCTTGATGATAAGCTAGAAGAGATTGTAAATTTTTTAGAGACAGCTGTGCAGGAATACGATGTAATTATTCTGAGCGGTGGCGTGTCTAAAGGTAAGTTCGACTTTATTCCAGAAGCAATGGAAAGAATAGGTGTAGAGAAATTATTTCATAAGATACAACAGCGGCCAGGAAAACCATTTTGGTTTGGAAAATATAGAGAACAGTGTACCATATTTGCATTGCCAGGAAATCCCGTCTCTTCATTTATGTGTACCCAGATTTATTTTATGGAATGGCTCAGTACTTGCCTAGGCGAAAAGGAAAAATCCAGACCATACGCTATCCTACAAGAGGAGGTCAGCTTCCGGCCTGATCTAAGTTATTTCTTAGAAGTAAAAATAGAATATTCTACAGAAGGTAAGATACTTGCTTTCCCAAAGAAAGGAAATGGATCTGGAGATCTTGCGAACCTTTGTGAAGGGGATGCTTTCATACATTTACCGCAAGGTGAAGATATATATCTTTCAGGAAAAGCCTATCCTATTTATTTTTACAGATAATATTATCATCGCAGAAACTTATAAAACCCCAACTAAAAAAATCTGCAGCAATAACGAAAGACACAACTCCAAATCACCACAACTCCAAATCACCACAACTTCACCCCTTATTAACTTTACAACTTCAAATTACCACAACTTCACAATATAATAGTACTCCATAACTTCACAAATTAACATGCTATCAAATCTAACTAAAAATCTATTATAACAATTGAAAATCAAGTATTTACATATTACAAAACATCTTTTATAAAATATTTGTACCTTTGCATCATATTTATTAAAATCCACTCTTATTAAGTTTCCCAAGATTAAGGAAGAGCAGAAATAAACAAGAAACATGAGTTTTGAAGATCTAGGAGTTTTAGAGCCTATATGTAAGGCTTTAAAAGAGAAAAATTATATTACACCTACAGCTATACAAGCAAAAGCAATTCCACCTATTCTCAAAAGAAGAGATATACTAGGAACTGCACAAACGGGGACGGGAAAAACCGCAGCATTTGCTATTCCCATTATTCAGCTAATACATCAGATAGAAAAGACAAGTAATAAAAAGCCAGTTCTACGTTCACTAATTGTGACACCAACTAGAGAACTTGCTATACAGATAGAAGAAAATATCAAGGAGTACAGCAAATTCACAAACATTAAGCAGGCTGTTATCTTTGGAGGTGTTAAACAACACAAGCAAGTACAACAGTTACGTGGAGGTGTACATATCTTAGTAGCTACGCCAGGAAGATTACTAGATCTACAAAGCCAAGGTTACGTAGATCTGAGTACAGTAAAAATACTAGTATTAGATGAGGCAGATAGAATGTTAGACATGGGCTTTATCCATGATGTAAAAAGACTACTTAAGTTAGTACCGAAAGATAGACAAACATTATTTTTCTCTGCAACGATGCCAGATAATATTGTAAAATTGTCCTCACAGATGTTAGATAATCCGCACAAGGTAGAAGTTGCAGCGGTATCCTCAGCAGCAGATACGGTTAAACAATATTTGTACTACACTAATAGAATGAGTAAGCGAGATCTATTATTGCACATCCTAGATAACCCAGAGATGGATCAGGTCTTAGTTTTTGGTAGAACAAAACATGGATCGGATAAGATAGCTAAACACTTAAGGAACAAGAATATTAATACAGCAGCAATCCACGGTAACAAAAGCCAGAACCAGCGACAAAAAGCTCTGAAAGATTTCAAAGATGGAAAAGTGAGGGTGCTGATAGCAACTGATATTGCAGCCAGGGGAATAGATATAGATAAGCTTAGCTGGGTAATCAATTATGATATTCCTAATCTTCCAGAAACATATGTTCATAGGATAGGTAGAACAGGAAGAGCAGGGGAGAATGGTACTGCTATTTCTATCTGCGAGCCAGAAGAAAATAGTTATGTTAAGGATATACAGAAGTTAATCAACAAGAAGATAGAAGTTATCACTGAAAATCCTTTTCCGCAGACAGAGAAGGCGATGACAGAAAGAGAGAAGAAGGAATTCAATAAAGAAAAAAATAAACGAAAGCAAGAGTTTTTTGCTAATCGTAAGAAGTCTAGAGGAGGACCTGGTGGACGATCCGGCGGAAGGTCTGGCGGAAGATCTGGAGGTGGTGGATCTCGAAAATCTAGCGGGTCTAGGAATCAAAGATCTAGATAAAAAAATGCGGGGTGTAAACCTCGTTTTTTTACTCTAATATCAGTTATATTCAAATGTATGAAGATCCTGTTTTTTTAGTAAGCAGGGGCAAACAGGATTTATATAACATCCTTTAAGACTATTTTTTTTATTGTCTTATTGTTAATAATAAAAGCTCAGTCTTAGATCTTCTACAATACGGTTTTTAATAGATATTTAAGTTCCACCCGGTCAATATTGAAATCTGCACCTAGAGCAATTTGTACGGATTTAGCTTTGCAGAGGCCAGCGATCGAGCAGAAGGTAGTCCTTGTCAATAAAGTAATAAATTTAAAGTATCAAATACTATAAAGTATTCGATGCTTATTTTTCGAAAATAACTAAGCTTCGCTCGGCGTACGGCTTCGCCTACGTCGCCAAAAATCCCTAGCACATTTTAAGCATCATAGACAAATTTTTAATTTTTATTTTGAATGTAACGAATAATATCGCTGCTAAATTATGAGATTTATTTAAGGAAAATCTCACTCAGAATGATAAATAATTAATCCAAAGGAATCTGATATTATTAATTCCGAAATATTCATCGTCGTCATCAAGAAAATCATCATTTAGATTACTAATCCTATATACGATTTGTCTACTTGCATCGTCAATAGTGAAAATGAAAGAATTATTTAATTCTTCGAACATAATACCATAACTACCTGGCCAAGCCTGCTAGTAATTTAATATCAAGGACCCACTCTTCTCCCAGCCTTTCTGGTCTAAATATCCTTATCTGAGATGAGATGATTATCCTCTATCATATTTGTAAGAGGAATAGATATAAACTCAGTGAAAATAATCTGTCTTTCTTGACATGAGAACTGAAGCAATATACTTAATACCATTTTTATTTTTAGATGACGGAAAAGGATTTAGAATTGTTCAAAATGGATCAAGACAAAAAACGTAGGCGAACCCATAGGTTCGGCGAGGCTTTTTAACGAAGGAACATGAAGAACAAA
>Ga0209831_1001079_pt1 | contig 25866 bp, 22 predicted proteins | sample Maine_Asex4_meta_FD_187451 | JGI IMG/M metagenome (GOLD analysis project Ga0209831, IMG submission 187451) | Marine algal microbial communities from Maine, USA - Maine_Asex4_metaG (SPAdes) (version 2) | ecosystem: Host-associated > Algae > Red algae > Unclassified | place: Maine, USA | collected... | reverse complement strand
ACGCAACGCGGCGCGCACGGCATCGGCGACCGCCTCGACCGGCCCGAAGGCGGTACGCCGCTCGTGCTCGCGCAACCGGTCCAGGTTGGTGCCGACACCGGCGAGCCGGCGCGCACCGATCGCCTCGATGCGCTCGTGTTCCAGTGCCTCGAACAGGGCGGCGGCGGCCACGCCGTCGGGCAGCCAGCGACGGTGCAGCCCGGCATCGTGGTGCCGGTGGCGCACCGCGGCCCGGTCGCTGCGACCGCGTGCCAGCGACAGGGGGACCGGGTCGGTGCCCGGCCCGGCGTCGTGCGGACCGGCATCCGGCTGCAGATCGGCCGCGGCGGCCACGCTGCGCGCGCAGGGCGCGAGCGCATCGTCGACGGAGGACGTCTGCGGACGCTTGCCGGGGAGCGCTGGAGGTCGGTAGCCTGGAATCACCCGGCAAGTATGCGTGTATCCTCGCTGCGCCGCCCGCACCGTGCCGGGCCCGCACCGGCCCGACCCGCATGCCCTCGCCCACCCCCGCACCGCCGATCCCCGGAACCGCCTCGCCGACCACCGGGTTCGACATCGCCCTGCAGCGCTGGGCGGAACGGGCCGCCGGGCTCGGCTGGCTGGCCGGCGAGCGGGCCGAGCGTCTCGCGACCCCCGTCGACGCCAGTGCGGCCGACCTGTTCGACACCGACGAGCGGCCGCTGACCGTCGGGCTGTTCGGCGGTACCGGCGTGGGCAAGAGCAGCCTGCTCAACCGCATCGCCGGCCAGCCGATCGCCCGGGCCAGCGCCGAGCGGCCGACCTCGCGCGGGGTGAGCGCCTACCTGCACCGCTCGCGCACGCTCGACGCCCTGCCGGCGGACTTCCCGCTGGAACGGCTGCACACCGCCGTGCACCACGAGGAGCGCTGGCGCGACGTGCTGTGGATCGACATGCCGGACGTGGACAGCGTGGCCATCGAGCACCGGGCCCAGGTGGTCCAGTGGCTTCCGCACCTGGACGTCGTGGTGTACGTGGCCAGTCCCGAGCGCTATCGCGACGATCGCGGCTGGCAGCTGCTGGTGGAGCACGCCGCCGAGCACGCCTGGCTGTTCGTGATGAACCAGTGGGACCGGGGGGACGCGCGTCAGCTGGACGACTGGCGCGAACAGCTGGACGCAGCCGGGTTCCCGGACCCGGTGCTGTACCGCTGCGTGGCGGGCGAGGCGGTCGGCTCGGTGGAAGACGATTTTCCGGCGATGCTGGACACCCTCGCCTCGCTGGCCGACCGGCGGCTGATCGGGGAGCTGGAACGGCGCGGCACGCTGGCGCGGCTGGAACGGCTGACGACGCTGGCCGCCACGCTGCGCCACGAGACGCTCGGTGCGCCCGGGCGGCCCGGGCGGCAAGGACCGCAGGGCTTGCCCGAGCATTGGCGGTCGCGCTGGCCGGACATCGCGGCCGGGCTGTCCGGTGCGCTGGAACCGCGCCTGCCGGAGCTGGCGGCCCGCTCGCGCGAGGCCGGTGACGGCTCGTTGTCCGGGCCGGTGACCCCGGCCCTGTTCGACGAGGGTACGCGGGCAGCCTGGCGGGCAGCCGTGCAACGCTTCGCGCAGGAGGCCACGGCGCAGGGCCTGCTGCCGCGCGGCGTGTCCCGGCGCTACCTGCCGCCGGCCTGCGATACCGTGCTGGAACAGCTCGAGGAACGAGCCGATGCCGCGATCGGCCCGGCGCTGGCCCGTCCGGGAACGGCACTGCAGCGTCGCCTGCACGCCGCACTCGCGGTGACCACCACCGTGCTGCCGCTGGCCGCTCTCGGCTGGGCCGGCTGGCGGGTGCTCGACGCGTTCCGGCGCGGCGGCAGCGATCCGACCGCCTATCTGGACGGCGGGTTCGCGATCACCGCCACCCTGCTGGTGGCGCTGGCCTGGGCGCTGCCGTGGTGGCTGGCGCAGCGCGTGCGGCCCTCCCGCCCGGCCGCGTTGCAGCGCGGACTGCGCGCCGCCGTCGACGACGGGCTCGCGTCGCTGGACGGGGCGGTGAGCGAGGCGCTGCAGGCGATCGAGAAGGAACGCGGCCTGCTGAGCACGGCGCTCGACGCCCGGCTGGACGAGGTCGCCGAGCGGGTGCTGCCGGTACGGGCGGGCCATGCCGGGCGTGATCAGTCGGCGTTGCCCCCGGTGCTGGCACGGCTGCTGTCGAGCCGCGGTGCGGGTGCCCCGGGCTCCAGCGGCCCCGACGGCGTCACGCAGGTGCGTGCCACCACCCACAGCGATACCGAGGCCGCACCGGTGTCGTGACACTCGCGCGCCAGCTCGCCGGCGGTCGCACCGCTGGTGAGCACATCGTCCACCAGCACCACGTGCCGGTCGGCCACGGCATCGTGCACGCGAAAGGCACCGCGGATCGCCAGCTGGCGCTCGGCCCGCGAACGTTCGGCCAGCGAGCCGGTGTCCAGCACCCGCACCGCCGAACGGGCGTGCACCGCGAGACCCAGCTCCCGGGCCGCCCAGCCGGCGATGGCCTCGGCATGGTTGAAGCCGCGCTCGCGCAGGCGTCGCGCGTGCAGCGGAACCGGTAGCAGCACCGGTGCGGCGCCCGGTGCGCTGCCCGGTGCTCTGCCGGGCGCCTGCGAGGCGCTCGCCACGACCGCGCGCGCGATGACGGTGCCGAACAGCCGCGCGTTCGGCATGGCCCGCCGATGCTTCAGATCGCGTACCCACCGGTCCACCGGAGCGGCGAAGCGCCACGGGGCGACCAGTTGCGCGAACGGCGCAACGAGGGTGCGACAACGCTCGCAGCGCACCGCGGTGATGGTCTCCCCGGGGCCCACGCCAGCGTGTCCGGGCGCGTCGGCCGGCACCGCGCCGTCCCGTGATCGCGGTGGTGGTCGTGGTGGTCGTCGCGGCGGTGCGACCGGTTCGCCACAGCCGATGCAGGCCAGCCATCCGTCCAGCGGCCGGTGCAGGGCCGGCAGCACCGACAGGCACGCCCCGCACAGATCGAGCCCCGGCGAACCGGGTCCGTCGCACAGCGCGCAACGGTGCGGCAACCACGCGCGGGCGAGTCGCCGCGACGTGCCGGTGGTCGGGAGCCGGGCGACGCGCCGGCACCACAAGGGGACACCCATCGGTGCATTCCGATCTTCCATGATCCGGTCGGTAGCCTACACTCGACCGTACGCTGCGGTTCGTTCGCAGCGCCGACCTGTCACGGATGTTGTTTTTTTCAGACGAAACGAGGCACCGATGCGTTTACAATCGGCACTCGTTCGTCTATAGATGACAAAAAAACAACACGGATCGCCGTCCGCTCGGTGATCGGTACCGTCTTCTTCTCGCACCACGATCACGTCCGTCCACACACCGGGAGCCCAGACACCATGCGCCTCAGAATTGCCACCACCCGTACCCTCGCCGCTCTTGCCGTGGGCAGTGCCCTCGTGGCCTCGAACGCCCATTCCGCTGCCCACGAGACGCCCAAGGCGCTCGAAGGCGAGATCGAGATCGTCGAGCAGGGCGAGGATGCCTACGTCCAGTCCGGCGGAAACGCGGTACGCACCGGCCTGGGCGAGTGCCTGCGCCTGGGCGGCTGGTCGGACGAGAACACCATCGATGCCTGCGAAGGCGTGGAGATGGTCGCCGAGGTCGTGCCGGAGCCGGAGCCGGTCGTCGAGGCCCCGCCGGCACCGAAGGAGCCGATCATCACCACCGCCACGCTGGGTGCCGAGGCCCTGTTCGACACCGAGCAGTCCACGCTGAGCGCCGCCAGCGAGCAGGCACTGGCCGACCTGCTGGTACAGCTCGAGCGCTTCCAGGAGATCAGCGACATCGAGGTCGTCGGCCACACCGACAGCCGCGGCACCGACGAGTACAACCAGGCGCTGTCCGAGCGGCGTGCCACCTCGGTAGAGTCCTTCCTGGCCGCGGCCTACCCGGACGTGGTCATCAGCTCCAGCGGCCAGGGCGAGAGCAGCCCGGTCGCGACCAACTCCACCCCGGAAGGTCGTCAGCTGAACCGTCGCGTCGAGGTGCAGGTCACCGCGAAGAGCATCACCGATTCCTGAAAGCCCGTACCCGAGCCCGTCCGGCCGGCGTGACGCCGGCCGACGACTCGTCAGCACGGCGCGCGGGGGAGCCATGGTCGGCCACGAAGGTCGGCCACCGGCTCCCCCGCCGCGTTTGCGCAGCTCGGCAGGCGGTGAGCGTGATGGCTCCCGTGATGGCCCCGGGACTACATCAGTCCCCGTTCCGCCAGCGAGGTGTGCACCCCGCGGCCGATGATCAGGTGGTCCAGTACCCGCACGTCCACCAGCGACAGCGCATCGCTGAGTTTCCTGGTCAGCCGCACGTCGGTGTCCGACGGCTCGGCCACCCCGCTCGGGTGGTTGTGGGCGAAGATGACGGCGGCCGCGTTCTTCGCCAGGCAATGCTTGACCACCTCGCGCGGGTACACCGCCGCCGAGTCGATGGTGCCGGTGAACAGCTCACGGTACTCGATGACCCGATGCCGGTTGTCGAGAAACAGCCCGGCGAACACCTCGTGGCCCAGACCCGTCAGGTGCAGCGCCAGGAACTGACGCACCGCTTCGGGTGAAGACAGCACGTCCCCCGTGGCCAGCGTCTCGAACACGTGCCGGCGGGCGATCTCCAGGGCCGCCTGCAGCAGTGCGTGGTGCGTGTCGCCGATACCGGGCACACCGGTGAGTTGCCCGCGGTCGGCGGACAGCAGCGCCGACAGGCCGCCCGTGTGCGCCAGCGCACCGCGGGCGACGTCCACCGCGGTGCGTCCGGGCGTGCCGGTGCGCACGAACAGGGCGAGCAGCTCGGCATCGCTCAGCGAGCCGGCACCGTGTGCCAGCAGTTTTTCGCGCGGGCGCTCGCCGGCCCGCCAGTCCTTGATCGTCATCGTCGTCGTCCCTGTCGTCGATCGGCGCACGTCCTGCGCACCGCGTTCGTCGAGTAGATCACGTTCGAGGCCTGCAAACCCTGACGGAGCTCACGACGTGACCGGTACGGTCGGCAAGGGCGTCTTCCCGCTGCGCGCTACTCCTCCATCCAGTACGTTCGCCGCTTGGCAGGCGTCGACACCGCACCGTCCACCGCAGCCGTACCGACCAGCAGGATCGGCTTGTCGGGCGACAGCTCGCTGATGTAGACCGCCACCGGTGGCGGAATGCCGACCCCGTCGAGTTCGGTGGAGCGTTCGGGTCCGTCACCGTCGCCGATGTGCAGACCGGCGCCGCTGAAGATGTTCATGGTGTAGAGCCTGCCGCCACCCAGGTCGGGCACGCAGGGGTCGATGGTGGTTGCGTCGGGCGGTACGTAGCTGGTGGCGATCAACCGGTTCTGCAGGATCAGCGGCGTGCCCAGCAGCTTCTCGCCGCTCGTCGGCAGGTTCACGAACCAGCCGTGCCCCGAGCTGTCGGTGTCGGCCGGACGCGAGGTGGCATCGAACAGCTCGCCTTCGGAGATGGGGTCGGCCGAAGGCTCCGGTCCGGCCGGATCGAGATAGAGCATGTAGATCCGGTTCACGGTGTCGTGCTCCAGCGGCCGATCGCGGCGTCCCGAGCCGATGGCGACACCGAGGCGCACGCTACCGTCCGGGAACCTGACGAGACCGACGTCCGGCGCATGGAAGAAGCGACGGTCACCACCGGGCTCGGTCGCACCGGTCGGGCTGGCGAACGGCATCGGACGATCGGCCAGCCGGGCCGCCAGGCCGAGGCTGAGCGTCGGGACGCCCGCCGTGTCGGTACCGCCCGTGTCCCGTCCCGGGTCGATGCGCCAGACATTGCCCCCCAGGTCCGCGGCGAGGAGCAGGTCGGTGATGCCGTCGAAGTCGACATCGGCGGCGACGATGTCGGCCACGATCGACCAGCGCATCTCCGGATGCCAACTCCGGTCGATGCGCGTGACCAGCTCCCCCGTCAGGGCATCCACGATGTAGATCGCGCCGACATCGCCGTGCTCGGCCTCCGGATCCCGGGTGTCGGCATCGTTCCATGTCCGGTAGCCGCTACCGAACACCAGCACCTCGCGCAGCGTCGAGCCGTCGCCGTGCGGGATCGTGGCAGGGACCGGACTCGACCAGGTCTGGCCCAGCGCCTCGAATCCCGGGCGGGTCGGGTCGATCGTCCACAGCAGGCTCGGGTTGGCCGGATCGGTGATATCCAGCGTGTAGTAGTGGCTGCCACCGCGGCGCATGCCGACGGTGAGCCAGGCGCTCTCGCCCTCGTCGACCACGCCGTTGCCGTTCTCGTCGCTCATGCGGGTGGTGATCGGGCCATCCAGCCCGTGGCGGAAATCCTCGGCCGCCCCGGCGAAGAACGGGCCGACGTTGCGATACAGCTCGTGGGGCAGGAAGCCGAACAGCTCGCTGCCGCTCGATGCATCGATCGCGTGCAGGAAACCCTCCTGCGTTCCGGCGAAGACCACGGATCTGCCGCCCGGATCGCTGGAGGCGTAGTTGACGATGGAGGCGGTGGTGTGCAGCGCCGCGCCGAGCTGTCGCCGGGCCTCGGCCGTGTCGTCGTCCTGATCCTCGTCTAGCACGTCCACGCCCCGCATCCACCGGATGGCGGCATCGCGCAGCGCCGGCGCCACGCCCAGGTCGGCGGCCCGCACCTCGCCCTGCCCGACCGCGAACGGCACCAGCTCGCGCGCCTGGTGGTTCCCGGCGCGCGACGGTGCGGGGTGGGTCAGCAGGTTGCGCTCGAGCTTGAGCCGGGATGCGGCGCCGCCCTTGTCGATGAACGCACCGTCGGGCCCGTTGGACCACCAGGACTGGGCACTGCCGTCGATCCGACCGTCCACCAGCACCGGCTTGCCGCCGACATCGACCAGACCGATCTCGCCCTGCTCCGAGATCGGTCCGAGGGCGTACTTCTTCATGTTTCCGGACCACAGCGACGTTCCCGCCTCGGGCTGGAACTGCGTCAGGTAGACATCCGAGCGGTGCGACGCCCGTCCGTACTGGCTGACCGACGCGGTCGGCGAGGTGAACGAGGCGACCCCGTTGGCGGCGCCGGCACTGATCCGTCGAAGCGCCTCGCCGACCTGACCGGCGTTGGACACGCTGTACGACCTGCCCCCTCCCGCCTGCACCAGCTGATCGAGAAAGTCGCTGGAGAAATCGAACCCGATGGTGCTGGTACGAATCGGGTGGCGATCCTCACCGCCCTCGCTCAACCAGGCCGCAAGCTCCACGGCGCACTCCACCGCCGGGTCGGCGGAGGAACAGGCGCCTCCGGTCATGGTGCGGATGGCAGGTGCCGAACTTGCATTAGATGGCGTCGGCGAGCCGTCGGTGACGATCACGATCTGGTTGGCCCGGCACTCGCTGGTCTCGGGCGCGATGTAGGTCGGCGTACCCGCGATGGTCTCCCCCGCGCAGGCCTCGTTGCCGGGGTCATCGGGCGCGCAGCCGGTCGGGCGCGTGATCGAACCGTTCTCGTAGGCGTGCGGATCGGACAGGCGGTGAACGCTGTTGCGAGCCACCTGCTCGCCACGCCGCCTGCCGTGCACGACGTCCGAGCCGAGCAGGTAGCGCGCGCTTTCCTCGAACAGGTTGACGAACGGCGTGTTGCCGATGGCCGGCATGAGCTGGACCTGCTCGATCAGCTCGTCGCGCACGGTGCGGAACGGCAGGCCCGACGCCTGCGCACCCTTCACCCGGGTCGAGATCCTGAGCTGCGGCCCCTCCCCGTCCCGCCCCAGGGCCGTCCGGATCACTGCCGGACTGGCCGCCCACGGATGGACGCTCAGGTAGATGTCGGATCCGGGCGTCCAGTCGGGGGAATCGATGACCTGCTGAAGGGTCCCGGACAGGTCGCCGGACTCGACCCGTTCCCCGGCGGCGAACGGGGTGTAGGCGGTCCTGAAATGGGGATCCCCGCCGAACCGGGAGGTGACCGGCTGGTCCGCCGTGTACGGTCCGGCATCGGCATCGTCGTCCACGGTGAACTGGAACCTCGTGTCAGCCGAGGTCTTTCCCACCACGCTCAGCAGCAGCCGGGCATCGGCGATGGATGCTCCCCGGGCCAGATCGACGTTGGGAAAGCGCAGTCCCAGCCTGGGAATGCTGCCGCCCGAGGGCACGCTCGCATCGAACACCCCCTGGTCGAGACGGGTACTGCCATCGGGCAGCTGGACCGCATCGCCTTCGGAACGGATCAGCTGCACCTGCTCGCCGGTCACCCGGGTGCAATGGCGGGAGCGATCCACCGAGGCGGGGTCGTACGAGACGTGCAATGATGCGCTCCGGTAGGCGCCGGATCGGTAGCTCCACGACAGGCGCTCGCCGGTGCCCTCCACGATCATCGCCATGGCGTTGCCGGCGCACCAGCCCGGCCGGTCGACGATCTCCTGCACGATGGGAGAGATGTCGGTCGATCGCTGTCGCACCGACAGGCCTTGCCAGGAACCGGGGGACCAGTTCACCTGCGCGGCGGTCTTCTCGCGAGCGCTCAGGGTGCGCTTCACCAATCTGAAGTCGGCGGCATCGTCCGCATCCTCGCCCCTGATCTGCAGGAAGGCATCGTTGTCGCCACCGCGCGGCAGGTACTCCAGCCACGCATCGGCGATCCGGGCCCCCGGCGGGATGTTCACGCTGTCGAAGCGCGTACCGTTGATGTATTTCGCGGGCGGTATGCCGGTGAGCGTGTACCCCAGCACCAGACGAGGTGCCGCGGCTTCGCTATCGCGGGCATGGTTGCCCAGGTAGACGGCGGTGTTCGTCCGGTCGAGCGAGGCGCTCGGGTCGGGCTTGATGATCACGGTCAGCGTCCCGACCTCGCCCTTGTCGAAGACCTGTGCGAACTGATCCTTGAAGTTCGGTGTTCTCAGGGACATCGGGCTATCGTTCAGCCCCTGCCAGTTCGCCGGTCGGGACACGTTCCAGCCGATCGGCCCGGTGGTGAGCGGCCGATCGTTCACCCGCCGACCCGGCGCGTCCGCGAACGGCGGCGAGTCCTTCCTGGCATCCAGGTAGATCAGCGTCTTCGCCGTACCCGATCCTTCGTCGGCCTCGGCGTCCAGCCATTCCTGGCCGGCCCATTGGAAGTCGATCGTCACCCTGGTCAGCGTCGCCCCCTTCGGCAGGCTGACCACCGGAAAGTGCAGCCCGATCGAGGCGCTCTCGCCGTTCTCGGTGGTGGAGAACGGCAGGATGTCGGTTTCGCCGAACACCGCCTGGGTCTGCAGGTAGGACTGGCCCCCTCTGTCGAGGTAGCGCCCCTGGCTACCGTAGTCGAAGGTTCGCTGGCCCAGGCTCAGACCCGCCGAGGTCAGTTGCATGGTGCCGGAGGATTCGCGCTCGAAGCCGTCGTCGGCATCCCTGGCGACCTGGGTGCGCAGCGAGATCAGCCCGCAGGCGTCATCCGGGCACAGGTCCTGGTCGATGCGCCGCGCGGGCGCGACGATGGCGCCACCCTGATCCAGGCCGTTGAAGGCCGACAGCCCCACATCGACGCTGTCGGTGGTGCGCAGGAAGTCGACCAGCGGATCCTTCAACCGGTCCAGCCGCCACTTCGCCCACGCATCGCCGGTGAAGCGCATCGATGCGCTGGTGTCGATGCCGATCACCATCTTCGGACGAAAGTCGGCGTCCGGGTGGGGCGAATAGATGTCGATGTCCTCGGCCAGCCCCGGCATCGGGGCCAGCGAACCGATCGACAGCGCGGCGGAGGCGGCGAATACCCGCAACCTCGAGGGGACGGCATCAATGCTCATGGACGTGATCCGGGGCCGGGTTCAAGGGGCGAGTGGTACGCGCATGGATGCACCGGCGACGACGCGGCGCACGGTGCCGGTACCGTCGATGGCGGCGCGGGCCTCGATCGAGTAGGCCGCGCGGGCGAACAGGCGCAGCGAGCTGCCGAACTCCGGCAGCAGGCCCTCGTGCCTGGCGGTGACCGTCACGTCGACCCGTTCGTCGATCGAGGCCACCTCGATGGCGGTCTCGCCACTCGGGGCGATGTTCTCTAATGCCAGCGTGTCGAAGACCGAGTCGCCGGCCGAATCGGCGACGTGGAACGCGGTGCGGTCGCGTTCACTAATGTTCACCATCGACAGCTCGGCGGTACCGATGCGCATGACGCTCATGCCCAGTACCGCGGTCAGCAGGACCAGCAGCAGCGAGACGACGAGCGCGGCGCCCGACTGACGGCCGGGCAAGGGAGGTCTGTTCATCGAACCTGCCGGGCGTCGCGGTTGCGGACCGTTTCGGTGCGTTCGAACACACGACGGATCCTCTCGTCGTCCGGAAACCCGATGGCACCGGACGTCGCACCGGCGCGTACCGACACACCCGCCAGCTGGAAACGATCGGGAGCGTCCTGCCCTTCCACGTGGGCCGGCGCGCTGATCAACAGGGCGAGCCGGACGCCGATGATCCGCTCGGGATCGAACCCGACATCGACGGCACCGCGTTCCGAGACGCCTCCGCCGGGGGCGCGCTGCCGATAGCGGATCACCAGTGCCTCCACGCCCGATGCCAGTTCCACCGGCGTGGTGTCCTGGAAGGGGTGCAGATGTTCGTACAGCGCGCGCACCGGCTCGCCGCGCCCGGTCTGCCGGGTCGTCTCGCCCACGTAGTACAGCGCACGTCGGTAGGGCATGACGCGTACCGACGACGGGTGTCGCGGATCGATCGTGAAGCGGTTGCCCAGCGGCGCACGCATCGTCAGAGCGACCGCCCCGTCCGCGATGGCGGCGGTGCTCTCGATGTGGAACCCTTCGGCCTTGCTGCAGTCGGCGATCAGCCCCAGGGCACCACGCTCCAGGCCCGGATAGGCGGATCCGATCTCGATCCTGGAGACATCCGACAGGGTGTCTGCCAACGGCACGCCGCGCCGGGCACCGCCCTCCAGCAGCAGCGCATCGGAGCCTGCGACCGGTACGCCCGGCCCGCTGAGCGGCGCACGGTAGCCGACCGGATGCGCCGGCGACCAGGAACCTGCCGATACCGAGAAGCCGTTGACGGGTTGCCAGTCGGTCGGCGCGGACCCGGCAACCGCTTGCCGGAGGGGAATGGCGGGGAGGGCACCGATGCTGCCGGCGCAACCGATATAGCCGGCGGAGCGGATGCCCAGCGCCAGCTCGTCGAGCGCGATGCGCGCCCGGCCCTGCAGTTCGGCCAGCGCCACGCCGGCCTGGCTGGAGCGGCTGCTGGCCACCATTGCCGTGGTAGCCGCGCCGACGACGAGCAGCCCGATCGAGAGGGCGATCATCAGCTCGATCAACGACACGCCGCCCTGCACCGCTCTGGATGCCGGCGTCACGGGCTGACCCGCAGGGTCAGCACATCGTCCTCGCGCACGCCCGCGTTGACCGTGGACCACTCCAGTCGCACGGTGTAGACGCCGTCGACATCGCGCGTGATCGTGCCTCGCGCCGGCTTGCCGTCGGCTCGCGCCGGCAGGCGCAGGGCACTCGACCTCAGGTCCTCCGACCAGGCGGCGATGTCCGCCTGCGCAAGCGCCGCCGCATCGCACCCGGCCACCAGGCAGCCGGGAGCAGTCTGCTCGTCGGCCGGCGACGCCGGACGCTCGCCGGCGTCGCCGGCCGCGGCGGCACCGGTATCGACGTTCGCGTAGGCCCCCGCCTCGATGCCCGGGCGATTGGCTCGCATCCGCGACACCATGTCTTCGGCCAGGAACCGGGCATTGCCGCGATACAGGGCTGACTGGTTGGTCTGGAGGGCGGTGAGCTGCATGCGGGTCGAGGCGAACATGCCCAGACTCAGGATCACCACCGCACACAGCACCTCGATCAGGCCGACACCGCTCTGCCGACAAGCTCCGGGCGCGCGCACAGTGTTCGTCAGGGGCACGAGGCCGACGCTCCCCAGCTGTCCAGCAGCGCGCCGTCCGCATCGCGCGATGCGCTCGAGTCGATCTCTCCGGCCACCGAGATGCGCAATGTCCGCGCCTGCTCCAGGCCGCGCCCGCCGCAGACGATCACGAAGCCGCTCGCCCCCCGGGCGCTGCCCGGGAACACGAAGCGGGTCGCGGGGACGCTGGTCCCGGACCAGCGACTGCGCACCCGCACGGCGATGCCGACAGCCTCCGCCCGGCCGCTCGACCGGCGAACCTCCAGCAGGGTGTCGCCGGCGTCCAGCGCCACCGCATCCCCGCCGGGCTCATCGGCGAATACCAGCCAGTCGTCGACCCACGCCGGGGCGCACGTCGCCCCGTCCAGGGTCGGACAGACGATCACGGGCCGCTGTCGGACCAGGGAGTGGATGCGGGCACGCCGCAGGTCCCAGGCGAGATCGTCGCGCACCGAGACCAGGCGCCGGTCGGACAGGCTGTCCAGGAACGATGGCGCGGCGATGCCCATCAGGATCGACAGGATGGCGAGCGCCACGATCAGCTCGACCAGCGTGAAGGCGCGCACGCCCGGCGGAACCCGGGGTGCGTCGTGCCGGTGGCATTCGGTCCTCTCGAGGACGTTCCATCGCATCCATTGCTCCACACATGCGGACGTTTCCCGCAAGGCATGGCGTGGGTATCGGCCGACGGCGCCGCTCCCTTAGACGTGCCCGTGACGGATTGCCCGAGTCGGTGCGATCCGTCCGACGATGTCGATCGACAGACCTTGCCGGCCCGTGCGCCCGGCTACCAGCGGATCATTTCACCCCGCCCGCGCTCGAACCGGGTCCCGGCCCGCTACCCTCACCCCATGGACCCTCTGAACGGACACAAGATCCTGCTCGGCGTCACCGGCGGCATCGCCGCCTACAAGGCGGCCGTGCTGGCGCGCGGCCTGATCGCGGCCGGCGCCACGGTGCGGGTGGTCATGAGTGCCGGTGCACGGGCCTTCGTGCAGCCGCTGACCTTCCAGGCGCTGACCGGGCACCCGGTGCACACCGACCTGCTGGACGAGGCGGCCGAGGCGGCGATGGGCCACATCGAGCTGGCACGCTGGGCCGACCTGGTACTGATCGCCCCGGCCAGCGCCAACACGCTGGCCAGACTTTCCCACGGGTTGGCCGAGGACCTGCTCGGGACGCTGTGCCTGGCCACCGACGCACCGCTGGTGGTGGCCCCGGCCATGAACCGGCTGATGTGGGCGCACCCGGCCACCCGCGCCAATTGCGCCACGCTGGCCGCACGAGGGGTGCGGTTCATCGGCCCGGCCTCGGGCGAGCAGGCCTGCGGCGAGGTCGGCGCCGGCCGGTTCGAGGAGCCCGAACGTATCGTGGCGGCCCTGCGGGCGCAGGCGTTCGACGACCCGACCGCGAACCCGACGGCCGGTGCGACCAGTGACGCGATGGACCACGCCACGGACGACTCGCTGGCCGGCCGGCAGGTGCTGGTCACCGCCGGCCCCACGCGCGAACCGATCGATCCGGTACGCTACATCGGCAACCGCTCCTCGGGCCGCATGGGCTTCGCGATCGCTGCCGAGGCGGTGCGGCGAGGTGCCCGGGTGACGCTGGTCAGCGGCCCGGTGACGCTGCCCACCCCGGCCGGGGTCACCCGCATCGATGTGGAGCGCGCGCACGACATGCACACCGAAGTCATGCAGCGTGCCCCGTCGAGCGAGGTGTTCATCGCGGTCGCGGCGGTGTCCGACTATCGGGTGGTCGAACGCTCGGTGCACAAGCTCAAGAAGGACGGCGAACCGCTGACGCTGTCGCTGGTGCCCAACCCGGACATCCTGGGCGATGTCGCCGCCGGCGAGCCACGGCCCTTCTGCGTCGGCTTCGCCGCCGAGACCGAAAAGCTGGAGGAGCACGCCCGCATGAAACTGGTCGCCAAGCGCCTGGACCTGATCGCCGCCAATCGCGTGGCCGACGCGGACGCACCGGTGTTCGGCAGCGACGACAACGCCGTGGAGCTGTACTGGGCCGACGGCGGACACCGTTCCCTGCCCCGGGCGCCCAAGCACGACATCGCCCGCGCATTGCTGGACACCGTGATCGAGCGGCTCGCGGCAACCGGGGCGGCACGATGAGCACCATCGACTACCGCGTGCTCGATCCTCGCCTGGGCGATAGCGTGCCGCTGCCGGACTACGCCAGCGAGGGCGCCGCCGGGCTGGACCTGCGCGCCATGCCGCCCGAGGCGCTGACCGTGCACGCCGGGCAGACCGAGCTGGTACCGACCGGCATCGGCGTGCACATCGCCGACCCGGGCCTGGCGGCGCTCATCCTGCCGCGTTCCGGGCTCGGGCACCGCCACGGCATCGTGCTCGGCAACCTGGTCGGGCTGATCGATTCGGACTACCAGGGCGAGCTCATGGTGTCGTGCTGGAACCGCAGCCGGGACGCGTTCGTGCTGGAGGTCGGCATGCGCCTGGCCCAGCTGGTGATCGTGCCGGTGGTGCAGGCCCGCTTCGAACGGGTCGAGCGGTTCGCGGACGCCAGCGTGCGCGGCGAGCGCGGCTACGGCTCGACCGGTACGGACTGAGCAGGGGGAACCGGTTCAGGCAGCTCGCAGGCCCGGGGCCGTCGGCACCGCCGCCTCGTCCAGCCAGCGGTCCATGTCGTGCTCGCCCATCGGCCGTGCCAGCAGGAACCCCTGCCCGGTCGGGCAGCCGAGCTCGATCAGCTGCCGTCGCTGCAGATCGGTCTCGATGCCTTCCGCGATCACATCGACGCCCAGCGATCGGGCCATGACGAGAATGGCCTCGAGCACGGGCCTGCCGGACCTGTCGTCATCGATCGCCGCGATGAACGAGCGATCGATCTTGATGCGATCGATCTCGAGGCGGTTGACGTTCGCGATCGAGGCGTGCCCCGTGCCGAAGTCGTCCAGCTCCACCGACACCCCCGATGCCCGGATCGCTTCGACGACCTTCACGATCGTCTCGTCGTCATCGACCATCACGGTCTCGAGGATCTCGACCGACAGCCGGTCTCCGGGAAAACCGTGCCGTGCCAGCGTCGAGGCGAGAAACGCCACGAAACCGCGGTCGTGCAGCTGGGCCGACGAGGCGTTGACCGACAGCCGGCCGAACGGCGTGCCCCGTGCCAGCCAGCCGCGGGCGATCCGGACGGCCTCGTCGATGACCTGCTCCCCGAGCGGCACGATCAGGCCGGTCGCCTCCGCGATCGGCAGGAACGCACCGGGGAAGACGATGCCGCCATCGGCGTTCCGGCACCGTGCCAGGGCTTCCACGCCCACGACCTGACCGGTGCGCATGTCCAGCTGCGGCTGGAAGTGGGGTTCGAAGGCATGCGTCCCGAGCGCCTCCCGAACGAACACTTCGCTTGCGCGCCGCTGCTGGAAGGCGGTGCGCAGCGCACCGTGAAAGGGGGTCACCGCGTTCTTGCCGATCGATTTCGCGTGATACAGCGCGATGTCCGCGTTGGCGTGCACCTCGTCGAGCGTGGTCCCGTGTCCGGGCGCAGTGGCGATGCCGATGCTGGCGGCCACCGCGGAGCAGCCGGGTTCGAGCGACAACGAGGCCTGCAGGTCGGCACGCAGGCGTTCGGCCATGTCGCGGGCGATGCGCGGGTCGTGCGAACCGATGTGGACGAGAAACTCGTCGCCGCCGGTACGAAAGGCGAGATCCTCGTCGCCGATGTTCGCGCGGATCCGGTCGGCGACGGTGCGCAGCAACCGGTCACCGGCATCGTGACCGTGGGCGTCGTTGACGTTCTTGAAGTTGTCGATGTCGAGGGCGATCAGGGAGTAGCCGATGGCACCCGCGCCCGATGATTCGCGCGACAGGGACTGCGCGAACGCGTGCAGGTGATGACGGTTGGACAGGCCGGTCAGCTGATCGTGCAACGAGGCGTGAATCAGCTCGGCCTGCTGGCGCCGTACCGTCTCTTCCCTGGCGACCAGCTCGTCGGCGAGCGGTGCGAACACGAACCGCGCCTCGATGAACAGGATGGCGATGGTGACGAGCAGCAGGCCGAGGTGCATCGCCTCCGCGCGCCCGGCGTCGGTGCGCACCCGATCCTCGTGAAAGCCGACCACCGCGTCGAGGGCACCCGGCAGATCGCTCCGGGCTGCATCGGCCATGCGGGTCGCGATGGCGGTCTGCTGCCGGGCACCGTCCCCGGCGAGCAGGGCACGCCCGTCGGCGAGGAACGCCCGCACCCGCGCATCGACATCGTGCGGCCCGCCGGCGTAGTAGGCGTGCTCGGCCTCGGAGCGGATACCGGGGAGATTGCGCTCGGCGTTGCCCGCCATCAAGCTCTGGTGAGCCGCCGCCATGTCGCCGATGGCCGCGTGCAGGAGCGCCCTGTCCCCCTGCAGCGCATCGATGTCGTCCGCCTGCGCGACCCGCTGCGAGAGCATGGCGATCCGTTGCGAGAGCATGCGCTGCTTGCCGGCGACGTTGATGATGGAGGCGACTTCCCCCTGCCGGGCGATGAAGCCGTCCAGCACGAGATAGCCCCCGACCGACAGGAGACCGACCAGGCACAGTGCCAGCGTGTACGCCCGCCCGATGCGTCTTCCGATGTCGGAGAAGCCCGTCTTCCGATCCGCTGGGTTCATGCTTTCGGATAGCGACCCCCTGCCGACATGTCTTGAACGAACGCACGGGCAGGGCCTGGGCGCCCGAACGTCACGGCAGCGGTGCGATACTCTGCCGCTGGTCCTCCAACGTACCGATCGTCCCGCCCATGCCCATCTCCCCCGCCATCTTTCGTGCCTACGACATCCGTGGTGTCGTCACCGACGCGCTCACGCCGAGCGTGGTGCGCGAGATCGGTCGCGCGTTCGGCAGCGAGAGTGCGGCGCGCGGCCACACCACCGTGGCGATCGGGCGTGACGGTCGTCTCTCCGGACCGGCCCTGTCCGAGGCGCTGGCCGAAGGGCTGCAAGCGGCCGGCATCGAGGTGGTCGACATCGGCATGGTGCCCACGCCGGTGCTGTACTTCGCCACGCATCATCTGGACACCGGCACCGGCATCATGATCACCGGCAGCCACAACCCGCCCGACTACAACGGGCTGAAGATGATGATCGGCGGCGACGCCCTGTTCGGCGACGGCATCCAGCGGCTGAAGGCGCGCCTGGACGAGGGCGATCTGACCAGCGGCACCGGCGGCTACCGCCAGGAGGACGTGCTGCCGGCCTACATGGAACGCCTGCTGGAGGATGTCAGGCTGGCTCGCCCGATGACGATCGCCTTCGACTGCGGCAACGGCGTGGCGGGTGTCGTGGCACCTCGGCTGTTCGAGCGTCTGGGCACCGAGGCGCACGGCCTGTTCACCGATGTCGACGGCACCTTCCCGAACCACCACCCCGATCCCGCCAAGCCTGCGAACCTGGTCGACCTGAAGCGCCTGGTGGCCGAGACCGGCGCCGAGGTCGGTCTGGCGTTCGACGGCGACGGCGACCGGGTCGGCGTGATCGACGACCGGGGCAACGTCATCTGGCCGGACCGGCAGATGGTGCTGTTCGCGCGTGACGTGCTGGAGCGCAACCCCGGTGCGAAGATCGTCTACGACGTGAAGTGCTCCAAGGTGCTGCCCGAGGCGATCGAGCAGGCCGGAGGCGAACCGCTGATGTACAAGACCGGCCACTCGTTCATCAAGAAGCACATGAAGGAGACCGGTGCCCTGCTCGGTGGCGAGATGAGCGGCCACCTGTTCTTCAAGGAACGCTGGTACGGCTTCGACGATGCGCTGTACGCCGCCGCCCGCCTGCTGGAGATCCTGTCCAGGAGCGAGCGCACCGCCAGCGAGATCTTCGGTGACATCCCCGACAGCATCAACACCCCGGAGCTGAACGTGCTCCTGGAGCGCGACGGCGCCCAGCACGCGTTCGTCGAGGCCTTCACCGCCAATGCCGTGTTCGAGGGCGCGACGCTGACCACCATCGACGGCGTGCGCGCCGACTACCCGGACGGGTGGGGCCTGGTGCGCGCCTCCAACACCACCCCCTCGCTGGTGATCCGGTTCGAGGCGGACGACGAGGCGGCGCTGGCGCGCATCCAGGACGCGTTCCGGGCGGTCATGCTCGAGACCGACAGCGCCGTCCAGGTACCGTTCTGAACATGTCCGGCCGCGATACCGCCCGGGTACTGAACGAGGCGCTGCCCTACCTGCAGCGCTACGCCGGCGAGCGCATCGTGATCAAGTACGGCGGCAACGCCATGACCGATGCGCGGCTGCAGGCAGGCTTCGCCGCCAACGTGGCCATGATGAAGCAGGTCGGCATCGATCCGGTGGTGGTGCACGGCGGCGGACCGCAGATCGGCCAGATGCTGCAGCGGCTGCAGATCGAGAGCCGGTTCGAGGACGGCATGCGCGTCACGGACGCGGCCACCATGGAGGTGGTCGAGATGGTGCTCGGCGGGCTGGTCAACAAGCACATCGTGTCGAACCTGGCACGGGCCGGTGGACGCGCCATCGGCGTGACCGGCAAGGATGCGGACCTGATCAGCGCACGTCCCATGCGCCTGCCCGGCCGACCCGACGTGGATCTGGGCTACGTGGGCGAGGTGGAGAGCATCGACACCCGCCTGCTGGAACGGTTGATGGACGATCGCTTCATCCCGGTGCTCGCGCCGATCGGCACCGACGCGGACGGGGCGAGCTACAACATCAACGCCGACCTGGTGGCCGGAGCCGTGGCCGCGGCCCTGGGCGCGTCACGGTTGCTGCTGCTGACCAACACGCCGGGCATCCTCGATGCCGGGGGCACGTTGCTGACCGGTCTGTCCGCCGACGACGTCGATGCGCTGATCGATGACGGCACCATCCACGGCGGCATGCTGCCCAAGGTGCGGTGCGCGCTGGAGGCGGTCGAGGCGGGCGTGCCGAGCGTGGTCATCCTGGACGGCCGGGTCGAGCACGCGCTGCTGCTGGAACTGTTCACCGACCAGGGAGCCGGCACGCTGATCGGGCAGCACCGGCCCGATTGACCGAGCCGGCCGGCCGGGCCGGCAAGGCGGCCTCAGCGGCGCGCCGCCTTGAGCTCGCGGTAGCGCGACAGGTCGTTTTCAAACTTGTCGGCCACGTCCGAGCGCTCGGACGCCTTCGAATCGATCAGCGACCAGGCGTTCTCGATGTTGCGCTGGAGGCTCTGCAGTTCGTCGTGCAACGACTGTTGCGCGCCACCGGCCCCGGCCGACTTCTCCTGTATCTGCACCCGCTTGTTCACGATCGACAGCCGCTCGGACAGGATCCTGATCCGGTCGTCGAGCCGGCTGATCAGCCCGTCGATCATGCCGATGCGATCATCGCGCGTGCGCGTCAGATCCTCCTCGGTGGTAAAGGTCGCCAGCAGCGCACGGTCGCGGATCCGTGACAGCTCCTGCTCGCGCGCCAGCTTGCGCGCACTCCGCCTCTCCTCGCGCGACAGCACCCGTTCGAGCACCACCCCCTGCGTGTTGAGGACGCTGTGACCGTCGTCCTGACGCGAATCCGGTGCGCGATCCTGGTAGGTGACCGATCCGCCGCTGCGCCACTTGTAGACCGGATCGGCCCACACCGCTCCGGTGACGACCAGCCCGGTCAGGACCAGTGCCGCACGCGCCGCACACCACCGGGCGCACGTTCCCGATCGAGGCGTGGAGCGCGTGCCGTCCGGTGCCGAGCGGTGATCGCGGTGTAGGATCGATGCTGCCTTCATGGAGTGTCCTGCTCACCGAGACCGCCCGGGTGCGACGAACGCGTCGTGCCCGGCCGGCCTCATCGCAAATCCGGAGGTTGTTCGTCGTAGCGTCCCGCCGCGCCCATCGTGAAGCGCGGTAGCACCGTTCTGTGACGATGGCGAGTTGTCCCCCTCACCCGTCGGCTACCGGATCCGCGACATGCGCATCATCACCGCGAACCTCAACGGCATCCGCTCGGCCGCCGCCAAGGGCTTCTTCGGCTGGCTGTCGCGCCAGCGTGCCGACCTGGTGCTGCTGCAGGAGACCCGGGCACAGCGCCACCAGCTCACCGATCCGGTGTTCTCGCCGCGCCGTTTCCAGGCCTGGTTCCACGATGCCGAGAAGAAGGGCTACAGCGGCACCGCCGTCTATTCGCGGCACGCACCGCGCAGCGTGCGCCATGGCCTGGGCATCGACTGGATCGACCGCGAGGGGCGCTACCTGGAAGTGCGGTTCGAGAACCTGATCGCGGTGTCGCTCTACCTGCCATCGGGCAGCGGCGGGGAGGAGCGCCAGGCGTTCAAGATGCGCGTGCTGGAGGTGTTCCTGCCGCACCTGCGCGCGTTGCGGGCCGAAGGACTGCCGGTGGTGATCGGCGGTGACTGGAACATCGCCCACGCCGAGGCCGATATCCGCAACTGGCGCGGCAACCGCGGCAACTCGGGGTTCCTGCCCGAGGAGCGAGCCTGGCTGGACGCGCTGTTCGAGCGCGAAGGGTTCCGGGACGCCTTCCGGGCCCTGCCGCAGAGACCGCACGAGTACACCTGGTGGTCGCAGCGAGGCAACGCGCGCGCGAACAACGTCGGCTGGCGCATCGACTACCAGATCGTCAGCGCGGAGCTGGCCGGTGCGGTCACGCGTACCCGGGTCTACCGCGACCGGATGTTCTCAGACCACGCACCGCTGATCATCGACTACGCGCACGATATCGAGGTGTAGCCTGATCCGAACCGGAATCCGGTCCGGACTCCGGTTCGGGAGGACGTTCGGCGGACAGACCGACCGGGGCGCCGTAGGTGGCCGGCTGGCTGCCGTGGTGCCAGTCCATCGCACGCAGCAAGGCCGCGTGCACCTCGTCCAGGAAGGCCCGTCCGGGGCGCTCGATCACCACCCGCGTGCCATCGGCGAGCAACACCTCCAGCCGACGCCGGTCCGGCAGGATGAACGCGAACCGCGCCGCGAACAGGGCCACCAGCACGGAGGCCGCGAACAGGCCGAACCCCAGCGACCAGGGCAGCACCGCACGCCACAGCGTCGTGCCGGACGCACCGACCAGCACCAGCGTGGCGGCGAACAGGCCGCGCCAGGAGTGGCGCGGCGACACGTTGTCGGTCAGCGACACCCGTACCACGGTGCGCATGACGTGACTGGTACCCTCATGCGTGAACCAGCCGGGGGTGACGCGCACGCCGTCCTCGTCGAACAGGACAGGGTCGGACAGCACCGTTCAGCGACCGGTCGGTGCCAGATGCCCCTGCCAGTCCACGCGCCGGTCTCCGAACACCAGGAAATCCGGGTTGATCAGCGACTCGCGCCGGTTGTAGGTCAGGTTCTGCAGCGAGACGGTGTCCACCAGGTGACCACCGGCCTCCTCGACGATGACCTGAGCGGCACCGGTGTCCCACTCCCCGGTCGGGCCGAGCCGTGCGTAGACGTCCGCTACCCCTTCCGCCACCAGGCACGACTTCAGGGCCGACCCCATCGCGACCTCGTCGTGCTCGCCGAGCCGATCGAGAAAGCGCTGCATGCGCACGCCGGTGGTCGGGCAGCGGCTGCGCGCCACGGTCGGGCCGCGATCGGGCACGTCGCGTACGTGGATCCGCTCGAAGGCCGCCCCGCCGACACTCTTCCACGCACCCGTGCCGCGCACCGCGTGATAGACCAGATCGAGCACCGGCGCGACGATGACGCCGAGCACCGGACGGTGATCGACGACCAGCGCGATGTTGACCGAGAACTCGCCGTTCCTTCTCAGGAACTCGCGCGTGCCGTCCAGCGGATCGACCAACCAGTAGGCGGGCCACCCGATGCGCTCGGCCAGCGGAATGGCGTCGGATTCCTCGGACAGGACCGGCAACTCGGGCGACACGGCTGCGAGCGACTCCACGATCAGCGCGTGCGCGGCCATGTCGGCGGTGGTCACCGGCGTGCGGTCCTGCTTGACATCGACGCCGACGCTGTCCACGCCGCAGCCGTTCTCGCCGTACACCGAGACGATGCATTCACCGGCGTCGCGCGCGACATCGAGTGCCCTGTCGCGCAGGGTGTCGAGCATCTCGCTGTCCAGTGGCGCGTTCATGCCGTTTCGGTCTCGGGGCTTCCCCCTGTATAGCGGTCGAACGGCGAAAAAGTTGGCCCCTCGTCCGAATTACCTTGAATCCGCCCGGACGATCGCCGCTTTTGCGAAGCGCTACATCAATCGGTTCACGTTGCCCGATTGCTGCAGGCGGTACGCACCGGCTGCATCCGGGCGGGCCATGCGCCCCAACCCGTCGACGATCGCCGCCGGTGCGGAAGCCGACGGCGTGAGCGTCACGTCCACGCTGTAGTCCCCGTTCGGCGCGATGGTGAACGTGCCGCCACCTTCCACGTCTCCGCCGCCGATGGCCAGCGTGCCGGCGTGCAGCGCCTCGCCCTCGGGCCCGAGGGTGATGTCGACGGTGCCGAACCGGGCGGCGAACGGGCGCACCAGCACCGCCTCGCTCCAGCGGATACTGCCCAGGAAGGTCTGCAGCAGCTCGTCCTCGATCGACAGCCGTTCGATGTCCACGCTCAGCGTGCCGTCGAACTCGGCGATCGGGGCGGGCAGCAGCGGCTCCAGCTCCCCGGCCTGCGCCGTCATGGTGAAATCGCTCACGTGCAGGTCGTTCTGCCAGGTGCGTTCCACCAGTCCGGCCCCCGTGCCGCCGTAGCCTGCGAAGCCGACCTTCGCGCCGCCGCCGCCGGGCAACGAACCGGGTGCCAGCCGCCAGGTGACGTCGCTGAACTCGAGCGGCAACAGGTCGTCGGTGGAACGCACCCGCTCGACCCGCCCACGCCACAGCGGTCCGGACACCCCGTCCAGCGCCACCGGACCGAGCCGGTCCCGCACCCGGTCGATGAGCGGTGCCGCCGGGAACATCACCACCAGCGTGATCAGGAAACAGACGGCGCCCAGCAGCAGCAGGCGCGCGACGCGCATCAGCCGCGCTCCATCGTGAAGCGGGCCGACACGGTGCCAGGGCTGCGCCGGGTCAGCGTCATGTTGCTCACCTGCAGCCCGTACAGCTCCAGCTCCGCGAGCACGCCGATCAGCCGGTCGAACTCGACTTCACCGAACTGCACCCGCGCCCCGTCGCCTCCGGCGGGTTCGACCCGGTCCGGCGGCGCGATGCCCGCACCGCGGATCACCTCGTCGATCAGCAGGTAGGGTGCCTTGTCGCTGGCCAGCCGTTCGCCACCGCCGCCGCCGCTGGCCACGATCCGTGCGCCGCCGTCGCGTACGAACGCCAGCAGCTCGCGCTTGGTCTCGATCGCCCCGCGAGCGCTCTCGGCCCGACTGGCGACCGGGTACCACAACACGGCGTACAGCAGGGCCAGGGTGGCCAGCACGCCGACCACCGCGACGATCAGCCGATCGCGCGGGCTCTGCCTGAGATACCAGTCCTTCATGTCCGTGGGCTCATCGGTCGTCGGCTCATTCGATACGCGCCCGCGCGCGGATGCCGCCATCGCCGTCCGCCACCGCGGACTGCACCTGCAGGGCAAGATCGCCCCTGCCCTCCAGTGCCTGCTTGAGCGCATCGAGCGTCGGGACCGCATCGGTCACCAGGTCCAGATCCATGCGCCCGCCCCGCACGCTCATCGAGTTCAGCACGGTCTGCGGCTGGGTGGCCAGGCTCTCGGCCACCTGCGCGAAGCGGTCGGTGAAACCACCGCCACCACCGGCACCCGAGGCGCCGAGCGCCTGCTCGATCTGGCGGCGCGGCAGCTGCATCGGCGTGCCGGGCAATGCCCGCTCGAACGCCTCGGCGATGGCGACGTCCAGCGCCTGCTCGCGGGCACCCAGCTCGCGCAGCTCCAGCACGCGGCCGGCGAGCACGACCAGCAGCAGGGCGGCCGCCAGCCCCAGGCTCCAGCGCCAGGGCTTCCAGGTGCGGTCGAACTCGCGCCGCGGGCTGTACTCGCCCTGCAGCAGGTTGATCGGCACCGTCGCGCCCAGTCCCTGCTCGAACAGGGCCAGCGGATCGCCCGGGTCGTCGGGGTACTCGACGCTCAGGCCCGGCGGCAGCGCCAGCTCGGTGCGCCCGCCGGCATCGGCGTACAGCGCGAGTACCGGGTCGGCACCCGGCTCGGCGTCCGGATCGGCAGCGCGGGCGTCGGTGCGCGCGTTGTCGAGCATCACGCCGGCGATCACCGTGTCGGCGACGAAGCCCGCGTGCTCGTCCAGGCGCACGATGGTGCGCTCGGCGCCGGCCAGTGCCGTCCAGCGCAGCGGCTGGCCGGCAACGGCGCGGGTGTACGGCAACGCGAGCGTCTCGGGCACGATGGCCGTCGGCCTGAGGCCGGCCTCGGCGCAATCGGCGAGCACCTGCTCGAACAGGTCGCGCCCGATGATCGCCACCGGGTAGACATCGTCACCGACCTTGCGACCCAGCGCGAAGTGCAGGTCGTCGACATCGTCGGCCAGCTGCTCCTCCAGCGCGTAGCGCACCACGGTGGGCGCGCGCGAGGCGGAACCGCCGGGCACCTGCGTGCGGGTCAGCAGCACGCCGTCACCGGGCAGCACCAGCGTGATGCGCTGCCCCTCGACATCGTCCGCCGCCTCGCGCAGCGTGCCCTCGTGCGGCAGGGCCGGCAGATCGTCCTCGCCGCACACGCACCAGCGCACGGCGTCGCGGTCCGGGTCGGGCCAGTGGATGATGGCGTGTCTGGACACTAGCGCTCTGTCGGCATGGTGGCGGCGGCTTCGGCAGTCCCTGCCGCACGGCGGCGCAGGGGGGCGATACGGTACGACACGCGCTCAGATCGTGTCGCGGGAACGGTACAGCACGCGCGTACGCCCCTGCTCGTCACGCTGGAACAGGGTGTACTGGGACACGCGAACCGCCTCGGTCAATACGTCGATCCGCAACTGAAAGTAGCTGGAACGTACGTCATAGCCAGTTTCGGGCCCGAGATCGAGATCGTTGGCTCCGCCCGGGTCGGCCTCGTCGCCGAAGATCAGCTTGCTCTCGTAGGGCAACCGCTCCTGATCGGCCACCAGTGCGTCCGGACCATCGTCCGCGCTCAGGTCGAACAGGTCCTCGCAGTCGGGGTAGTCCTCGTAGGCGCCGGTCTCCCAGCGGGTCAGGTCCCCCTCCAGGCCCTTCAGGTCGGGGGCGATCGAGGCGATCACCTCCGGGGTGGCGGTGTTGACGTTGACCGCGGTCGGCCCGGCGTCCACCGGCAGGGTCGCCACGTGCGGCAGCAACCGCTCGTAGTCCTCGGCCTCCTCCTCCACCGACGGGCTGAACCCCTTGACCAGCTTCAGCTCGCTGGCCGAGCGCATCGGTGCATTGCCCGCCCGGTAGGCAGGGGTCAGTCCGCTGTAGTAGTCGTCCTCCGCGCCGTCGGGCAGCGTGGCGTCGATGTCGGCGTCCACCCAGTCGAGCACCGCCTGCGCCTTGACGGTGTCGATGCCGAGTTCGATGAGCAGCCGCTGCAGCTGCTCGAACGCCGTGGGCACCGGTACGCCGTCGGCGTCGGCCAGGTTGTTCAGGTTGAACCGCCCCTGCATGTCGACGATGCAGCCCTGCAGGGCCGCCCCCTCGTCGATCGGCACCGGCGGGAGGGTCTGCGCCCAGTCGTCCTCGAGCGAGTCGGTGTTCTCGCGCAGGCCGTCCTGACGGTCCCGGTACAGGATGGCGGCGGCGAAGCGCTCGCCGCTCACGGCCAGATCGCGCGCCAGGCCGATGGCCGCCTCGTTGCGCTCGCGCTGCAGCACCAGTTGCTGGCGGCTGACGATCGACACCATGGTGATGGTGCCCAGCGCCACGACCAGCATGGCGGTCACGATGGCGATGCCGCGCTGGCGCCCGGGTGACCCGGGTGATCGATTCATCAAGACGGCAGCGCGAACACGCGGCGCACCTCGCCCATGTCCTGCAGCGTGAAGATCAGCTCGACCGCCAGCGGCAACGCCGGCGGATTCTCGTCCAGCTGCGCATCGTCCGCCGGCCAGTTCTGCTGCCACGCACCGTCGCGGTCCAGGAAGCGCAGCCTCAGGTCGACCACCCGGTCGAGCATCTGCCGGCGGCGACTGGGCGACTCGTCGATCGGGTCCAGGTGGTACCAGTAACCGCGGATCAGCCGGTCCCCC
>Ga0209831_1001078_pt1 | contig 25869 bp, 24 predicted proteins | sample Maine_Asex4_meta_FD_187451 | JGI IMG/M metagenome (GOLD analysis project Ga0209831, IMG submission 187451) | Marine algal microbial communities from Maine, USA - Maine_Asex4_metaG (SPAdes) (version 2) | ecosystem: Host-associated > Algae > Red algae > Unclassified | place: Maine, USA | collected... | reverse complement strand
ATACCATTTCTATTTTTAGATGACGGAAAAGGATTTAGAATTGTTCAAAATGGATCAAGGCAAAAAACGTAGGCGAACCCATAGGTTCGGCGAGGCTTTTTAACGAAGGAACATAAAGAACAAAATAAATTACCGCCATTCTAAACTAGAATTGGTATAAGAAGTGCTTATTATTATTTTAGATGCTTAGATCTAATCTATAACGTGCTCTTCCGCAGCTTGTAATACATGAGTGTTACTATGTATAAAAGCTATTACTTCCATATTTTCAGCTTTCCATGTTCCATCCACTGGTGGAAGTGTATAGTTGAAAGATTTCGTTACAAGCTCTCCTACACTTAGGGATTGTGCTAAGGCATCCCCACTAGAGCTAGTAAGCATTGTTCTTAATACATGATTGTGCACATAATCAGTAATATTAGTAGTTTGATCTAATTGAGCATCAGTTATATCACTCTCCGTCAGCATTACGCTGACATTAAGCTGTTCTGTTATATTTGTTCTTCCGACAGCACGTATCTCTACTTTTAATTCCCGCGTTGCCTCATCATAAATTTTTTCTAGAAAGAGGTCAGCTTCTACTTCTTTTTCGAACTCTGATTCTACATATCCTTGCCATAAGGCTGGAACATCTATCCCTTGGAAATCTTGATCATCAAAGAATACCCTGTTTATTATTGCAGCAGGTTTCCCTAACCAGGTAAATTGTTTTTCTATGTCTTCAGCAAATTCATTTCTAAAATCAAAAGCACTATTATCGAGTGGTGTAGTAAGAAAATTCCCATGTATACCTACTCCAATTACCTGCCCAGGATAGGCCTTGATAAGCCTGGCTAACTCTGTACTTCCAGCAGGACAATTAGGACATTTTACCCCCGTCAGTTCTTCTATCAGTACAACTCTATCAGTAGGGGGCGGCACAATCTCGTCTATAGGTACCATCTGTTCCTCACATGAAGTTAGAAGTAATACAAATAGAAGCAGGCTGAATAAGTTTTTCATGATACTAGATATTTATTGTTTAAAAAGTTGAGCTTAATCCAAATCTGAATCCGCTGAAAGCAGGTTCCAATCTACATATACCACCTGTACAAACGATACCTTCCACCTGCTTTACATAACTTAACGAAAATCTGTTAGAATGATGAGTATAGAAGACATCTAATCTTGGATAATGTAATGCTAGTTTTTCTCCGTTCTCTCCAGTAGGAGAATTTTTACCTGGAGAAATATTGTACATATCAGAGATTGTAAAAGTCCAGTTAGGAACCATACTATACTCTAACTGGGCATAGAACCAGTCTCCATAATCTTGCTTCGTTCCTGCCTTTACATCGTCTCCTGTAAACATATATTGTAACTCTGTTCTGAGAGATCTTTTTCTATTAAACTTATATAAGAAATCTATATAAGGCACAACAGTTTCTACAAGTGGCGCTTCAGGTTTTACCTCATAGACTTCTTGGTTATATTGTTGTAACTGTACACCCGTTTTCACTAGCCAGTCTCTCTTATATTTGTAGCTAAACTCTGAGTAAAATTCTTTGTACAAGGGATTACCATCTAAGTCTGTGATATGCGAAATATTGACATTAAGAGCTGTCTTTCTGTTAAACGCATAAGTAATATCTGCTTGCAGCGCCTGTTCACTCAGATCATTTGTGGCAGGAGCATATCTCGTCGTCAGCCGGTACGCATTCTGTCTTGTCATAGGCGGCAGGAAATTTACTAGACCTTGTATCTGAGTCAGCGTAGGATCTGTCCTGATATTAAAGTTTTCTGTACGCTTAGCTTCTAAAGTTATACCGAATCCTTTAGTAGCATAACTTAGACTTGTATATATAACGTTACCAGGTTTTTTGACATACTTGCCGAGTACTGAGGTACCATCAAATGCTACCAGGGTATCTATAGGACTAAAGAAAATATCGGAAGATTTTAATGCGGCTTCCACATACCACACGAATTTTCCAGCATTCAATGTGTTATAAACAGATCCCATATAGTTATTGTACTGAATCTTAGATCTCTGATCTTCACCATAACCTTTAAATATGCCACGCAGTTTTTCTACAGTCTCCTCTCCTAGTGTCCTATTAACAAAGCCTATACCCGGAGCAAAAGAAACTTTCCCTTCTTTAGGTTTATAAAATCCCTCTAGATTAACCCCTTTCAGGATACCAGTACGTACCTCAAATATGTTTTTCTGTCTACCTGAGAAACCCTTTATCTGCCAATTTTCAGAAAAGTCATAGGTAACCATAGCCCCTATAAGTGCATTATCTATAAGTAATGGTCTTTGTTCAAAAGACCTGAAAATAATACCTGTCCCGATCTGATCGTATATAGACCCTACCGTAAAACCAAGCTTACCTATCTTTTTTCGTACAAACCATGCTCCTATACCCTCTGCAGAAAAAGAAGCATTAGGATTCCTAAGATTAGAATTATTAAACATGTCAAACCTAAGCCCTAGATCGAATCCATACTGAGAATAATTGAGATCTAACCACGCCTCGGCACCAAATAGTTCATTATCATATTGAGGTATATTGAATGCTCCTATGAGACTATCCCTAAGAAACACATTGGCATTTAAGTTTAGAGCACCAGAAAACCTACCGTAATCGGTTTCCTCATTTTGTCCCTGATCCTGAGCAACTACAAAACTTGTAGAACCTAGAATAAATAGTAATAAGTAGAGTATTTTCGTTTTCATCGTTGCAAAAATAGTATTTCCAATACGCTATGAAGCTTATGGAGTAATAAGATCTTCCAAATTTAGCTTAAAATTTAGCTTTTTGTCGTTAAAAACGAGAAATCAGTTTCTAAAGCTTATTTCTGATGGTAAAAAAGTTATCACAAAGTTAATTTTGATATCATTGCAGTAAGGAGTGGTTAATTTTCCGTTAAGAACCGATCCCTCCGCTTAAATTTGCCGTCTTTATAATAGATTTAAGTCCCTAACATTTACAAAACTATAAAAATGAAAATATTTAAGACCTTCTTTTTCGCTTCTACTATCCTGCTCTTATGTTCCTTTGTGTCAGGAGACAAGTCATTTCCTAAGGCAAACATCAAAACATTAGACGGTCATTCAGTTGAGATTTATGATTATATTGCTAAAGGTAAACCAGTGGTCATATCCTTTTGGGCATCATGGTGTAGTCCATGTAAGAGAGAGTTAGATGCAATCTCTGATATATACGAAGACTGGCAGGAGGAATATGATGTAGAGGTGATCGCCATTACAACTGACAATGCTAGGGGACTGGCTAAGGTTCCTGGGATCGTTGCGACGAAGAGCTGGCCGTATACCGTATTATGTGATACAAAACAGGACTTGCAGAGAGCCTTGAATTTTCAGACCATTCCGCAGACTTTCTTGCTAGATGGAGAAGGTAATATTGTATACTCTCACAATGGTTATAACCCAGGCGATGAATACGAGTTAGAGGATCACATCAAGGAGATTGCAAAGTAATCGACCTTAGATAATAAGATATATACAGATGCCTATCAGAAATGATGGGCATTTTTTTTTGCCCATTTTTATTGTAAGAAGTTTATTTATTTGGGCGTCCGGGCGGGCTATACAGGACTCCACATTCGTTCCGGTCCCGCTACGCGTGACGCCTATCGGCTCATTTCTATCCCTGACGCGAGGCTGTTACAAAAGTATACTATTGACACTAATATTAATTTGTTAATTCGACAATAGCTTATGAATAGCCCATTTTTATTATTTTAAAAATGCAAAAAATCGTATAATATGGGCGAAATGAATGAGCCAATTCGAAATCAATATATCAATACAGAAAGTTGTATGACATTTAGGAATCCTGTGTATTCCAAAAACCCGTCTAATACCATTTCTATTTTTAGATGACGGAAAAGGATTTAGAATTGTTCAAAATGGATCAAGGTAAGAACGAACGAGTTCGACGTAGTCGAATAAAGTACGAAAGTGCTTTAAGTGAGAGAACCGCTAAGCGGGCGGGCTAGCAAAGAACCCATAGGTTCGGCGAGGCTTTTTAACGAAGAAACATGAAGAACAAAATAAATAATTACCGTCATTCTAAACTAGAATTGGTATAATCTATGTTTCTATAATATTGATAGCTCATACATGGAAAGACAGAATAGCCATAAAGAGCTACGAACAATCTTTTATTTTTACTTAGCATGGTGCGTAACGCTGTGACTTGGTGGTGCCTCAGACTACGAAAACATCACAAAAAAGAAATCCTGGAAATACTGAGAATCGCAGTTCAGAAAATTTCTGGAATCCCTAATCCAGCCAATCCTTAAAGCCCTTTACTCTATCTCGACTGACAATGATCTCATGTATATCCGCATTTTTCATAACGACTTTTAGCCTAGAGTTACTGTAGGAGATGATATCTTGTATACTATCTATACAGATAATATAGCTTCTAGATACTCTGAAGAATTTTCTCTGGTCTAACTCCTCTTGTATAAGTTCTAAGGTCTGCTCTATAGGATAGGATCGACCTGCTATGTTGTACAGAAAATTTATCTTATCCCTGCTATAGAAGAACTGTATATCTTCGATCTTAATAGATTTTATGTGATCGCCTATACGAACACTGATTCTCTCTCTTAGTTTTTTAGGAGGTGCAGATTTAGCTTGTAACAGGCTACTCAGTAGAGTAATATCTAGGGGCTTACTTTGTCTTTTTTTTAACTTGGTTACAGCTGCAGATAGCTCATCGGTGTCGATGGGCTTCAGTAGATAATCGATACTGTTTAGCTTGAATGCTTTGATCGCATACTGATCGTAGGCAGTTGTGAAAATGATAGGGACGTCTATCATATGGCTATCTAATACATCGAAGACTACACCATCACTGAGGTGTATATCCATAAAATAAGCATCTGGTTTCATCTCTGTAGCTAGTAACTCTAGAAACTGCTTATTTGACTTTATATGAGCCATCACACTTATTGATAAGGCCGCTAACATTCTAGTTAATTTTCTGGCTGCAACAGCCTCATCTTCTATAACAACAACTTTCATATAATCGGTAACTGTACTTCAAAAAATTGTTCTGTATCTCTAATAACAAAGCCCTCTATATTATGCAATATATATCGAGAGGCAATATTCTCCAGACCAAGGCCACTAGAACCAGCCAAATTTGTTCTCTCTCTTTTATTATTTTTTACACTTATGTTTTCGTCCTTGACAACTATGTCTATCTGCAAAGACTGATGCTCATCAAAGGCATTATGCTTTATTGCATTCTCCAGAAGAAGTTGCAAACTTAGTGAGGGTAATTTTCTTTCCATATAAGCTTCAGGAATATCGATTTTTAGTTCTAGCCCTTCTTCAAACCTTGCCTTTTGTAGGTCCATATATTGATTAGCAAAAGATAGTTCGTCCGATATCTTCGTTAGGTCTTCATTTCTATTTTCTAAAACGTAACGATATATCTTAGTAAGACCACCTAGAAACTTCTGTGCCTTATCCTTATCTTCATCAATGAGCCCAGACAAAACATTAAAACTGTTAAAAAGAAAATGAGGATCTAGTTGTGCCTTTAGCGTATTCAGTTCGGCTGAGACAACTTCTTTTCTTAGTACCTCTCCTTTCAACTTTTCTTCCTCTGCTCTTTTAAAAAATCCAACACTGTGAAAGAATAAGGATATAATCACTGTTATAATAAGCGCTATCAGATAATACATAGAATACTTCGCATCGAAAACAGAGGCGATTCCGTTCCCTAAATATATTCCGAAGTACAGAATATTCAGAACTAAAACAATCACTAGGTTCATGATCACTGTCAAGACAAACCCTAGAATAGCCCTTTTTCTGGCTACCTTATCCCATGGAAAACGTTTGTCCAAATAGTCAAAAAGCAAACCATTCAATATGGTCAAAGGCATACCATAGTAGAAGTTAAAGAAAAAAGTAACCTTAAGATCCGCCCAAGAGAAATCATTACCTACTAACAACTCTATCAATACTGATACGAAGCAGATGACTAAAACTATTTTTACAGCACTATAATTATCCTTTAGAAAAGTTTTCATGAGATTCTATCTGTTCTGGACTACATACCACAGTTTTTAATTACTTCCTCTACTCGTTCTTTTCCATATGATGGAGCAAATGGTACCTCAGAGGATTGCGACTCAAATAAAGGTAACACTTTTTCCATCTTAGCACAGAGCGGTGCCTGATCTTGATTAAAGAATTTAGCTGAACCCATTTCGTATTCTATAAGGTTAGCATGTGCTCTAGGATTTTCTTTGTCCAGAGCGATAGCTCTTTGGTGAAGCTCCATTATTTTCTGGGAATATTTCATTCCGTAGATTGCAGGGTCCATCGCCACATATCCTGTATATAATAAGCCTTCTAGCGTTGTGATCTCAGAATTATTAGGAGATCGTTCATGCGCAGTATCAACAAAAGCTTTTGCTTTTTCTAAAATTTCATTTTTTCGACTGGGTTCTCCATTCTTAAAACTTTCTGTTATAAGCGTCTGAGCTGCATAATAACAAGGTATCCAATTATCTTTTTCTGCTAATGCAATTCTTTCAAAAAGCGCTGATGCTTCCATAGCTTTTCCTTCTGACCAGAGATGCAAACCTTTCTTCATTCCTTCTGTGAATGCATCCTGAGCAATTATGGTATCTCCCGCAATAAGTAGTGTGAATATGATGATGATATTTTTCATAATTTATTTATTTCTTGTTTATGATAATCTTAATATATAATAATTTCTGTTGTATTGGCTATCTCTACTTTGAAAACAGCGTCATTCCATTTAGGAGGACCAAACTTTCCCTTAGCTCCTCTAGAAGATGCATATGGCTCCTTAGGAATTCCGAATAATCCAGCATCTAGTTCATTATTTTCATTCTCATCTTGATAAGAAGACATTGCATATTCCCCATAAGGTACATCTTTAAATATAACTTGTGCTTTACCATTCTTAATTTCAGATACTTCTCCCATTATACTTTTACCTAGCCAGTTAGATTTAGAATCGTACAGTGCTACTAAAAGTTTTCCTTTATCCGATTTTAGATTCTGAATTTCTACAATTAGTTCTCCGGTACTTTCCTGCGCAGTTACATTAGATAGTAAGGCGAAGCAACTAATAAATAATACAAATAAATTTTTCATGTTTTTAATTTTTAGATTTTAATTTTTATAAAGAGTCTAATTGATTTTTAGCTTTATCTTTACTCATAGTGATGAAAAAGCCTACAAAGAAAAAGCGATCCTCGCTAGGTCTTATTAGCTCTGAGTTATACTGTCCGGACGCGTCTGGACGGCTTGCATACCTAGAGCCATAATTATTCTGAAACCCTGGTGCATTAGAAAGAGATACGAACAATATTTTCTGTTGTGTTATTAAGTAGGCCCAGCTCAGGCTGAAGTTATTGAACATGTCTGATCGCTCCGTCATAAAAGCATCAGTACGTGGATCATCGAAAGGTCTTCCACTTGCTAGCTGATAGGTGAAACTCAGCTGCGAGTTCATCTTAGATATCCACAATTTGCCTACCAAGGATAGGTTATGCGATGTGGAGAAAGCAGGTGTTGCTACTGTAGGGAAATCATTATATATTCTCTCATTATTTAGGTAGCTATAACTGACCCAAAAGTTGAGATGCTTTATAAGATTATCTCTTCTCCAAAATACATCAAAACCATAAGCTCTTCCTGACCCTGCGTTTTCTACATTAGAAAAAACATTGTTTTCAGAATCATAGGTCAAGAGATTTCTGTAATCTTTGTAATAAGCCTCCAGTCTTATAATCTGCTTATCATTTTTTAGATTATAGTTTAACAAATAATGTGTAGAGGATTCATTCATTAGAAAAGGTGCCTCAGAGATAAAGCCACTTTCTATTTCCTGTCTATAATTTCCTATAGCAGCACTTACCTGGCTGCCCTTCCTTACCTTGTAAGCTATCGTAAGCCTAGGGTCTAATTCCACTTTGCCTATCAGCGATGAGTACTCTGATCTTAGACCTAACTTAAATGCTAAGTTCTTATTGATAAAGTAATCCATAGAAAGAAAAATAGAAGTCATACCTCTACTTACAGGTATAGAAAAACTTTCCTCAGTATCTACAAATTTCTTTGTAAGTATATCCTCTTGATAAGTATAATCTGCGCCATAGTTGAATATAATGAAATCGCTAAAAACAGTTTTAAATGTTGTTTTGACATGCCCTCCTCTCAGTTTATTAATTAACTGGAAGGTATCTACGATAGTCTCGTCATTATTGATTCCCCAGCTTAACCCAGCTTTGACAGAAGTCTTATCATCTATAATTGTATTATAAGTAGAATTACCATATACATTTCTGTTGTCTATGTCTATACGCTGTTCTTCTTGTGTATCTAAGTTCTGTCTATTAAGACTGATAATACCTCCATCGGCAGCAAAATAGTTTTTGAGTAATCCTTTGCCTATTTTTTGTCTATGGACCATCTCTCCTCCGAAGCCTCTAAAAGGTGTGTTCCAGTTCAGCCTACTATTCGCTAACCAATAGTAAGGTGTCAGATCCATATAGGAAGCACTAAAACTGATAGAACTATTTTCTTTCTTTGTCGTATGTCCGATTCCTAAGCCAACAGTCATCAGAGAAATATTTGTCTCTGTATCATTAGGTTCATCGATAGTAGACATATCCAACACTCCAGATAGCGCTTGTCCAAATTCTGCATCATACCCTCCTGTGCTGAAACTTATCCCCTTAAATAGAAAAGGAGAATACCTACCTCTACTAGGTGCCCCTTGCACACTCCTTGTGTAGGGAGAGAAAACACGCATACCATCTATGAAAATTTTCATTTCTCTCGCGTCGCCCCCTCTTACAAATAGTCTGCCGTCTTCGGCATTAGACTGTGTACCCGGTAAGGTCTGGATAGCAGCTATCACGTCCCCTAGACTTCCAGCTGTTGTCACAACATCTAAGGGGTTCAATACGCTTACCTTAGAATTATCTCCAGCTTTGAAAGTACTTGCTGTTATCTCTACTGCATCTAGTGTTGACGCTGATTCTCTTATTTCTATTTGTAAATTTGTAAATGCATGAATCTGATCAGTCATCCTTTTCGTTTCATATCCTAGATAAGATATACTTAGGGTCTGCTCGCCAGAAAGTGTAGTAGAAAAACTAAACATGCCCGCTACATCTGTTGTAGTACCGTCATAAGATCCTTCTATAAAAACATTCGCTCCTATAATAGCTAATCCTGATTTATCTGTTACAACGCCATGTATTGTTGACTGAGCTGCCGTATTACCTATTATCAGAAGAATAAGACTACAAGTCGTAAGTAAGAATCTGAAATATAGCATTGTTGAATGTTTCATGATCCAAATATGCTATAAGATGCTGGCGAATACCAATTAACCTTGACGAGTTGTAGAATAGGTAGGATGAATTGTAGTGCTTGTAAGATATTATACCATTTCTATTTTTAGATGTCGGAAAAGGATTTAGAATTGTTCAAAATGGATCAAGGCAAAAAACGTAGGCGAACCCATAGGTTCGGCGAGGCTTTTTAACGAAGGAACATAAAGAACAAAATAAATAATTACCGTCATTCTAAACTAGAATTGGTATTACTCAGGAAATTAGAAAATAAGGACTTTTCTCCAATGCTTAATATATACAAAATAGAGCCAAAATGTACCTAAAAGTACAATTCCTACGCTGCGGTCTAAATTATAGAAGCTTGAATTCTAACTAAAATTTAGATATTACTTAAAAGGATTACAGTAAATAAAAAATGGTGAAGCTAATCTGTTTATATTTGATTATAATACAGCTAAAGTCATTTCACTCAAGTAATTTATAGGTATAAATCTACTCATATGAAAAACTCATTTATACTGCTAATAGAAATTATAATACTGACGCTCCTAGTATATGTCAAATATATAAATGAAGGCTTCAGTAGTGTTATAAGTCAGCATATCTCTATATCAGCTTTGATCAATTTTATTGTATTCGTTATTTTCGTAGATTTCATCAGACGAATATTAAACTACAGTTACACAAAAAGAAAAAGCAGGTTTACTGGACAAAAGGATAATTTTCAGTTCGGAATTAATAACATAGCTAAAGTACTAGTTGGATTAGGAACCATCGTTACACTATTCGCTGTTTTCGGCATAGATGTTCTTACACTTCTAACTTCATTAAGTATTGTTGCAGCAGCTGTTGCAATCATTACAAAAGATTATATTAGTGATTTTATCGTAGGCTTGTATTTTAGTTTCTCAGGTGATTTTGAGATTAATGATTTTGTGCAATTAGGCGAACAAAAAGGTAAAATAATAGAGTTGCAATTACTCAAGACTAAAATACTTAATGATGATGACGATGTTGTAATAATCCCTAACAGTAAAGTCTATAATAACGATATCATCAACTATACAAAAAGAGATATAAGGTCTATGAGTATAGATTTTCAGATAGATATAAAAGCGGTAAAAAATATAGAATCTCTAGAAGAAGAATTAAAGGATGCCCTAGTAGATTTTGAGGAATTTATAGAAGCGAATTCCTTTAATATGAGAATTGTAAATATGCGTAAAGACTATATAGATCTCAAATTCCAGTATACCCTGAAAAAGGTAGACAGAGAATTACAACGTCAGATAAGAAAAAACACAGTAAGACAGGTATTCAATTTTATTTCGGAAAAGTCGGTAATATAGTTATACATACTTTTCTGATAACGGCTATTGTACTAATTCTACTATTATTTCATTTTTTCTATTGATTACTTCATAAGGAGCATTATATCCAAGGAAATAATACTTGTCCGTATAAGCAATGCCCTCAGCATCGAGTGCGGCTTTCAGGTTAGCTTTATATTTTTCTATTTTTTCAGAATTTGCCCAACCGCCAAAAGAAATGGCTGCTACCGTTTTCTCTGGAATTTCTTTAAACTCAATATTGTCCTTATCAGGCCTAGGTAGATCCTCTTTTTTCAAATCTCGAGGCACCATAAACATCATTGTCATAGACTCGTCTAGCGAGATAGAAACTGGAGAAGTCATAGCAATTTTTTCTTTCTTGTCATTACCTCCAAAGATATATGAAGCTAATATAGAAAAACCGGCACCAGAGGCTTCTTCATATTTATTCGTGGATAATTCTACACTGGTAAAAAGGCTAGCTTCGTATTTTCTGATTTCTATATCCTTATACTTATTGATAAGTTCATAGGGATAAGTTTCGATACCCTGCTGGCTACTCATTGCAAAAATCTGCACGACAAGAAAAATAAAAACCAATGCTGAAAGGATAATAAAAAATATCTTCATTGTGAGGTAGTTAGAAATTTGGAACTCTATGAACTATAAGTAAATTAGCTATTTCATATACTAAAATTCATAGGATGAAAATTGTATCTATTTGACATAAAAGAAAAGCATATCCAACTCTATCTTATGGAGTACCCGTCCGTAGCAAACGAGAATGCTTGGTTTCCATTTTCTCCAATCATAATGGCCTGGATCAGTGGTTTTACTTTAGAGCTGTTAGCACTTAATTCTATTATAAAATTGGCACCCGATCCACCAGTGTCATCCTTTTTTTCGATAACATAATTGACAGTTGCCATTGGTGGAAGACTTATGGTATTGTTAATAAATGTTTTCACCTTGTCTCCACTTGTGTTATAGTAATCTATAGTAGAAATAAAAATAGAATCTTTAAAGCTTGTATTCCTTATGCTCAACGTTGCGGATAAGAGACTTTTCTGATTGAGTTCGTCTAGATATATGTCGGAATAGATCGGTACATAGATCATGTCTTTGTACGCCATATTCTTGGTGATGATGCTAGGGTCTACTTCTAGTAATTCTAATTCGTCATTTCCCGTAGCATCTTTATTAGGGTCAGGTGTACCGCAACTTACTATAAAAATTGACAAACTAATAAACGCTAGAATATGTGTTTTAAAAATGTCCATGATACGTTTTAGTTCTTTTTTAAGAAAAATCGATTCCTGTATTCGTATGCAAAGTTAAAGTAAAAAATATTAAGTTAGCAAATGTAAAAAACTACAGAAAACCTATAGGATATATAGGCTTCATCGAACTTAGACCCATAAATTTTTGTTATCTTTGTAGAACTTGATGAATTTTTCGATTGATAGTAGGTATTTTAATAATTTGTTTACCCGTCAGATCTGTCTTCAAGTGGTAAATAAGTTAACTAAAATATAATATATGGCTAAATCACAGCAATCTTTTAATAAGAAAGAAAGAGAAAAAAAGAAAAGAAAGAAAAGACAAGAAAAACTTGAGAGAAGAGAACAAAGGAAGATAGAAAAGGACTTAGCTCCGAAAAAGACCTTTGCAGATCAGATTTCTTATATCGATGAAGATGGAAATCTCTCGGATACTCCACCAGATCCAACTAAGAAAAAGAAAGTAATAAAATTAGAAGATATCATCATATCTACACCACCAGTTGTAGATGTCGTAGTGGAAAAATTAAGAACAGGTATCGTAAAGTTTTTCAATGGTGAAAAAGGATATGGATTTATTGTTGACACGAAAACGAAAGATAATATTTTCGTTCATATCAATAATTGCCCAGGTCCACTTAAGGAACATGATAAAGTAAGCTTCGAACTAGAGGAAGGTCACAAAGGTATCGTTGCAGTAGATGTAAAATTCATAGATGCTATACCTACTAAGAAGCCTAAGCCTGCACCTCCTAAACCTGTTGAATCTCCCGAAACTGTAGACACAGCGAAAACTTCGGATACAACAGAAACAGCTGAGACTACAGATGCTTCTGACAAGCCTGCTGATTCTTAGTACTTAAAGATTTCATTCGGACACTGATACTACTTAAACTAGACGATTAAGCACTACTCAGGTGTAATAATTTCTTACCATAGTCTTCTACCTGCTGTAAATCTAGATCTATGATTTCTTACTTACTCATCATAATTTCTATACTTATAACCGAACCTTATATGGAGGATACAAAATTAATTTATGTAGGAGATCCCATGTGCTCATGGTGCTATGGTTTCTCCGATGAGTTGACTAAGGTTGTGGATCACTACCCGGAGTTAGAATTAGAGATGGTGATGGGAGGCTTGCGTCCATATAACACACAATCTATGGCAGATCTTAAGGAATTCCTGAGTCACCACTGGGAAGATGTTCATAAAGCAAGTGCTCAAGAATTCAGCTATGAGATATTAGATCGTACAGACATCACTTACGATACGGAACCTCCATGTCGCGCCTCTCTCGTTGTTCGAAATATGGCTCCTGAAAAAGAACTTGCTTTTTTTAAAGGCGTACAAAAGGCATTTTACAAGGATAATAAGAATTTACACCTGACGCAAAGTTATCATGAGTTACTGAAAGCGGCAGATCTAGATATTAAGGATTTTGAAAAAGCCTTTAACTCAGATGAAATGAAATCAGCTATCAAAAATGACTTTAAAAGAGCTAGATCCTTAGGTGTAAATAGCTTCCCTACTCTGTTGGTAGAAAAAGAAGGCAGAACCTATATTGTAGCACAAGGATTTAAGAAAAGTGAAGCTATCATTCAGCAAATTGATGAAATACTAAAAAAATAGAGCTTAATAGACTCTAGAATACTATTTTCCACCTAATATTTATTTAATTCTTAACAGTCCTATAGAAACTAGTTAGAAGCTATATTCGTTTTACTATCAAAGCACATACCATGAAAAAATTATTTTTACTCTGTATCACCATGATCTTTCTTCAATTTTCTAGTCAGGCGCAGTTTGGTAAATTACTTGATAAAGGTAAAGCTATGATCAGCGAAGAGAGTAGCGGCAACACATCTGGTGCCTTAAAAGAAGCACTGAATGTAGGTGTAGAAAATGCAGTAAAAACCTTATCGGCAGAAAATGGATATTTCGGTAGTCCATACAAAATACTCATCCCTAAAGACGCTCAAAAAGTAATATCTAAAGTAAAAAGAGTACCTGGTTTTCAAGATGTAGAAGAAACGCTACTAACAAAAATGAATCAAGCGGCAGAGATTGCAGCTAAAAAGGCGACGCCAATTTTTATCGATGCCATCAAAGGCATGAGTATTAAAGATGGTATGTCAATTCTTATGGGCGATAAAAATGCAGCAACTCAATATTTAGAAAAAAGTACAAGAGGAAATTTATATAAAACATTCTTGCCTGTTATACAATCTAGCCTCAATGAAGTGAACGCTCTTGACTATTGGAAAGATGTAGTTGGCGCGTATAACAGAATACCTTTTGTAAAGAAGATGAATCCAGAGTTGGATGATCATGTAAATGATAAAGCGCTGGACGGAATGTTCAGTTTGATAGAAACTAAAGAAGAAGGTATCCGAGGAGATAAATCACTGAGAACAACCAAATTGTTACAAGATGTTTTCGCAAAACAGGATAAAAACTAATACTAATATATAAGATATAGCTGCTAGAACCAAAGCAGAATTATAATAGACTAGAACTTAAGTTAAGATGTACTTTAACTTGAGTTCATTTTTACCCTACACAAAATTAAAATAATTTAGGCAGCAAAAATATAGTTCTCAGCGTTGTGTAAGAGTCATTATTTAATTAGGTACTAAAAAAACATTAGCTATGAATAATATAACTCGAGTTCTTTCGATATTTTCTTTTACGCTTATCTTGTCTGTAATACTTTTCTCATGCTGTACTGAAAGAATTCTAATTACTGAAGGAGGTAATTTATACATGGCAAGTCAGCTTACTGCACCAGATGTGGTGAATGAACCATTTTCTCTAATAAATGAATTTGAAATTGAATATGTAAACCAAGAACACAAAAACTTTGGTCTAATAAATAGTGCTTGGGCATCATCTTGTGACTTAAATTACGAAAATGAAATCGATAGAACTAGTTTAGAATTGACATTAGACAAAGATTTTGTACTAGACAATGAGACCTTAGTGGCAGGAACAAATCTTTTAACACTTGATCAATTTACTAGGGATATATCTGGTGCATTTGTCAATATGTATATTGACCCACAGTTTTTTACCGATGCGATATTTGATACTGGCGACCATACTTTTACATTTAGTGCTGATATAGAAGGAGGACTTTCTGTGGAATCTAACTTGACATTGAATCTAAATTTTTAGGCATTCTATTTGGACCGCTGGTAAGGATCACGGAGTGGATAATCAGGTTAAAATAAAGGCACTTGTTTCAAAAAATAAACTAATAGCTTAATCAGGTACTAGCTTAATATTTTAATTGTTAGAACTTACCGGATCCCTAGTAATTTTAATGTAGCAAGATCTAAACTCCCTGAGGGAATACCATTCTTTTTCTGGAAGTCTATGAGGGCTGCTTTTGTTTCTTTTCCCAATTTATTATCCGTGGGAAGTTCGGTATAGCCTATTTTTATAAGCTCTTCTTGTATTTTTTTTACAAGATCAGAACCATAAACTGTTGCTGCCACATATTCCTTTTCTTTTGTCCAGTAAGCTGATTCGAAATAATACTGATTAGCTTTTAATTTTTTAGGTCTCTTATTTACATAGGTCTTTATAATCTTGGACGGCTCTATCATCTTTCTGAATTCGATATCTATAGATTCAGATTTAATATCTTCTTTTTTTAGGTACCGAAACTGAGCTGGCATCTCTACTAGGCATAAATAAAAAACAGAATCTCCGAAAGAGTAGGAATCAAGATTTTTCCGATTAGGAATTCTATAATTTATGTGCGGTTCACTAATGGCAAAATGATAATGCTCATCTCCATTGTCGTAAGCTTCTAAATCTTCAATACTTAAACATTGTTCATATATCTCAAAAACAGGATCTTGGATTTCTAGAACATACGCTTCTTCGTATTTTCCAATATTTACATCCTTAGAGTAAAGGGAAAAGTAGCATTTTCCAGGCTCTTTTTTCTGGTAGTCTATTTCTTCTATGACTACTCCCAAAATATTATTCCTAGAGCAGCCCATTAAGAATAGTAAGCCGACAAAAAGTACGATTACTCGATTCATTTTTACTTCCACTTCACCTTACTACTTTTGTAAAAATTAATTTCTAAAAGATTAAAAATAGGTGCGTGCTTAGCGAGACGTTTTTTGTACTCATCCCAATTTCGTTGCTTAGCTTCTGTCCATCCGATCTCAGCATACCCTAATATTCTAGGGAAAGCCATATATTCTACCTCGTCAGAATTCGTAACAGTCTCCGACCATAGAGGAGCTTCTACACCCAATATATCATCGTCTGATATACCATCAATAAACTTATCTGGATTCCAGTCGTAGGCATGATCTACTTCTATAAGTCCCGCCCACTTAAGGCCTAATTTTGTTTTCTCATCATACTTCATATCTAGATAAGCTCTAGATGCTGGGGACATTAAGATTTTAGCTCCTTTTTTCTTTGCCGCTATTGCATTTTCTTTTTTAGACCAGTGTTGTGCTATACTATTTTCTTCTATACTTGCAGTACTGTAATCATCCCAGCCTATCGGTATTTTATTATTCTTTTTGACAATCTCTAATACCTTATCGACAAAAACAATATAGTCTTCAGGCTGGGTAGCATCAGACTCATCTCCCCCGATATGAAAATATGGACCGGGTGTCATTTCAGAAATTTCTCGTATTACATCTTCTAAAAACTTGTAGGTAACATCTTTATCCACACATAGGCTGCTGAAACCTACTTCCATACCTGTATATAACTCAGGAGCTTTCCCTTTACAGTTTAGTTCCGGATAGGATGCAAGTGCGGCATTTGTATGCCCTGGCATATCTATTTCAGGAACTATCGTTATGAACCGTTCTGCTGCGTACCTCACTAATTCCTTATAATCTAGTTGAGTAAAGAAAGATCCATCTCCGCCGCCTATTTCCTTGCTTCCTCCTATTTTTGTAAGATTAGGCCAGCTCGTAATTTCTATTCTCCATCCCTGATCATCTGTAAGGTGCAGGTGTAAGAAGTTAAACTTATACAAAGCTATCTGATCTATATAACGCTTCACCTCATCTACAGAGAAGAAATGTCTCGCAACATCTAGCATGGCTCCCCTATACGCATATCGTGGAGCATCTTCTATCGTGCCTGTAGGAATTTTGTAATTCGTCGCACCATTTGCTTTTTGTAACAACATGATCTGATATAAGGTCTGCCATCCTCTAAATACACCAGCAGCATCTCCAGCGGTTATAGAGATAAAATCTTCTTCTATCTCCAGCTTGTAAGATTCCGCTTTGTCATATTTAGATTCCTCTATAGATATTCTGATATCTCCTTGTAGCTCCGTATCACTAGATTGTATGGAGATCCTATTCTTAGAAATAGTCTTCCAGTGTGTGCCCATGATGCGACATATCGGCATAAGGGCCTCCTCTTGCGACTGTAACAATGCAACACTAGGCTTAGCGTTTAACATATGGAAACCATCAGAAGAATTTACCTTCTGGGGCTTAGGGATATATGCAACATTATCTAGTATATTCCCCTTAGATTGCCCGTAAGAGTTCGATGGCAAAAAGACTAAAATACTCATACAAGCTAAAAAGAAATAGTTAAACTGATTCATAAACTTATAGTTAAGAGACTGATGTTTACTTTATAATATTAAAATGATAGTGTTATACAATTTCTATTTTTAGATGACGGAAAAGGATTTAGAATTGTTCAAAATGGATCAAGGCAAAAAACGTAGGCGAACCCATAGGTTCGGCGAGGCTTTTTTACGAAGGAACATGAAGAACAAAATAAATAATTACCGTCATTCTAAACTAGAATTGGTATTATTATATTTATTAATACCTAAATTAATAAAAGGGTTCCATTAAAAATAATACTAAATTTACACATTGCATGATAATTCTAATATATAAGATAAGTTATTTCTAATTACCTAGATGACACAACACAGGCACTTTATTTTACATAAGCCATGCGGCTATTTATCTCAGTTTATCTACAATCTGAAAAGAAAAAAGAAACTGCTGGGAGCGTTACATGATTTCCCACCTGGCACCATGTCCATAGGTAGACTAGATGAGATGTCAGAGGGACTTCTATTGCTGACCACTGATGGCAAGGTAAGCAATTATATTACTGGCAAAAAAGTAGAGAAAGAATATTACGTGCAGTTAGACGGGCTAGTTACAGAAGAGGCCATAGAGCAGATGCGTCTAGGAGTAGAAATAGGTTTTTCTGGACAGAAGTATATGACTAAGCCATGTCAGGCTTCAAAGTTGATCGATCCTCCGATCTTTCCACCCCGTTCCATAAGGATACGAGATGATAGACATGGTCCCACCAGCTGGGCATCTATCATTATCAGGGAAGGGAAGTACAGGCAAGTAAGGAAAATGAGCGCCGCAGTGGGATATCCTACTCTACGACTTATTAGAGCACGTATTGGTAATGAAAAACTAGGTCCACTTGTGCCTGGAAAAGTTATAGAAGTAGATGGCTTTGATGCGTAGATCGTTAACATTCGATATAAGAAATGATAATGTATCTTGGTCTAATTATTATATTGTAAAATAAATGCACGTAATGAAAAATTCATCTCTCACAATCTTTTGGCTGTGTTTTATAGCTTATAGTTGTGACACGCCCCAGAAAAATTTTAATAAGGTGATAAATTCCAAAAATTCTCCCACGACATACATCGAAGATCATCATTCCTATGCTCAGCCTAATATAGCGGTTATAAAAAAAATGGATCTAGATATCAATCTAGATTTTACTCAAAAAAAAATAATAGGGAAAGTAAGTTATGATATTAGAGCATCTGCTAGTGCTAAGGAAATTATTCTAGATAGTAAGTTTCTAGATATAGAAAAAGTAGAAGCGGACGGTCGTCCCACTACCTTTAGCTTAGGAGCATTTGATGAGCAATTGGGCCAGCCTCTTACCATAGCGATCCCCACTGGAACTAAAAAAATAAGTGTATTCTATAGTACCACAGAAAAAACGGAAGCCTTACAATGGCTCAGTCCACAGCAGACTGCTGACAAAGAACAACCCTTCCTATTTACACAAGGTCAAGCTATTCTTACTAGGACATGGATACCGATACAAGACAGTCCTCAGATCAGAATATCATATCATGCTAAGGTACAAGTCCCCTCAGACCTAATGGCAGTTATGAGCGCAGAAAATCCGCAAAAGAAAAACAAAGAAGGCATTTACAACTTTAAAATGCGACAAGCTATTCCGCCATATCTTATAGCACTAGCAGCAGGAGATATTGCCTATAAAGCGGTGAGCCCTAGAACGGGTGTCTACGCTGAGCCTTCGATGCTAGATAAGGCTTATAATGAGTTTTCTGATATGGAGAAAATGGTAGTAGCTGCCGAGGGTCTGTACGGAGATTATGACTGGGATCAGTTTGATGTTATTGTCCTGCCTCCTAGTTTTCCTTTTGGTGGAATGGAAAATCCTAGACTTACTTTTGCAACACCCACGGTTATTGCCGGTGACAAAAGTCTTACCTCACTCATAGCGCATGAGCTAGCCCATTCTTGGTCAGGAAATCTTGTAACGAATGCGAGCTGGAATGACTTCTGGCTTAACGAAGGATTTACCGTATACTTTGAGATGCGCATTATGGAAGAGGTATATGGAAAAGAGCGTGCAGATATGTTGGCCATGATAAGTAGACAAGATCTAGAAGAAGAAATAAAAGGTATGCATGATCACCCTGAAGACACACATCTAAAACTAAATCTAAAAGGAAGAAATCCTGACGATGGAATGAATAGCATCGCTTATGACAAGGGATACCTTTTCTTAAGAACCTTAGAAGAAAAAGTAGGGAGGGAGAAGCTCGATGCTTTTCTTAAACAGTATTTTTCTACCCATGCCTTTTCCACTATCTACACAGAAAAATTTCTAGCCTATCTAAATGAAAACTTACTAGAAAAACACAACATAACTTTTAATGCTGAAGACTGGATTTATGGAGCTGGAATACCAGATAACCAAGCCATTATACGTTCAGATAAATTTCAGAAAGTAGAAACTACCCTTTCTAGCTTTATCAAAAATAAGGATATTGACAAGAAAATTACTGAAGCTTGGACCACACAAGAGTGGGTACACTTTGTAAGAAATTTTCCGCAAAACATGAGTGTAGAACACTTTGCCGTTCTAGACAGAAAGTACGATCTCTCTCATTCTACAAATTCTTACATTGCTATGGTATGGTATGAACAGTCTATCTTGCAAAACTATCATGATAATGGAGTAGACGAGGCGATAGAATCTTTCCTTACCACAGTTGGTAGAAGGTGGTACGTATCTACCCTATTCAGAGCCTTTGCAAAAAGTAACCGACTTAATGAAGCAAAAGATATTTATAAAAAATCCAGAGCCAACTATCATTCCGTAACCGTTAACACTGTAGACCAAATACTAGGGGTATAATAATTAATAATATGTCAAAATTAGATATAAACGATCCGACAGATTTAGATATTCTCAAAGGCCAATTCGATATGGTCAGTCGAGAAGAATGGGAGGAATATGTAGAGCAAGCAGAAAGCCTGAATTATAATTATAAGAATGTCAATATTCTTAAAACTGCCGCTAGAAAAGCTGGTATTTCTAAGTATCTAAGTCCTAAGGTTATCAGTTGGGTAATGTCTCTGGTCGATCAGCTAGATGGAGAAGACGATGATGACTATGAGGATGAGGAGGAATAGCTAGCTCCAATTATTTTGAGCAATCGTTATATAAATAATAGAATGCATCTCATAGATTTCAATAACTCTCCTGACTATCTAGATTCAGAGTTTCCCCTAACATACTACTCTTTAATTGTTCTTACCTTTACTGAATAGAACAATCCAATGAAGTATTTATAATAAATAAATACCATCATGCGAATAAACAGATTACGAACACTTAATTATTTATTAACTATATTTTTTCTAGGTGCTACCTGCACCCATGCTCAAATTATAACAATCGGAGATAGTGGAGATTTCCCAAACTTAGCGGCCGCATCAGCTTCTACTGAAGCTGGAGACACCCTTGAGTTACAATCTCAAATTTTTTCTGATGGCTCTCAATTTTTGTATGATCTTAAAGGAACAGCGTCTGCACCTATTGTAATTATAGCCAAAGAACAACATCAAGCTATTTTTAGAGGAGGTACAGAAGCGATACATCTAGTGAGATGTTCTCATGTAGAAATAAATGGGATTATCGTAGAACAGCAATCAGGAAATGGAATCAACATAGATGATGGAGGGGATTTTAATACACCAGCGAAATATATTACAGTTCGAAACTGTATTTTTCGAGATATGATTGCCACAGGGAACAATGATTTGCTTAAGATCTCAGGGGTAGATAATTTTCTAATTGAACATTGTTCGTTCATAGATGGAGGAGATGGCGGCAGCGGCATTGACTTTGTAGGATGCCATCATGGTATTGTTCAAGATTGTTATTTTGACAATGCAGGTACCTCAGGAATTCAAAACAAAGGAGGGACTCAGCATATCCGTATACAGAGAAATATCTTTAAGAATATGTCTCAACGAGCATTGAATTTAGGTGGAAATACGGGACTCCAATTTTTCAGACCACCTCTTCCTAATCCGATTGTAAGTGCATTCGAAGCAGCAGATCTAGAAGTATTTTCCAATATATTTATAGGTAACCGAGCACCCATTGCCTATGTAGGTGCGGTCAGAATAAAGGTATATAATAATACATTTTATAGACCAGAAAATTGGGTCTTTAGGATATTGCAAGAAACTACGGAACCAGGCTTTCTACCCTGCGGCGATAATGAATTTAAAAATAATATTGTTTATCTAGAGAGTGATCTGACCGAGGTCAATATCGGTCCGGATACAGATCCCGAATCTTTCTCTATAAGCAATAATCTATGGTACAATGAGTCAAGCAATTCTTGGTCACCAGATCTCCCTGTTATAGAAATGAATCAGATAATCACTAATCCAATTTTTGAAAATATAGATGAGGAAAACTTTAGAATCAGTGAAGTAAGTCCTGCCGTAGGTGCTGGTGTAATTGTTAATGAAGTAGAGCTAGATTTTGATTTGGTCTCTTACAATATACCTCCTTCCATAGGGGCTTTCGAAGGAGGGACAACAACTAGTATGGTAAATGGATTTGAACAAGTAGAAAACATTAAAATTTTTCCCAATCCTGTAGATAGGAATTCTCGGATCCAATTAAATTTAGAAAATGAGGATGCACTTTTGATGATCTATAATATGTCTGGTACAATTATTTGTAATAAGAAACTATTAGCAAAGCAAATTGATTTAGCAAACTACGACCTAGGTACCGGTCAATATATCATTAGAGCGATTACGAAGCAAGGTAAAACATACGTAGGTAAATTATTTTTATTTTAGCGTAATAAATAATACCGAATAGCGCATATAGATAGCACGTCTAAAAAAACTAGGAGATTCGATTTTTGGCCTTATACCATTTCTATTTTTAGATGACGGAAAAGGATTTAGAATTGTTCAAAACGGATCAAGGCAAAAAACGTAGGCATACCCATAGGTTCGGCGAGGCATTTTAACGAAGGAACATGAAGAACAAAATATATAATTACCGTCATTCTAAACTAGAATTGCTATTACAAAAGTAACAATACTAGAGCTTTTAAAATATTTGTAGCTTAGCGAGATGATGCATCATCCAGATTTATTCATTACTATTTCAGAGGGACGTGACAGGGGCGTATTCAGCAGTGCAGAAATAGAGATAGATGATATTATCGAGATTAGTCCAGTCATTGTACTTTCCTCTGAGGACAAGGAGAAAATTCATAGCACCCATCTTCATGATTATTATTTCTTATGGGGAACTAAGTTAGAGCAGATTGCCCTCGCGCTGGGTTATGGCTCCCTGTACAATCACTCTAATACACCAAATGCTACTTACACTTATGATTATGCCACTCGGACAATCACCTTTAAGTGTATCCAAAAAATAGAAGCTGGAGACGAGATCTTTATCGATTATAATGAAGGGAATGAAAAAGCTGTTAAGCTTTGGTTCTAATTTAGATGAATAACATAGTTAAGCGTATCATGTAAATTTTAATTATCATTCTTATTCCCATTTGTTTGAAGCATTTAAGATTACGTCTACAAGTATTTCAACATCACCAATAACATTCAGTATAAATCTATTTCTCTATGTAAACATAGATTTATATTTACTCCCTATTTCCATAGATACTTTAACGGATGTATAAATTTACTTTTGGAGCATACTAAATCTGTATGATTTTAGGTGCTTATACCATTTCTATTTTTAGATGACGGAAAAGGATTTAGAATTGTTCAAAATGGATCAAGGCAAAAAACGTAGGCGAACCTATAGGTTCGGCGAGGCTTTTTAACGAAGGAACATGAAGAACAAAATAAATAATTACCGTCATTCTAAACTAGAATTGGTATTAAATATTCTATCTATCAATTCCTCATTAGGAAAATCATTCAGGTATAAACCATAAAAGCTTTACAATGAACTACCTTAAACTTTTTTTAAGCAGTCTTTTTATTATTATTTCTATATACTTACCAGCACAAAATGTTTGGTTCGGTGGTACTGGAGATTATGATAATCCGAATAATTGGTCATTAGGAAATATTCCTTTCGATGAAGAAATAATTATAAATGCAGGCATTTGTATTGTGCCAAGTGGGTACACTGCAAAGCCATATCCAGTCACCATTAATAATGGAGGTACTCTTATTGTAAAAGGAGTAATGAGCGTAATCACTTCGGGTAGCTTATCCGCTGTAGGAATCAGGATTAATGGTAATCCTAATACCACAGAACTCATTGTCGGAGGAGGAGGAATTCTAAATGTATTTAATACCTTAGAAGAGGCGATAATTAACGGAGGATCCATTACAAATGATGGTGAGATAAATATTGGACCTAATATAGGTAGCGATGGAATCTACTTAGATAATGGAACAGCAATGAATACATCAGGTGGAGTTATTAATTTTTCGAACGTAGGAAATAACTGTCTTTACTCTAAATTATCGGGCTCCAGTTTTATCAATGAAGGATATATTGGAGGAACAGGTTCTTCAGATTTTCTACTGTATGACGACGGTACATTTGTAAACAAACCCTGCGCTGTTGTTAATGCCACATCTGGAACTGCTATCAATGGTGACGTGATAAATGAGGGTATTATTGCGGAATATTTTTCCGGTGTTTCTAACATAAGTTCTAATAGCGGAACTGTCTATAATCTAAATGGAGGAGGAGTTATAGGTGCATCTGGACCTGGTGAAACACTAGAATCCTTTGAACAGCATGCATGGACAGGATGTGGAAATAATAACCAATGGTATACTGCAAATAATTGGTCTAGTGGTCCTCTAGATGAAGGTCCCCCTGATAGTTTTTCTCACATGGTCATTCCCGCAAACTTACACGGGAATTCCTTCCCTTCCACTTCACAAACCGTGATCGTAAATAATTATCTATTTATTTCTATGGGTGCAAATGTCACCATCGAAAACACTTCATCGAGCGGTCTATCTGTTGGAGCTAGTGGTGAACTTTTAAATAGAGGTGTTTTACGTGTACTTAACAATGGATTTCATGGCATTGTCAATAGTGGGGAATTTACAAATGATAAAACTGTCTTCGTAGGTCTTACGAGTAGTGCTGGAATTTTAAATCAAGGTGAATTTTTGAATTATGATGAAGTTTTTATAAGTGAATCGGGGAAAATAGGCTTGGATAACAAAGGTACTTTCTCTAACAAGAAAGACGCTTCACTTCTTGTAAATCTCGCAGGTGAGGAGGGTATAGACAACTCAGGTATAATAGGTAATGAAGGCACTAATAATCTTATTTACGTAATAGATTCTGGTTTATCCGCTATAAAAAATAGTCCCTCTACTGCCATTTTTACGAATGACCATTGTACGTCTACAGTAGGGATAAACGGAAAAATGGAAGGAAATGGACTCTATAATAATACTGGGCATTGGATCATTCTAGATTTTACTGGTACACACTCTTTTGTTGAGATGTTTAATAGGGAATCAGGAATGCTACAAAGTATAGACAATACACTTGATCTAAATCAGGTAGTAAATAGTGGTTTAGTTTTCAACCCTAAGACAACATTTCCAGGAGGAGTGATAAATCCTTTGATTGAGGGGGATGCTCCTACTTATGGCAATGGTACTTTTGGAATTCTTAGTACAACAGGTACACATGTAGGAACCTACAATTATAATTCAAATGGCTTTACTGCTCTCGGGTCAGTAGCGGACGGGTCTTATATTTGCGAAGTCCCAGGCTTGACAGCTTGTATTAGCCCCACTTATATACAGATCATCATTGACTCTAGCCAAAATCCAGATTCTGATGGGGATGGTATAGCAAACGATATAGATAACTGCCCAGACGACGCCAATCCTGGACAAGAAGATAATGACACAGATAATATAGGAGATATCTGCGACAATGATGACGACAATGATCATATTCCCGATGCTTCCGATAATTGCCCTTTCACATCTAACTCAGGACAACAAGATAACGATAATGATGGTATAGGAGACCCTTGTGATCCTGATGATGATAACGACGGAATTAATGATACAACAGACAACTGCCCTACCGTCTCTAATGTAAATCAAGCTGATAATGATAATGACGGAATGGGTGACCTCTGCGATAATGATGACGACAATGATGGTATTCCCGATGCTTCCGATAATTGCCCTTTCACATCTAACTCAGGACAACAAGATAACGATAATGATGGTATAGGAGACCCTTGTGATCCCGACGATGATAACGACGGAATT
>Ga0209831_1001075_pt1 | contig 25903 bp, 21 predicted proteins | sample Maine_Asex4_meta_FD_187451 | JGI IMG/M metagenome (GOLD analysis project Ga0209831, IMG submission 187451) | Marine algal microbial communities from Maine, USA - Maine_Asex4_metaG (SPAdes) (version 2) | ecosystem: Host-associated > Algae > Red algae > Unclassified | place: Maine, USA | collected... | reverse complement strand
ATTAGCTAGTGGACTTCCGAAAACATCTCCACCATCCAATAATAGATAATATTGAACACCTACTTCAGTACTGAGAAACGCTCTAAATGTAAAGTCATCCTCTAATTCCTGTTCTAGTTGAAGATCATTACACGATATAAATTCCAGATTATTGCAATCGCCTTTGTAGATAAGTGCCTGGCTGGTATTCAAGTATTCTTCAGCAGTTGCACCGCATTCAGTCGTTCCTATTATATAAGGATTTCCATCACCCGTAAATGTTACCCAAATTGAGTTTTCTATCACTTTGTCATATAGACAGATTAAGTTATCAGGGTTAGTCTCTTCACCTCCAGTAGCATCCGTATTATCAAACTGTATGCTATTAATAATATCTCCTTCCTGCATATTGCTGATCAGATCAGTTATGTCATATGCGTCACTGCAATCATCATAGGATTGAGCTTGTACTGAGAAGTCTGTTATAAATATGCCTATGAATATAAATGATAACTTAAGAAAAAATATGTAAAATTTATTCATTTTATTCAAATTATATTTTTGAAGTTAAGGATAGTGCTTAATTAATTTTTAACTATTTTTTTACTGATTCGTCCACTTTTTGATAAAATTGACACGTAATAAATTCCTGCAGGATATAGATCCATATCGAATGTTAAGTAGTTTTTACCCGATATGATGGATTCTGTCGTTCTTTGTAATTCATATCCGTAAAGGTTAGTCAGTTGCACTTCTACATCTAAGACCTTTGTAGTCTCTAAATCGATATGTAACAAATTGCTTACTGGATTAGGCCATATAGTTACGTCAGCATCTAATTTATCTGAAAAAGTAGAACTCACTCCTCCTTCATATCTAAAATTATGGTCTTCTCGTTCTCTGAATTCACCTCCCGAAGCTAATATTAATCCATTCTCATCCTTGAGTATAAAACGACCTACACCTGAGTTACAGCAAATACCATTAGATTTGAAATCAGTGATGACAAATGTATAGCATCCACTTTCTGTTAGTTCTATTGTTTCTTCAACGATTTCTTGAAATCCATATGCAGATGGGTGATCAGGTACATCTATATTTATGTTACCTATATTATCAAGACCAACCAATGGATTACCACCCTCTGCGACTATCATATCAGATTCGTCAAGTATAGCCCAATAAGTCTCTTTACCAAAAATATTGGTTCTTATCTCCAACAAGAGATTACTCGTGCTGGCAGTGTTGACTTCATTGACATTTTTAATGAGAACATTATCTGATAGGTCATCATCGGACTGACCATTAGGACTTGTTAACTTTATTTCTATTTTTGATTTCTCACTGAGAGTAATCTCACTAAATGTAATTAGGTCATGATCATAGGGTGTCAATGACCCTTGCCACGCCATTTCTTCTATCAGAGTATTATCTACATAAAGTTCTGCATTACATGATGTTAATATGTCTGAACCACTGTTTCTGATGTCTATGCCTGGCATAAATGTCTCAGCATCGCAGATATTACCATCATAACCGCTATAGGCATAAGCGGTAACGTTAATCGGTGATTCTGGCATAGAACAGTCAAGTCTTTCAGTTTCATAATCTATAACGTGAGGTTTAGTAGGATCAAATCCATTTGGATTAAAAATGTCCCTATCCATGACAACTACAGTTCTGTCTGTGCATATTTGTAAGAATGTTGGGTATAAGGATATATTAAAATAATGGCGAATCTGATCATTGTCGATTATAGGGTATTCAACATCATCAGTCCAATCACCTATTGTGTTGTCGCCCGTTCCTTTCAGGTCATCTAATCCTGTACTGCCATCGCTTTCTATTCCCATTATAAAATAATCATCAAAACCATCAGGCCCATGCCTTTCCCATAGTTTTGATAGTTCCTTACCATTATGATATTCCCAACACGGAGGACACCATGTAGTGAAAAAATCTATTACGACGGTCTTGCCACTCGCTAAAACATCATATAACTCATGAGTCTCACCATTAATATCAGTAACGGTAAAGTTAGGAGCTATAGTTGGAATTTCTTGGGCGGAAAGAGTGTGACCAAGCATTACCATTGCACTTATAAGGAGTACTATTTTTTTCATTTCAATTTATGTTTAGTAGGTAGTTAAGTACGATAAAGATACATGCTTGTACTATTAAATACGATATTTTTGGGATAACGTTGCATCTGTTGAACTCAAAAATTGATTTTTTTTTCATAGTGATGCAACTATTTCGTGAAAAATCCGAAAAGAGCTATGTAAGACGTTTTAAGAAGAATTAAAATTTAAATAATCAAAGAGAAGAATATGAAACAAATTATCCAAATTATATTTATTGTTGGAGTAGTAAATTTTAGTTTACCTGCTCAAGTACCCGCTATAGCACCTGACTTTACAGTAGAAGATATAAACGGTGACACACATAATCTATATGAAATATTAGGAAGTGGTAAAACTGTAATATTGGATTTCTATACTACATGGTGTCCTCCTTGTTGGAATTATCATAATGGTAAAGAACTATCGAAGATGTGGGAATTGCATGGCCCGGGTGGGTTTGATGATTATGTCATTATAGGAATAGAATGTGATGTTTTTACTGATTTAGATGACATTATGGGTACAGGAGACAATACTCTTGGTGATTGGACAGACGAGGTCTTCTATCCAATGGTGGATAATGATCAAATTCAGGACTTATATAATGTAGAAGGATATCCTACCTACGTGCAAATTTGTACTGATAGAACTGCAATGGAGATGCCAAGAGATTTTGAAAATCCAAATAGTCCTGAAGTAGAAGACTATCAAACTGAAAGACTAGGGTGTCCTGTGCCTGAATCTGCAAATGATATCACAGCTTTCGCTTATAACTCTTATGATCAAGATATTTGTGGTGAAATTACTTTTACTCCTAGTGTCGATATGAGAAATAGTGGTTCAGAAGTTTTAACTTCATGTAAAGGTCAGCTTTATGTCGACAATGTATTAGAGCAAGAAGTTGACTGGAATGGAGCGTTGAATTCTTACGCACATACCAGCATAATTTTTGATGAAATTTCAATCTCAGAAGAAACTAAGTTAGAGATCAAATTATCTAATCCTAACGGAGCTGCAGATTCAGATCTTTCTGACAATTCCATAACTACAAGATTGGATGATGCAAAAATATCTTTTTCTAATGAACTGCTACTAGATATAAGGACAGATGGACGTGGATCAGAAACGTATTGGGCTATTTTAAATGATAATGAAGAAGTAGTTGCAGAAGGAGGTAACATATTAGTAGGATTAAATAATACGGGTAATATTAATTCTTTTCCTCCGGATCATCCATCAGCCTATGGTGATAATCAATCTATTTTAGAGACGATAAACTTAGTCGAGAATGGGTGTTATACTTTGGTAGTTACTGATTTCAGCGCTAATGGTATTTGTTGTACATGGGGAGTCGGTCGGTACGTTTTAAAAGATGGCGAAGATAAAGTTTTAGCAGTAGGAGGAAGTTTTCAAAATGAAGTTAGACACAATTTTAGGTACGAAGGAGGAACAAGTTCTTTAAGCTCAGAACTTTTAGATTCAAATTTCACTATATGGCCTAATCCAGTAAACGATATGATTAATATTGATGTTGAGACAATTGAACCTGTAGATATTGAGGTTCAGCTCACAGATATATACGGAAATATGCTTCAGTATTCAAACGAACTTATGGTATCTGGAAAACATTTAATTAGTTACGATGTAAGCGCCTATTCAGACGGAATATATTTTATTTCAATTATGTCAAAAAACGGAATAATTGGTAAGAAAATAATCAAAAACTAAATCCAATTATTATTTTAATACAAAATCAAGAATCATGAATGAATTATACATTTTTTGCAAACATTTTACATTTTTCTGTATTTGCTTTTTATTAACTAGCACATCTGTCGATGGACAGTCATACGACGACTGCTCAGACGCTTATGATATTACTAGCCTTATCAGTGGTATGCAAGTAGGTGATATTACAACAAGCATTCAGTTTGATAATACTGACGCTACAGGGGGCGAAGAAACAAATCCTGATTTTTTAATATGTCTATTTGACAAAGTGATAGAAAATTCACTGTGGGTGACTTTTACAGGTGATGGAAATTCATATATAATAGGAACAACGGAGTGTGGAGCTACAGCGAGCGAGTACCTCAATACTAGTCAAGCTATAGTATACAAAGGCGATTGTGGTAATTTAGAGTTCATATCATGTAATGAGTTTCAACAAGAATCACAAGACCCAAACGATTTTACTTTTAAAGCTTACTTATCAACTGAGGTGGGTGTTCAATACTATATTTTATTAGATGGTTCAGATGCTGCATTTAATACTGATTTAAATGTCACCGGTAAATTTTGTTTAGAGATAGAGAAAAGAGCATCAGTTAGTTGTGGTGATGATGATTTAATATTCACTTGGAAAATAGGAGATGGTGATGACGAATATGTCTGCGATTTTGAGTTTCAAAGATTAGAAGTTGTAGAGATGATCGTACCAAGTGATCCGGCTGATCTTGGAAATTCTTCTGGATATATTATAGTTTTTAGTATGGAGGACATGACAGATTTAGAAGATCCTTTGAGTTCACCTTTAGCTTCGGTTATCTGTTGTTTAGAGGAGGCTGATCGTGTTTATAATTACTTGCACGCAGATTTAGGAAATCAAACAGATCTGGTAGGCGAATACTTTGTCAAGTGTTATTATTACCATAATGCACCTTTCAGTGAAGAGCCAGGATTTGAGATATTTCCAGATTTGAATAGCGCTGATTGTGTTGTTGAATCTAATCAATTATTCATGTACCTGTTACCAGCTGAGTCAGATTTGTCCATTACATCTGCTACCATTACAAACTCCAATAGTTCGCAAGGGAATGGAAGCATTTCTTTGGATATTGCAGGAGGTGTTTCCGATTATGAAATATTTTGGGATAATGGTGATTCTGGTGCATCTATCGATGGTTTGCAACCAGGAGAATATACCGTAACAATTACTGACCTTTCTTTTTGTTTTCCACCCTTGATAGTAACTTATACCATAACTGGTACAACTTCAACTAATGATTTTAAGGATGATAACCAGTTGTCATTATACCCAAATCCATCGAATGGCATAATTTATTTGTCATCTGATAAATTCGATGGACAAACTGAAATCGTAGTTTATTCAACAGACGGAAAAATTGTCTACAAACAAGTTAAGGATTTGTATAACGGATCTCCTAATGAAATCGACCTTACTCACTTAAAAACAGGTATCTATATAATTAAGGCCTTTGATGGTGTAAACATAGAAGGTCAGAGACTGATAATAAGTAAATAAGTATGCTTAAGAGGTTGACAAAAGTTAGTTAAAAGAACTTTATAAATAACATTTTTCTACAGAGGTTCGCAGAGCTTTTATGTGATATGACAAAATGGGAAGATGTTTATGAATGTAACGATGATACCGATATGTCTTTTAAGAGCACGCATAAACTTTTGTATACTTAAAAGTTTGAAATAATTTTTTTATAGCACAAAAATTGAAATCATGTATAGAAATTGTATTTGCTCAATGGTATTAGTATCAGGAATATTCCTGCTTCTCAGTTCTTGCAATGATATAAATACGTTATCCTCCAAGTCAAAAGTTGAACCGAGAGAGATACGGACCGATCATATGTATTTGCAAAGGGCATTTCCTAAAGGCACGGTTAAAGAAACAGCATTAAAAGAAGCTAAAGTGTGGAAAGAAAAATACCTCGAAGGTGCTGAATATGATCAGCGTAGTGTTATCAGCATTGCCAGCCTAGTAGGCCCCACCAATGCTGGAGGTCGAGTAGTCGATGTGGAAATACCCTTTGATCAGCCAAACACTTATTATATTGCTGCGGCATCAGGGGGTATCTTCAAGTCTGAAGACGGCGGAGCCACATGGGTAGCTATTTTTGATGACCAAGGGATATTAACCATGGGAGATCTAAGTATTTCTAAAAACAACTCTAATCTCATATGGGTAGGAACAGGGGAAGCTGATGCAGGTCGCGCTCACTCAGGTAATGGCGTTTATAAATCACTTGATGGCGGTGTTACATGGGAATCTAAGGGTTTGTTAGATGTAGGAACAGTTGGTAAAGTACAGATAGATCCAAATGATGATAATACAATTTTTGTAGCCGCTATGGGACCAGTATACAGAAATTCAGAAAGCAAAGGTATCTATCGTTCTAAAGATGGTGGAGATACTTGGACTAAGGTTTTATATATTAATGATGTCACAGGAGGTATTGATATAGCAATGCACCCTAGTAACAGCAATATTATTTATGCCTCTATGTGGCAGCGGGAATTTACAGAAGATAACCATATTTATGGAGGTCCCGACTCTGGAATTTATCGTTCTGTAGATGGCGGAAATACTTGGGAGGAATTGAATAACAACTTGTCGACTTCAAACACCATTTCTAGGATCAAATTAGAGATAGCACCTTCTAATCCCAATGTTATATATGCACTATATATCAATGCAGCTGGCAATATTGATGGATTCTACGCTAGTAAAGATGGAGGTAATAATTGGGAACAAGGAAGCAACAGCTTTATGGTGGATGCAGGATTTAACGAATATTTTGGAGATATCTATATTGATCCTACTGATGAAAATGTTTTATACAACATGGGCTTTTGGGTATACAAGAGTACTAATGGTGGTCAATCGTGGACGCAGATTTTCGATGGGGTTCATGCAGATCAACAATCCTTTGCATTTAATCCTATGAATCCTGATCAAATAATTATAGGGAATGATGGTGGAGTATACAAAAGTGATGATGGTGGTGCCAACTTTGAAAAAATTAATAATCTCCCAATAACTCAATTCTACCGATTGCATGTCAATGTAAATGGTAGTAACATAATATATGGTGGTGCACAAGATAATGGTTCTTGGAGGTCCGTAACAGCGGACGGTATTGACAATTGGGAGAAGATCAACGATGGTGATGGGATGCAGCCATTGGCAAATTCAATTGATGACGCTTATTGGTTTACGTCTACACAAGCCGGTCAGTTTTATAGAGGGGGTTTCATTGGTTCATCCGGAGGGTTTAATGAGATAACACCTACTATAGGGGCAGATGAGAGAAATAATTGGGACACCCCGGTAGCACTTGATCCCAGCGATGTCGAAACGCTATATTATGGCACTAACAAGCTGCATAAGACCACTGATGCAGGTGAAACTTGGACTCTTATAAGTCCTGACTTGAGCAATGGTCCTGGGTCGGGTAACGGAACATTCGGAACGATGACGACGATAGATGTATCTACCATAGATAATAATATTATTTATGCTGGACTGGATGATGGTAATGTATGGGTGACTGAAAACGGAGGAACAGATTGGACGAAAATTTCTGACGATCTTCCTATCAGATGGGTAACTAAAGTATACGCAGATCGAGAAAATCCCAATAAGGTATATGTAACTTTTTCAGGTTATAGATACGGAGAAGATAATGGCAACATCTACGTAAGCGAGGATCGAGGTCAAAACTGGAAAGCATTAGGTGCTACCTTGCCAGATATTCCCATCAATGATGTAGTCACAGATAATGCAGGCAGTATTATAATAGGAACAGATGCAGGACTGTTTATATCTACGAATCAAGGTAAAAGCTGGGAAATATTAGGGATAAATCTCCCTTCTGTGATTGTAACAGACTTGCAAATAGCTGATGATAGTAATACTTTATATTTGGCGACTTATGGTAGATCAATGTACAAGATTGACCTCTCAACTGTAATATCCAATACTGAAGAGATCGTTGGGAGTGGTTATCAATTTACAATTACTCCAAACCCAGCAAGAAACAATACTTTAGTTACATTACCACAAACTGCACAGCAAATTTCGGCGATTATATATAATTCATTTGGTGAAGTTGTTATACAAGACTCTTACAACAATTCACAATCTTTTAATCTGTCTGTATCGACTTTGGTAAGCGGGACTTACTTTTTGCATATAAAAACTGAATTTGCAAGGTCTATTCAACAGTTGGTCGTATTGTAGTTATACTGGAAAATCAGTCACAGGATTAATTGATGACTTAATTAGTATAGAAGATATTTTATAATGACTTGTTTCAACTATATGTTATTTATAAGTGCTAAATAAATTTATATGTTGGCTGGCATTATCATCTATTAGACGGTGCTGAAATATTCTTACTTCTTCGAATTATTTAATAAACAAAATAAAACATAAATGCTTAAACTCTAAACTTACTTGAAGTAACAGGCGATAATGTGATAGTCGAAACAATAATATAGGACTTACAGCATCAGATATGATCGCAAATCTACTCGTACCTCGTAGAGACGACGACTTATCATTCTACTATATCTAAAAAATCCATTTAAATACATGCAACATATTCACCGTAATAACGAATAGATTAATGGTTAAGGTTGTTTTAAAATTTATTATATTATGAAATATTACTTAATACTCTTTATAGGTGCCGCTATTCTTTTGAACTCCTGTATGGAAGAAAATTTTGATTATACACTTCCAATTTTAGTAGAAACTGAAATAGATACTGTTCATGTCAATTCTGGTGAATTAAAGTTCGATTACAACGGAGAGAAGGCATTATACAATTCCACTGGTTACATATGCAATCAGGTCGACACTTTGCAGAATATTGATTTTAAGATTTATACTATCACTAATGCAGAATATAAGGAAGAAGAAAATGTGTTTATAATCCTAGAAGATAGTTATCTCATATCATATTTAAGCGATGTAGATAAATTGCAGATTTCCATCTACGTCGAGAGTGAAGATAGACTCATTAGAAATATACTTACAGAACCTTATAATATAACAATAAATGAATCTGATAAAGTATTGCAAGGCACATGGTCTGCATTATTTGAGGCTAATGTCGGAGGAAATTTAAATAACTGGGAGCCTGTAGGATTTGTAGAAGGTAGTTTTTATGTCCCTAAAGTTTTTTATTGCGATTAATATAAATGGCGGCGTTATCAGAAAAAGAGATTAAGGCATTATTGCCATTATGTATACTTGGAAAAGCCTATGCTCAACAATCCCTATATGAAGCTTTTTTACCATACATATATACGATATGTAAACGATACTTTGTTCCTGATCATTTTTTGAAAGATATGGTTCAAGAAATTTTTAGTAGTATGTTTCTCTCTTTGGAAAGATATCAGGAAAGTGCAGGATCATTTAAACCTTGGTTACGCTCCATAGCTGTTTATAAGATTATAGATTACAAAAGAAAAAAAAAACCGCAGAGTTTAGAGTTATTAGATTATACAGAACAATTAAGAACGGACAATAATGCACTTAGTGATTTATATCTACAAAATCTTTTAAATCTAATAAGTTTGATGCCCGATGGCTATAGAATTGTTTTTAACATGTTCCTAATTGAAGGATTTTCACATAAGGAAATAGCTGTACATCTTAAAATAACAGAAGAAACATCTAGGTCTCAGTTGTCACGAGCAAAAGGCTGGTTGAGAAACAGAATAAATAAACAATTAGAAGAAAGTGAGGAACTAAAAGCTTTAATAAATTCGATTTAATATGGATAATAAAAAATTGGAAGATATAATCAAAGGTAAATTACAGCAGGACCTAAAGGTGCCAGCAGGTTTTAGTTGGGCTGAAATGGAATCTGGGATTAATCGTCCAATTGAGAAATCAAAGCGAAAAAGCTTTATATATATACTCGGTTTAGTGCTCGGAATTGTGATTTTCGCTATATTTTATAGGTGTAATAAGGTGAAAAATAATCCTGATACTACACTAGCAAATATGAGTGTAGTATCATCTATTGAAAACGCCTCTAAAGAATCTCTTGTAATGGTTGATAAACAAGAAAGTAATAATTCTGGATCAGCTATAACAACTAAATCACATAATAATTTTACAGATTTAAAATTAGATGAATATACAGTACTTGGAAAGACTAATAAATCAATATATGCTGTAGATCCACAAATTGAACCCGTTCAAATTAACATTGTAAGTTTGCCTTTAACAACCAAAAAGCATTGGACAAGCCACACTGTAAAAGAAGAGGATAAGCAAATTAGTAATCTCAGTGCTCGAGAATCAAATATAATTGGTCCTACAAAACCCTTTGTCACAGATATTGTAGAGTCTGGGACTAAAGAATTTTATAATGTGTTGACAAAGCATTTGGACAAATTGCCATTGTCTGTTTCACAGGTTAACCATGAAGCGGATTATCTAAGGCTTCCTCAATATAAGATGGCAGATAAATTATTGAGCATCTCAGTTCCTTCAAAATGGATTTTAGGAATAACATCTGGACTGAATTTAATTGATTATGGAGCAAATTCAAGTATTCAAGAATATAGCAAAATTTTAAATCAAGCAAGGTCAAAAAGATTTGGCTATTCACTAGGTCTAAATATCTCTTACCAATTAACAGAACGATTTGCAGTGCATGGAGCTTTAGAACATCATTTATCACGTGAACGAATTGAGTACACACAATGTGATACATTTCAAATTATTCAAGAAAACGTGCCACTTTACACAACTATTAATGAGTTCTCTGGAAATTCACTTACAACGTTCGGAACAAGATCTACGAGTGAAATTCAAAAGCGTACAATTCGAGAGAATAATCAGTATCGTATTTCAGAAGCTTCATTAAGATTTTCCTATCTTTTGTTTTCGAAAAACGATTTTAATCTAATTGCTTTAAGTGGATTTGGAATGACGAGACGGCAGAATAGAGGAAAGTACATAGATTCAAATTTGGCAATTATTGAGCTGTCTAATAGCAACTTTTTAAATAAAAAGTCATTATCATCGGTAGCTATCTTAGGACTTAGATTTGAAAATTATATGAATCAAAATTTTAGTTTTAACTGGGGCTTCACTTATAGACGGCATTTGACAGATTGGACAGCTAATGACGAAATTTTTATCCGTCCATCAAGCCTTAACTTAGATGTTGGTTTCCGTATGAGACTTTAATCATTACTGCGAAAAACTGATTATGTAGTGATCTAAAAAAGGCATTGATTAAGATTAAATAAGATTGAATCTCTATAGACTTTTAATATAAGCATATCACCTAAGCCTATAAAGTATTTCATCTTTAAAAAAAACTAATAAATATGAAAAATTCCCGCAACAGATGGATTTTTTTAGGTATTTCATTTCTGTTTTGTTCAATGGTTTCCGCTCAAGCTGTCGATTGTGAATGTGAAGATGGAACGATCGTGATTTGTTATTTGCCTGAGAATGATTATTGTATTTCTAATGACCCATTTGCTTCATGCGGTTATAACCTTGATGGTGATCTAATGGAAAATTATCTTAGACGAAAATTGTTAAACAATGATAATTTTGGAATCAATGGAACCGTACAATGCCCTTTAGAATTGAACGTTTTAAGAGAAAGTATTACCGTAGATTATATTAATGATGAGGAGTGTGATGTAATGTTTGTAGGAAATTTTGGAGTCGACACTTTGACGTTCAATAATAACATAGAAATGACTTCTCTTTCTGATAATCTTCTAACCTCTATAAGAGAATGGTCGTTATTATGCCCTACTAATCTAGTAATCGCTACACAAGAAGAGGCAGATCTATGGGGATATAATATTGAAAACGAAAATGAAAATCCTAATTCATCAACTGGTCTAAATGTAGGGCTTAATATTTTTGATGGTCCTTTTGGAGATGTATCTTCTTTTAACCAAGGAGGTACATATCAAGGTGTAATTACCTCTGGTCCTCCAACTGGCTTTACGGTTTTAGCGGTAGATAATTTAGGCAGACCTACAGCAGTTATCGACTCATTGACAAATGATTTAATATTTGGGGATATAGGTATTTTTTGTGGAGGAGGTGCAGGAAGTATAAGTTTTGGAGATGAAGTAAACAATAAAAACGATAGATTTACTTGTAACATTTTTGCTTTGGGTTGCAGTATTGCTGGAAATCAAAATCCTCCCAATGAAATAGCATTATGCCCAGGTGAAACTTACATGCTACCTTCTGGGGAGCAAGTAAGTATGGAAGGCACCTACCTCGACACATTAATTGCAGCTAACTTTTGCGATTCCATAATCATAACAAAATTGTCAATTAGGGATTCAATAACTAATCTCTTAAATTATACCGGTTGTATAAGTGATGGCTTTGAAATTACGGTTGGTAATGTAACGTATAATGAAAACAACCCCATCGGTGATGAAACGTTAATTTCATCAGAAGGATGCGATTCTATAGTCTTTATTGATTTAGTTTTTGCAGCATCCACAAGCTCTGTTTATCAAGAGAGTATTTGTGAAGGTGATGATATTGAATTCTTGATAGGGACAGAAATATTTGACCAAAATAGATTAGAAGGATCAGTGGTGCTTGAGAATGCTACAGGATGCGATTCAATTGTGGAAGTTATGATAACATTAGAATCTGATTTTATTGAAATCGAAGAGTATATGAAGTGTGGTGATGAGCCTTTAACTATAAGAGATAAGGTCTATTTAGAACCTGGGAGCGATACTTTATATTTTCTAAATAATTCTGGCTGTGACTCCATTTATATAATTAACATTGAATCATTTGATCCCATTCCTATGCCGCCAATTCAAAATTCTTTAGAACTTTATTTTGATGAAGAATATGAGATAACCATACCCATAGGTGATAATCATAGTATTCTCTGGGAGCCATCCGATTTAGTGAGCTGTAGTACTTGCAATACTACTACTATCCTCTCAAATGGATTTATCGACACATTAAGCTATACAATAGTTGACGAAAATATGTGTAGTCGCACCTTTGATATTAATCTTACCTATTTATGTAATGTTTATCTACCTAATGTTATTTCCTTACAAGACAGAGGCTCTGAAAATTCAAAATTCGGACCGATGAAGAATAGCAATTGTGATATTTCGGATGAATATGAAATGTCCATATTTGACCGATGGGGTAATCTCTTATTTTATTCCGATGACCCTACTATGAATTGGAATGGACGATATAATAATAAATCTGTAAGTCAAGGTGTTTACGTTTACTATATGACATATCTGAACAATGGTGACAGAGTCAAGAAATACGGGGACATTACTGTGTTATAAAACACAGTAAAAAGAAGACTTAAAGACGATTTTTCATAACTTCAGATGGAGTTATTGTTTGCAATATACTCCATTGAAAATTGATCTTATTAAATAATATAATTCACTTCATAATTGGTGGGAATATATTGTGGGCGGCAAAAAAAAACAATGCGTCTGACAACACGCTTTGCTTTTTATGGATAACAAAAATTCATTTACAGCTTTTTATTGATACTTGATATTTATTCGATTTCCGAATTGTGTTGTCCTGAAATAGTGGACAGTTTGTCATTGTTATAAAAGTTAGAATTTACAGAAATAGATTTAGATTTTTTAGCCCACGTGGGAAGCAGACAGTTTGTCATTATATTTCAAGCGTTTAACAAAGGGCACCTTTGAGCATCCAAAAACAAAGAAAGGATATCAAATTAGCTATGAAAAATTACTTTTGGTATTGAGAGGAATCAGTAGAAGAAAAATTGTAAAAAGGAATCGCTATTCTCTTAAAAAAGAACAAGAAATTAGATTAGTGGGAAACAAGGTAGAGCGCTTTGTGAAAATAGAATAAGCCAATCTGAATCAAAACAGAACACGCTATCCCTTCATAAGGTAAGAGTCGAAATTATATCTTAGCTTTAAGTTATGCCGAGTTTCAAAATAAATGAAGACATACGATACGCCGAGACGATTGATAAATCCTTCTACAGCGATCCACAAGTATGGGAAGCCTGCAAGGAAAAGATATTTGCGAAAGCGTGGAACTACATAGGGGATGCAAGAGAAATGCTCTCAGGTAACAACAATGTTTTTCCCTTTACCCTCCTAGAAAAATACTTGGATGAACCACTGCTCTTGGTTGAGCAAAAGGACCAGCTCAAGTGCTACCCCAACATCTGTACTCATCGCGGTTTTAAACTGGTTCAGAATCCGGGATCCTATAAAAAAATGACCTGCGCCTACCACGGGCGACGATTTAATATGGAAGGTCAGATGGAACACATGCCAGAGTTTAAAGAGGTCGAAGATTTCCCTCGGCCCTGTGATCATTTATCTGAAGTGCCGTTGGCTGAATGGCGTAATTGTCTATTCTCTTCGGTCAATCCCAAGCATGAATTTAGTCAGATAGCTGAGGTCTTTGATAAGTACCTTGGATTTTTACCCTTCAATGAATTTCGATCTGCAACGGAGTACAATGAAGACTATATCGTCAATGCACATTGGGCGCTTTACCTCGATAATTATCTAGAAGGATTTCATATTCCATTTGTTCATAACACCTTGAACAGCCTGATTGATTACGGCAAGTATACCACCGAAGTATTTGACCACGTTGTATTACAGACGGGTTTTTCAGATGGCGGTGCTGTGAAATTTGATTTACCCGACGATCATCCGTACGCAGGTCGGGATGTGACCGCTTTTTACTTTTGGGCCTTTCCCAATTTTATGATAAATTGCTACCCTTGGGGAATACAATATAATGTGGTCAAACCAATCACCCCAGAACGAACTCGGGTGAAGTTTATTTATTATGTTTGGGACCAGGAGATTTTTGAATTAATGGAGGCTACGAAACTGGCCGAAAAGACTGAAAGAGAAGATGAATTTGTGGTGGAAGAGGTGCATAAAGGCATCCATTCAAGATTTTATAACTCTGGAAGATTCTCCGCCAAAAGAGAAAAAGGAGTGCACTATTTTCAATCCTTAGTATCTAAATATCTAAATGATGAATAAATTTATTTTTTTATATATGTTTTTAGTGACTACTGTATTATCTTGCAGTCAAAAGAAACAGTTAAACGTAACTAACCAAGATCAAAGCGAAGATAAAGTAACAGAAATGCAAGAGAAATCAACAGATGAACCTTGCTATGAAGACAGAGAGGTAACAAAGGAAGTTACCGAAGAAAAGGCAACGATTACAAAGATCTTAGATCAGTACATGTTCACGACTGAAAGTAGGAGATGGCAACCCTGTGATGTACCTACAGAATTTCAGGAAGAAGGGCTTAAAGTCATTGTTTCTGGACAGGTTATGAATATTTTTCCCTATGAAAGAAGAGCTGGAACTCCGTTTAGGACCACAGCACTTAGAAAAGACATATAAGAATAAGTCACAACAATTTTTGGAGCTTGGACCCTCGGGTCCAGGCTTTATTTTTTGGGGCTTGTTTGATCTAGAAAATTATTTGATCTAGAAGAGTAGCTTAGGGTATGTTGAGATATTTATGGCTCTGTATGCTCAATCTCCACTTTGGATTCGCTTGCGCAAATGTAAGGGTCTTACGCGTATTTTCTTCCCAAGCTTCTGATTCCATTGGCTGTACAAAAAAGTGGTCAAAGTCCATCTTTTCAAAACTTACAGGGTCTACCCCATCCTGCGGATATACAATTTTCAATTCATGACCCTTCTTGGTAATGATTTCAGTATCAGCTTTAGGACTTACAGTCACCCAATCGATGCCTGCTGGCAAGGCCACCGTTCCATTAGTTTCTATGGCAATTTCAATCTGACTTTCATGCATCGCTTGCACTAGTTCGGCATCCATCTGCAAGCCAGGTTCCCCTCCAGTACAGACCACAAAACATTGCTCGCCAGGAAAAAGAGACTTGATCTGAATGACCAATTCTTCTGCAGAATATTTTCCGCCGTTCACTCCATCTGTTCCTACAAATTCTGTATCACAAAAATTACAAATGGCAGTCGCCCGATCTTCTTCCTTACCATTCCAAAGATTGCAACCACTAAACCGGCAGAATACGGCAGGCCTTCCAGAGTGAAAACCTTCCCCCTGGATTGTGTAATAGATTTCTTTGATTGAATATTGCTTGATGGGCTTGGATTTATTTCTGCTTAAGTTAACATGGGACCTTTGGTTTCGGTCCGGATGGCTGTGGCTTCAATTTCAACCAACATTTCTGGAACAACAAAAGCGTTCACTCCTACCATCATACTCGCCGGTCTTATGTTTCCGAAAAACTGACCATGCACCGCTCCGACTGTTTTCCAGTCTTCGATATTTATTAAATACACCCTTGTCCGCACCACATCTTCTAGGCTAAATCCTTCCTCATTTAATACCTTCTCCATGAGTGATAATATATACTCCGCTTGTTTGGCTGCATCGCCGGGAAATAAAACTTCACTCCCTTTACTTGCCGTGGTTCCGGCAATTTCCATGACATTACCGACGACTACGGCACGACTATATCCTACGATCGGTTCCCAAGCAGTCCCGGTGCTGATGTTTTTTCTCATCTAGGAATTCAATTGTAGATATAGGGTATTGACAATGTTGTATAAATCAAATTTCGGCGAAAGGAAATCCTTGCTAGGAAATACCCACCGGATGATCTGCTTCTGATCAACAACAAACATTTTGGGGTAACCTAATTCGCCACTATATGGACCTTCAGCAATCATACCAGCATTCGGAATTACTTCAAAATCTAGTTGATTATTAGCTGCAAAGGCTTGCATTTCCTCCTTGGTACCATCTGTATAAGAGATGATCTTTAGATTAGGAAAGTCATTTTGTAACTTATTTAGTGTGGGAATTTTCTCCAGACAAGTTTGGCAATTTAAACTCCAGAACCATAGGATGACAATCTTACCTTTTTGGTCAAGAACACCGACTTGCTCGCCTTTAAGATTGGAAGCCATGATTGGGACCACTGGGGTACCTTCATAAGATTGAATTAAATCTTCTACTTCAGGAGATCTTGGCTCTAATTCTACTAAGAAATGGTTCTCCTGAGCAGACAATATATTTGCTGAAAAGCAGAAAAGTAAGATAAATAAATTCTTCAAGGCTCAGTTTTTAAGGTTAAAAATGGAAGTTTGGGCAAAAATAATCAGCAAAATGGTCTTTACAACTATTATTCTCCGATTAAATGGTCTGAAAACTCCTTAATATTAGATACTACGCAATCGGCACCAAAATAATTCACTGATTTGCGTTCTTCATCAACAAAGACCGTATACATCCCCAGTCTAGCTCCAAATTCAATATCCGATCCAGAATCACCAATCATGATGCATTTGCGGTAATTCAACTCAGGAAATTGATCTAAAGCTTGAATCGCCATTCCGGGATTGGGTTTCCTGCAGGAGGGATCATAGAGTGCAAGATGCGGACAATAGTAGATTTGATCGATGCGGCCGCCTGCTTCTGTGACCTTCTCATCCATGTGAGAATGCACCTGTGCGAGGTCTGCATGGGTCATTAATTGCTTACCAATGCCTTGTTGATTGGTAACCACAAGTACATATTTAAAAATGGATCCGAAGACAACCATCGCATCCAAAGCTCCCGGCAGAAAGTGGAATTCTGACACAGATTTCACATAATCATCGACAATCCGGCGATTTATGCACCCATCTCTGTCCAAAAACAGGCTCCATTCTCCCTCAAAGCTATTTTCCTTAAATATCTCCATAGTCTGTATTAACACCTCATGTGAATGGATGGTTTCCTAAAAATCGTTCTTAAATTTTAGGAAAAAGAAACAATAGCAAGTCTTGCAAATTAGTTTATATGAAGCATTTAATCTTATTTTTGCAGCCTATGCAGTTTATTTTTCCAGGATTTTTGTGGGCCTTGTTGCTGCTTGCTATCCCTATCATCATTCATCTCTTTTATTTCAGAAGATTTAAGAAAGTATACTTTACCAATGTAAAGTTCTTAAAAGAGGTTAAAGATGAAACAAGCAATCGAAGTAGATTGAGAAATCTATTGGTCTTGTTGTCTCGATTATTAGCCTTAGCTGCTTTGATCTTGGCTTTTGCGCAGCCCTATTTGTCTGATAAAAAACTTGATCGCCAGGAAGAAAACTACATCAGCCTTTTTGTAGACAACAGTTTCTCGATGCGTTCACTGAGTGAGGACGTACCACTCTTCGATAAAGCCAAGTCTACCGCAAGACAGATCATTGAAACCTATGGTGAGACCGATCACTTTCAAGTCATTACCCACCAGATGAATGGTGCCCAGCAGAGATGGTTGAATAGAGATGATGCGCTGTTGCAAATAGATGAAATAGAAATTACCCCAGAGGTCAATCAGATTGAAAGTATCTTGAATCGACAGATCAGTTTACTCGATCTTGAAGAAGGAAATAAAAACATTTATCTGCTTTCTGATTTTCAGCAAAATATCAGCAACTTACCGACAGATATCGACACCTCGATTTTCATCAAATTGATGCCTTTTCAATCCATACAAGAAAACAACATTTCCATTGATAGTGTCTGGACCGTGAGCCCAGTAGCGATCAAGGGCCAGACCAATCGGCTAGTGGTGGAATTGACCAATTACGGAAATGAGGATAAAGAAGAAGTCAGACTTTTCGTAAAAGAAAATGGCCAGACCAAGCCCGTCGGAAATTTTGACATTGCGGCCAATAGCAGTGTAAGTGACACCATCGAATTGGTATTTATAAAAGATGGATATCAGAACATTGAAGTACAGATTGAGGACTACCCGATTCAATTTGACGATTCTTATTTACTCACCCTGGACCTTAATGAAAAAGTTGATCTTTTAAGCATCAATGAGGGCGGTGGCAATAAATTCGTCACGGCATTGATGAAGGGTCTTCCCAACTTTAACCTAGACAATCAATCCAGTTCTAATCTTCAGTACAACAAATTTAAGGAGAAGGATTTGATCATTCTTAACGATATGAATAATATCAGTTCGGGATTAGCGAGTGAGTTGGAGAAATATGTTTTGGCGGGTGGAAACTTGGTTGTCTTCCCGGGTCGAAATTCAGACATCACTTCTTACAATCAATTATTTAGTAAGTTGGCCTGCAATAGCATAGAATCATTTTCCGATGAGTCTCGAGAAGTTTTTAAAATCAACACTTCTGATTTTATTTTCTCTGAAGTTTATGAACGCATCGATCGCAATTTAAAACTACCGGCTACCACTGGAAATTTCCTCTTCTCCAATTTTACAAGTCGAGGTGGCCAGAGCTTATTGAACTACAGGGACGGTTCGTCTTTCCTACAAAAATATCAGAAGGGTGAAGGCTTGATCTTCGTCTGTGCGGCTCCATTGTCGGACAGTTACAATGACTTGGTGAAGATCGCGGAAGTATTTGTGCCTATGACCTATAAGATGGCACTTTCCTCTGGAGAGCGCAAGCCGATCGCCTATACCATCGGAGCCGACAATCTCGCTTCCGTTAATAATATGACTCAAGGCAATGAGGCCATTTTTAAGATAACAGGACCGTCAGAATTTATTCCCGGCCAGACGCGTATGGGGAGTAAAACGGTCATTGACTTTAATGATATGATTCAAGAGGCAGGTTACTACGACCTGTCCATCAACGATACCATTCTAGATCGCTACGCATTTAACTACGATCGCACAGAATCTAAACTAAACTTCCTGAGTATTCCAGAGCTCAAGGAAAAGTATGAGGGTCAATATGAGATCTTTGACAATTTCCTCACAGCTGATATCGGATCACTGATCAAGCAGAATGATAAAGGAAAAGCCTTATGGCGCACCTTCTTGATTTTGGCTTTGGTGTTCTTGGCGATTGAGACTTTGTTGTTGAGGTTTTGGCAAGTGTAGTGCAAAAAATCGTCCGTAGATGTATGATCTATTAATTCTCTTAACAAAAAAATTAAATTTACGGATTCGTTTCAGGCCTGAGTTTAAACTATCTTAATATTTAGAAATTCAAAAATCTAAAACTTAAGAATTATGATTAAAATTCTACCTACAATTTTCCTTTTAATTTTTTCACTCCAATCTTTTGCTCAAAGTGAACCAGCCCTAGATTCATTTCATTCGTTACAATGGGTTGAACCTGCTTGGGAAATCTCTTCTGCATATATCTTTAATGACACAGGAACGGATGATATTTCAAGAGACCGTTACATCTATGATGAAGATGGTGTGCGAGCGCTTAACAATAGAGACGAATGGTTTTATAATGCCGATGGTGATCTACTAAAATATCAAGAATCACTTTACCTCGAAGATATTGATGATTGGTTACTTTTCAGAGTTAGAAACTACACCTATGATGCGGATGGTAATTCTGCGGTGATTGAGCTTCTTGAATATAGCACAGAAACTTTCCAACTAGAAAAAGATATTAAATTTGAATACTTGGACTATACGCCTGAAGGAGATTTTCAAGCCTCATTTGTTTTTACTCCGGATGACGCTGGAGAATGGATCTTGGCCAATTCTTTCAAGCAAGAGCTCTATTATGAAAATGGTTTACTTGACAGCCTAGTTAGAATTGCAACAACCATCGATCCACCGCAATATATAGTCGCAAGAAGCTATGAATATAATGCAGATGGAAATCGAACATTAGAAAGATGGTGGACACAGTATGATGAAACTATAGGAAATTTTAGTTTAAACTTCTGGTATGAATACATGTATCTAGATGGTTTGTTACAGTCTAGAACACGATATGATTATGATGAAAACATTCCTGAAGGAGCTCTTAGCTTTACTGACCTTTATGAATATGATGAAGATGGCAATAACACCTGCCGAATCAACCAAGACTGGGACGATGAAGCTCAAGCACTCATAAATGATAGTAAGCAACTAAACTTTTGGAGTACAACTGTTGCTATTGAAAACATTGAATACACTTACTGGAACACAACATGGTTTAATGAAAGTGGTAGAATTCTCAATTTAAACATTAAAAATCTTAACCCTACTAAAGAATACAATCTTTCTATCTTCAACGTCCAAGGAAAATTGTTACATAATTCTCAATTGAAGAATACTTCTGATATTAATCAAAAATTCAATCTGAGTTCAGGATCATTCTTTGTTCTTCTGAAAGATGAGGATGGATTTAAAAATACGACGACAGTCATAATGTCTCATTAGCACTTTTTTATAAATAAAAAGGATTAAACCCAGACCAAACTTTCTGAAGAAAGCAAGTGTTGGGTTTAATCCTTTTATTAGGTTGAGCTTTAACTAACCCATCAAGTCATCATTATCTAATCAGTCTATTGAATTACACTGAAACTTGTAGGCCTCAATTGATAACTGAGGCTATTTCGATCTTGAACTTTTATTCTTACAACTGACTCTCAATATCCATTCTTTGATGCAGTATACGATCGATTAAAATTTTATCAGTTTGAATTTTGTAAATTATCATATGAGATTTTACAAATATTGCTCTGTGCTCCATCTTTACTTCTGCAATTGATTTTCCCCCTTCAGGATTACTACAAATTAAATCAATGGCTTTAAAAATTTCCTTATAGTAATTATCTGCCTGAAAAGCTGACCAATGATTGGCAGTATATTCCCAAAGAGAATTTATATCTTTTAAAGCTAATTTGCTTAGTTCAAAAGGTAACATTATTTACCATGTTTTCTATTCAACTCTGCTAAATGTTTTACAGGATCAAAATTCTTGACATATCCACTTCGCTCGCCAGCCTCTATTGCTTCACGAAGAAGGTTCACTTTTTGTTCCCTTTCATCAACCATTCTTAGACCAGCTCTTATTACTTCACTAGCTGAGGAATATCTTCCTGACTCAATGCTACGCTCTATTATTTTTTCGAAATGTTCTCCTAAGGTGACCGAAGTATTTTTAGACATCGTTTCAATTTAAAACCAATATACCAATATTTGGTATTTTATGCAAGTGAAATTTTGGACTAGGATGGAAGGATTTAAATTGATGACTGGAGGATGGACTAGGATGGAGAGATTAAAGAATGACTAGTTGCATTTATCAGATAAATCCACCCTCGGATAATTATTTAATTCGCCACATCCTAGTCCAAAAATATTTAGTGATTGGATGCTTGGATTAATAGATGGGTGAATGGTTCAACAAATTCTTATTCTAGTTTGCTCAAATAGAAATTTGAATAGTTCTCATTATCCACTTTCTGATAAACCTCTGCCATTAGTTTATGAGCTTCTTTTGTATCTTGACTTATGTCCTTGAAAAAAGTAGCCATATACATGGCTATATTGTCCTTACCAGCATATCCATTAATCATCGCAATCATGTATTTACTAAAATCAGATACATTGGTTACAAATTCTCCATCCGGATAAGTAATGTCTTCAAATCGCCGGATTTCCTGACCAAAATAATAAAGTTTAGATCGACTTTCATCATCGACTTTTGTCAATGATTTATGATCCCAACTGCTATTTTCCATCTGCAATGGATTTATAATATACTGCTCCGTAAATTTTATAAAATTAGTTTTCATTGCTACTTCAATTATATAAGCTGCTAAAGCTGCTCCTTCGTTGGTATAGTAATATTCTTTTCCAGGAACTGCCTTGACAAAATTTTTCTTCTTATAATATTTTCCTGTTGGATGAAAACGCTCCTTTATAAATTCAATGATGGATATCCGATCAATCTCTTTGGTTGCTTTCTTATTTCGCTCCTTTACATCAGATCTTGCCTGCCTTTTCAGCTTCCCATTTTCTAAGTCCTCGTGAAGTATTGGCAATGGTTCTTTAAAGATATAGGTCTGTAAATATTTAGGTTCCTTCAATGTTCCAGTATGCGCTGCTAAATGTCTGATGGAGATTTTTTTATCTGGGTAATAAGGATTGATAATGGGAAAGGGTAAATAGGTATTGATATCATCATCCAGATCTAAAGCTCCTAATTCCTAAGCCTTCATTAATGCAACACCGATCAATGTTTAGTTGATTGAAATACCTTGATGTAGTAGCAATGGGCTGTGGTGTGTGAATCGTGTACAGCTTTTTTCATCTTCATCTGCATACCAAAAGCCCCTTGAATAAATCAACCCGTCCTGATCTACTATCCCAACGGCCAATCCAATAAACTCTTTCTGGTTTACAAATTCAGTCAAATCACTTGTTAAGGTGTCCACCATACTTTGCGAGAATACTAAAGACTTGTAACCTATAAAAATTAAGATTATTAGTATTATTCTCCTTTCATTAAATTAAAGGTCAGATTAAAAGTTGTTGGTTGTGTTATTGATGATTCGCAACGCAACAATAAGATACAGATTCGTGGATAAAGAATTCAATCAATTAAAAATTTTTATTTTTAAAATTTGTCAAATATCCTTGAGAAAAGATAAATGTCCTGAACATATTGATCTTGCAGATTAATTGCAAGAAATAAGGAATTGATGGGTGGAGGATGGCTACATGATTCATCAAACACCATCCGAAAATCTCATCTTTTAAGATTAGTGAACAAGAATGAACGAATTTGATTTTTCTGGTAAATTCATCCTCCGGAAATCCTTTAATTCGCCGAATCCTAGTCAGTTAATATGAATGGTAGGATAAATTTTCACGAAAAAAGTGACTTGCCTCAAGGATTTGATAAGTCAATATCTTAATTTATTAAGTTGTAAAACATATTGGCATCAAGTCAATTAAAAGAAGAAGAATTTTAGTAGATAAATAATTATTTTTATTTTAAATGTAAAAAATACCCAAAATAATTTACACAATAACTTTACTTGTCTTAAGCTTGCAACTTACAAGTCAGGTTGCCAATGACTTCTGTGCTGATGCAATAGCAATAGGAGAAGTTGAAGACTTAGATTTTATTACCCTAGGAACCACGACTGATGGGCCACTTCACACCGACTCTCCTTGTCCTAGTAATACAGAACCTGAAATTGATTCTATTTACAATGATGTTTGGTATTTATATACAGCCTCCTTTTCGGGAAATGCTCTATTCAGCACCTGTGGAACTGCAGACTTTGACACAAAGATTGCCGTCTATAATCCAGGCAGTAATTGTCCACCTGCAGATGAAGACTTACTTAGCTGCAATGAAGATGGAGCCAATTGTGGAGCAAGCACTTCTGAAATGATTTTTGCCACAGTTGCGGGTGAGAGCTACCTTTTAAGAATAGGAGGGTATGGAGAAATGCCCCCAGGACTTGAGGGTCAAGGAACTTTTAGTGTTGGTCAATTTGTACCAACAGTAGTTAATGATTTTTGCAATGAAGCAGTAGCCATTACTATAGGCTCCGGTTATATTTTCGACTCTTTCGGGGCAGTAACAGATGGACCAATTCATGATGATATTACCAGTGATTGTTTCCTGTTTAACGACTTCACCATTCAATCTGATATCTGGTATAGCTTTACACCTAACTTTTCTGGAACAGTTTTTTGTTCAACCTGTGGGTCTGCTTTTTTTGATACAATAATGGGCGTCTATGGCCCTGATACAGATTGTGCCAATTTATCAAGTGCTGACTTATATGGTTGTAACAACGATGGACCAGGTTGTACTGAGTTTACTTCCTCCATGTTTTTGAAGTAGAAGAAGGTCTTAACTATTTATTAAGACTCGGTGGCATTGGAGGAACGACTGGGAATGGTTCTTTTGAATTAATCAGAGAAGATGCACCAGAGCCTCCAGCCAATGATTTATGTGAAAACGCAGAAGCTATTGAAATTTTGGAACCAGGCAGCACACTTGCAGTAGAGGGAACAACCAGTGCCGCTACTTTTGATATTTATAACTTCACCTTTCCTCCTTGTCTCACCAATCAAGATGGAGGGGAATTTGCAGAAGTATGGTATAGTTTTAATAATAATGGCATTCAGAATTTAACAATGAACCTAGTCGCAATTACAAATGAAGCATCCTTTTTTGTAGATGTATGGGAGAATTGTTCTACGCCTACAGACACTCTTATTTTCTTAGATAATTGTCTCAATTTAAATGGTCTCACAACTTCAATAATTTCAGATACTTTAGGTTTGTTTGCAGACACACCCACTGATTATATCATGAGAATTTCAACCAGACTTATTTCAGATATTCCTGGTGAATTTTCATTTCAGCTGATCGGAGAAGGACCTTCATCTACAGAAATTCCAGAAGCGCTAGATGGAATGTTAACAATGATTCCTAATCCAGCTTCTTCCTTTATTAACTTGAAAATTCCGCTGAAGAATTCTGCAGAATTAAACTACACAATTGTAGATATTATTGGACAAAGCGTCCTGACTAAAAATTCGAGGAAAATTGGTGGTGAACACATGGAACAGATCGACATAGAGCTACTCCAGCCAGGTGTATATTTCATAAATTTAAATCTTGACAATCAGCCGTTGACTTTTAGGTTTGTAAAAGAATAGAAACGATCGATATATCTAAGCTGCTAATTTAGCTTTCAAAAAATATAAAAGGGAAACATATTTATTCACATGTTTCCCTTTTCTTATTTATCCTAGTCATTTTAACTAGATTTTACATACTTCCCCCAAAGCCTAAACGGCTTGGTAAAGTAAAGGCGATAGTATTGCCATCGACTGAGATTTTCATTCGAAAAGTCGCTATCATTCGGTGTAATGACTTGTTGGAAGTGATAATAGATAATTTTGAATTTCGTCAGCCAACTGTTCCTCAATCGAACTTGAAACCACATGGTAGATAAAACTGGTTCTCGACTTTCGTCAAATTTTTCTTTCCTTAGTTTAATAAGTTGAGCCTCTAATATTGAATCTAGATTTGCTGATTTAATTTCCTGTGTAATTTCCCTCGACAATTTTAAATCAAAGATGTGATTGGAAATCATAAGGCCAAAAAGGATGATATTCTTCACCTTTAATTCATCACTTAGTTTCAGGATTCTAGACCAGTTAATTTCAGGACGAAATTTATGGACTATAGCTGCAATGTCACTCACATGCTTTAGTGCCAGATATTGTTCTTTTCCA
>Ga0209831_1001074_pt1 | contig 25925 bp, 18 predicted proteins | sample Maine_Asex4_meta_FD_187451 | JGI IMG/M metagenome (GOLD analysis project Ga0209831, IMG submission 187451) | Marine algal microbial communities from Maine, USA - Maine_Asex4_metaG (SPAdes) (version 2) | ecosystem: Host-associated > Algae > Red algae > Unclassified | place: Maine, USA | collected... | reverse complement strand
GGCAAAGAAGTTTTGGATAGGATTTATGGACTTGTAGTCACGACAGCGTCGGCCATCCTTTATCGTTTCGCCTTCAAATTTTCCGGGTGCCACAGGAATTTGGCTTTCAATCGTGCAGATATGAGCATCGAAATCGACATGATCAGCATATCCTGCAAAACTAGTCAGAAGATTATAGCGCCGCGCGTCTTTATCATCGCGGTCAGGCCACTTTATGCGTTCATCTAAATCATATTTACGACGTTTATCAGGGTTTGACATGAACCCTTGTTGAAGATTGCCGAAGACTAAGAGCGCATCTGTATTATTCACAAATGTCCCGTTCTGGGCAATCCGTGAGGGCTCAGTCAAAGTCGCTTGAACAAATTGCGTGGTAAATGTGACTTCGCGGCTCTCGCCAGGTTGCAGGGGCGGATCAAACTCCACTTCCTGTACGCCGTGTGTTTTGCTGAGTTCATCAGCAACTTTTTCACCCTTAACAACAGCCGCGCCGTCGATATCCAGTTTGGTGATGTTTTTTACCCCTACGCCAGAGAAGACAGTTGTCCGGCGGATAGGTTCATCAAAGGGATTATCAATGGTGTACCGGCCACGGAACTCACCAGTGCCTTTGTCAGGGTAAAAGTCAGCATCCACACTCACGGAGGTAATGCGGGGAGGGGGGCGTTTCCACATATCGCCAACAAGTTTTTCAAAATCCGCCTGACGCGCTTCGCGTTGGTCTGAGTTTTGATAATCTTCAGCTTGGTAGCTTTGGAGGCCTGCATAGCCAAATCCGGCAAAGAGCAGAGTGCCTAAAACCGCGGTCGCAAGAGACGGGATACTCATACGTTTACGCATGTCCCGGAGGCGCGTTTTTAGGCCAATCTGATGACCCCGCCGCCAAACCCAAACAGAGAGGGCCCCTAAGATTAAGATAAGACCCATCCAATAAGCGAACTCCCATCCAAAACTTGCCATGCTGGAAAAGCCCGCCATTTCAGAATACTGGCCAGCTCCTGCGCTGCCAAAATTCATGAGCGGATGGTAGAATGGTAATTGTCCAATAAAGAAGATGAGGCCGATCAGGATGGCCCCGCTGACGAGCATTCCGACAATGCGTCCGGGCATAAAGTTCTGAATGAACATAACGAGCATACCCTGAAAGAAAAATCCGACAAAGAAACTGACAATACCTATAGCCAGGAAAGTCATAGGCACAACGGGAACCTTGCCCCAGCCAAAACCAAGTTGAGCGATCATGCCGGCCCCGAGCAAACCAAGTATCAAGGTCAGCAAAAGCAAAGCCAAGGCCCCCCATTTAGCAAAGAGAAGCGAAACATCCTTAACGGGCGTCGCGTCCAAAATTCCGTGCATATTTACAGTCCGGTCGCGCCACATAATGTCGGAGCCGAAAAATATCATTATGATAAGCATCGGGAAAACAAGAGATCCCAGGGCTATTTGCGTCATGAAATTTGACGTTGGGAGAGACGTGCTCGCGCCCATGAAAATCGATACGAGCAGCACAACACCGAATAGCGCAAGAGCAATCCCGACAAGAATGATGAATGCGGTGCTGCGAACGGTTGATAGATATTCAAATTTCAAACGCGCCCAGAAACTTGTGAATGCAAAACCGCTCCCAAGAACGGGTTTAACAGGCGTCACGTGTGTCGGCAGCGTAGCAATGTCGTCGCCAAGACGCGTTTTACCGCGGCGCGTGTGAATGCCGCGCGTTGAAAATACAAATGAGAGCGCGAAAAGCGTCAAACCGATAATCCCGTAAACAAGTCTATTGAGTCCCACCCAGCCCGTTATAGGCGCCATGTTTTCATTTTGCTCGGCCGCAGGCCAATACTGAGTTTCGACCGCGAGAGATGTAGCGCCAAACGGATCTACGAGCGCGGCAATCCACTCATCCGGACGCTCACCCGCGACAACGCCGCCGATAAGATAGAGTACCAATAACCCAACGGCACTGACGTAAACCAAGGTGCGGTTCCGGGTGACAACAGCTATGGCTGTATAAATCCCGGAGACGAATAAGGCATTGATGACGATGAATAAGAAGAAGGGCTGCAGGTAATGCAACAGGTTAAAGCTCTTAAAGGTTTCCGCGTCTCCCCAAGGCACAAAGGGTACAGATAAAGTGCCGATAATCGTTCCAAGAGCAAGTCCAGATAGGCTTAGCATAGTCACAATCCAGACGCCGAGCATTCGCGATAGCAATAGATCGCGGGTTGTTACGGGTGTTGAATGAACGATTTCAACAGATTTATGTGTGTCGTCGCGCATGACGCCGGTAACCACAAAGACGGCCGCGAAGAAAATAGAGAAAAGGCTGAAAGCCGACATTGTTATAGCAATTGGGATGGCCCCATTGACTTTGACACGTTCACCGCCTGCAACGCCTATGGCAAAATCTTCATGAGAAGAAAACAAGATGCCGATGGCAAGCATAACAAAGAGAGCCAGCCAAAATCCGACTTGCCGTATATGTAATGAAAGTTCAAATTTTAGGAGTTTACGCAGCATGGCGTAACTCCTCAGCTTTCATAAACCCATTCAGATAAGCAAAATATCCGTCCTCAAGAAGCACGTCTCGCGATTCCCATCCCGTACCTGGTGTTGTTGCGGACAGAACTGACACAACGGTGGCCCCGCGTAGGCGCCGTGTTGAGAGAACCTGCATTTCGTTTTTCAGGCGGTCGACCCTTTCGTCGCTCTCAATGCGCTGCGTCCAAACCTGTCCGTCAATTCGTTTAATCAGTTCTTCAGGCGCGCCCCGGACAATCAATTTACCATTACCCATGACGCCCATATCTGTGCAAAGGTCGCGCACATCTTCGATGATGTGGGTGGAAAGAATAATAATTTTGTCGTCACCTGCGCGCGATAGGATATCGAGGAAACGCTGACGCTCCAGAGGGTCAAGACCTGCTGTAGGTTCATCGACAATAATGAGCTGAGGGTCACCAAGCAGCGCCTGCGCCACGCCGAAGCGTTGGCGCATACCGCCTGAAAATGTGGCCACGGACGCCGATTTATGAGTCCATAAATTGACCATTTGCAGGAGGGTTTCGACTTGTTCCTTACGCTCACCTTTGTTCGTAATGCCTTTTAAAATAGCGATATGATCCAGTAGGGCTAAGGCGCTCATGCGGGGATAGACGCCAAAATCCTGCGGGAGATAACCGAGAGTGGAACGTATAACATCCGGATTTTCGGTAATGTCTGTCCCGTTATATGTAATCATACCTTCGTCCGGTGTTTGCAGTGTGGCGAGTGTACGCATGAGCGTTGATTTGCCGGCGCCGTTCGGGCCAAGCAGGCCAAATAGGCCGGGCTTTAAGTCAAGGCTGATATTGTTAAGCGCGTGGACGTCGCCGAAGCGCTTGTGCAGATTCTCGATATGTAACATGAAAAATTCCCCTCTCTCTTAAACTATACCTAAAGAAGCACATGCCGTAAAACAATAGAAAACTATCGAAAAACGATAATTTTGGAATTAGAGACGTCCACCAGTTTCGAGCCCAAGCAAATTTACAAGATGAACCGTCAACATAAAGGCGGTCGCGAGGCAAGCGAGGCTGATAATGATCCAGGGAACCATGCGCGGTTTAAGCTCGTCATGTTTGGCGAAATGCTTTCGAAAACTAAATGCGCCTAAGGTTACGCACAACAGAATGATAAATAGTGTGAGGGTCAAGTCTGTAGTGTGGGACATAATATGTTCAAGTTTTTGTCGAGATCGGAGGCGGCGAGCTTTTAACACCGTGCTCCGTTTTATGCCAGTAAAAAGGCCGGACGCAAAGCTCATACAGGGCCATCAGCGCCGGTATAAAGTGCAAGAGCCAATAAAATGGCATGAAGGGTATTTGCCATAATAAGCCTGGCTTTCCAGCCCTAATGAGGCCCGCCGCTCCAATGAGTAAGCCAGAGGCGTAAGCAGTGATGAAGCTTCCCATTAAGAATGGAGATATGTCCGCGGGTGGTCCGAAGACGTATAAATAAGAGACGATGAGAAGTGACGGGACATGAAAAAACCCGGTCAGCAAGGTGAGCCCAATGGTAAGCTGTAAAGTGATTTGGCGCAAAAACCCTCTTTTGCCGCCGGGTGCGAGTGGACGCCTCATGTGAATAATCCACGTCTGAAGATAACCCTTTATCCAGCGGGATCGTTGTTTCATCCAAGGCTTTAAATTCTGGACCGCCTCTTCCTCGGTGGGTGGTAGGATATAACCAATACGCCCGCCGTTCGCCGCGATGCGAAAACTCATGTCCGCGTCTTCGGTCACATTGAAAGCATCCCAACCTTGCGTGCGTTCGAGCAAGCTTGCCCGTATGTGATTGCTTGTACCTCCAAGCGGAAAGGGAAGGCCCAGCTTGGCAAGGAACGGAAGCCAGACATGGAATAAGGCAGCATATTCAATTGTGAATTGGCGCGTTAAAAAATTGGTATCGCTGTTGTAATAATTGAGCGGCGATTGGACAGCGGTGAGCTTGGGGTTTGACATTAAGGCCTGAGCCGCCGCCTTGAGCTGGGCGGGATGGGGCCTATCCTCAGCATCGTATATCGTGATAAATTTACCGCTTGCCTCCGTGAGGGCGATGTTCAAAGCCTTAGGCTTGGTCCGGGGTTCACTTGGCGGAACAAGAATTAATTTGAAAGGTGCCTGTAGCACGGCGGGAAGGGCTGCCAAAGTCTCTTTATCATCAGCTTCGCAAATAATAAATATTTCCAATTTGTCCCGAGGGTAATCCAGTTTAGCGAGATGAGTTATGAGGCTCGCAACGACATTCGCTTCTTTATAAATAGGTACAAGAACTGTGTAGCGCGGCCACAGATTTATATCCGCATCAGGTGTTACGGTAGGTTTTGGAGACAAGACGGCGAGTATTTTAATAATAGCGTGCGTCAGGATAATTAATGTGGCTCCAAACAAGCCGCTAATAATTATGGTAGGGGCGAAATAACTGCCTAGCGCCAGAAGACTGATAAAAAGAATTAGCAAAACCGCAAACCAAACTCCGTATCGCGCTAAAGATTGCGCGCTTGGAATTTCAACCGGGTTACGGTTTGTCATCGTTTACAGCACTCATTTATAAATAGGTAAGGCTCGGAATTGAAACTGATTTCAGGGTGTTCATGACCTCCGCTAAAGCTCCATCTGAATAAGGCGTCAAAGCTTGGTTCCCCCAAATCGGACCCGGCCAAGCGGCATCAGACTTAAAGCGGACGATATGATGGATGTGTAATTGAGGGGTCATATTACCGAGCGCCGCGACGTTGAGCTTTTCGCCTTTAAAAGCCTGCATAATTGCGGTGCTAAAAATTCGGGATTCTTCCCAGAGCTGAGCGTAGTCGGTTGGGGTTAAATCAATTGTATCTGAAATAGCCTCGCGCTTGGGCACCAAGACAAACCAAGGATAAGCGGCATCATTAATCAGTAAGACTTGGCATAATGAAAACGTCCCGACAGAAATACCGTCTCGTTTTAAATCCGGATGCAAGTCAAAGCTCATATATCCCCCTTTAATCTTGCCACTGCCCACACTGCGGCGTCCGCAACAACGCCGTCTTCTGACATTATATATTCTTCGGCGCTGGGTAGTAAGTCGGTATTGTTACTATTCCCGATAGCATAGAGGACATTGCGAATAAACTGTTTTTGCCCAATGCGTTTAATGGGCGAGCCCGCAAACATTGTCCGGAAATCCGCGTCAGATAATTTTGATAAGGCGGCGAGTGACGGCGCGTTTAAATCATCGCGGGCTTGAAGCTTTATCTCTTTAGACGCTTGCGCGTATTTATTCCAAGGACAGACGGAGAGGCAATCATCACACCCATAAATCCGGTTCCCCATCTTTTCACGCAGCTCAATATCCACAGGACCTTTATGCTCGATGGTGAGGTAAGAAATACATTTTCGGGCATCAAGTTTGTAGGGAGCGGGGAACGCGTCTGTTGGACACACATCCAAACACGCGCGGCACGATCCACAATGATCGGTTTCAGCGTCAGTAGGATCAAGTTCGGCAGCGGATAATATTACGCCCAAAAAAAGCCATGAGCCAAACTCGCGGCTGACCAAATTTGTGTGCTTACCTTGCCATCCTATTCCGGCCTTGGCGGCTAACGGCTTTTCCATGAGAGGGGCTGTATCGACAAAGACTTTCACATCCGCGTTTGTGGAATTGGCAACAAGGTTTGCGATCTCTTTTAGGCGGCCTTTGATAATGTCGTGATAGTCCCGGTTACGGGCATAGACAGATATCGTGGCGTTTGAGGGTTGCTTTAGCGTGATGAGAGGGTCGCTGTCCGGGCCGTAATTCATGCCCAGTACAATCGCTGATTTTGCCTCCAACCACATGTTTTGCGGATGGGCGCGCCGTGTTTCTGTGTCTTCAAGCCACGACATACTACCATGATAATTTTGGGCGAGAAATTCACGGAGGCCCATGCCGGGCTCATTCCCATAATCGCCCAAGGCGACAATTCCCGGCGGCGCAAAACCTAAGGCCTCCATACGCTTAGTCACACGGGTAGGGAGCCGGGTCATGCCGCGTTAAAAATCAAGGTCCGCGTAATGGGACGGCGCGATGAGGCCGGGAACGCGGTCAGCGAGTAGCGGTTGAAAGCTGGGTCGGGATTTGAGTTTCTGATACCAGTCTTTCAGGACAGGCCAGTTTCGCCACCGCACTTCGCCAATGAAATCGAGACAGGAGATATTCGCGCCCGCGGCAATGTCAGCGAGGCTGAAACTCTTTCCGGCCATCCAGTCGCGTTTTTCCAAGAGCCACGTCATATAAGTCAAATGATGCATTAAATGCTCGCGGCCTTCGCGCAGGGTCGGCGGATGCGGCGCGCCGCCGCCGGACAGAGCTTTCTCCACGCGCTCATGCATCAGGTAGGCGTTCACTTCGTCTGAAAATTTGGAATCAAACCACGCGCATAAACGCCGCGTCTCCGCACGCTCTAATGCGTTGCTCGGCATAAGCGGAAAGCGCGAGGAGCCCTCTTCGGCATATTCGCAAATAGCGCGCGCGCCCGTGATGACAGCATTCCCGCCCGCGATAATATCGACCAAGCAAGGCGGCGTACCTTCCGGGCAAAGCTCCAGAAAAGTCTCATCCGGTTCCCACGGATTGAGGAGCTCCAATTTAAACCGCAGCTTCTTCTCTGTCAGGGCAATGCGTGCTTGACGGGACTGCGGATCTAGGGGCCAATGGTAAAGGGTGCGCATAATTATGGTTTATAAAGTCTTATCTCTTGCCACTCCCTTAACGAAAAGGCCGGTTCGGCTTAATTATTGCCCGATCTGAATCTTTTATTGCCGTGCGTATGTTCACAGCCTGTCGGGTGAGGATGGATCAGAATATCAGCGGCTTTATAAGCCCCCATGACCCGCTGCTCCGCTGCGAGAATAACATCGTGGGCTTGAGATAAAGTCAGAGTTTCATCGAGGTCAAGCCGCATCTGAATATGAATATGCGGGCCGGAGGCGCGGGTACGCAGGTCGTGCACGGCTTTAACCTGGCTATCCTTCAAAGCGAGGTCGCGAATGAAGTTGCGTTCTGTATCTGGCAGCTCCCGGTCCATAAGTTGTGACCACGCGAGGCGCGCGACTTTATAGCCTGTCCATAAAAGCCACAGCGCGATGATAACGCCGACGAGGCTGTCCGCGCGAAGGAACGGTGTATATGAGGTGAGCACTAGCCCGCTAATCACAACAACATTGGCGAGCATGTCCGCCAGATAATGCGCCCGGTCTCCTCGGACTGCAATCGAGCCTGTCGAGCGGATGGCCCAAGTCTGAGCGATTAAAAGCCACAACGTAATGGCGATACAGAACAGCATGGCCGTAATCGCGAACCCGCCGTGCTGTATCGGTGACGGATCATTAAACCGCTCAAAGGCTTCTTCCAGCAGATGGAAACTTGCAAAGACAATCAGGCAAACTTGAAACACAGCCGCGAAACTTTCGGATTTCCCGTGGCCAAACCTGTAATTGTCATCAGGCGGACGCGCGGCATAGCGCACGGCAAAAAAGCTGGACATGGCCCCGAACAGATCTAGTGAGGAGTGGACGAGGGAGGATAGAATTCCGACAGACCCGGATTCTTGCCAAATGAAGAACTTCGCGGCGATCAGGATAATCCCGATAATAACGGCCATCGCCGTAATGCGCCGCGTGATTTTCGCAGACTCCTCTGGCGGCAGACGACCCGGTCGTCCCCGCAGGGATGGCGTCTGTTGTCCGCCGTTTATGTCATTTCTAGTGTCTGTCACGTCTGCCATATGCCTTATAAGAGCGGCGTTATACCATAACTTTTTAGGATGGATAGCCCTATTACAGCTTAGTGCAGGCCATAAAGGTAGATATTTTCTAGAGGCTCTTTATATAATGCTAAAACTACGCGTTATCCCAGCGGGAATTATGCGCATTAGGGAGAGACTTATGACTTTATCACGGACACTTTTATGCGCCGCCTCAACGGCATTATTGCTAGCAGGATGCAAGGCCTCTGAGGACATGGCGGCAAAAACAACCGAGACTGTGTCAACGGCTATTTCTGAAGACGCAGTCCCTCACGCGCAACTCGGCTCCAATGTTATACCGACTGAATACCGCCTCGATATGGTCATGGATCCAGACGATGACGGCTTTAAAGGCGTCGTCGAAATTGACGTCACGATTGAGAAAGCCACGAATAAAATCTGGCTGCACGGCAAACATATGACGGTCACAGGAGCCGTCGCAGAATTGCCGGACGGAAAGTCAATCGCGCTTGATTTCAAAACTGTCGACCTTGCCGAAGCCCCGTCGGGCGTGGCGTATATCATCAGTGAAGAGACCCTCCCCAGCGGGACGATGACTCTCAAAATTCCGTACGAGACGCCTTATAATATGGCCCTGAACTCGGCCTACAAAGTAGAGCAAGGCGGCGAGAATTATATCGTGACGCAGTTTGAGCCTTTGGGCGCGCGCGAAGCCTTCCCAAGCTTTGATGAGCCGCGTTTCAAAGTGCCGTTCACGCTCTCAATCACATCCCCAGCGGATGATTTCGTATTTTCTAATACACCTGAATTGAAAGCGACGACTTTGGATAATGGCTGGGTCAGACATGATTTCGCCAAAACCCGTCCGCTCCCGACATATTTGATAGCTTTTGGCTCCGGTCCTTATGACGTGGTTGAGTATGATCCGCTTCCGCCCACGGAAGTCCGTGACCGCCCCATTCCGCTGCGAATAATCACAGCTAAAGGCAAAGGCGGGAAAACAAAATACGCCGCGAATAATACGGCGGGTATTATGGAAGCCTTGGAAGCCTATTTCGATATTCCATATCCGTACAAGAAACTCGATTTGATTGCCGCGCCGGACTACGCTTTTGGCGCAATGGAAAATCCGGGCGCGATTGTCTATCGTGAATACCTCCTCTTGCTCGATGATGACGCTCCGCTCTCCCAACAGCGCGCCTATGCGGGCGTACATTCCCACGAGCTGGCGCATCAATGGTTTGGCGATCTCGTCACGCCGGTCTGGTGGGAAGATATCTGGCTTAATGAGGCCTTTGCCACATGGATGGGAAATAAAGGCACGGCGACGTGGAAGCCGGAAGGGAATTACGATCGTAACACGCTGAACTCAGCCCTCGGCGCAATGAACATCGATACGCTTGCGACGACCCGAAAAGTCCGCGAACCGCTTGAGCGCTCCGAAGGCGTTATGGATCAGTTTGACGGCATTACGTACCGCAAAGGCGGCGGCGTCTTGTCCATGTTTGAGAGCTATCTCGGCGAAGAAAAGTTCCGCGACGGCGTCCGCCTGCACATGAAACGCTATGCCGACGGCGTAGCGACAGGCGATGATTTCTTTGCCTCAATCGCGGACGGCTCTGGCGATGCCAATGTCGTTCCGGCTATGAAAAGCTTTGTGGATCAGCCGGGCCTGCCGCTTGTGACAGGGACACTCACGTGTTCAGGCGGAAAGACAGAAGTCAAACTTTCGCAATCCCGATACGCACCGCTCGGCTCTAAAACCAAGCAAGGTCAAACATGGCAAATTCCGGTTTGCGCGAAGGTGGGCTACGGCGATCAAACTGGAAAAGTGTGTACACTGATGACGGGTAAAACCGAAACTCTGAGAGCCAAAGTTGAAGGCTGTGCAGATTGGGTAACGCTGAATGAAAACGGTTCCGGCTATTACCGTTTTTCACTCGACACAGAAGGATGGGACAAGCTTGTCTCTAATCTCGACGCGCTCAACACACGCGAAGTCTTGACCGTGCAAGACAGTCTCTATGCGGCGTATCGCGCGGGCGAAGTTGACTCCTCAGTCCTCCTCAAAGGCATGGAGATATTCGCGAAATATCCGGAATATGACGTCGCCAGCAAAGCTGGAAGTTTTCTCGGCTTTATGGATGACCATACAGACGCCAAAGACGATGTTGCGCGTCTCGTGCGCGATATGTTCCAAAAGCGCTACAAGGATAATGTTGGTAAGGATACGGTTGAGGGTAATCTTCTCGTGCCAACACTCGCATCGCGGCTTGTGAATGTCGGACAAGACGAAACCTTGAAGCTTCGCCTCGCGCAACAGGGCGCAGCTTATCTCGGGGTTGCGCGCGAGCAGGATAAAAGCCAGGTCGCCTCCAACATGATTGGGCTAGCGTTATCGCAAGCTATGAAGTCTTTAGGCGATGCCACATATGGCCCGCTTATCGAAATGGCGAGTACGGGTAGCGCGCTTGAGAAAGGCGCGGCGCTTGGCGCGCTCGCCTCGACGACGGATAAAGAAATAGCCGCGACCTTGCGCGACGTGGCCCTCGCAGAGGATAGTCCTATCACAGGACGCCAGGCCATGGGCCTCATAGGCGGCCTGATGAGATCTGAGATACACGGCGACGCCACATGGGACTGGTTCAAAACAAACTTCGAAACTTTCGTGAAACGCAAAGTCGTTGATGTACGCCTCGGCGGCATACCCGGATTCGCAAGCGGGTTCTGCTCAACCGAGCGCCGCGACGAAGCGAAAGCATTCTTTACCGAGAACGCCGCGCTTATACCCGGGTATGAGCGTAGCCTCGCCCAGACGGTCGAGCGCATTGAACTCTGCGCCGCGTTGAAGGAGGCAAAAGCTGAGGAGCTAGCGGCGGCATTGAAAGCGCGGTGATTACATAAATTATGTTCCCGTAGGCACAATAGCGCCGTCCGGGAATATTTGAGTTAGCCGCCTAGGCCGCGTCCTTAATTGGGTTCTCCAATTTATCCAGCATTTCTTTCGGGATGATTTGCCAGAACCTGCCGCGTTCGAGCTCCCAATCGATCAGCATTTTCTTGGAGAACTCGGAACCTGTGACGCGCGCATGGTGCTCAATGAGGGTTTTGCAGACCTCTTCCCAGTGAGTGCTCTCGAACCGTTGCCAGATGACGCTGTCCGGGTTGACGGCTTTGTGGAAGGCGTCGTGTTCGTCCCAGACAAAGGCCATGCCGCCGCTCATGCCCGCGCCGAAATTATCGCCGACAGAGCCGAGGACGACGACTGTGCCGCCGGTCATATATTCACACCCATTCGTGCCGCAGCCTTCGATCACGGTGTCCGCGCCGGAATTACGCACGGCAAACCGCTCGCCCGCCCGGCCTGAGACCATGAGCGTGCCTTTGGTCGCGCCGTATAGACAGGTATTACCGACAATGGCGCTGGAATGATGGTCGATTTTAGAACTGCTTTGGGGTGAGACAATGATGTCCGCGCCGGATAAGCCTTTGCCGACATAATCATTCGCGTCCCCGTCCACGAGGAGTGTAAGACCGTGCATGCCGAACGCGCCCAGCGATTGCCCCGCCGATCCGCGCAGACGCACAGTGAGTTGATCTCGTTGCAGTCCATTAACACCGAAGCGGCGATAAATTTCGGAGCTTGTCCGTGTCCCGACCGCGCGGTGGGTGTTCTCGACAGAATAGGTCAGAACCATTTTCTCGCCGCGGTCCATCATCGTATTAGCATCGCGCAGGATCTCCACGTCGAGGCTGTCCGGAACCTCAATGCGTTCATGGCGCGTGTCTTTGACAGGACGGTTATCCACGCGGGCCAGAATAGGGTTCAGGTCAAGGTCGTCCAGATGCTCCGCTCCGCGCGATACCTGCGCAAGCAGGTCTGTACGCCCAATGACATCTTCAAGGCGCTCTGCGCCTAAAGACGCCAAAATTTCACGCACATCCTCAGCAATAAAGTTCATCAGATTGATGACCTTCTCAGGCGTGCCTGTGAATTTCTCTCGCAGGCGCGGATCTTGGACGCAGACGCCAACGGGGCAGGTATTTGAATGACACTGGCGCACCATAATACAGCCCATAGCAACAAGGCTGAGCGTCCCGATACCGTATTCTTCCGCGCCTAACATAGCCGCCATGACAATATCGCGGCCTGTTTTCAGTCCGCCGTCTGTGCGCAGCGTCACGCCGTCACGTAAATTATTAAGAGTCAAAACCTGATGCGCTTCGGACAGGCCAAGCTCCCATGGGATGCCCGCATATTTCAGGGACGTATTGGGCGATGCGCCTGTCCCGCCGTTATGTCCGGCAATTAATATCGTATCGGCTTTGGCTTTGGCCACACCTGCTGCAATTGTTCCAACGCCGGAGCTAGCAACTAATTTTACGCAAACACGGCACTTGGGATTAATTTGTTTTAGGTCGTAAATTAATTGCGCGAGATCTTCGATGGAATAAATATCGTGATGCGGCGGCGGGGAAATCAGCGTCACGCCCGGCGTCGCGTTCCGGAACTTCGCAATCATTTTGGTGACTTTAAATCCGGGCAATTGTCCACCTTCGCCGGGTTTGGCGCCCTGCGCGACTTTAATTTCGACTTCGCGGCATTGGTTTAAATATTCCGCGTTGACACCGAAGCGGCCCGAGGCAATTTGCTTGACCGATGAGTTCGGATTATCGCCATTAGGCAGCGGCTTGTACCGCGCGCGGTCTTCACCGCCTTCGCCTGACACGGACTTGGCCCCGATGCGGTTCATAGCAATATTCAGCGTACCGTGGGCTTCGGGTGAGAGCGCCCCAAGCGACATCCCCGGCGTATTAAATCGCCGCTGAATTTCATTGATGTTCTGAACGCGGCGTAAATTGACAGGTTTACCGAGCGGATTGAAATCCAAAAGATCGCGGATTTGGATCGGCGAGGCTGAATTTACAATATCGGCGTATTTTTTGTAGAGGGAATAATTCTCTGATCCGACAGCTTCTTGAAGCATGTGAATCATGTCGGCCTTGTAAGCATGACGCTCGCCTTTGGCGCGGACGCGGTAGAGACCGCCAATCGGCAGGTGCGCCACAGACGCTTCATAAGCCCGTTCATGAGTTTCAAGAAGTTTGGTCTCAATACCTGATAACCCTATGCCGGAAATACGGCTGGTCATGCCCGGAAAAAACTCTCCGACAAGCGCGCGGGATAGCCCAAGCGCTTCAAAGTTATTCCCGCCGCGATAGGACGAAATAACCGAGATCCCCATTTTAGAAATGATTTTAAGGAGACCTTGCTCAATAGCGTATTTATATTTCGTGACAGCTTCGTCTGTCTTCATATCGATGAGGCCACGTTCAATCCGGTCTTGGATGGCCGCTTGAGTCATATATGCATTGACCGCCGTTGCGCCCGCACCGATTAACACGGCGTAGTAATGCGTATCGAGACATTCCGCAGATTTCACAATAATAGAACAAGACGAGCGTAATCCCTTGCTGACAAGGTGCGTATGTACGCCGCCGACACAGAGTATCATCGGCGCCGCGGCACGCGTGTCAGACACATTTTCATCAGACAGAAGGATGTTCTCCGCCCCGGCTTTGACGGCGTCTTCGGCCTCCTCGCGAATACGTTTAAACGTGTTACGCAAAGCTTCACCCGCCCGTGCACCGGGTTTCGGAAGATCAAATGTGCAATCAATGACAGTCGTTGTTTTGCCGAACAATCCCATGAATTTATCCAACATACCGTTCGTCATAACAGGGCTCTCGAGCACAAACATCTCGCGCGTCTGATCTTCGGATTCTGCGAGAATATTGCGCAAATTACGGAACCGGGTCTTGAGGCCCATTACGCGCGTCTCGCGCAAGGGATCAATTGGCGGGTTCGTAACCTGCGAAAAATTCTGCCGGAAGAAATGTGACATAGGCCGGTAAATATCGGACAGCACAGCCAGAGGCGTATCATCCCCCATGGACCCAACAGTTTCTTTGCCCGTTTCTGTCATGGGCGAAAGAATTAATTCCATATCTTCCAGGGATTGGCCGCAAGAGAGTTGCCGCCGTGTCAGCGCGTCGCCAACCAGCGGAGCTGCGGGTTCAGACCCGGCTAGTTTCTCATCAAGATTAACAACCTTTTTGAGCCATTTTTTATAAGGTTTTTTATCGGCCAGAAGGTTTAGAATGTCCTTGGAATGGTAAAACTTACCCTCGTCCAAATCGACAGCAATCATACGGCCCGGTTTAATCGCGCCCTTTTTGATGATGGTGCGCTCGTCGACGGGGCACATACCTGTCTCTGACCCGACGGCTAAAATACCGTCATTCGTCACGGAATAGCGAAGCGGGCGCAGGCCGTTACGATCAAGCCCTGCCATACACCAACGCCCGTCATAGGCGGCTACGGCAGCAGGGCCATCCCAAGGCTCCATCACCGCATTGCAATATTCATAAAGCGCGCGCCAATTATCGGGCATCAGGTCGCCGCGTTTGGAATAGGCTTCAGGGATTAGCAAAGTTTTCGCCATTGGCGCTGTCCGGCCTGCCCGAACCAAAAGTTCAAATACGGCATCAAGCGCAGCTGAGTCAGAGCTGCCTTTTTGAATAACAGGTTTCACATCACCCGCGCGCTTGCCAAACGCAGAAGAGGCCATTTTAATCTCATGACTTTTCATGAAATTCGTGTTGGCTTTCACTGTATTAATTTCGCCGTTATGGGCGAGCATGCGAAATGGCTGGGCGAGCCACCACTGCGGGAATGTATTAGTTGAGTAGCGCTGATGATAAATCGCCGCGCGAGACACAAAACGTTCGTCCTGAAGGTCAGGGTAAAACTTATCAATGTCTTCGGCGAGGAACATACCTTTATAAATAATTGTCTGAACAGAAAGCGAGCAAACATAAAAGCTCGGAATAGCCGCTGCGATAACGCGTTTCTCAATGCGCCGGCGAATAATGTAAAGCTCCCGCTCCAGCTTGTCGCCTTTGCGTCCTTTGGGGTCTCGGAACATGACTTGCTCAATAGCGGGACGGGTCGCTTTGGCCTTGTCGCCAATGACGTCCATGTTAATAGGCACTTGCCGCCAGCCGTAAATATAAAAGCCTTCTTTCAAAAGCTCAGACTCGACAATGGTTCGCGCGGCTTCTTGCGCGCTGAAATCCGTACGCGGCAGGAACATCATGCCGACAGCAATTTTCGCTGCTGTTGGTTTGTGGCCTGTGCGTTCAACTTGAGCGCGGAAAAATTCCTGCGGAATATCAAGGCGAATGCCCGCCCCGTCGCCGGTCTTCCCGTCGGCGTCAACAGCGCCCCGGTGCCAGACATTCTTTAGGGCTTGCAGAGACAGCTCTACCACGTCCCGCCTGGCGCTTCCATCAATGCTCGCCACAAGGCCGACTCCGCAAGAGCTGTGCTCGTGGGCCGGGTCATAGGCGTTCGCCTCAATCAGCGCGTCTCGTTTCGTTTCGTAATCTGTAAGCCAATTAGTCATGATTATTATCCTGCAAACTTGCCATAAACTCTGTACCTGTCAGGCGCGGGTGATCGCCGCTGAGCGCAAAGTAATCTCGTTTTTCACCAATAAATATTTCTTTGCCCAAAGACTGCCCCGCTGGGATGTCTATGCTTCCGGCGCACACAGCCCAAAATTCGTCATTGTCTTTAAGGCGGTAAAACAGGCTGGAGCCACATGACTTGCAAAAACCGCGTTTGGCCCAATCAGAACTCGCATACCATGTCAGACCGTCGTCTTTTGTAATCGTAACTTCGCCCGCGCGAAAATCAGCGCCAATAAAAACGCCGCCCGCCCACTTTTGACACATAGAGCAATGGCAGGCATCAAGATGATATTCATCGCCTGTTTCAAATTTTACGTCGCCGCACAGGCATTGCCCTTTGAGGGCCATCACTCTGCCGCCTCAGCAACGCTGGCCATCTGGGCTTTCAAATATTTATGCATATGCTCGGCGGCGTCGCGGCCTTCTTTGATGGCCCACACAACAAGGCTCGCGCCGCGGGTGATATCCCCTGCCGCGTAGACGCCGGGAAGGTTGGTTTCAAATGTGACCGGATTGGCTTTCACTGTTCCCCAGCGCGTGACGCCGATTTCTGGGGAGAGCGCTTTCATGTCTTCGGGCAGAAAACCGAGCGCTTTAATCACGAGGTCCGCTTCAACATCAAAGTCCGCGTCTTTAATGACCTCGACGCTTTCGCGGCCAGACGCATCCTTTTTGCCAAGGCGCATACGGTCGGCGCGGACATGCGCCGCTTTGCCGTTATTGTCGTGAACGGCTTTGGGGGAGGCGAGCCATTCAAATGTCACGCCTTCTTCTTGCGCGTTCTTAGTTTCGCGCGCGGATCCCGGCATGTTGGCTTGGTCGCGTCTATAAAGACAGGTTACAGATTTTGCCCCTTGGCGCACCGCGGTGCGAACGCAGTCCATCGCTGTATCGCCGCCGCCAATGACGACAACATTTTTGCCCTCAGCCGTTTCGCCTTTGACTTTATCGCCAAGCCCGCGCCGATTAGAGTCTATCAGGAAGGGCAGAGCAGGGGTGACGCCGTCTGCACCGGAGCCCGGGCATTCCAGGTCGCGGGCTTTGTAAACACCTGTAGCAATCATTACGGCTTGATGTTTTTGGCGTAGTTTCTCCATTGTGATGTCGACGCCGACATCACAATTTAAAACAAAGTCTATTCCGCCGTCAACAAGGCGCTGCGTGCGGCGTTCAACAATTTCCTTCTCAAGTTTGAAATTCGGAATCCCATAAATCAGCAAACCGCCCGCACGGTCATGGCGATCATAGACGGTAACTTTCCAGCCTTTGAGACGAAGTTCTTCCGCAGCAGCAAGACCTGCGGGCCCTGCGCCGATAATTCCGACTGACAAAGGTCGTTCGCGGCGGGGTTTAATCGGTTCAACCCAGCCATTTTCCCAGGCGGTATCGGTTAGGTAACGCTCAACTGAGCCAATGGTAACAGTGCCGTGGCCGGATTGCTCAATGACGCAAGAGCCTTCACAAAGGCGATCTTGGGGGCAGATACGTCCGCAAATTTCCGGCATCGAATTGGTTGCTGCGGACACGCGGTAGGCTTCTTCGGTGCGGCCTTCGGCGGTTAATTTCAGCCAGTCCGGAATATTATTCTGGAGAGGACAGTGGTTCTGGCAAAACGGTACGCCGCACTGCGAACACCGGCTCGCTTGTTCTTCGGCCTTGGCATTAATATAGTCGCCGTAAATCTCGACAAAATCCTCGCGGCGCTCGCCCGCGTCGCGTTTTACGGGCATATCTCGGTCCGTGTCTACAAATTGCAGCATTTTGCTGGCCATAGTCTTATCCTGTCAAAAATACCGGTATTTTGCCCCAACCGGAGTGGGGCTTATACAGATTAAATTTTGAGTATGCAAGATGCGACAATTTGTCAAAAAAGGATATAAAAGTAAAACTGCAGAGAAGGATGAGCCCCACTAAGTCTCTGTTCTTTATACCAATATTATATAAAATATGAATTTTCCCACTTGGGCAATGTAAAGGCACAGCAAAATAATATTATATCCATCAGACTTTAGGCCTTAATTATGTTGAATTTGACGCTAGGTGTAACGGAGTTGTAACCGCTAGCCCTTAAAGATCCGCCTATGACACTTCTGCAACTTATCATATTGGCTATCGTACAGGGCTTAACCGAGTTCCTCCCCATCTCGAGCTCCGCGCATCTCATCCTGCCCGCGAAGATACTGGGCTGGAAAGACCAAGGCCCTCTCATTGACGTCATGGCACATTTTGGGTCTCTCTTTGCGGTGTTGATCTATTTTCGCAAAGACGTGGGATCGATTATCACGGGTTTTTTCGACCTCTTGAAAAGACGCCTTAATAAAAACTCGGCTCTCGCGCTTAACCTGATTATAGCCACACCGCCCGCCCTTCTTTTTGGCTTGTTCCTAACAACGGCGGGGTGGGACGAGCTTATGCGCACGCCCTTGATTATTGCTATTACCTCTATCGTCTTCGGCGTATTGCTCTGGGTTGCCGACATTAAAGGCAAGCGCACTAAAACCACTGAAGATTTGACTTGGAAAGGCGCGGCTATTCTCGGCTGCGCTCAGGCCCTCGCGCTAATCCCAGGGACATCACGATCAGGTATAACTATGACCGCCGCGCGCGGCATGGGTATGACCCGAATAGAATCTGCACGGTTCTCTATGTTAATGAGCCTGCCAATTATTGGGATCAGCGGATTGTACGCCTTGCTAAAGCTCGCTTCTAGCGACACGGGTACCGCCAGCCTGTCCGATGGCCTCATCGTAGCGGGTTTGTCATTCGTTACAGCTTATATTGCGATTGCCGCCTTCATGAGATTTGTGACCCGCATCGGTATGTTCCCGTTTATGGTTTACCGCCTCATTCTCGGCGGGGGCCTGTTAATTTGGATTTTTATGGGCGGAGCTTAGCCAGATTTTAATCTGGGAACTGTAGGCTTTTGTGGACTCAGTAAAACATCACGACTATCGAAAGGGCATATGCGTAAAATATTGACATTCATGACGGCACTGACGGGGTTCGGACTCTTATCTGCCCCGCTTGCGTGGGCGGGAAGTGTCAATCTGGAGATTGTAGACACGCATGCTCAGAAAATCATGAAAAAGCCTGGCATGGTCGGTCTTGCGATTGCCGTTATTGAAGACGGGGAATTGATATTTACGAAAGGCTACGGCGAAACCAAAAAAGGGTCCGGCGATCCGGTGACAGCCGACACAGTCTTTCGGTGGGCCTCGGTCTCAAAAAGCATCGCCGCTGCGACCGTGCTTGATCTTTCCGAAGATGGATATTTTGATATTGAAAATCCAGCTAACCTTCATGCCCCATCTTTAAATTTACCCCGTTCACGCAATGCGGCGAAGATCGAAGATCTCATGTCGCACCGCACGGGGATTAAACGCAATGAAGGTGATCGTAAGATTGAGGCGGGTCACACCGCAAAGCCTCTTCGCGGCAAGCTGACCGAAGCCCGCCGTATGTGCCCGCCCGGCACATGTCACACCTATCAAAATGTCGCCTATGACGCGACGGCGGAAATTGCAGAAACTGTCACGGGCCTGCCTTATAAATCGATCGTCAATGAGCGCATCTTTAAGCCGCTCGGCATGACGACAGCGACGACAACGCTCGCGGGTCTGCAGCGCTCTAAAAGCTGGGCGAAGCCGCACTTCTATTCCGGACGCACCGTAAAATCCGTTAAACCGACCTATTACCGCATTCCGGGCGCGGCGGGTGTGAACTCGTCAGTCACAGACCTTGCAAAATGGATGAACGCACAGATGGTTGAGGGCGACGATGTGCTCTCCTCGAGCGTCAAAGCTGCGATGCAAACGCCCTATGTGATTACGCCCCGCGAACAAAGAGGTTTTCGCCGCAAGTTCGATAGATCCGGCGATGCCTTTTACGGCTATGGCTGGCGGGTCTATAATTACAAAGGCCGGCGCATTGTCGGTCATAGAGGCGCTGTGCAGGGTTACCGCTCCATGGTTATCTTCGATCCGGAACTGAAAACGGGAATGGCTATGCTTTGGAATACTGGCACAGGCTTCCCGATTGAGATGCAAATGGACGTCATCGATATGGCCCACGCGCCGGATAAGGGCGATCTCGCGGGTCTTCCCGGGGATAAGGCGTTATTCGAAACGCCTTAAAGCCTGCTTACTTCTTTACGAACTTCAATGTCATGCGATCAGACTCGCCGATGGCAATCATCTTGGCTTTCAACTCATCGTCCTTTGCACTCGTCGCAAGAGAGGGAGGCAGGCGCCAGACAATATCCTCATTGGCTTCGCTCGGGACATCTTTCGGGTTTGCGTTAATTTCAGATTTTGCTTCGAGCGAGAAACCCGCAGCCTCTGCAGCGCGTATCAAATCAGATTGCTTGAGATAGCCATTCTGCCCTTTGGCCCACTCTGCGGACGTACTTTCCGGGGCGCGGTGTTGAATAATGCCAAGTGTACCGCCCGTTTTCAAAAGCGCATGTGAGTCTGCAAACGCTTGTGTGAGATAACCGCCCTTTTCATTGAAGCGGGACAGGTTGTGCAGGGCGCGAATAAACAGAATGGCATCAACTTTCCCGTCCATAGACGTGTCGCGCGCACCGAATGTGAAGGCCGCGAGGTCTGCCGTGTTTTCACCGCGCCACTCTTTAACGCCTTTGACCCATGTTGCCGGCCAGTCTTTTTTCTTCGCAATAAACTCATCACTGGCAAAGTCAAATTCACCCCACATTGACACCGGATAATCTACCCCGATGAGCGTGCCTTCATCGCCAATGATTGGGAGCAAGAATTGTGAGTACCAGACTTTACCGGGCAACACTTCGGCCACAGTCATGCCGGGCTTAACGCCAAAAAATTCGAGCGTCTCTTTCGGGTGGCGATATTGATAGCGGGCTTTAACTTCGTCGGGCTGCGCTGCCAGAAGGTCGTCGATTGAAACGGTCATAGTCTTGGCCATAACCGGCGCGTCAACAGTGGTTTTTATCTCGGGCGCTTCTGCTTTACCGCACGCGGCTAAAGTGAGGGCTGCGAGGCTGGCCGTAAGGGCTAAGGTGCTAAATTTCATGATCATCTCTCTAATTTAATTTCATAATATTATAACGCATATGCGCTGATATTTCTAGCCCGCCCCAAATCACGAAGCCGTGCGCTCGTGGAATTGTCCGTATTTCCGGTAACGATCCATATAGGTCGGGACGATGGCTTCAATGGTCTCGGTGTCGATTCCGAGATCAGAAAAGCTAAGCGCGTCATCGGCAACGATATTATCGGACTTCAGGCTCTTCACTTGGTCGCGGGTGAGGAACGGTTTAACGAACGGCATCGCGCCCGCCACTTCGCCCATGAACCCGAGCGCGTTTGCGGCCATCCACGGCACAGGCAAAAGGATGCGTTTGCGGTCAATCACGGTCATCAAAAACTTCATCATCTCAGCAAAACTATAAACCCGCGGCCCGCCAAGTTCGTATGTTTTGCCGTTCGTCCCGCGCGCCGCAACCTTCGCAATCGCCTCGGCGACATTGGCGACATAGACGGGCTGGAATTTCGTATCTCCGCCAATCAGCGGAAGCGCGGGTGACAGCTGCGCCATAGCCGCAAAGCGGTTAAAGAACGCATCGCCTTCGCCGAAAATTATGGAGGGCCGCATAATATCGGCGGTGGGCATAATCTCGCGCACAAGCCGTTCGGACTCGCCTTTCGATTGTGCGTAATCGCTCGCGGCGTCGTCTTCGCTCGCGCCAATGGCAGACATATGAACATAATTCGTCACGCCTATATTCGCCGCAGCTTCAGCGACAGTCCTCGCGCCAATCGCATGCACCGCGCTGAACGATTGCTTGCCGGATTTGAATAAAATCCCAACCAAATTAATCACCGCGTCAGAGCCTTCGACAGCTCGTTCGACGGAGCGCATAAACCGGATATTTGCCTGTACGAGTTGCACCTGCCCGACATTGCCGATCACGCGAAGCTCATGCCCCGTATGCGGACGGCGCATCGGTACGCGCACGCGCCAGCCGTCTTTCACGAGCGCGCGCACAACGTGCCGCCCGACAAAACCGGAACCGCCAAATACTGTCACAAGACCTTTGCTCATAGGGGATATCCTCGCATATTTCCTAAGCCGCCCGATTAGCCCGAAATCCGGGGTGTGTCCAGACTTATGACTTGGGCGTTTTGGCCTTTGCGGCTTGCTCAATTCGGTATTGCCGCGTCGCCTCGGCGCGCTCTTCATTGTATTTTTTCCATTCATTAAACGCACGGGTTTCGTCGATGCGGGTCAGGTAAAACGTCTCAATTTTAGATGCGAGCCGCTCGGACCGCATATGAAATTCATATCGGGCTTCTTCAAACAGCAACGCATGCATGTCCTTATCGTGCAGCTGATGCGCCCGCTGATGACGTTCTTTGACCATAGTGCGCCGCCGCTTCGCTGCCGTATGAAACGCCAGCTCCATCTGTGTCTTCTGAATGTTTTTCTTGTACTGTCGGTAGCTCCTACCGCGGGGCATAGAGCATCCCCTTTAAAGCGGGGTGATGATCTTGTTTCATTTTATCCTCATTTCGTTTCTTTTTTAAAGTGGGTTGTCGGTGTGGTTTCAAAACTGCTGGTGCAAACCAAGTAAAAATTATTTTCGCAGCTCTACGCCACACCGCAGGGTCTTTTTGCGCGACCGGCCAACGCCCAGAGGGGTTAGCATCCCGATCGGACGGCGGGTTATTTTTGCGTTACTCAAAACACTTCCGCCGACAAACCCTGTCCTCTTTCCAGCTAGTCAACGTGCACTTGCCTACCCCTGAAAGAAGAACAATAGGAATATAGCCCCATAGCGAGCTCTGCGGATATTGTTGTGTTAGATATGCAGTAAATGTACGATTTTGAAGAAATTTCTGCGGATTTTGTTTTTGAAATTGGATAAGAGACTTATCCAGGCGCTCAAAGAATCACCAACACATGAAATGCAAAATTGCGCCAACCGCCGCGTCTTTCGAGCACTCACATGAGATTGTTATTATTTGAAAATATGTTTTCGGCCCTCGCACATTAATGCTTGGATTTACCTAAAAACGAACATCCCGTGTGTCTTACTTTGGGCGAGTTTAGGCCGCTCGCTAATGTTTGCGTTGCTGGCAAATCCTGGGATTAGAGATGGCGCTTTTTAATTTCCTGAATAGCAGGTACGAGAGTGTTAAAGAGAATATTGCTTCTCGCCCTAGTTGCCGGATGGACAAAATTCACCACTACTTTATTTTTTCCGTTTAAAAAGTATTCTACACCATTTGTTGTTATTAGGCTTTCAGCTTTATTTTGCAGTACTTCTGATTTGAATGGATGGAATGTTCCTCCGCATATGGTTATGTCAGGTGAATACAAATCATACTGCTCTTTCAAAAGTTTCTTATCTCTAACGCAAGCCTCCCAAACCCTATTCATTAATGCAGTATGACCACCTGGATTTTTCTTTAGATTCATAGAACCAATTTCTTTTAAGACTTGGAGACGGTCAGTTTCATGAATGTGATTATAATCACTCCACCTAAGCTCGGTCTCTTGGTTTTTAAAAATACCTTTGGTCCATCTTGTAATGTTATCCCAAGTTGCAGCTCTGGCTCCACCACGCATATACGCTCTTAAATCAAAGTCGATCTCTGTATCTGCATTTGCTTCCTTCATGTTACCTTCCTTAAGGATGTAAATTACCTTTAAAGCAGAAGAGTTGTAGTCTGTTTCAGACGCGATCCCGTCTCTAACAAAGTTTCTTATAGGCGGTGTTTGTTCTCTCAATTGGCTTTTCCACCTTTCAAATATTTCATCTTCACGAATAGAGAGTTTCATAGGGACACCTAACAGTTAAATTCCGAGATAAAAACGGTTCTATTGAACAATTTAATTATGTTCGCTTTTTGGGGGCAATTCGCCTACTCCGATATCGTGTTTTCGGTGAATGGTCCAGTATCGACAATCATTACCAGCGGCGTCGTTGAAGCAATTTTAGGACGCTCATGTTCTCTTGTATCTCTTACCCCGAGCACCTTATAAGCAGAAAACAAAAGATATGTGAGATGTCATGAAGAAAATTATTACGTTACTAATGGCAACATTGGCGGTACTATTTCTCGCAAGTCAAATTTTCAAGGTTCAAATCGGCGAGCGGATGTTTGCCAATGCTGTATCTAAAAATTTCGGGAATAACGTTTTAATCGATTTGCCCGATGGTTTGCATGTTGTCCTCATTGGAACAGGTTCCCCACTCGCGGACCCGTCACGGGCAGGGCCAAGCACGGCAGTCATTGCGGGCAAGCGTGTTTTCATCATCGATAGCGGCGGCGGTGCCGTGCGCAAGATGGGGGAGATAGGTCTTCCACCCGCTGCTATCGAGCGTGTTCTGCTCACTCATTTCCATTCTGACCACATTGATGGCCTTGGCGAGTTAATGCTGCAACGATGGGCGGGGGGCGGACATGACGAACCTCTACCTATACATGGCCCTGAGGGCGTGAATGATATCGTTACAGGGCTGAATATGACTTATGCCCAAGACAGAGACTACCGCGTGGCACATCACGGAGCAGACATCGTCCCACCGACTGGTTTCGGGGGAAAAGCTATTCCGCTAAACTTAGGTCTTAATCCCTTGGCAACCGTGGTTGATGAGAATGACTTATACATCGATGCTGTTTCCGTGAACCATCATCCTGTAAACTCGGCTGTTGCCTATCGGTTTCGGTATAAAGGACGAAGCGTGATGGTGACAGGTGATACAAAGTATATCCCGATTTTGTCTGCATATGCCAAAGACGCAGATATCCTCATCTCCGAAGCATTAAATCCCGACATGGTAGGCGTAATTGAAACCGCAGCCAAAAACGCAGGGAATAAACGCATCGGTAAAATCATGTACGATATTCCCGACTATCACATCACGCCCGTTCAAGCGGCAGAAGTGGCTGAAAGTGCTGGCGTGGGTATGTTAGTCTACACCCATATCGTCCCGGCTTTACCAACGCCTTATCTAAATGCATACTTCACCAAAGGCGCAGCGGATAAGTATTCTGGTGATATCATTGTAGGCCAAGACGGAATGTTATTCTCTCTCCCGGCAGGGTCCGCTGATGTTTTGCGACGTGATTTAAAATAACTCGACGCGCCACAGGCCATTCAGTTAAATGACCACTTTTAGGGATTAACGGAAATCAACGAGCGGCCGTTTTTGGGCGACAACGGTCTCTCGACCAAAACATTACCAGCGGCTGTTATGGAGCGATTTTATGACGCTCGGTATAAGTCAAACTTCGTCGAAAGCAGGTATTGCGTTTTGCTTTCAATGTTTGGGTGCTTTTACTTTGCTTGTTAAATGTTTCGGCGCATATTCTTTGATGTGGTGTATCATTTTCTGATACGCCTTTTTTGAAATGTTGTCAGCGCTTAGAACGACCCTGGTGCCTCGTTTGTCGTTTTTTAAGGGTAAGTGTAACCCGCCTGTAGAATAAAAAAAATTTTCAAAATCTTCCCAAACATGATCTCTTTCAGCGAGATGCGACCTGAATCCTCTTTTCGTAAAAGAATAAATTACTGGTAACTCTCGGCGCCTCCTGATGGCGTTGGGGATATTACTAACAAACAATAGGAGCCCTAAAATAAAAATCGTTCCAAAAACTAAACTTAAAACTATAGCTGACGTACCCGTAATAGTCGTTCCTGAGTTACTCCCTTTTGAATACAGCCTGAACTCATCGATAGGTATCAAAGCTCCCGCCGTAAACACGATCATTATTATTGCAAAGATGGCTGACGTGATAATTGACTTTGTTACTGCGCCGTAGTCCGCTTTTATAACAAGTTGAGGCTCATGCATTTCCATTCCTTATAATTACATAATTTGAATGTTTTTTCAATCGTGGCATTAACCTGGGCTTATAGTGGACAGCAGCCATATTCACAAACATTACCAGCGGCTTACTTTGGGCGCCTTAAACCTCTCGCCAGACGTCGGCTTAAGCCTCCAAAGCAAATGTATAGTGCGAGTGGGCTAAAGTTTGAACTCTGTGCTTTATATTTGCACTCGAATCCTCTCTCGCGTATATGACAGCCAGTTAATGTTAAGGGGATTACCAATATGTCTGAGAATGAACCAACT
>Ga0209831_1001071_pt1 | contig 25937 bp, 20 predicted proteins | sample Maine_Asex4_meta_FD_187451 | JGI IMG/M metagenome (GOLD analysis project Ga0209831, IMG submission 187451) | Marine algal microbial communities from Maine, USA - Maine_Asex4_metaG (SPAdes) (version 2) | ecosystem: Host-associated > Algae > Red algae > Unclassified | place: Maine, USA | collected... | reverse complement strand
TCGGCTTCACCGGGCGTTCGAAGCTGGACGAGGCGTTTCACGCCCGCGGCCTGAAGCCGAACGTGGTGCTGACCGCGGCGGATGCCGACGTGATCAAGACCTACGTGCGCACCGGGCTGGGCGTGGGCATCATAGCGGCCATGGCGTTCGAGCCGGCCGACGAACGCGACCTGGTCCGCCTCGATGCCGCGGCGCTGTTCGAGAGCAGCACCACCCACATCGTCATGCGCCCGCACCGCACGCTGCGCCCGTACGTGCACGATTTCGTGCAGCGTTTCGCGTCGCACCTGACCGCCGAGCGCGTGGTGGCGGCGCTGGCCTGCGATTCGGTCGCGGCGCGAGAGGCGATGTTCGCCGGGATCGAACTGCCGGCGTCGTAGTCGCGCCGGGGTGTGGCCGGGGCTGTCCCGCGGGCCGTTCCACCCGTGCGAGCGATCGGCGTGCTCGCGGTGTTGTGCCTGCTGCCCGCAGGGCCCGCGTCGGCGGACTTCCTCGACAGCCTGAAGGATGCGACCAGGAAGGCCGGCGAGGTGGTCAGGGACGTCAGGGACACGGTCGACGGTGGGCGCGAGGTGGGGCGCGAAGCGGAGGACCTTCGCCAGAGGGTCGTCTACGCGGACAGCCACTCGCCGCCCTCGCGTCACGAGGCCAGCCAGCTTCAGGGCGCGCTGAACGCGCTCGGTTTCTCGTCCGGCCGGCCGGACGGGCTGATCGGCGACAAGACGCGCGATGCGATCAGGCTGTATCAGAGTGCGACCGGCGTCGCCGTCGACGGCACCATCTCCTACGATCTCATCGAGAGCGCCGTACGTGACAGCCGTCGGACAGGGCCGGTATCCGCCAGCCTGTCGCGTGCGGAATGGCAGAAGTACCAGCGCCTGCTCAACGAGCTCGGCTACGACGTCGGCACGCCCGACGGCCTGCCGGGCAAGCGCACGCGTTCGGCCACGACCCGCTTCCTGAACGATCGCGGACTGCCCGTCGTCGATGGCATCGATCGCTATGGTCTCACCGCCGCGCGGCGTGCATCTTCGGGTGGCGGAACGGCGTCGGGCGGGTCCCTGCTACCCGGCGCGGTCGCGGGCGGCCCGGGCTTGCTTCTGCCCTCCGGAACCAGCGCCTCGACCGCCTTCGCCACCGGCGAGCCTTCGTACGTGATCGGCTCCGGCGACGAGGCCACCGACGACGCCGCACGCACCGCCTTGTCGCTGATGCTGATCCGCGCCCACCCGGAACTGCTCGAGAGTCTGGACCGTGTCGATGCGTGGTTCGTCCACGAGGGGCGCACGGTCGAGTCGGAGTATCTGCGCGAGGCGGCGCTGGACGCGTTTCGGGAGGAGCTTGCACAACGCTCCGCTCCCTCGTCCGTGAGCCTGAGGATCATCGGCGACGTCTACCTCAGAAAGGGCGAGTACGACCCGCAGACGGGCCTGTTCAATGCACGATTCGATGCGTCGAGATTCTCGGTGCGACTTCCGCAGCTCGGTGGCGGGTTGAGCATCGACCTGTCCCTGGCGTCGCAACTGCCGGTGGTGAAGACCGGCGAGCTGGCGTCGTTCGATCCCGGCCTCGGCATTCCGATGAGTCTGGAGGAGGCCATCGCGTTCGAACGGGATGCCATGGTCGACCGACGGGGCCGACCGAGCGACATGCTGCCGACCGTCCTGATGACCGACGTCCGGGTGGACGGCGTCGAGCTCGAACCACTGGCGCGCGATCGGAAGGATTCGGGCAAGGAGTTTCGCAAGGCCGAGGCGCGTTCGACCCTGACGGGCCTGAGCCTGCACCGCAGCAATCCCCGCGGTGCCGCTCAGCGAGCGGGCGAACTCGTTCATCGGTGGACGCTGGACCCCGCGTCCGCCCCGGCGCCGGAGGCGGGTGCCTTCCACGGTGCGGCGGACGTCTCTCAGGACCTGCAAGCGATCGCGGCACGTTTCGGCATGACGGTCTTCGAAGGGCATCTCGACACCGGTTCGGGCGATCTCGGCGCGTTCGCCGCCGCCATGGCGATCGGTCAGCGGCCGGAGCTGCTCGATCGGCTGCCCGACGCGCTGATCCTCGCCCAGGCGCTGCTGAGTCGCGAGGAGCGTGCCGAGCTCTTCGACAACGTGCGCGACCACAGCGAGCTGACCGAGGTGGCGGCGAGTGCCGTGCACGCACGGATCAAGGGCGAGCTTCGCGAGTTCCTGCTCGCGCGGGCGGTACCCGTCGATCTGCCGCTGCTGGTCGTGCACGGCGCGACACTGGGGCGCTACGACATCGAGACCGAATCGTTCCCGCTCGGCACCTCCGTCCGCTCGGTCGAGGAAGGGCGGTTGCGGCTGACGCGCTCGGGCGCGGCGCCACTCCTGATCGCCGACACGGGCGATCGCTGGCTGCCGGAGCGGGTGGTGCGCAGCCTCAGCTCGCGCACCTTCGATGTCCGGGCGCGGGTCACACCGCTCGGTGCCGTGGCGAGCGTCGATGCGGAACGACCGGATCGCAGCACGCTCGAGATCACCCACCGCATCGATGAACTCGCCGTGCTGCTCATCCCCCGCGACACCGGCAGGCAGGCGTGGGAACTGCTCGGTCGGGATCGTTTCGACACCGCGCAGGTCGCACCGGCCGAGACGGTCGACGACCAGGAGCCCGTGCCGGTCGAGCTGGGACCGATGCCCATGCTGGACCCCGACATCCTGCTGCTCATGGCGGCCCGGTCGGCCGATACGCTGGAGGCCTCGACGTGGGAGTGGCTGTTCGCCAACCGCCATGCCCATGACACCGGCGTACGCAGCACGCTCGGGCAGCGCTTCTTCGCCGCCGATGCCTCGACACCCGACCGCGGCGTCGCGCGGATCGAGCTGCCGGGTTTCCAGGCGTGGGTCGGCGCGTTGCAGATGCCCGAGCTGAAGGAGGTGCGGGTGACGTTCGGCACGGGGTACCGGATGGATCGCGGGACGGCGGAGCGCTGCTTCGTCGCCACCAGCGAGGAAAGCTGGGATGGGAACAGCGAGCCTACCTTCGCCTCGAACCTCGACGCCGCACAGCGGCGCGAGCTCCGTGGCGCGACGGTCTCGAACCTTGGTGCCGGCGAGTTCGCCGTCCGTTCGCCGGGCGTGGCAGGGTTCTCGAACCTGTCCCCTCTCGCGTGCCTGAGCGGTGGCCGCTCGCTCACCGCGGCCCTGGGCCTGGAAGGTGTCGTGGCGCCGAAGGTCACGCTGCTGTTCGACACCTTGCCGATCCTGTCGTTCAACGTATCGAACAGCGCCATCGTCGAGGCGACCGTCGAGGCGATCGAGTTCGATGCGGGCGAATCGGATCTGCCCGACGTCACGGTACGGCTCGCGTTCGCGAAGGCGAGCTTCTACGCCGACGCGGACGGTGCGGAGGCCGATCCCGTGCGCACGCTGTCCGCCGCCGACCTGGTCGAACCTGAAGCGGCGGGCAAGGATGCGCGCATGGCGGACGCCGATATCGTGGACGTGAAGATCGGCATGCCGCTGTCCGAGGCGGCAGCGGTGCTGGACGCGCATTTCCCGGTCGCCTCGGTGACCGAGATCCGCCGCGGTTTCAGCACCGACCCCGGCCGATTCGAGCAGGGCAGCCTCTGGATCGCCGAAGGGGGTGGCGAGTATGTCGCCCTGTTCCACGAGGGCGATCCGGAAGAGGCCACGGTACTCGGGGTCATCCGGGGCCTGCGCCTCGACGGGGTCGACTTCAATCGCGATGCCGCGTTGCAGGCGCTGCGCTCGAAGTACGGTCCGGAGGACCACGTCGAGGCCGAGCGCTCGCTTGCCATGTTGTGGGGAAGGCACGTGATCGACTGGCCGCAGGAGCTTGGCCGAACGCAGACCGGGTATCGGTCGGGAAAGGGGGCCTGCGAGATCGACTGGCAAGCCAACGGGTTTCCGAACGGTCTGCGCGATGCCGACGGATCACCGCTGGACGTGCGTGAGAAGCTGGCGGCGGGCCGAGGCCGAAGCGACGGGTTTCATCTGCGTTGGCCGGCCTACCGGCGAGCCGAGCAGCAGGATCTGACGGCGTGCGACTACTACGTCGCGGCCTTTCACGACGATGGCGGTGGCTCGGCACGCATCTTCGTCGGCCTGTTCGATATCGCGGCCTACGAAGCCGGCTTCGAAGCGCTGGAGGACGGTGGCGGGTCCGGCGCGCTACCGGATGCCGGCACGGTCGAGCCCAGCGTCAAGTTCTAGCCGGCGTCAGGTTTAGATCGGCCGGACCGGGATCCGGAGCGTTGACGTCCGGCCTGCCGTTACACTTGCCCGCATGATGCAAAGCGCCTCTGCACCGCTGATGCGGCTGATCGGTATCACCAAGGCCTACCCGGGCGTGCTGGCCAACGATGCGGTCGACCTGTCGGTCCAGGCCGGCGAGATCCAGGCGCTGCTGGGCGAGAACGGCGCCGGCAAGAGCACGCTGGTCAAGGTGATGTATGGCCTGCTGCAGGCGGACGCGGGCAGCGTGCACTGGAACGGCGAACCGGTCACCATCGACTCCCCGGCGCGGGCGCGGCAGCTCGGCATCGCGATGGTGTTCCAGCATTTCAGCCTGTTCGATGCGCTGAGCGTGCTGGAGAACGTGGCGCTGGGCATGGGGCTGGATGCCGATGCGGAGCTGGCCGGGCGCATCGTCTCGGTGTCCGAACGCTACGGCCTGCCGCTGGACCCGACCCGCTCGGTGTACACCCTGTCGGTCGGCGAGCGGCAGCGCATCGAGATCGTGCGCTGCCTGCTGCAGGAGCCCAAGCTGCTGATCATGGACGAGCCCACCTCGGTGCTCACGCCGGCCGAGGTCGGCACCCTGTTCGAGACGCTCGCCCGGCTGGCCGAGGAGGGCATGGCGATCCTGTACATCAGCCACAAGCTGGACGAGATTCGCGCGCTGTGCCACAGCGCGACCATCCTGCGCGGTGGCCGACGCGTGGCCGAGGCGGATCCCGCCACGGCCTCCGCCGATGACCTGGCAAGGCTGATGATGGGCGACGGCGTGCAGCTGGACGGGGCGGGTGGCGGCGTGCTCGGCGCACCGGCCGGTGCACGCTCCGCACAGCGGGCACCGCACCCGAGCGATGCTGCGGGAGCGGTTCGACTGAGCACCGGCGGATTGAACCTGGCGGCCGATGCACCGGATGCGCTGGCGCTGCGCGACATCACCCTGTCGGTCGCGGCCGGCGAGCTGGTCGGCATCGCCGGGGTGGCCGGCAACGGTCAGGACGAGTTGCTGGCGGCACTGGCCGGCGAGCGGTTGGCGATCGATGCGTCGGATGTGCTGCTGGACGGTGTGGCCGTCGGTCGCAGCGGGCCGGGCGAGCGTCGTCGGCTCGGGTTGTGCTCGGTGCCCGAGGAGCGGTTGGGGCACGGCGCGGTGCCGGAGCTGTCGCTGAGCGAGAACGTGCTGCTGACCGCCCACCACCGTGCACCGGTGGCGCGCAGGGGACCGCTGTTCGACCGGCGCGCGGCGAAGGTCTTCGCGCAGCGGATCATCGAGGAGTTCGACGTGCGCTGCGACGGTCCGGACAGCGTGGCGGCCAGCCTGTCGGGCGGCAACCTGCAGAAGTTCATCGTCGGGCGCGAGATCCTGCAGGCACCCGGCGTGCTGGTGATATCGCAACCGACCTGGGGGGTGGATGCGGGTGCGGCGGCCACGATCCACCGGGCGCTGCGTGCGCTGGCGGCCGATGGCGTGGCGGTGCTGCTGATCTCGCAGGACCTGGACGAGCTGATGGCGTTGTGCGACCGCATCGGTGCGCTGTGCGCCGGCCGGCTGTCGACGTTCTACGCCACCGCGGAGGTGGACGTACGCCAGGTCGGCCTGCTGATGGGCGGTGCCGCCTCGCTGCAGGCCGCGGCGTGATGCGCCTGGAGCGCCGCGCGGTACCGTCCCGGGGGATGGTGTGGGGCGCGCCGCTGATCGCGCTGGGGCTGACCCTGCTCGCCGGCTGCGCGCTGTTCGCGCTGCTCGGCGTGCCGGTGCTGGCAGCCCTGCACGCCTTCTTCGTCGAGCCGCTGACCAGCCGCTACGGGCTGGGCGAGCTGGGCGTGAAGGCCGCGCCTCTGATCATGATCGCGGTGGCGCTGTCGATCGGCTTCCGGGCGCAGGTGTGGAACATCGGCGCCGAGGGGCAGCTGATCGCCGGCGCCATCGCCGGGGGCAGCGTGGCGCTCGCGCTCTACCAGGTCGAGGCGTGGTACGTGCTGCCGGCCATGGTGCTGGGCGGGCTGGCCGGCGGCATGGCGTGGGCGGCGGTGCCGGCCTTCCTGAAGGTGCGGTTCAACGCCAACGAGATCCTGACCAGCCTGATGATGACCTACATCGCCGTGCTGCTGCTGTCGTTGCTGGTGTCCGGCCCGTTGCGCGATCCGGACGGGTTCAACTTTCCCGAATCGCGCCTGTTCCACGATGCCGCCCTGCTGCCGCGGCTGTGGTCGGGGACACGCCTGCATGCCGGTGCGGCGGTGGCCCTGCTGGTGGTGCTCGCCGGCTGGGTGCTGCTGTCGCGCACGCTGCTCGGGTTCGCGTTGCGGGTGCAGGGCCAGGCACCGCGCGCGGCACGGCACGCGGGGTTCCGGGCCTCATCGCTGGTGTGGTTCTCGCTGCTCGCAGGCGGTGCGATGGCGGGACTGGCCGGGCTGTTCGAGGTGGCGGGGCCGATCGGTCAGCTGCTGCCGAACATCTCGCCAGGCTACGGCTTCACCGCCATCATCGTCGCCTTCGTCGGCCGGTTGCACCCGGTCGGGGTGCTGTTCGCGGGGCTGATCATGGCGCTGTCCTACCTGGGGGGCGAATCGGCGCAGATCACGCTCGGGCTGCCGCTGGCGGTCACCGGCGTGTTCCAGGGGATGCTGCTGTTCTTCCTGCTCGCCACCGATGTCCTGATCCGCTACCGCGTGCGCACCGGAACCCGAACATGAACGATGTCTGGATCCTGACCCTGCTGACCATCGTCACCGCCGCCACGCCGCTGGTGTACGCCGGCATCGGCGAGCTGGTGGTGGAGCGTGCCGGGGTGCTCAACCTGGGCCTGGAGGGGCTGATGCTGGGCGGCGCGGTCGCCGCCTTCGCGATCGCCCACCTGAGCGGCAGCGCCACGCTGGGCATCCTGGCGGGGCTGGGCGCCGGGGTGCTGCTGGCAGCGCTGTTCGCGTTCCTGACGCTGACGCTGCAGAGCTCGCAGGTGGCGACCGGGCTGGCACTGACCATCTTCGGCATCGGCCTGACGGCATTGATCGGCCAGTCGCTGGTCGGCATCGCCTTCGCCGGCCTGCCGCACCTGTCCGTCTCCTGGCTGTCGGCCATTCCGGTGCTCGGTCCGCTGCTGTTCGAGCACGACATCCTCGTCTACGGCTCGTTCGCGCTGGTGGCGGCGGTGACCTGGTTCCTGTCGCGCACCCGTGCCGGGCTGGTGCTGCGCGCGGTGGGCGACTCGCCGGAGTCCGCCCACGCGCTGGGCCACCCGGTCATCCGCGTGCGGTACGCGGCCGTCCTGTTCGGCGGCGGTTGCGCAGGCCTGGGCGGTGCCTACCTGTCGCTGGCCTACACGCCGATGTGGGTGGAGAACATGAGCGGCGGGCGCGGCTGGATCGCGCTGGCGCTGGTGGTGTTCGCGGTCTGGCAGCCCGGACGGCTGCTGTTCGGCGCCTACCTGTTCGGTGGCATCAGCATCCTGCAGCTGCACGGCCAGGCCCTCGGTCTCACGCTGCCGTCGCAGTTGATGTCGATGCTACCCTACGCCGCGACCATCCTCGTTCTGGTGCTGATCTCGCGCGACGGCGGACGCATCCGCCGCAACGCGCCGGCCAGCATCGGCAGACCCTTTCACCCGACCCTGTGACCGGGGCGGGTACAAGCCCCCGCGGAGTCCCCATGCCCTCGTCGTTCACCGTTCGTCGCCGTACCCTGATCGGGGGCGTGGCACTGACCGCCTCGCTCGTCACCGGGGTCGTCCTCGCGCCCGCGGCATTCGCGCAGGACGATGTCACCAAGGTGGGATTCATCTACGTCGGCCCGGTCGGCGATCACGGCTGGACCTACCGCCACGACCTGGGCCGTCAGGCCATCGAGGCGCAGTTCGGTGACCGGGTCGAGACCACGTTCGTGGAGACCGTACCGGAGGGCGCGGATGCCGAGCGCGTGATCAGGAACCTCGCCTCCAGCGGTCACGACCTGATCTTCACCACCTCGTTCGGATACATGAACCCCACGATCAAGGTGGCCAGGGACTTCCCGGACGTGAAGTTCGAGCACGCCACCGGTTACAAGCGCGCCGACAACGTGTCGACCTACTCGGCCCGCTTCTACGAGGGCCGGGCGGTAATCGGCACCATGGCCGGCATGATGACCGAGACCGACGCGGTCGGCTACATCGCCTCGTTCCCGATTCCCGAGGTGGTGCGCGGCATCAACTCCTTCACTATCGCCATGCGCAAGGTCAACCCCGAGGCCGAGGTCAAGGTGGTGTGGGTCAACAGCTGGTACGACCCGGGCAAGGAGGCCGATGCGGCCAAGGCGCTGATCGACCAGGGCGTGGACCTGATCACCCAGCACACCGACTCGCCCGCACCGCTGCAGGTCGCCCAGGAGCGCGGCGTGCTCGGCTTCGGCCAGGCGTCCGACATGTCGGGCTTCGCGCCCGAGTCGCAGTTGACCTCCATCATCGACGACTGGGACCAGTACTACATCGACCGCACGCAGGCGGTCATGGACGGTACCTGGGAGTCGCAGGACGTGTTCTACGGCATCAAGGAAGGCATGGTGGCCTTTCCCGACTACGGCCCGAACGTGCCGGATGACGTGAAGGAGGCCGCCGAGACCGTCAAGGAGGGCATCGTGGCCGGTACGCTGCACCCGTTCCAGGGGCCGATCATGAATCAGGCCGGCGAGGAGATCGTCGCCGAGGGCGATGTGCTGGGGGATGACGTGCTGCTCGGCATGGACTACTACGTGGAAGGGGTGCAGGGGGCGTTGCCGAAGTAGGGCGGCGTCGCCGCCTTCACGGTTGCAGGCTGTCCGCACGAATCCGTTCGCGCCCAGGCTGTCGATCGACGGGTTGACAGGTGTTGGTCAGGTCGAGCTGGAACTCGATGCCGACCGGCGTGCCTGCGTGTTCCTGGGCGAGAACGGGGTGGGCAAGACGAAGCTGCTGGAGGCGTTGCACCTGCTGACGTTTCTGACCAGCGAGCTGGTCCTGGCGAACAAGGAGCTGCAGATCAGGAGGCTTGCCGCTTCAGCGCTTGTCTTCTCCAGCATCTGTGTCGGCGGGAAGAAGCTGCAGGTTCGGCCGGGTCCGAGTAGTGGATTTCCCCTGGACCGGTCGCAAGGTACGTTCGGACCCGAAAACCATGCATTGCCTTGGGCATATGTCGGTGCCAAGCGTCGAGGACTCGTCGATGGGGCAAATGGCGTTCGCACATCTCCGCTCGGGACATTCTCGGAGCGACGCGTCTCGCATGTGCAGACGCTGGTCAGGTCGGTGGGCGAGGGACGCCCTGGTCTCGATGCCTTCACTGACATCCGTGTCTGGTTCGTTCAACGCGCACAGTCGTCAAACCGCTTCCAGACCGATCAGGACAACCGCGAAGCGGAGATACTGACGGTACTTCGCTTGATGAACACGGTCGATGCGCGCGTGGATCCGACCTTCCTCTCCGTCGACGGTAGCGAGCAGGTCCGGATCAGGATCGACGGAGTCAAGCGGCAGCTGTCGGAACTCAGCAGTGGGTTCGCATCGTTGCTTCAGTTGATGCAGACCATCGTCGCCAGTTACGCAAGCTTTACGCAAGAGGCTGCCATTGAACACGTACGGGGCATCGTGTTTATCGACGAGATCGAGAGTCATCTGCACGTCGGGTGGCAGGCCACGATCCTGTCGGCGCTCAAGAAGGCACTACCCAATACCTTCTTCGTCGTGGCCACGCACTCGCCCCTGGTGATCGCACAGTGTGACGAGGGTGAGGTCTACCGGCTGATGCGTGATGAAGAGGGTATCGTCCGAAGCCAGCGTCTCGATGCACCCCGGCGGGATGCCCTCGTGGACGTTCTGCAGGCGGCATTCGATGTGGACGTCAACGCGTTGAAGCGGGACAGCATGTCAAGCGAATCGCAACGCGATGCCAAGGCGGGTTTGATCGACCTCCTGGCTCGGTCCTGACGTCGGGCATGGGCGCGAGGGCGTAGCACCATGGTCTGCAACTACTCCGGAGAACATGCTCTGCCGTATCACCGCATCGAGCTCGACGCTGGGTGGCGACAGTGCGGCTGCGTCGCCATGATCGTCCGAGCCGGTCATGGGTGGTTGCACGAGGCACGGGAATCAGGGTTGACATGCGTTACGCATGTAACCATGCTGATTTGATGGGAAAGATGATTCAGATCCGGGACGTGCCGGAGCCCGTCCACCGGAAACTGAAATCTAGAGCCGCACTGGCCGGTCTGTCCCTGTCGGACTACCTGCTGCGAGAAGTCGAGGCGATCTCCGGCAGACCGACCCCGGCGGAGATCCGTGACCGGCTGGCTTCCAGGCCAGGCTTCAGGCCACGCAGAAGCCTGGCCGCCGAGGTGCGTTCGGAGCGTGATGCGCGGTGATCGTGCTGGACGCCTCGGCTGCGCTGGAACTGCTGTTGAATACGCCGCTGGCGGAACAGGTCGCGACCCACGCGTTCGCCGAAGGGGCGTCGTTGCACGCCCCGCATCTGATCGATGTCGAGATCGCTCAGGTACTGCGCCGCCTGGTCCGAAAGCGACAGATCGACAGCGAACGCGCACTCGAGGCGTTCAAGGACCTTCGGGATCTCGGCATCGTACGCTATCCGCATGACATGTTCCTCGAGGACATCTGGAGCTTCCGGGACAATGCGACTGCATACGACGCGGCCTATGTGGCGTTGTCGCTTGCGCTGGATGCCACGCTGGTCACCGGCGATGCAGCGCTGGCCACGGTTCCCGCGACCGAGCTCCGGGTGCATGTCGTGCGGTAGGTCGGACGCTCGAACGAGCAGGTCGGTTGTCGGGCGGCTCGACGTGCCGGATTCGCCGCGGCGATCGCCTCGTCGTTCCACGTGAACGAGGTGGTACGCTCGCTCGGCGGGTGGGGCGGATTCTCGATGTGGAGCGAAGGCTTCGAAGGTGAGGCTGCTCACCGACACGATCCACCGATCAGCGACCACGTCGAGCACCAACGATGAAACTGGCCATCCTGTCCTGCGGCCCCGACTCCTACAGCACGCGCCGACTCGTGGAGGCCGCCAGCGTTCGCGGCCACACGGTCAAGGTGCTGAACACCCTGAAGTTCGCGATCGATCTCCAGCAGGGTGTGCCGGATCTGTATTATCGTCAGAAGGTGCTCAGCACCTACGATGCGGTGCTGCCGCGCATCGGTGCCTCCATCACCTACTACGGTACCGCCGTGGTACGGCAGTTCCAGGAGATGGACGTGTTCTGCGCGAACAATGCCGCGGGCATCACCAACTCGCGCGACAAGCTCCGGAGCCTGCAGATCCTCAGCCGGCACCACATCGGCATTCCCAGGACGACCTTCGTGCGCGACAAGAAGGATGTCCTGCCGGCGATCGAGCGCGTGGGCGGCGCCCCCGTGGTCATCAAGCTGATCGAGGGCACCCAGGGCATCGGAGTGCTGCTGGCCGAGACGATCAACGCGGCGGAATCGATCATCGAGCTGCTGCAGAGCCAGAAGCAGAACGTGCTGATCCAGAAGTTCGTGGCCGAGAGCAAGGGCCGTGACATCCGCGCCTTCGTGGTGGGGGATCGGGTGGTCGCGGCGATGCGTCGCGTGGCGCAGGGGCAGGAGTTTCGCAGCAACGTGCACCGCGGCGGCGTGGCCGAGGCGGTCGAGCTGTCCGAGCAGTACATGGAGACGGCCGTGCGCGCGGCCCAGATCCTCGGCCTGCAGGTGGCGGGCGTCGACATGCTCGAGGGCAGGAATGGGCCGCAGATCATGGAGGTCAACTCCTCGCCGGGCCTGGAGGGGATCGAGACCAGCACCGGGCTGGACATCGCGGGGGCCGTGATCGAGTACATCGCCGCCAAGGTCGACTTCCCCGATATCGACATCCGCCAGCGCCTGACCGTGAGCAAGGGCTACGGGGTGAGCGAGATCTACGTGCCCGAAGGCTCGCACTTCGTCGGCAAGACCATCACGGAGACCCGGCTGTCGGAGCAGGACATCAACGTGCTGACCCTGTACCGCGGTGCCAAGGTCATCCCCAACCCGCGCTCGGACCGGGTGCTCGAGCCGGAGGACAAGCTGCTGTGCTTCGGCAAGCTGGAGGCGATGCGCGACATGGTCCCGAGGAAGACCCGCCGGCGCCGACGTCCCGAGGTTCGCAACCTGGAGTCCGGCTTGCCGCCCGGGCCCGTAGACGGGTCCGTCTGACCGGTCCGGGTCGCTCGGCCGGCTCAGTCCAGCAGCAGCAGGTCGCCGTGATCCAGGTGGAAGCTGTCGACGTTCTCCTCCACATCGGCCATGTCGTCATTGAACCGGGCGATGTGGAAGACCGCATCGCCCTCGTGAACCACGGGTAGCTCCAGGCGCCCGATGACGAGGCCGGCGCTGCGTGCCAGGATGGGCGCATGCTCGCTCACGGCCGGATCGTGGACGTGGCCGAGCACCTCCCCGCGCTCCACTCGCGCCCCCGGTACCACCCGGGCGCGCAGGATGCCGCTCTGCGGAGCACGTTCCCAGCGACTGCTGCGGGCCACGTACGGCTCCCGGTACGAGGTGCTCTTGCGGGTGGAGGGGGGCAGCATGTCCAGCGAGCGCAGCACGCCGAACACGCCCGCCACGCCCGCACGGATCGCGAGTTCGTCGAACCTGAGCGCCTCTCCGGCCTCGTAGAGCAGGATGCGCGTGCCCAGCTCGCCGGCGCTGCCCCGCATCGATCCGGCACGCAAGGGGGCGTTCAGCATGACCGGCACGCCGAAGCTGCGTGCTAGCGCCTCGGTCTGCGGGTCGTCGAGATCGGCCCGGATCTGCGGCAGGTTGGTCCGGTGTCCGGAGCCTGTGTGGAAGTCGATGCCGACCGAGCTGCGCGACACGATCCGGCTCATGAACAGGTGCGCCAGGCGCGAGGCGAGGGAGCCGGACTCGCTGCCGGGAAACGAGCGGTTCAGGTCGCGCCGATCCGGCAGGTAGCGGCTGTGCTGGGACAGGCCGTAGCCGTTCACCACGGGGATGGCGATCAGGGTGCCGCCCAGGCGGCCCAGCAGCTTGGTCGCCAGTATCCGTCGAACGATCTCCACGCCGTTGAGCTCGTCGCCGTGGATGGCGGCACTGATGAACATCACCGGGCCATCCTTGCGGCCATGGAGCACGTGCACCGACATGCTCATCAGCGCCTGCGAGTTCAGCCTCGGCAACGCCAGCTCCACCACGGCGCGTGTGCCCGCCGCGACGGAGGTTCCCCCGAATTCGAAGGGAGGTCTGGTGATCATGGATCGGGTGCCTGGCGGTCGGATGGTGCGGAGGAGGCTGGGGGGCGTCGACTCAATACCAGTGCCAGCCGACCATCAGCTGGAGCTGGTTCAGTGACAGGTCGGCGCCGTCGTGGGTGTAGCCGCCCGTCTCGTAGCCCGTCCAGGCGGCTTCGAGCAGCATGCCGTTGCGGAACTCGTAGCCCGCGGCCAGACGCAGCGCATTGCCATCGGTGGATTCGCTGTCGCTGAACTCCTCGCGCAGCCGGAAGATGTCGGCCCGCAGGTTCTGGCGGGCGATGGTGATCGATCCGTACGCCGAACCGCGCCCCGGTCTGAGCCAGAACGTGCCGGTCAGGCCGAGCAGGTGGGTGGTGTGCGTGTTGCCCCGGATCGTGGTCAGCGTCTGCATCAGGGTGCCCGAGAGCGCCAGGCGGTCGGTGAAGCCGCCACCGATGGTCAGCTTGGCCGCCACACCGGTCGCGCTGCCCTCGGTGTAGCGGAACCGGGTGTCGGGCTCGACCGAGATGTCGGTGTCGACCGCACCGACGGCGAAGCCGATGAGAAAGCCCCGGCGCTGGCCATCGGTGGCGTGGGCGGGTGCCGTCAGGAGCAGGGCGCAGGCCGTGCCGGCGAGCGCGCGTCCGATGACGCTCCTCGGGCGAATGAATATCTTCATGCGAACATCGCTCGCAGGTCCACCGAGCCCTGCACGCCGACCTTCGTGCCGTGTTCGTGCAGGAACGCGTCCGCCGCGGCGCGACCGGCCTCGAACAGCGTCTCCATCACCGCGCGCACCGGCACCGCCTTGGTCGCGACCGACAGGCGGTTCATCAGTTCGTCGTCGGCGATCATGTGCACCAGCACCCGCTTCATCGCACCGTCGCCGACCGCACCGTCATCGATCAGCCGTTGCACGAAGTCGATCGAACGCAGCTCGCGCAGCAGGGAGGAGTTGAAGCTGATCTCGTTGACGCGGTTCTGTATCTCGCGCACCGAGGTCGGCAGCTCGTTCCGGTGCAGCGGGTTGATGTTGATCACCACGACGTCGGCCGGCAGCTCGGGGGCGTAGAGCGGGTACAGGGCGGGGTTGCCGGTGTAGCCGCCGTCCCAGTAGGCCTCGAGCGTGCCGGTCACCGGGTCGGCGATCTCGACGGCGCGGAACACGGTCGGCAGGCAGGTCGAGGCGAGCAGGGCGTCGGCCGAGATGTCCCGGCCGGTGAACACGCGGATCTTGCCGCTCCTGACGTTGGTCGCGCAGACATGGAAGGCCGGACCCTGATCGCTGCAGATCTCCTCGAAGCGCAGGTTCGCAACGATCGGCTCCAGCGAGTTCCGGTAGGCGTAGCCGTAGTCGTAGGGACTGAACACGCGCGCCGCCCAGTCCAGCGCCGAGGCGTAGGCGGGGGCGAAGTCGAGCGCCTGCGCGAACGCGTCCGGCATCAGTGCCGACATCCAGTGCTTCATGCGCAGGTCCGGCACCCCGGCCACCTGCTCCCACAGCCAGGCCAGGTTCTCGCGCGCAGCCTCGCGCCCGCCCCGCACCAGGCCCGCCTTGAGCGCCGCCCCGTTCAGCGCCCCGGCCGAGGTGCCGGAGATGGCGGCGATCTCGATGCTGTCATCCTCGAGCAACCGGTCCAGCGCGCCCCAGGTGAACGCGCCGTGGGCACCGCCGCCCTGCAGCGCCAAGTTGATGCGACGTGGCGTTCGATCGGTCATGCGGATCTCGCGTTCGGGGTCATGCGTGCAGTGCGAAGCTAGACCACACGGGGCAGTGGTCGGAGGGCTTGTCCATCGCGCGCACCTCGTAGTCGATGCCGCTGTCCACCAGGCGCTCGGCGAGCGGGGCGGTGACCAGCAGGTGATCGATGCGCAGGCCGCGCTTGGGCTCGCGGTCGAACCCGCGGCTGCGATAGTCGAACCAGCTGAACCGCTCGGTGCTGTCCGGGTACTTCACCCGGTAGCTGTCGACCAGGCCCCACGCGACGAGGCGCTCGAACCATTCGCGCTCCTCGGGCAGGAAGCTGGTGGAGCCGGCGCGCAGCCAGCGCTTTCTCGCACTGTCGTCGATGCCGAGATCGGCATCCACGGGGGCGATGTTGAAGTCGCCCATCACGCACAGCGGCTCCTCGGGCGAGCACTCGCGCTCGAGCAGGGCGGACAGATCCTCGTAGAAGCGTCGCTTGGCCGGGAACTTCACCGGGTGGTCGCGCTTCTCGCCCTGCGGGAAGTAGCCGTTGACGATGCGCACCCGCGTGCCGTCCGGAGCGGTGACCGTGGCGCGCACCAGACGCTTCTGCGCATCCTCGCCATCGCTCGGGTAACCGAACGCGACCTCCTCCAGCGGCGTCTTCGACAGCAGGGCGACGCCGTAGTGGGTCTTCTGGCCGCAGAAGGCGGCGTGGAAGCCGAGTTCGCGCAGCGCCTCGACCGGAAAGTCCGCATCGACGACCTTGGTCTCCTGCAGACCGATCACGTGCGGATCGTGGGCCTCCACCAGCGCCTGCAGCTGGTGCAGCCGCAGCCGCACGCTGTTGACGTTGAACGAGACGAGTTTCACGGATCGGGCGCTCCTGGTGGACGGGCAGCGGGCGCGGACCGGTCAGCCGGTGCGCGCCCGCTGCCCGGGACGTCAGTTGTTGAACAGTACGCGCACCGACACGGGCCGGGCGTGGCTGTCCGCCAGCGCTGCGAGCCGCTCGTCGCGCAGCGTCACCAACGCGTCCAGCTCGGCGGTCTCCACGGCCGGGTTCACCCGCGCCAGCGCCTCCAGCCTGCCGTGCTCTTCGGCGTGCCGCGACCGGATCGCGTCGCGTGCCTCGTCGACCAGCGCCGGCAGGGCGGCATCGGCCCGTTTCGCGGTGCGCGCGATCAGCTGTTCGAGCGGTGCGCGGTTCTTGCGTGTCACCTGGCGCAGCTGGTTGCGATCGTACTTGACGCGGATGTTCTCCACCTCGATCGTTGCGAAACGCTCGGTCCAGTCGCGCCCGTCGATGCCGAGCTGGAAGCTCATCACCCGTGCTGGCAGGAAGCGCTCCATCATCAACCCGGCAGCGGCCACGCATTCGAGCACGTAGCTGGCATCGATCACCGCCAGCCCCGGCGTCAGCTCGGCGCTGCGGATGACCTGGCAGTCCGCCTGCCCGAACCCCTCGTCCAGGATCAGGTCCATGGAGGCGGTGACCATCGGGTGGTCCCAGGTGAGAAAGGTCAGGTCTTCGCGGGCGAGCGCGATCTCGCGCTCGAAGGTCACCGACAGCCCGTCGCCCGGCAGGTGCGGGAAGCGCTCCATCTGCATGTTGTCGGACGGCGCCAGGATCCACCAGCCGCTCTGTTCGGACACCTCGACACCGAAGCGATCGAAGATCGCCGCCATGAAGTCCTGCAGCCGCAGATCGCGCTCGGCACGCGCGAACGCGTCCAGATGCTCCTGCACCCGCTCGGGGCGGTTGGAGTTCAGCTCCAGCAGGCGATCACGCCCGTTCTCCAGCTGCTCGGCCACACCGTCCGACAGGGCACGGGTGCGCTCGAGCAGCACGTCCAGCGCATCCTGCGCGCCCGCATCGCCGGCCGGGCGCGACAGCACCGCATCGAGCTCGTCGCCCAGGGCGGCGCGCACCGTGCCACCGGTGCGGCACAGCGACTCGAACGCGTCCAGTCCCTGGTGGTACCAGCGTGCCAGTCTTGCATCCCGGCTGCCGGGTGCGGCCGGCACGTGGATTCGTACCTCGTGGCGCTGGCCGATGCGGTCCAGGCGGCCGATGCGCTGCTCGAGCAGGTCGGGGTTGTCCGGCAGTTCCACGGTGACCAGCGTGGACAGGAACTGGAAGTTGCGCCCCTCGCTGCCGATCTCGGAACACAGCAGCAACCGGCAGCCGTCCTCGGTGTCGGCGAACCAGGCCGCGGCCCGGTCCCGTTCCACGATGCTCATGCCTTCGTGGAACTGCGCGCTGTCGATGCCGGCCACCCGCAACGCCTCGGCCAGGGTCGTCACCGTCGCAGGATCGGCGGCGATCACCAGCACCTTCTCGCCGGGCTGCCCGGCGAGGAACATCGCCAGCCAGTCGACCAGTGCCTCGGGCCCGTCACCGTCCAGCTCGTGGGGGTGGTACACGCGCTCGGGAAAGCCGCTGATCGCCCGGCGGGTGTTGCGGAACATCACCCGCCCCGTGCCGTGCCGGTCGACCAGCTCGCCCACCAGGCGCTCGCCGATATCGCTCATCGCCAGCGCCGGCGTGGAGCCGAGCGTCTTGCGCTCGTTGTCGTCGAACGGGGTGCCGAGCAGGGTCTGCAGCGCATCGATGTCGTCGCTGTCCAGCGCCTCGTCATCGTGCAGGCGTCCGGCGATGCTCGCGATGCGCTCGAACCCGGCCTCCTCCTGCGCGAAGCGTTCGGCGTCGTCGAAGCGGTCCGGGTCCAGCAGGCGCAGCCTGTCGAAGTGCCCGGCGCGGCCGAGCTGCTCGGGCGTGGCGGTCAGCAGCAGCACCGAGTCGATGGTGCGGGCCAGCGACTCGACCAGCTCGTAGCTGTCGCCGGCCAGGTGGTGCGCCTCGTCCACCACCAGCAGGTCGAAGCCTGCGGCCACCGCCGCGTCCCCGATGTCCTGCCCCATCGCATCGTCGAGCAGGGTGTCGCCGGACACCAGCACCAGCTGCTCGGACAGGAACGGGTTGTTGTCCGGCGAGGAGTCCACCGCCGCCTCGAAGCGCTCGGTGTCGAACAGCGCGAAGCGCAGGTTGAACTTCCGGTACATCTCCAGCAGCCACTGGTGCAGCAACGGTGCGGGCACCACGATCAGCACCCGCTCGATGCGGCGGCGCACCAGCATCGCGTGCAGGATCAGGCCGGCCTCGATGGTCTTGCCCAGTCCGACCTCGTCGGCCAGCAGCAGGCGCGGCGCGGGACGCGACAGCGCCTCGACCGCTATGTGCATCTGGTGCGGCAGCACCGACACGCGCGGGCCGGTCAGCCCGCGGATCGGCGAGCGGGCCAGCCGGTCGCGGTGCTCGAACACGTCGCGGCGCAGGGTGTACCAGCGCTGCCCGTCGATCAGGCCCGCGAACAACCGGTCGCGCGGGGTGCGAAAGCGCAGGAAGTTGTCCAGGTCGCGCTCGTCGAGCGTGGCCGGCTCGCCGGTGTCGACACGTGTGCCGCGATAGCTCAGCAGCCCGTCGGTATCGACCACCTCGCCGATCTCCAGCCGCCAGCCCTCGTGGCTGCTGATGGTGTCGCCCGCCACGAAGGCGACCCGGGTGAGCGGGGCGGTCTCCTTGGCGTAGCGGCGCATGTCGCCGGTGGCCAGGAACACGATGGCCAGCTGGCGGAACTCGACCTCGACGATGGTGCCCAGCCCCAGGTCCGTCTCGGTGTCGCTGATCCAGCGTTGCCCGACGGCGAAATCGTCACTCATTGAATGATGCGGGGCAGGGGGTGGTGGCGGGCGGCGATTGTAGCCGAACACCGCGGGATCGGACACCGGACCTGTCCCGGATCACGTTCCGGACCGCCGTCCGGGATGTCGTGCCGTCGCGGACCGGGCCGAACGATGTCGTCCTGTACTTATGGATGGATCTTCACCTCGCATGCGTACCGAGCCTTGTGTTGCTCGGGACAAGTCCTTATATTTGCGACATGCGGCAGAGTTCCGTCGCATGTACAGGGATCCGAAACGTCTTCGACGGATCGGGTCCGTTTTCCAGGGGGGGAGTCGCCCGTCGCCACAGAGTGGCACCCGCGATTCGATCGAGTCTCCCGCACAGTTATATACGAGAAGGGTATTATCTTGAGCACTGGTACAGTGAAGTGGTTCGACGCAGCGAAGGGTTTCGGCTTCATCGCTCCTGAAGACGGTGGCAAGGACGTGTTCGTCCACCACACCGCCATCAATGGCGACGGTTACAAGACGCTCGACGAAGGCCAGAAGGTCTCCTTCGACATCGAGCAGGGCCAGAAGGGTCCGGCGGCGGTCAACGTCTCCGCCATGTAATCGAGGCCCATCGTGGCCGGGTCCCCGGACCCTCGCAGTACCGAAAGCCCCGCCTCGTGCGGGGCTTTCGCGTTTTGGGATCATCGTCCGCGTCTCGTTCCGGTGCACGTGCGGCGCGCGTAGACTCCCGCGCCATGATCGTACTCGTCCTCAACTGCGGCTCCTCCAGCGTCAAGCATGCGCTGTTCGAGCTGCCCGCCGACCCGCCCGGCTCGGCGCACCGCACCCTCGCCCGAGGTCTGGTGGAGCGCATCGGTGACGCCCCCGACGCCTACGAGATCGCGGTGCGCCAGGTGTTGCGCGATACCCACGACGTGCTGGCCGGGCGCACGCTGGATGCCGTCGGCCACCGCGTGGTGCACGGTGGGTCGGAGCTCACCGAGCCGGCCGTGATAGACGAGGCCTTGCTGGCCGCCATCGACGCCTCGGCCGCCATCGCACCGCTGCACAACCCGCCGGCCGCGGCCAGCATCCGCGCCTGCCTGGCGCAGTTGCCCGACGTGCCGCAGGTCGCGGCCTTCGACACCGCCTTCCATGCCCGCATGCCGCGCCGGGCGGTGACCTACGCGATCGATGTCGAGGTGGCCGAGCGCCACGACATCCGTCGCTACGGCTTTCACGGCCTGTCGCACGAGTACGTCAGCGGCATCGCCGCCGATTTCCTGGAAACGCCGCTCGATCAGCTGAGACTGATCACGCTGCACCTGGGCAACGGTGCGAGCGCCTGCGCGGTCGAGTACGGCCGTTCCACCGAGACCAGCATGGGTGCCACCCCGCTGGAAGGGCTGGTGATGGGTACCCGGGCGGGCGATGTCGATGCCGGCGCGCTGCTGGCACTGATGCGGGCCGGGTACGATGCCGACCGGCTGGACGAGCTGCTCAACCGGCGCAGCGGCCTTGCCGGGCTGTCCGGTCTGTCGAGCGACCTGCGCGAGATCGAGGCGGCCGCCGCCACCGGCGACGATCGCGCGCGAATGGCCATCAACGTGTTCGCGCACCGGGCCAGGAAGTACATCGGGTCCTATGCCGCGGCGATGGGCGGGGTGGACGCGATCGTGTTCACCGGCGGCATCGGCGAGAACAGCGCGAGCATGCGGGCGCGCATCCTGCAGCGCCTGGAGTTCCTGGGCGTGCAGCTCGACCTGGACCGCAACCGTGACGGGCTGGTACGGCGTGATGGCGAGTTCGCCCGCATCACCTCCGATCGCTCCCGCGTCGAGGCGCTGGTGGTCAAGAGCAACGAGGAGCTGATGATCGCGTTGCACGCGCGCACCCTGCTGGCGGCCCTCGGCGAGCGGGACGCGCCGTCGTTGCAGATCCCGATCGCCATCAGCGGCCGTCACTGCCACCTGACCCGGGCCACGTTCGCGCGGTTGTTCGGCGAGGGGGTGGAGCCGACGCCGGCGCGCTCGCTGTCGCAACCCGGCCAGTTCGCCTGCGAGCAGCGGGTCGACCTGATAGGCCCGCGCGAGCGCATCGACGGGGTGCGCGTGCTCGGACCGTTGCGCGATGTCGATCAGGTGGAGATCTCGCGCACCGACGAGTTCCGGCTGGGCGTGGACGCACCGGTGCGCGACTCGGGCAAGGTGGCCGGTTCGGCCGCCATCACGTTGCAGGGGCCGTGCGGCACGGTCGAGCTGGCCGAGGGGCTGATCTGCGCGCGCCGGCACATCCACATGCACCCGGATGACGCGACGCGGTTCGGGGTGGCCGATCGGGACGAGGTGGCGGTGACCATCGTCGGCGGTCCGCGAGACCTGGTGTTCGGCGACGTGCTGATCCGCGTCAAGGACACCTACGCGCTGGAGATGCACCTGGACACCGACGAGGCCAACGCGGCGGAGCTGGGCGGCGCGGCCAGCGGCCGGCTGCTGCACGGGGATGTGGACGGGGACGGGGACGGTCAGCAGGTTCGGGTCGACAACGCGCACGGTTGCATCGAGGAGCGGCCCGGAGCCCGGGGTCAGGACGCTTCGACGGCGGCCCGACAGAGCGCGGCCCGTACCTCGTGAGCACCGCGATCGTCTGGCTGCGCAGGGATCTCAGGCTCGCGGACAATCCGGCCCTGCACGCGGCGGCGACCGCCTGCGACCGGGTGATACCGCTGTGGATCGACGAGACACCGTTCACCGGCGGTGGCGACGGCGATGCGGAAGAGGACGCGGAGCCGCACTCGCTCGGCGAGGCCAGCCGCGCCTGGACCCACCATTCGCTGCTGGACCTGGCGAACTCGCTGGCTGCTGCCGACAACCGGTTGCTGTTCGCCCAGGGTGATCCGCTGGCGGTGCTCGAGTGCCTGATCCGGATCCTGGGCGAGGCTTCGGACGAGCCGATACGGGTGTTCTGGAACCGGCGCTACGATCCGGCCGGCATCGCGCGCGACAAGATCATCAAGCAGGCGCTCTCGGGCAGCGAGCCCAAGACCTTCAACGCGCAGCTGCTGCACGAACCGTGGCAGGTGTTGAAGAAGGACGGCACGCCCTACCGCGTGTTCACGCCGTACTGGCGTGCCGTGGCCGCCCGCCTGGACGAGAACGGCGGGGCGAGCGTGCAATCGACGTCACGGCCCGCGGGCGGCTGGCACGAGGATGCCGCCCTGGTCGAACGCCTGACGGAGGAGGGGTTCTCGGGCGATGTCGAGACACTGGGCCTGCTGCCCGCCCGGCCTTGGGCGGGCCACATGATCGAGCACTGGTCGGTCGGCGAGGCGGCGGCACAGGCGCGGTTGAAGCGCTTCTTGAAGGAGGCGGTGCATGCTTATCAGGACGCACGCGATGTACCGGGCGAGGACGGCACCTCGCGCCTGTCACCGCACCTGCATCACGGCGAGCTGTCGCCGCGCCAGGCGCTTGCCGCCCTGTGCGCGGGCCGGTCGATCGCCGCGCTGGACGAGGGCGAGACGGTGTTCGCCAAGGAGCTGGTGTGGCGCGAGTTCGCCGCCTCCATGCTCTATCATTTCCCGCAAACGCTGCACGAACCGCTGGATGCGCGCTTCGAGCGCTTTGCCTGGAACCCCGAGCCGGACAAGCTCCTGTCGGCCTGGCAACGTGGCCGTACCGGGGTGCCGATCGTGGACGCCGGCATGCGTCAGCTGTACGCCACCGGCTGGATGCACAACCGGGTGCGCATGGTGGTGGCCTCGTTCCTGATCAAGAACCTGCTGGTGGACTGGCGCCACGGCGAGGCGTGGTTCCGCGATACGCTGGTGGATGCGGATCTGGCCAGCAACACGCTCGGCTGGCAGTGGGCGGCCGGCTGCGGGGCGGACGCGGCCCCGTTCTTCCGGGTGTTCAACCCGGTGCTGCAGGGCGAGAAGTTCGACCGCGACGGGCGCTATGTGCGTCGCTGGGTACCGGAGCTCGCGGGCGTGGACCGCAAGCACCTGCACAAGCCGTGGGAGCTGTCGCTCGCCGAGCGGGCCGCGCTCGACTATCCGCCGCGGATGGTCGATCTCAAGCTCAGCCGGCAACGTGCGCTCGACGCCTTCGCGGCGCTGAAGAACGGTTGAGGGCGGTGCGCCGACCTACACTGCTATCTTCTGTCGATCTGGATGCCGGAATGGATGGCTTGCGCGTGAAGCGGTTGGTGAGAAGAGCGTGCGCCGGGGCGCTGGTCGTGGCGTGGTCGGTGGCCGTGCCCGTCGCCGCATCCACGGCCCGGGCCGAAACGGCGCCCGGAGACGTGAACCGGTACGCGCAGGGGCCGGTCTACGTCGAGCTGGGCGTGGGTGCCGGTGGTGTCAAGGTCGGCGATCTGGATTTCTACCCCGCGTTCGCGACGCTGACGCTCGGTGCCTGGCCGCTGCCCGCCCTGCCCGGGGTGGGGATCGAGCTGTTCGCCGACACCGGATTGCGCGAGGGTCGCGAGGACGGTTTCCGGCTCGAGACCACCCGCGCCTACGGGGCCGCCCTGCGCTTCGAGTCGCCGCCGCAGAGGGGCCTGTCCGGCTACGTGGTGCTCGGCTACACCGCGTTCGAGCTGTCCCAGTCGTTCCGCGACGGCGGGTCCGCGAACGACATCGAGGAGGAGTTCGGCGGTGCGCGGGTGAGCATCGGCGTGGTGCAGCGCCTGCAGCGGGTGCCGGCGCTGTCGGTCATGGCGGAATACCGCAAGTACGCGGTGGAGGAGGGGCTCGACCTGGACGCCCTGATCATCGGTCTGAGGCTCAGCGCACCATGAAACGCATCGTTATCGCCGCCCCGTTCGGCCTGTTGCTGCTGCTGACCGGTTGCACCGGCGACGAACGCCCGTTCCTGGAGGCGGTCGAGGTGCAGCGCCTGGGCGTCGACTCGCTGGAGATCCGCCGTCCCGAGGTCGAGGGCGGGCCGGAGGCGTTCAGCATCGGTGTCGGCGAGCGCCTGGCACTCGGCCTGGCGGCGCTGGACGCGAACGGCAACGAGATCGCGCTGGACGGCGACGATCGCGACTGGCGTTCGGCCGACCCGTCGGTGCTGACGGTGTCGCGCGACGGGGTCATCACGGGACGCACCGACGGCACCACCGAGCTGGACGTGAGCGTGGGCAACGTGGTCGCCGGCGCGCTGTCGGTCCGGGTATCCGACGGGGCGCTGGTGTCGATCGACAGCATCGCGGGCCCCGCGATGCCGGACGCCTGCGGCGCGACCCGCTACGTGGCGATCGGTGCGTTCGAGGACAGCCCCAGCCGGCTGCTGAGCGATGTCGACTGGACGGTCGGTGCGGGTGCGAGCCTGCGCGCTCCGGAGGACTCGGATCTGGCCACGGGGGCGATCCGGCTGGTGCCCGCCGGTGCCGGTGCGGTCACGCTGGGCGCGCAGGTCGGCGACGTCATCGCTACCCCCCGCACGCTCACCGCCCCCGACACGTTGACCGGGCTGACCCTGCCGACCGGGCTGCAGGCGTTGCGGGTGGACGGGACGTTGCAGCTTGTCGCCACCGCCCGCTACGAGGATGACGGCAGCGCGCGCAGCGTGGACGTCACCGACGGGGTCGACTGGAGCGTGACCAGCGGGGACGCGGTGAGCGTGAGCAACGATGCGCCCACCCGCGGGCTGGTGCGCGGGCGGCGGACCGGCAACGGAATCGTGCAGGCGGCGTGCGGCACGGACACCGCCACGGTGACGATCGGTGTGGATGCGTCGGGGTCGGACGATGACGACGAGGGGTTGTCGATCGAGCAGGACGGCCCGTTGTTCCTGAGGTTCGGTGGCCTGGACGTGCAACTGCGCGTCTCGACGGGTTCGGAGTTCGACGATGATCGCGTTGTCACGGACGGGATCAGGTTCAGCAGCGAGGACACGCGCATCGCCAGTGTCGTCACCAGCGGGGTGAATGCCGGGCTCATCACGGCGGGCAATGTCGCCGGGACCACCTTCATCAACGCTCGACGTGGCGACGAGACCGACAGCATAGAAGTCACCGTCAACTGACCATGGCTGCAAGCGATCCCCACGCCTCGCTCACCGCGGTGAGGCAGGACCTGGAACGGGCGGTGATCGGTCAGGAAGGGCTGGTGCAGCGCCTGCTGATCGCGTTGCTGGTCGACGGCCACCTGCTGGTGGAGGGGGCGCCGGGGCTGGCCAAGACGCGTGCCATCAAGGCGCTGTCCGACCGGCTGGAGGCGCGCTTCCAGCGTGTGCAGTTCACCCCCGACCTGCTGCCGGCCGACCTGACCGGCACCGAGGTCTACCGCCCGCAGGACGGTACCTTCGTGTTCCAGGAAGGTCCGCTGTTCAACCAGCTGGTGCTGGCCGACGAGATCAACCGGGCACCGGCCAAGGTGCAGTCGGCGCTGCTCGAGGCGATGGCCGAGCAGCAGATCTCGGTCGGGCATCGCACCTACGCGCTGCCCTCGCCGTTCATGGTCATGGCCACCCAGAACCCGATCGAGCAGGAGGGCACCTACCCGCTGCCCGAGGCGCAGCTGGACCGGTTCCTGATGCATGTGCGCGTCGGCTACCCGGACGCCATGCGCGAGGCCGAGATCCTGCGGCTGGTGCGCCACGAGTTCCGGCACCGCTCCGACGGGCAGGCCGTGCCGGTCGAGCGGCTGGCGCTGGACACGCTGTTCGCCGCCCGTCACGAGGTGCTCGACGTGCACCTGTCCGACAGCGTCGAGGACTACATCGTGCGGCTGGTGACCACCACGCGCGCGCCGGCGAGCGAGGCCATGGCGCGCTGGATCGAGGTCGGGGCCAGCCCGCGCGGCACGCTCGCGCTGGACGCCTGCGCGCGGGCGCACGCCTGGCTGGACGGGCGCGACTACGTCTCGCCGGGCGACGTGCAGGCGGTGGTGCACGACGTGCTGCGCCACCGCGTGTTGCTGTCCTACGAGGCCGAGGCCGACGGGACCGACGGTGACGCGGTGATCGATGCCCTGTTGCGCGAGGTCGTGGTGGCTTGAGCCGGCAGCCGGTGTCCGCCTCCCCCGCCTCCCCCGTCGCCACCTCGCTCGACGAGCTGGTGGGGCTGCGTGGCGGGGTGGCTGCCCTGCAGCGACGCTCGCGGCGCAGTGCGGCGATGCGGGCCGGCTCGGCGGCGTCGC
>Ga0209831_1001069_pt1 | contig 25945 bp, 25 predicted proteins | sample Maine_Asex4_meta_FD_187451 | JGI IMG/M metagenome (GOLD analysis project Ga0209831, IMG submission 187451) | Marine algal microbial communities from Maine, USA - Maine_Asex4_metaG (SPAdes) (version 2) | ecosystem: Host-associated > Algae > Red algae > Unclassified | place: Maine, USA | collected... | reverse complement strand
TCACCGGATCCGAGATCGGGGTTGCAGTTCCGAACATCAGCACATCATCAGGGCACTCTTCCACGACAGCCAAGGCAACCCCATCGACGCCACCAACCGACGCCGCCACCAACCGACGCCGCCACCCCACCCGCCGCCAGAAGCGCCTCGTGAAAGCACGCGACCGCCATTGCATCGACTGCGGACGGCACGACCTACTGGAGTACGACCACCAACCTGCCTACGAGCAAAACCGCCACACCATCACCACCGAACTCAGGCTTCGGTGCGCACCATGTCATGCCCAACGGCACCAGGGCGAGCGGCGCCAGCAAGAGTGAACCTCTGGATGGTGAAGCCGGGCGCAAAGCCGTGCCGTTCGAGATTGCGCTGCGACGCTCCCCCACTGGCTGCCGTGGTCATGGCCAGATCGCACCCCATTGCTCGAGCCTGGTTCATTCGGTAGCGCAGTAGCGCAGCCTGAACACCTCGTCGGCGTTCGGCCGGAACGGTTGACATTCCGCCGAACATGGCCACGCCGTCGCACATGGTCATGGTGGCGCAGCCGACTGGCCGTCGGTCGGCCTGGTCGAAAGCCACGGCCATGGATTCGTTGTCGAGCGCATGAGCTGCGGCGGCGAAGGCATCCGATGCTTTGCGAGCTTCACTGCCTGTATGGGCCCAGCCTGTGGCACTCGTTTCTTGCCAGAGGCGAAGGTCAGCCTCCGATTCGACTGGGTGGATGGCCAGATCAACAGTGGCGTCGATGACTGGAGCCATGACGGGTCTCGTCAAGATGGTGATGTCGGCGTTCTGGTCGCGCACGAACCCTCGAGCTCTGATTAGGCGGACGCTCTCGACGAGCGTTGCTGGTAGTACTTCGATCGCCGGTGCGACCCCCACGGCAGCGCTCCGCTCTATGAGCAGATCGAGATCGTCTGTGGTGAGTGCTTCGTCGATGCCAGCGACCACGGCCTGGTTGATGTACATCCCGGCGCCGGCCAGCACCATCCAGCCACCCGCAAATGGATGGATCTCGCTGCCCCATGCCGGCTCTCGCGACGCGAGCGAACGGGTGTGGGCCACTGCGTTGGCCGCCCGCACACGAAGGGCTCGCTCGCCAGAGTCATCCATAGCTCAAGCAACGCCCTTGGCGGGAACAATGACCACTGCCCAGAAGCCGCGGCCCTCGCCGGTGAACACGACGACTCGAGCTCCATCGTCCATCTGCGCCTGGGTGAGATGCCGCGAACCCTGTGTACTCACTTTCGCCGATTGCCATGTCGCCCCCTGCTGTCCAGCAGCTCAACCGTAGACCCGCCGACGGAACACGTTCGCACCGGTCGTGGTTGTCGAACTCCTCTCGATGGGGTGCGGCGGCGATCAGAACGCATAGGGGCGCTGCTAATGCTTGGCGAACCAGTTGCGGAGCGAGGCTGCGGGCGTGGCGAACATAAGCAGCATGGCGAAGAGTTCCAACCGACCGACAAGCATCAAGACCATCAGCACCCCGCGAGCGAATCTCGACTCGAAGAACAAGAAATTCGACGTCGGGCCCGCCTCGCCCAGGGCCGGGCCCATATTGGACATGGCCGAGATGGCACCGCTGATCGATTCTTCGAACGGTGCGCCGGTGGCCGTGATGAGCAGCGTGCCGAGCAGCGTTATCGCCAAGAAGGTGGTCAAGAAGCCGATGATGCGATGCACATTGTCGGTCGGCACCGGTGCCTGGCCGAGCTTGACCGGCACCACTCTCGAGGGGTGTTGCAGCTTCTTCACGCTTCGTACCGCATAGCTGAACGCCACCTGAGCTCGGAACACCTTGATGCCCCCAGCGGTCGAACCGGCGCTGCCGCCGATGACCATGATCAGCAACAGGACCAGCTGCAGCGGCGGGCTCCAGAGCACGTAGTTGCCCAAACTGTCGGCCCCACGCGCATTCCCGAAGCCACCGCTCGAAGCCAGGGTCACGACATTGAATGTCGAGTCGCGCAACGACGCCGTGAATCCGCTGTCGACAAGTCGACCCTGCGTGTCGCGAACGTCTTGTAACCAATTCAGCAGCGTCGCAAAGCTGATCGCCGCCACGGTGATGTAGACGTACATGCGTGTGTCGGGCGACCGCTTGTAGCCAGCTATTTCCCCACGCAGAGCGCGGTAGTGCAGGGTGAAGTTGACACCGCAGATGAACAAGCCGAACACGATGATCGTCTCGACCAGCCATGAATCGAAATGGCCGACCGACGAGTTGTAGGGCGAGAAGCCGCCGGTAGACGACGTGGTCAGGGCATGGGCCACCGCGTCGTACAGGCTGGGACCGGGCACGGCCCACAGCAGCGCAGCCACCAACAGCGTGACTCCCAGGTAGATCTTCCACAAGGTCCGAGCCGTCTCGCTCACGCGCGGCGCCAGTCGGTCCGTGGAAAGACCGGGGGCTTCGGCCGACATCAGCGACAAGCCACCAACGCCGAGCAACGGCAGCACCGTCACCGCCAGAACGACCATGCCCATGCCGCCGTAGAACTGGGTGATCTGGCGCCACATGAGAATGCCGGCGCCGTTGCGTTCGATGTCATTCAGCACCGTGGAGCCCGTAGCGCTGAAGCCGCTGACTGCTTCGAACAGTGCATCGTCGAACCGCGCCCAGCCGAACATCGAACCTGCGGCATACGGAATTGCTCCAACGATCGAGCAGGCAATCCAACTGAACGCAACCGAGGAGAAGACACTTCGGGTCGACAGTCCCCCAGCCACCGAGGTGGGGAACCACAGGAGCAGACCAGCCAGGACGGCAACCGCCAGCGCCAGCACCAATGCCCATTCGTCGTGCGATGTTGTGGAGCCCCACTCGATGGCCAGTGCCACCAACAGGCCTGGGGTCAGAAAGAGTAGCGAGAGACCCACCACATGCGCGGTGGGCGCCGCCACGTAGCTATGGCGGGCCTTGCGGCTCACGAAACCTTCGCGATCGTTGGTTCGCCCGGTGCGGATGCTCAAGGTCATGGTGCGCGTCGCAGACGTTGAGTGTTGGCCAGTCGAGAGACGCCAGCACCAACCGCAACGAATGCCGGGTACATGAATACACGGCCGGTCAGCATCACCGGCATCAACGCCGCTCGCTCGGGTCGACTCATGTCGGCGGCGGTAACAACGCCACCCGTCTCGCCAAAGCCGGGGCCGGTGGTGCTGATTGCACTGATGGTGAGCGTGATGGCTTCAGTGATGCCCCCGCCGGCCAGAGCCAATACCAGCGACGCGGCAGCACCCAACGTCATGACATAGACCATCTGGGCATGCATGCGATCAACAGACGCTTCGCTGATGGTCGAGCGGCCGACCTTCACCGTACGTACCGACCGTGGATGCAGCTGGCGTTGCAACTCGCGCCATACGAATTGCGCCATGCCGATGATGCGGATCCACCGCAGTCCGCCCGATACCGAACCAGCGGTGCCACCCACCACGAGGAGCACCAACAAGAGTGTGGCCGCGCCCGGTTGCCAGCTTCCCCAGTTCGAAATTCGGTGGCCCGTTGTGGTCATGACCGACACGACGGTGAACAGGGATTCGCGCAAACCCCGCCAAGCGCCGATATCGGCCTCATTGCGCAACCACCAGATCCACAGCGTCGCGGCGGCGACCACCGCCAGGAAGACCTGCAGTTCGAAAGCGCGTCGCGTCTCCTGAATCTTGCGGCGCCACAACAACCAGGCAAAGGCGACCGAGGACCCGGCGCCGAGCATGGCCACAACCAGCACTGCCTCGATGGCGACCGAGTCGAAGTGACCAATCGAGTCGGCGTGAGTCGAGAACCCACCCGTAGACACTGTCGACAGAGCATGAGCCACCGCGTCGACGGGACCCATGCCGACGATGAACAGGACAACGGCGACAACGCCGGTGACGATGCAATAGATCGTGCCCACCCGCCGGATGGCTTGCATGGGTCGGGTGGCGAGCGCGTCGCGGCTTCGTGCTCGGCGTTGCGGGCCCCCGGCCAGCTCGCGAGAGCCGCCGATGAAGGGCAAGAGACCAACGGCAAGGGCGATGGCGCCGATGCCACCGAGCCATTGGGTGGCCGACCGCCAAATGAGAACACCAGTACCCAGATCAGCTGGATCATCGAAGATCGTGAGTGCGTTCGTGCTCACACCAGCCACCGACTCATAGAGCGCATCGTCGACACGCCCGATCGAACCTGTCGCCAGGTAGACGACGGTCGAAATCGCTGCCACCAGGATGAAGCCACACACGACAGCACTCATCGTTGCCACCGGTCGCAACGCCGTGGTCGAGAACGGACGTCGCAGCAACGTTGCGCCCGCCAGCCCACAGATGATTGCAGCTACGCCGAGCACTATCAGGTCACGAATGCTGTCACCAATGGCGAAGATGGCGCTGATGGCCAGCATTGCTCCCGACAGGCCGAGTGCCAGTCCGGTAGTGCTGCCGTACACGCCGATCGGCTGAGCAACACCACGGCGTGTGTCCGAGAAGGTCTCGGATGTGGTCGTGGTCTTCATGGCGGGTGCGTGGCGGACGGTTTCGACAGCGATCGGCTGCCGGGTCAGGAACCGGAGAAGAGCCGGCTGAGGCGATCGACATCTTTGCCGTGCGCCACGAACACGACATGGTCGAACGCTTGCAGTTCGGAGTAGCCCCGGCCGATCTGCGGCTTACCATCTCGCACGATCGCAGCGATCAGCGTGTCGTGAGGCAGGCCGAGGTCGGCGATCTTCTTGCCGTTTGCGGCCGAGCCGTGACCGACTTCGACCTCGTAGATCTCTATGTCATCATCGAGTGATGTGGCCACGGCGGTGACCCCACCGTGCATGGTGCGAAGCACTTCGTTCGCGCTTGCGGTTCGTGGTGAGATGGCTACGTCGACGCCGGCGTCGCGCAACAGATGACGAAGCTCGAGACGATGCAACACCGCAATGGTCTCTTTGGCGCCCGCCTTCTTGGCGAACAAGCAGGCCAGAATGTTGGCATCGTCTTCGCCTGTAAGGGCAATGACGGCGTCGTAGCTGCCAACGTCTTCTTCTTCGAGAAGTGATGCGTCGGTGATGTCACCAAGGAGAACGAGCACGCCATCGAGTTCGTCGGCCAGCTCTCGTGCTCGTCGGTCGCTGCGATCGATCATGGTTACGACATGGCCTTTGGAGACCAACGCTCGAGCGAGAATCTCGCCGGTACGTCCGCCGCCGAGCACCATGATGCGGTGCGCTTCGCTCGTGTGGAGGCCGAGCTGTCGCATCACGTCGGCGCGCGCCCGTGTCTTACACACGACACGCACGTTGTCGCCGACCTGCAACTCGTGATCCCGGCGAGGCACGATGGTCCTGTTGTCGCGGGTGATGGTGCACACGATGAAGTCCCAGTCCGGGTCATAGCGCGCTGCTATCTCGCTCAGCGTTTGTCCTACGAACGGTGCGCTCTCTCCCAGGCTGGCGCCGATCATCAGCACCTCGTTGTCTGCCAGACGCGCGATCTCGATAGCGCCTGGGTAGGCCAATAGGTCGAGCACCTCGCGGGCAACCGCATCGTCGGGGTCGATGACCACATCGGCGCCAACGGCTTCGTGCAGCCGCTGCGCCCGGCTGCCGCGCAGGCCGGGGGTTTCGAGCCGAACCACCCGGCGTTCGACGCCTTCGAGTTTGGCGAGCAGCGAGGCGACCAAGTTGACTTCGTCGATCGACGTGGCGGCGACCAAGAGATCTGCTTCGGTTATGCCTGCAGCACGCATGACCTCGGGGTCGGTTGCACTGCCATGCACGATCGAAACATCGAGCAATTTGTCGATTTGGGCAATGCGATCTGCGTTGGCTTCGATGACGGTGACATCGCTGCCTTCACGGGTGAGCAGCTGGGCCACATGGGTACCGACTTCGCCGGCTCCTACAACGATTACTCGCACGACCCCCATCCTTGCGGGTCACAGTGCAAATGCGTCGGCTTTCGGGGGTGTTTCTCACGGCGATGCGAGCAGTCACGAAAGGAACCGAACACCGAGATCGGTGACCAAGATCGGCATGATGACGTCGTGCTTCTCGGTCGGCACACGAGCGACGCGCTGCGGCTCGAACCCCACACCGACGATCTGGCAGTGCGCGCCTGCCAGATAGCGGTCGAAAAACCCGCCACCTCGACCCATGCGGTTACCCATGGCGTCGAACGCCGCAAGTGAGACCAGCACGCAATCCGGTCGCACGACCGACGAGTCGGCAAGCGGCGGAACGGCAATGCCGAAGCGTCCGCTTTCGAGCTCCATGTCACTACTCCATTTGCGAAAGTGCATGGTGTGATCTGCGGGATCGTCTTCGAGCGCAGGCAGGGCAACGTCCTGGCCCCGCTGCCACAACTTCTGGACGAGTGGGGTGAGATCGGGCTCGCCGTCGTGAGCCATGAAGACCCCGATCGTTGGCAGCGCCAGGGCTTGTAGTGAGCCGAGGTGACCCACAAGAGACTGTTCCCGTGCGACCCGTTCTGCACCGACGATGGCATGGCGTGCGGCTCGGCCTGATCGGCGAACGGCATCTCGATCAGGTGAACCCGACATGGCGCTGACTCTAGAACGCGCGCTACACAACAACAATCTGCGGAAAGTCGCGCAGGAATCGCGACTAAACAAACTCCAAGCATTACATTGCGTCTCGGACGGGTGGGCAATACCATCCGGTCGCTGTAACCACGACGCGAGAGGGAAACGTCAACGTGGACGCCATTCCGTACCTAGCCGGAGGTAGTGCTGTAGCAGCACTCGCCCTGGCTGCTTATTTCTTCAATGTCGTCAAGGCGGCTGATCCGGGCAATGACCGGATGCAGTACCTGATGAAAGAGATCCAAGATGGGGCCCGGGCCTTCCTGAAGAAGGAATACACCTGGGTTGCCGGATTCGTCGTGATCATGATCGTGCTCATCGCGATTCTGCTGAACCCGCTCTCGGCAGTCAGCTATGTGATCGGTGCAATCCTGTCGGCCAGCGCCGGCTGGGCGGGCATGACGGTGGCCACCATGGCCAATGCTCGTACCACCAACGCTGCCATCGAGGGCCCGCAGAAAGCACTGCCTCTGGCATTCAAGGGCGGCGCCGTTATGGGCTTCTCCGTTGCTGGCCTGAGCCTGCTCGGTCTGAGCTTCCTGTACCTGCTGTTCGTCGAGTGGGCGCCACGCGACACCGCGGTCGAATCATTCGAGATCATCACCGCCTTTGGTCTGGGCGCAAGCTCTATTGCATTGTTCAGCCGTGTTGGCGGCGGTATCTACACCAAGGCAGCCGACGTTGGTGCTGACCTGGTCGGCAAGGTCGAAGCGGGCATCCCCGAAGACGACCCACGCAACCCGGCCACCATTGCCGACAACGTAGGAGACAACGTCGGCGACGTCGCCGGTATGGGCGCCGACCTGTTCGAGAGTTACAGCGGTTCGATCATTGCTCCAATGGCCTTCACCGCCTTCGCCGTGGCGAGCGGCTGGGGTCCAGAGAATGCCAGCACACTCGACCTGATCTTGTTCCCGTTCGTTGTCGCCTTTGTCGGCATGATCGGCTCGATCATCGGCAGCTTCATGGTGCGCAGTGGCGAGTCATCCAAGATCAAAGATCTTTCGCATGCGCTGCACATGGGTACCAACGTCGCCATGCTCATCGCCGTGGTCGGCGTATTCGCCGGTGGCTTTGCGGTGTTCGACGACAGCGCCCGCTGGGGTATCCCCCTCGCGGTGGTCTTCGGCCTCGCTGCTGGCTGGATGATCGGCAAGGTCGCCGAACTCTGGACCAGCGACGAGTACCCGTTCGTGAAGCAGATTGCGTCGCAGACTGAAACCGGCCCAGCAACGGTGATTCTCAAGGGCATCAGCTCCGGCATGATGTCGGTAGGCGCATCGGTGACGCTCATCGCTGCTGCGGTGGGCGCCTCGTACTGGGCCGGCCAACAAGCACTCGGAGACTCCCAGCAAGCCGGCATCTACGGCGTTGCCATCGCCGCCATTGGCATGCTTGCCACCACCGGTGTGGTGGTCGGTGTCGACGCCTACGGCCCCATTGCCGACAATGCCGGCGGTATTGCCGAAATGGCCGAACTCGATCCATCGGTTCGCGAAGTCACCGACTCGCTCGACTCACTGGGTAACACCACCGCAGCTGTCGCCAAGGGCTTCGCTGTTGGCTCTGCCGCTCTCACTGCGCTGGCCTTGTTCGCCAGCTTCGACCAAGCCATCACCGCGGCCAACCCGGCCGAGAGCCTGAACCTCGACATCGGCAACGTCGAAGTCTTCATCGGTCTCTTCCTGGGCGCCATGTTGCCATTCGTGTTCGCTGCACTCACGATCGACGCCGTTGGCCGTGCGGCTGCGGCCATGATCGAAGAGGTCCGCCGCCAGTTCCGAGAGATTCCCGGCCTGCGTGAAGGCAAAGAGGGCGTCAAGCCCGACTCGGCACGCTGTGTTGCCATCTCGACCGAAGCCTCGCTCAAGGAAATGGTCATCCCCGGTGGCCTTGCCATCATCGTGCCACTTGTGATCGGCTTCATCGATGTCAACGCACTCGGCGGCTTCCTGGCCGGTTCACTGGTCAGCGGCTTCGCCCTGGCCATCTACATGTCCAACGCCGGTGGCGCCTGGGACAATGCCAAGAAGTACATCGAAGCCGGCCACCATGGCGGCAAGGGCAGCGACGCCCACGCAGCCGCCGTCATCGGCGATACTGTTGGTGATCCGTTCAAGGACACGTCTGGTCCAGCCATGAACATCTTGATCAAGGTGATGACTATCGTGTCACTGATCTTCGCATCAGCTTTCGTCTGACCCAACAACAAAGCTGACATCATTCGGGGGGATGGTCGGTCACCGGTTGCTCTTCGGACCTACCGGTGACCGATGCTTCGTTTTGGCCTGTTCCTGTTCGGATGAACCATGCACGAGCGCTTCGGCTCACCTGATCAATTCTGAAATTTGCGACAGGATTTCTTCGTCTAATGATGTCCCGAGTGCCGGAAATTGCGAATGTCCTTCTAACCGTCGTTTCTGAGCCGTCGGTCCCAATGACGTCGCTGCTTGCCAGTACGTCGTTGCGGTTGGCCCTGTTCGAGAACAGCGGTCGTTGTCGACGCCCAGACGAACTTACCGTGCACGGCGGACTGGCCAACGCGATCTAACTAGATGGCTCCAAGCCGCCTTCAGCGAGCGCCTGATATACCGCCGTAGTGATGTCGCTGAGATGCTCTCGCTCCCAGTTATTGAAAGCCAGCGCTCGTTTGGTCTGGCCTATCTCTTGCTCCGCCTGTTCCCAGGCTTGGATGTAGGCGTCAATCACACCCGACGCATCCTGGCAAGTAGCGTCGGCGATGGCGATGTCAATGGGATCGACTTCGCCAGATCCACTGAGTGCAGCGACGAAGGGTTCGTGGATTTCGTTGAATGGCCCGAGCCCTGCTTCTGCCATGCACCGCTTCCATTGCTCTAGGTGCGCCCGGTAGTTTGGGTCGATGTCGGCCGTTGCACGCACGTCGTTCACGAGACTCGCAACTTCATTGAGCGCAAACTGGATCGTGCCATCTAGTTCGTCGGGTAAGAGCATCGCCCCGGCTTCAACGAAGCAGCCCCGTGGGGTCGTTTCGGAATCGGGCAAGCCGATCCCGCCAGACCACGCTTCTCCCCATGCCTGGTCAAATACTTGCGGATCGAGCGACTTCGCAATTGTTTCACGAGGATCGACGGCGTTTCTGCGTTTCCACTCTGTGGTCGCGGCGTAGCCGTCAGTCGTCGCTTCGTCGACTGTGAGGCTAAGCCTGGCGACTTGGCCGCCCGATCCGCTGCCAGTTACAAAACTCTCCGGTATTTGGGCAATCGGTAGGCTAGCGAAGCCAAGGTTTCGCATGCACTCGTTGGCTAGAAGTGTCTTGGCGACGCGGAGGTCGTCCGATACGCGTAAGTAGTCGAGTCGCAACCGTTCCACCGAGATTTGAGATTCGGAACGGTCATCTGTCGCGGGATCGGTGCAGGCGCCGCACAGCAGGACCACCAAAGCCGCAGTCGCGGCGAGCTTGCACCAACTAATGGGGCCCAAGTCAGCCTCTAGGTTGCACAGAAGTCGTGTGAGGAGGCCTTATCAATGCCCACGCTTCCGTCCAAGCTATGCCAGTGGCCATCGTTCGAGACAGTAAGTTCGTCACCGAAATAGTGGGATCCGGCGTAAACGGTCACATCGCAAGTCACCCCTGCATTTCGCACCACATTTGAGCGTTCATTGAGGTCCATGCCGGTGACCGCGTATTCGAACCAGAAGTAGGCATTGATGTCATTCTGGTTACTCCAGACCTGCCAAGCACCGTTGTGCCAATCCGACAAGCAAACCTCTCCCGGGTTGCAAAACTCGTCGTTGTCGAGAGCGCTTGCTTCCGGCGGAGCGCCAAGTACGGACAACGAGACCAGCGCGATAGCGCAAATGCTTGCAAGCGACCTTCGCCAAATCCGATTCATCCGTGTTGCACGTTCCACGACCTTTGCTCCTCTCGATGTCCGAAGAGGCTGACTTCTTGTGTAGGCGGTGTCCATAGCTGACTGTTCCTTCTGATATTCGGGACCTGGATCTAAGGCCTCTCCTCTAGATGGTACACATACACTGAAGTTTCGGTCAAGACCTTTACGAATAACCACATGTTAGTGAGATAATGTTTGGGAATAGATGACATGATTCACCGACTGTTGTAGGCTGTCGATCGCTCGTAGTAGAAGGGTGTTGAGATGGCTGGCGAATGGCAGGACTTTGCCGATCAGGCGGCGGTGCGTTGGGCCGAGCTGGGTGTGGACGTTCAAGAGAGCTTCGCTGCTGGAATTCGCCTTGAGCGCCTCGCGAGAAAACATGAGGCGATGCTGAATGACGCGCTGATACCTTTTCGCCGCTTGGGCATCCGCAGTATGGAGGATTTCCGGCTGCTCGCATTGCTGGCGCGACAGCACCCGGAGACAACTTCTTCGACAGCTGCAAGCAAGGTTCTTGGTTTGTCCAAGGCAGCTACGTCATCGCGGCTCGATCGTTTCGTGAAAGAGGGCCTCGCGGAACGTGCTGAGTCTCAGTACGACAAACGAACCATCGAGATCCATGCGTCTGACGATGGCATGGAGGTAGCCCTCGCCGCAGTCACCGCGATCGCGGCCGTGCATTCCCGGCTGTTCCAGACCCTAGATCCAGTTGACCTGAAGACGTTTGACACAAATCTCGCAGAGCTGATGATGAGGTTCGTCTAAGTCTCGTTATACGTAGTCCAGGCCACCTGAAGTTCGTATAACAGTGTCGAGAGGTGCCTGTTATGGTCAGCTTCTACTTCGTCTAACAGTGAGAGCGGCTTATGGCCCGGTCCAAAAAGGCATCGTCGATCGACTCGAAGAGCGAATTCGCCGCGTTCAGCGGCTGGTTGGCGAAGCAGCCGCTCTCGGATCGGAGCCGGCGTGCCTATGGCGATCAGGTCCGCAACTATCTCCGGTGGCTTGAAGATCGCGGCTCGGGAGTTGAAGCGCTCACGGATCCTTCGGTACGCGATTCCTCGGTTCGTGACTACAAGCGTTGGTTGAAGCGATCTCGGAAGCTGGCGCCGGCGTCGGTGAATCAGGCGTTGGCCAGCATTGATGCTCTCTGTCGATCCCGTCATGTTGCTTCTCCTGATGTTCAGCGTGAGCAGCTCCCGGGTGTCGCTCCGCGAGCGTTGAGCCAAGAGGAACAGCGGCGGCTGATGCGGGCGATCGAGCGCTGCGGTGTGTCTCGTGATCGGGCGATCGCGATCATGCTGCTACACACCGGGCTTCGGTTGAGCGAGCTCGCGTCGCTCGAGGTCGACGATGTGCAGGTGTCGCCTCGCAAGGGTTCAGTGTTGGTGAGATCGGGTAAGGGTGATCGCCAGCGGTCGGTGCCCCTCAACTCGACGTGTCGAGAAGCGCTGTCAGATTGGCTGATCGATCGGCACCAGGTCGTCGATCGTCGCGGCACCGATACCGAAGGGCTATGGCTGTCGAGGCTAGGCACGGCGATGTCGGTGCGTTCCATTGGCAATGTGGTCGACAAGCTTGCCAAGTCCGCTGGCATCGACGCGTCACCGCACGTTCTTCGACACACCTTTGTGACCAACCTGGTTCGCGACGGTGCCGATGTCGTCTTGGTCGCCGAGCTGGCGGGTCATCGCAACCTTGACACCACCCGTCGATACAGCCTGCCGACAGTTGACGATCTCGACGCTGCCGTCGAGTCGTTGGTGAATCAGAGCGTCTGAAGCGCCCGCTGTTGTGTCTGAGCATTCGTCATCGTCGCACCGCGCCGGGCTGGCTACGTGGCCAGTCGAGATCGACCCGGTTGACCTTGCGACATGGTTCACGCTCTCGATTGTCCAGATTCGTCGGGCGCTCGAGTTCCGCCAACCCAGCACCAGCACGCAGAGCGCAATTGCATGGTGCGCTCTTGATGCATTCGGATTTATCCCGGCTCTCGGAGACGCGCCCGTCGCAGTTGTCGACTTCGTCGCTGATCAGCTCGACATCAACGAGACGCTTGTCCTTGAAGACTTGTCGGCCCGACAGGATCAGCGCATTCGCTCGGCTGCGATCTCGGTCTCGGACTGGGTCCGTTGCGGAAAGGGTGAGTGGAAACGGATCGCGGATTGGCTTGACCAGCGCGCACGCGAACACGACAACCCTGACATCTTGTTTCACCACTGCCTCAGCTACCTGCGTAGTGAGCAGATTGTGCGGCCGAGCCTTGATCGAATCGACCGGGCCATTGCCGATGCCCGGAACCGGACAATCACGGCGATCTACCATGACCTCGCTTTCGACGCCTCGATCGAGGAAATGCTCGACCACAGCTTGCGGACCGACCCGAAACGCGGTGTCGCCCCGCTGGTCTGGCTCACATCAGGGGCGACCTCATTCACCAGCAAAGCCATCAAGGCTGAAGCCGAAAAGCTCGAGTATCTGCGGGCCAATCGTGTCGACGTTCTGGACTTGACTGCGATTGGCCGTGATCGACGCCGACAGCATGCCCTGGTCGCCAAGAAGGCAACACCGGCGGCGCTGGACAGAATGCCGGCGGAACGCCGGTACCCAATCGTTGCTGCAGCCCTCACCGAGACCTACGTCGATGTCATCGACGAGCTAGTGCTCATGTTCGACCAAGCAATGGGCAGCATCGACAACCAAGCCAGACGTGATCTCACCGATCGCCTTGGTCAACGATCCGATGTCATTGGACAGCGTCTTGATCTGCTCGACGACATCATCGATCTGGTACTCGACGACAATCTCAGCGACGCGGAACTTGGCGAGAAACTGCGAGGAATCGGAGCACCACGGCTGACAGGCCTACGCCGCCCAGAAACCGAACGGATCCGCAACGAACGCCTCACATTATTGGAGCAACGCTACGCAAAGACCCGCATGTTCAGCCGCCACGTCCTTGAGGCAATCGAATTCGAGGCAAGCATCGACGGCAGCGACACCCTCGAAGCCGTCAACCATCTTCGACACCTCAACCAGACCAACAAACGCCACCTCAACGCCGACGCTCCAGATGAGTGCGTGCCGACGAACTGGCAAACCGCGGTCGCACACGCCGCATCAACCGACCCGACAGCGCACCGTCACTACTGGGAACTCGCTGTCCTGTTCGCGCTACGCAACGGTCTGCGATCAGGCGAGATCTGGGTCAAATCGTCACGCCGATACGCCAACCCTGTCACCCACCTCATCCCCGCACATCGGTGGGAACCGAACCGAACCGAGCACCTCGACATCGCCGGGCTGCAACCCACCTTCTCCGACCAATCAGCATTGCTGGCTGGCGAAAGTAGCGGACTTCTCGACCAACTCGAACAAACGCTCAACGACAGACACTCCAACATCGCCATCACCAACGACGGCGAACTTCGCCAAGCGCGACTGCCCGCAGAAACCGTTGACCCGGAGAACGATGCGCTAGGTGATCACCTCGCATCTCAGCTGCCAAGAGTCCCACTTGCCGATCTGTTGATCGAAGCCGATCACCACACTAATTTCACCCATCACCTCACTCACGCCAGCGGCGCCACACCAAGATCCAATCCAATCGAGCACCGTCGCAACCTCTACGCCGCCGTCATTGCACAAGCATGCAACTTCGGAATTGCGCGCATGGCCGAGATCTCCGGCATCAGCGCCGACACCCTCGCATGGACCACCCGCTGGTACCTACGAGAAGAAACACTGCGCGCTGCGAACAACGCCATCATCAACACACATCACGCCCACCCGCTCGCCAAGATCTGGGGCGGCGGCACCCTCTCATCATCAGACGGGCTCCGGCTCCCAATCCGAGGCAAGTCACTCACAGCCCGGGCGCTTTCTCGCTACTTCGTTGACCAAGGAGGCACCAGCTACACCCACGTCTCGGATCAACACACCACCTACGGCACCCAAATGATCGTCACCACCGACCGAGACGCCACCTACGTGCTCGACGAAATCATCGGCAACACCAGCGACCTCAACATCGAAGAACACACCACCGATACCCACGGCCAAACCCTGCTCACCTTCGCACTATTCGACCTCGTCGGTCTCCGGCTCTCGCCCCGAATCGCCAAGTCGACACGCCACCGCCTCTTCCGCACCGAACGCATCGACCAATACCAGAACTGGCCAACAGCTCAACGGCTGCTGCGCCACAAAGCAAACACGACAATCATCGATCAGCACTGGGACGATCTACTTCGAATCGGCCTGTCCATTCGCTCCGGACACGTCACTGCATCCCTGCTCACCCAACGCCTCCAAGCCGGCGCACGCACCCACCCACTCGCCAAAGCGCTCATCGAATACGGAAAGATCCTTCGCACCCAACACCTGCTCCGATGGTTCACTGACCCCGCACTTCGGCGCCGGATCGGCCGTCAGCTCAACCGAGGAGAATCGCTAAACAATCTCCGCCGCTACATCTTCTTCGCTCAACAAGCCAAGATTCCGCACCGAATGCTCGAAGACCAGACAACACAAGCTCACTGCCACACCCTGGTCACCAACGCCTGTGTTTTGTGGACAACTCAGTACTACCAACGCTCCATCGACCAGCACGAGAGTGCCACCGGCACAACGGTCCCAGCCGCCGTTATTGCCCGAATGAGCCCAGGACGCTTTGAACACATCAACCCCTACGGAACGTACTTTTTCGATCTTGACAGAATCAGCGAGGCCATCGGTCAACGACCGCTACTAACGACCCAGCCTCGTTAGACGAAGAATTCCTGTCGTAAATTTCAGAAATGACCAGCTGACCCGCGCTTGCGGTACCGTTCCGAGCGTGGAGGTCGTAAACGCACTCGCCGTGCTTGGACTGAACCCGCCGTGTAGCTGGGACGACGTACGCAGCGCGTACCGGGATCAGCTCCTGGCGTCGCACCCCGACACCGGCGCCGACGGTGCCTCGAACGAGCAGACCGAAGCGGTGGTGGCAGCATTTCGGGCGCTACGCACGCTGACCCAAGACGGCCTGGTGCCGCTTCCGTTCAACGACTCCCCCGACGACGGCCTGGGCCTGATGGTGCTGCACGCCCGACCCGGCGATGTGTTCGTGCGCCTGTGCCAGGCGGCCGACGAGATCGGGCACCTGAGCTACGCGGACCGCGACGCCAATCTGCTGCAGGTCACCATCGCCAGTGACGACTGGGCCCCCTCGCAGCTCACCGCCGAACTCACCGCCGAGGGCGACGTGACAACGGCCCTCTTCAGTCTCGAAGCACTCGGTGTCGACGAGGCACCCCCCATTGCCGACGTGGTGCGCAAGCTCGCAGATCAGCTCAAGGCTCCTGCCGCCATCGATTAGGGCCATGTAGTGTGGTCGCCATGCCGACCGCCGATCCGAGCCGCCAATGAGCGACGACACTCGCCAGGTTGGTTGGCATGCCGATCCTTTCGGCCGCCACTCCCATCGTTGGTGGGACGGAGCTGGTTGGAGCGAGAAGGTGCGGACCGATCGCGGCGGCTTCGGTATCGATCCACCTGGTATCGACTTTGCGCCGGTAGCGGTGACCGAGTCCATTCCGGCTGCGCCGATCGAAGATGCGCTATTGCCCATCAAGCGACGCCCCATCGCCGACAAGATCGCTCTGTTTCTGGGCTGTCTCGTGTTTCTTGCGCTCATCGCCGTCCTCGTCGTCGCATTGACTGCATAGGTAGGCACGCTCACATGTCCGACGAAAAACCATCCACGGCCCAACCGGCTCGACCACTCGACTTGCAGCAGTGGATCGTCGACAATGCCGCCGCGTTCGAGCCTCCGGTGTCGAACAAGGTGGTCTGGAAGGACAGCGATCAGATCTTCATGGTCATCCGGGGCCCGAATGCTCGCAGTGACTTCCACATCGACCCGTTCGACGAGGTCTTCATGCAACTCGAGGGCTCGATGCGGCTCGACCTGATGGTCGACGGCCGGCGCGAAGAGCACTGGATCCACGAGGGCCAGGTCATGTTGGTGCCCGGCAATGTGCCGCACTCGCCGTTGCGCCCCCCTGGCACCTGGGGTGTTGTCATCGAACGGCCTCGTGATCCTGACCAGTTCGACTCACTGGTCTGGTTCTGCCACGACTGCGGCGCAGAAGCACATCGGGTCACCTTCCATGTCAACAACATCGAGACCGAGCTGGCGGCCGCAATGCGTGACTACAACGAGAACGAGGACCTGCGCACCTGTCCGAACGGTCATGTGAACCCGGTGCCCACCACCTTCGCCGGTGTGCCCCCCGCCCATGAGTGACATCGGCACGCTCAATGAAGGGTCTCTTCATGCAGTGCTGAAGCAGCGGTACTCACGACCCGGCGACGAGTTCGAAGTGCCGCTCGATCGCTTTGTGATCGACATCAAGCGAGGCAACCAGCTCATCGAGATCCAGACGGTCTCGTTTGGTTCGATGGGCAAGAAGCTCGACCATCTGTTGTCTGAGTATCAGATTCTGCTCGTGCATCCGATCGCCGTCGCCACCTATTTGGATCGGCCAGGCAAGAACCCTCGCAAGTCGCCAAAACGTGGATCGATCTTCAGCCTGTTCGAAGAGCTGGTGAGCGTGCCCACGCTGATCGATCATCCGAACCTGACCATCGAGGCCGTGCTCGTATCGGTCGACAAGACCCAGATCGTCGACCCCGACGCCCGTCGGGGCCGCGGCGGTTTTCGGACCGTGAACCGATCGCTGCGCGAGGTCCACAGCACCCATCGTTTCGATGGCGCCACAGCTCTACTCGACCTGATCCCGATCCAGGACCTGCCACCACGCTTCACCACTGCCGACCTCGCTGCAGCCGCTGGTGTCTCCCGAGATGTTGCCCAACGCATTGCGTACTGCTTTCGGCCGCTCGGTCTGTTCCACCAACACGAGCGCACCAAAGCTGGATTCGTCTACTCGCTCAGCTAACACCACCGTTACCGAGGTGGTAGGAATGGCAATGGGTCGATGACCGAGCCGTCTCGGCGGATTTCGAAATGCAGGTGCGGGCCGGTCGACAGGCCGGTGGAACCCACATTGCCGATGTGCTGGCCGGTCTCGACATAGTCGCCTTCTCGCACCTCGAAGCTGGCCTGATGGCCATAGAGCGACGCCAGGCCGTTGCCGTGGTCGATGATGATCGTGTTGCCGTAGCCGCCGTTCACGCGCGCCATGATGACCACGCCCTCTTTGGCGGCCCAGATCGGCTGGCCCCATGCACCACCGATATCAAGCCCACCGTGCAAGCGGCTGTAGCCCAGGATGGGGTGCACCCGATAGCCGAAGTAGGAGCCGATACCACCGGCGGTCGGCCAGGTGTATCCCTCGGCCGACTGGGCGGCGTTCAGCGCACTGGTGGCATCGGCCTTCTGCGTCTCGACCCGAATGAAGTCGGTCAAGTCCTGCTCGATGTTCTCCCACTCGGCAATGACGTCTTCCCACTCGTCGAGGCGAGAGTCCAACGCGTCGCGAGCCTTGGCCCGCACCGCCAGTGCCGCGTCGAGATCGTCTCGTTCGGCCTCGAGCTCTCGTTCGAGTCGTTCGACTTCAGCCAGCTCGATTTCGCCCTGTGCCTTCAGTTCTTCGCCCCGGTCGGCAGCAGCGCGAGCGGTGTCGATCACGTCGTAGCCAGCGCCTTGCACGACGTCGAGCACCGTGTTTCGAGTCATGGCTTCGTTCAGGTCATCGATGGCCAGCACGTTCTCTTCGCTCTGCATACCCAGGTACTCCTGGATGGCCAGATCTGTGAGCTGCTCGCCCACCAGTTCTCTGTCGTACTCGGCCCACTCGATGCCGACTTCGGTCTGACGCAGACGCAGGTGAGCCATGTCGAGTTGGGCCTGAACTGCAACCGCTCGACTCTCGGCCATCTGCACGAGTTCGTCGGCGGCCTGGAAGGCTGCTTCCACGTCTTCCCATTCGGCCTCGAGCACATCGAGTGCCGCCCGGGCCTTCAGCTCTTCTTCGCGGGCGTCTTCTCGCTGCTCGCGAGCGTCATCGACGCTTTCTTGCGCGCTGGCAGGACCTAAACCGATGATCAGGGCGACGACCAAACCTGCCGCGACGGCGAGATGCCTCCGACGAGCTGCCGAGCGCCGCGAATTGTTCGCTATGGGGGTGGTGTTGATCATGTTACTGATGTGTATTGATGTTGCTGAAGTAGCCAGGTGAGGCTATCAGGCAATACGGGGCGCGCAAACCGAGCGCGCAGCGCGTGCGCGGATCAGTGAGACTGAAGGGGTTCCGGCAGGTCTCGGGTGTGCACGATCGAGAGCCTCTGGGTAGCGCGAGTCAGCGCAATGTAGAGCTGGGCTGCTCCCCCGTTACTCGTCCAGATCATGGCTGGCTCGACCAGTACCACAGCATCGAACTCGAGTCCCTTGGCCTGGTTCGGCGTGAGAAAGCGCACCCGTCCGATGTCGACGTCGTCGTGGTGGTGCGCCGAATCGAGCGCACCTGGTGACTCGGCGATAACCGCCACCAAACCTCCAACATCGGTCAACGCTCGATCGATCAAGGAGTCGAGGTCAGGCGTGAGATCGTCGACGTGATGAAACTCGGGTACGAAACCCGAGGTTCGGATGGCCACCGACGGCGTTATCGACGGCGCAAAGTCGGCCAGCACGGCCACGGCCAACTCGTGGATCTCTGCTGGTGATCGGTAGTTGACGGTGAGATCCTGGCGTCGAGCTTCGGCGAGCTCTGGCGGCAGCAAATCCTCCCAGCGCTCGGCAGTCGACGCCGACCGCTGCGCCAGATCGCCAACGATGGTCAACGATCGGCCACGGACTCGGCGCATGATCATGCGCCACTGCATCGGAGTGAGATCCTGCGCTTCGTCGACGATGACATGGCCATAGCGCCATGACTCGTTCTCGCCGGCCAGATCGCTGACGGTGATGCGCTTGTCGCCGAGAGCATCGACATCGTCGAGATCGAGCTCGCGGATCTCGATGTCGTCGTCGGACTCGAATGGATAGGGCTCATTACCGGAATCAGACACGGTTGCCGCGAATCGGTGGCGGCGGAAGCACCAAACCCGACGGGACTTCGTCGATCTCGGTGTCGCCTGGTGACTCACCATCGTCGGCTTCGAGCATCTGATCTTGCATGGCGGCGATCTCGAACTCGTCGCGGGCATCTCGTACCCGTTGGCGGTCTTCTTCGGCCATCGCCGACGGCAGCCCGCCGACCAAGTGCCAGAGTTCGTCCAGCAGCGGGATATCGGCATCGCTCCATCGTGAGTCGTCGAGGTCGACCTCATCGATCCGTTCTCGACCCAGCAGCGATACCTGCTGCCGGGTGAGACCCGTGCCTACAGCGGCCTTTCGCAACAGCGCAGGCGAGCCCAGCAGATCATTCAGTGCTTGTTCAGGAGTCAGGGTTGGCCAGTGGCGCAACAGGAAGATCTTGAGTGACGGCGATGCCGCGAACGAGCGGTAGGCCTCGGCGTAGTTGTCGAACGCCCTGCTGTACACCTGCTCGGCGAATGCCTCGATGACCGACATGCGAAAGCGGTCCGCTGCCTCGTTGTGGCTTGGCAGCCGAAGCGCGGTGTCGAAGCACGCGGCCAGGACCTTGGCTGGCATGGTCACCCGGTCCGAGCCGTACCAAGCAAGAAGATCCTGCGTTGGGCGAATCTGCCGATTCCGAACCGAGTTCGCGAGCAGCGCAATCATTTCGCTCTGCCCCTTGATCTGTGCCACCTCGGCTGATTCGACGAGCCCTTTGCGAACGCCCGGGTACAGCTGAGCGGGCACCGCCGACACTACGCCGGTCTCACCGAGCGATGGCAGCACCTCACTGATGTAGGCCAGGAAATGGGTGCTGGGGCCCACAATCAGCACGCCGTTCTCGGCCAGTGCCTGGCGCTGGTCGTACAGCAGGTACGCGGCACGGTGCAACGCCACCACCGTCTTGCCGGTCCCAGGACCGCCCTGTACCAGCAGCGGTTCGTTGGAGTCCGCCCGGATAACCGCATCTTGCTCGGCCTGGATGGTGGCCACCACCGACGACATCTGCCCGGTGCGGTCGGTTTCCAACGACGCCAACAACGCCGCTTCGCCTTGCAGGCCGGTCGTGGTCTCGAGCCGGTCGGTGTCGAAGACCTCGTCGCTATAACCCACCAATTCACGGGGCGGCGCCGATGCGGCTGAGTAGTGCAGATGGCGGCGATGCACCACCCCCAGCGGCTCCAGTGGAGCAGCCCGGTAGAACGGGATCGCAGCGCGGGCTCGCCAGTCGACCAGCAGCACGGCGTCGCTGTCGATCACGCTGCACTTGCCGACGTACAGGTGCTCACCGCTCTCGTCGGTGATCCGACCAAATGCCGGCGCGTCGCCAATGGCATCGACCTCGGCAAAGCGCTTTGCCGCCGCCATGGCGTACATTGCGCCTTCGCGCACAAACGTTGCCTGCACCGCCGCATCGGGGTCGTCGTCTTCGTCGAAGATGTCGCGCAGCCCGTCTTCGGTCATCGCGGCGGCTTCATCGGCCAGGCGCGAGGCTCGGGCGGCGATTGTCTCGAGTTGCGCCTCGCGCACCACCGCGATCCGGTCTATGACCCTGCGTTCGGCGGCGAGCTCGTCGGAGGCAGCCTGCTCGCTGCGGGCGGTGCTCATCTCTGGACTAGAGATTGGTATGCCTGATCAGGTCGTCGAGTTTGGCGGCCGCGCCGCCGTCGTCGATGGTGGCCGCAGCCATGTCGACGCCCTGAGCGATATCTCCGGCCACACCCGCCACCACCAGTCCAGCGGCTGCGTTCAGCACCACCATGTCGCGGTTTGGTGACGCTTCGCCTGCAAAGACCTGCTCGGCCAGGGCTTTGTTGGTCGCTGCGTCGCCACCCTTGATGGCGTCGGGCTCGACGATAACGAATCCCAGATCGGCGGGATCCAGGGTGAAGGCTCTTTGCTCACCATTGCGCACCTCGATGACGTTCGCGGGCCCGGTGAGGGACAGTTCGTCGAGATCATCGTGACCGTGCACCACCCAGACCAGGTCTGCATCGGCACCCGCCACCACGTCGGCGATCTGTTGGGCGCGGGCGGCATCGGAAACGCCGACGACCTGTCGCTTCAGCCGGCCGGGGTGAGCCAGCGGTCCAAGCACGTTGAAAACCGACGGCACCCCGAGCTGGGCCCTCGCCGGGCCCACGTGACGCATCGACGGGTGATGTGCCCGGGCAAACGCATACCCCAGACCGATCTTGTCCACACCGCCAGCAACCACGTCGGGAGTCGCTTCGATGTTCACACCCAGCGCTTCGAGTAGATCGAACGAGCCAGACGTGGAACTGGCCTTGCGGTTTCCGTGTTTGCACACGGTCGCCCCCGCAGAGGACGCCACGATCGAAGCAATCGTGGACACGTTGAACGCAGCAACCTGTCGTCGGGGCGCACCCCCCACACCAACGATATCGACGGTGCCGGCGGGCAAATCCAGCGGGGTCGACACCGCGAACATGGCGTCGCGCATTCCCAGGATCTCTTCGGTGGTCTCGCCCTTGGCGGCCATACCGATCAAGAAACCTGCAATCTGAGCGTCGGACACCTGGCCGGCCAACATGGCCGACACGACGTCGTAGGCCAGGTCGCGTGACAGGTCGTTGCCTTGCACGAGCCCGGCGAGGACGTCGGGCCAATGCACGTTCATCTGCTGCGCTTCGTCGACCATCGACTGAAGCGTAGTGGCCGATGGCCGGTCGCATACCCTGCAAACAGTGATCACCATTGCCTTCTGGAAGCCATACGACGTGCTTTCGCAGTTCAGCGACAGGGCAGATCCGCCCCGATCCACACTGGCGGACTTCATCGATCTCCCTGCGGTCTACGGCGCAGGTCGCTTGGACCGCGACAGCGAGGGGTTGCTGATTCTCAGCGACGACACGCGGCTACGGACTGTTCTGACCGAACCACGCCACCAGACACCTCGCACCTACTGGGCCCAGGTCGAAGGGATCCCCGATGCAAAGGCTCTCGAAGAGCTGCGATCTGGGGTCATGGTGAAGGGCAAGCGCACCCTGCCGGCGAAGGCTCGACGGCTCGATACTCCCCTCGATCTACCCGAGCGATCGGTGCCTATCCGGGTTCGCAAGTCCATCCCCGATTCGTGGATCGAGCTGCAGCTCACCGAGGGGCGCAACCGCCAGGTCCGACGCATGACCGCTGCGGTCGGCCATCCGACCCTGCGACTGGTGCGGTGGTCCATCGGCTCGATCACGCTCGACGGCCTCGAGCCGGGTACCTACCGCGAGCTCACCTCGACCGAGGTCGGCGATCTGCGCCGCTAGTGCAGGATTCGAGGGCCGGTACCGAAGTGGCACCCGGCGCGAATAGTCTCATGGGGTGCCTGTGCAACTGCCCGACTCGGTCGACACCGCCATTGTTGGCGCCGGTGTCGCGGGGCTTTCGTGCGCCCGACGCCTGGTTCAGGCCGGACAGACCGTGGCGCTCATCGAAGCCAGCAACGGCGTAGGCGGCCGAGTCCGCACCGATCTGGTCGACGGCTACCGCCTCGACCGTGGCTTCCAGGTATTGCTCACGTCGTATCCCGAGGTGCAGCGAACGATCGACCTGGCCGCACTCGAGATGCACATGTTCAACCCCGGTGCAGTCTCCTGGATCGACGGTCAGGGGTACGAACTCGGCGACCCCTTCCGCGATCGAGGGGCATTGATCGAGACCATCAAGAGTCCGGTGCTGCCATTTGCCGACAAGCTGCGCGTCCTTCGCCTGCGCACCAAGGTACGGCGCGGCGAAGCTCGGCGTTTGTTCGGCAAACCCGAACAAACCACCGCGGAACGGCTCGAATCACTCGGGTTCAGCGACCGCGCCGTGGCCCGGCTGTTCGGCCCACTCTTCAGCGGCATCCAACTCGACCGCGACCTGGGTACGTCGAGTCGCATGTTCGACATCATCTTTCGGTGTCTCAGCGAGGGCGATACCGGCGTGCCGAGCCTGGGCATCGGTGCAATCGCCGATCAGCTGGCGGCCACGCTTCCCGCGGGCAGCGTGATCTTGAACACGCCTGTCACTGCGGCATCGTCGACGCAGGTCCAGACCGCCGAGGGCGCAGTCAACGCCGCCGATGTGGTGATCGCCACCGACGGGCCGGCGGCAAGCAAGCTCATCGACCGCATGGCGGATCCGGGTTCGAATCCGGTTTCGTGTGTGTGGTTCAGCGCCGACATCCCACCAACAACGAGCCGTTCCATCATCCTCGACGGGATGAACAGCGGCCCGGTGATCAATGTGGCGGTGATGACCAACGTGGCGCCGAGCTATGCACCCGCCGGCCGCCATCTCATCGCGGCAGCATGCCCCGGCACGCTGTCGGCCGACCTCGAAGACCAAGCCCGCGCCCAACTCAACGAATGGTTCGGAGACCAAGTAGACGGCTGGACCACGTTGCGGGTTGATCGCATCGAGCACGGGCAACCCAAGCAGGCGCCGCCGCTGAAACCTCGCCAGCGTGTGCATCTGAGCGATGGTCGCTGGGTGTGTGGCGACCACCGAGACACCGGATCGCTTCAGGGCGCCATGTTCTCGGGCCGACGGACCGCCGAAGCGATTCTGGGCCTGCCGCCTGCACGAGCCGAGTATTGATCAGTCCGGCTTGGCCTCCAACGAAGTGGCAAGCGCCCCCAGACGAGCCGTCCATTGCCCTTCGACGGACTGGATCCAGGACTGAATCTCGGTGAGCGGTTCCAGCGAAGCCTCGTAGCGGGTTTCTCGGCCGACACGGGTATGGGTGGCCATGCCCGCCTCGTGTAGCACCCCCAGATGCTTGGCTACTGCCTGGCGGCTGATCGCCAGATCCGCCGCCAACGCGGTGGCGGTCAGCGGACCGCTCTGAGCGAGCTCCGTGAAGAGGTGACGCCGAGTCGGATCGCTCAGTGCGCCAAAGACATCATTGACCACGCGCACCTCCGCCGTGTCCGGCGAATTGCAGTGTCCGGCACGAAATCGTCAACAGTGCTGTTCGCCACAACCAATCAGCTGTTATCTGCGTTGTGCGGATCGCGGCTTTCGTACTGGGTGCACCACTGATGCTTGCCGTTGCCTCCCGCGGTCGGCTCTCTACCACGGTCACTCTCGTGCCAGCTCGAGTGGGCTCGATCGAGATCGCGACCCGGGTTGCGTCTTCGGGTGCAGTCTCGGGCCACCAGGTGTACCCGAGTCGGTGACCGGGGCTGACCTCGTCGAGCACGCCCCGTTTGCGTTGGCCCGTCACCACATCTCGGACGTCGATATCATCGCCGACATAGCTGCCGATGGTCGACCCTTCGCCCAGCCACCCCGCCAAACCATCGTCGCTCGTGAGAGCGTGCCAGACATCGTCGGGAGCGGCATCGATATCCACGCGCACCACGGCCTCGGGTGCAGCCTGCTCTGATTCTCGTTCTTGCACAGTGTTATTCATTCCCTTCACCATACACGCAACCTCTAGGTTGCATGTAAGCCGCGCGAAGGCACTAGCCCAGCGAAACTCGTCAGCTGAGGCGCAATTGGGCTTTGGGGCGACTGAAGAGGATCCACAGTCCGCTGAGCATGGCGTCGAGTCCGGCTATACCCACGAGCCATAGGCCGATACGGCTGCTGACCTCAGGTGCGTCGAAGTCTGAGGCGAGCGGGTACAGGCTGGCCGGATCCAGGATCTTGAACAATGCTGCAAGAGCCACGGCCGCGCCGAACAGGGCAATGAAGGCAGCCTCGGGGTCGCTGAACGGGTTCCAGAAATAGCCCAGTATCCCGAGCGCCGCAATCGCAATGCCGGCGATGAATGCAGCAAGTCCCCAGCCACCAGCATCGAACCCGTTGATCGAACTGACGAACCCGTTGGCGGGCCCGCCCACGGTGTCGCCCTCGCCGGTGAGCTTGACCCCGGCCCAGGGCAGAAACGGAGTGATGGCGATGAACACCCCGACCAACGAGATCAACGGGTACAGCGGGGTGCGTAGCGCAACCGGCTCCCCATCGTCGAGGTGGGCCATCGTCTGCACGTCTGAAATGCTCACAGCCAAACCGTAGCCGAACGCGAACGAGCCCCGGCCGATTTGGCCAGGGCTCGAACGTTGAATTGTTCTTCTTTGGGAAGACCTCTTCGTATTGCCATGTCGAAACATGGGTACTGGAGAGGCCGGTTTCTTGTCTTTTCTCGGCCAAGCGGGACAAGCTCTCGACAACAAGAAACCGGGGTGAAGTGGCAGAAATTTACCAACCAGTCCAGTGGCTAGCTAGTAGCCACTCACCTCCGAAGTCCCAAGCGAACATCTAAGTGGTTCTGTAATTTGGACCACCTCCTTTCATCGGTAACGAAAGTAAATCACACTTCCTATGCACAATGTGAGCAGTTTCGAGCGATTTCTCGTCGAGTTCATCATTGGGACACAATCAGCCGCCATCTTCGGGCTCCGTCGGGTCGCTTTCGAGGATTACCGATGGGCCGAAAGCACCAATCGAAGCCATGTA